>Ga0209376_1002053_pt1 | contig 19482 bp, 15 predicted proteins | sample GraSoiAngelo_134_FD_185891 | JGI IMG/M metagenome (GOLD analysis project Ga0209376, IMG submission 185891) | Grasslands soil microbial communities from the Angelo Coastal Reserve, California, USA - 14_0929_05_30cm (SPAdes) (version 2) | ecosystem: Environmental > Terrestrial > Soil > Grasslands ... | reverse complement strand
CACGCCCGCCGATGGGCCGTCCTTGGGGATGGCGCCTGCGGGGACGTGGATATGGACGTCGGTGCCGGCGAAGGCCTCCTCCTGAATCCCGAGCTGATCGGCGTGGGACTTCGCGTAGGTGAGCGCCGCCCGGGCAGACTCCTTCATGACGTCGCCCAGCTGGCCCGTGAGCACGAGCTCGCCCTTGCCGCGCATCACGCTCGCCTCGACGAACATGATATCCCCGCCGACCGGCGTATAGTACATGCCCGTGGCGACGCCGACCTGGTCCTCGCCCTCCTTGTGCTCCGGATGGACCTTGGGGCGCCCGAGCAGGTCGTCAACGTCCTTGGCGTCGACCGTGACGCGCTCGAGCTCGCCGCCGGCGATTTGGCGCGCGACCTTGCGCCCGAGCTTCCCGATCTCCCGCTCCAGCTGGCGGACGCCCGCCTCACGCGTGTAGCTCGTGATGATCTCGCCGAGCGCAGCGTCCGTGACCGTGAGCTGCTCCAGCGTGAGGCCGTTCTCACGCACCTGCCGCGGGACCAAATAGCGCTTCGCGATCTCCAGCTTTTCACGCTCGGTGTAGCCCGCGAAGGTCACGGTCTCCAGCCGGTCGAGCAGCGGGCCGGGGATGCTCTGCGGAAAGTTCGCGGTCGCGACGAACAACACTTCCGACAGGTCGAAGGGCACCCCCAGGTAGTGATCCGTGAACGAATCGTTCTGCGCCGGATCGAGCACCTCGAGTAACGCCGCCGCCGGGTCTCCCTGGAACGAGACGCCAAGCTTGTCGAGCTCGTCGAGCAGGAACACCGGGTTCTTGGCGCCCGCCTGCTTCATGCCCTGGATGATCCGGCCGGGCATGGCGCCGACGTACGTGCGCCGGTGGCCGCGGATGTCCGCCTCGTCGCGGGCGCCGCCCAGCGAAATGCGAACGTACGGCCGGCCCATAGCGCGCGCGATGGACTTGGCGATCGAGGTCTTGCCGACGCCCGGAGGGCCGACGAACAGCAAGATCTGGCCCCGCGCCTGCTTGTCGTCTTCGTTGCCCTGCGCCACCGCGTCGGGCGAGCGCTGGCGGAGCTGCCGCACGGCCAGGAACTCGAGGACCTGATCCTTCACGTCCTTGAGGCCGTAGTGATCCTGCTCGAGGATCTCCGCCGCCCGCTTCAAGTCGAGCGACTCCTCCGCCCGCTTGTTCCACGGCAATTCCGCCATGTTCTCGAGGTAGGTGCGAATCACCTGGCCTTCCATCGAGTCGCGGTTCGCCCGCTCCAGGCGGTCGAGCTCGCGGTCGACTTCTTTGCGCGCGGCCTCGGGGAGCCCGAGGGCCTCGAACCGCTTCCGCAGCTGCTCCACCTCGGTCCCTTCGTCCTCTTCGCCGAGCTCCTTGCGGATCGCCTTCATCTGCTCCCGCAGGAACATCTCGCGCTGACGCTCGCCCAGCTCTTCCTGCACCTGCGACTTGATGTGCTCCTGGGCGTCGAGCACGCCGATCTGGCGCTGGACGTGAATGAGGACGCGCCGCAGCCGCTCCTCCACGGACAACGTCTCGAGCAGCCCCTGCCGCTCCGCCGGTTGGATCTCGAGGTAGCCGGCCACAAGATCCGCGAGCCTGCCGGGGTCGGTGACCTCTTCGAGCACCTGCCGGACGACGTCCTCGGGGAGTCCTGATTTCTGGCCCAGCTCCGCGGCCCGCTCGCGCGCCTCGCGGTGCAGGCCGACGAACGCTGGATCCTCGGCGTTCAGTGGCGGCATATCGTCGACCTCGTGGACCACCGCCTCGAGGTAGCGGCCGTTATCCCGGTAGTGTAGCGCGGCGCCCCGGCGCTCGCCGTGCAGCAGCAGCTGCACGCCGCCGAGGCCCCGCTGGATCTGGCTGATCTTGGCGATCGTGCCCGTCGTGTATAGCACCTCGGGGCTGACCGCATCGACGTTCTCGCGCTGCGCGACGGCAAAAATCAGGCGGGAATCGCTCTTCAGCGCCGCCTCGATGGCACGCAGCGTGGTGGGGCGTCCGGCGCCGACCGGCGCCGACACGCCCGGAAACAGCACGACCTCCCGGAGCGGAAGCACGGGAAGGGTCAGGCGTTCAGACATGGACCTCAACTCTGATGAGGGTAAGCATGCACATAGTTCACACAGGCCTAAGCATCGTCCGTGCCACTACAAAACGCTCCCCTGAGCACGCGCGTTCCGGCGACCGGCGGCCAATAAGGCAGATGCTGCCGAATAGCCACCGCGCGGGCGCCAACCCGGCTACCGAAGCGTAAGTCAAAAGCCGCTTACAGGTTGCACGCTCGTCGCCCTGCGGCTAATCTATCCGCGCGCACTTCACGCGACGCTCGATGAACGACGCAGACAAGGCACTCGCCACCCGCCTCAGCCAAGCCCTCGGCAGCTCCTACACGCTCGAGGGAGAGATCGGCCGGGGCGGGATGGGCGTGGTGTTCAACGCCCGCGACGAGCGGTTGAAGCGTCAGGTCGCCGTCAAAGTGCTCCCGCCGGAGCTCGCGTTCCGGGAAGAAATCCGGCTGCGCTTCCTGCGCGAAGCCGAGACGGCGGCGCGGCTGTCGCACCCGCATATCGTGCCGATCCACTCCGTCGGCGAGGGACCAGACGGGCTGGTCTACTTCGTCATGGCCTACGTGGACGGCGAGTCGCTCGGCGCGAAGCTCAAGCGGCGCGGGAGGCTGCCACCGGACGAATCGCGTCGCATCATGCAAGAGACCGCCGATGCACTGGGAGCCGCGCACGCGTTTGGGATCATCCACCGCGACGTGAAGCCCGACAACATCCTGCTGGAGGGAAGTCGCGGCCGCGTGGTCGTCACCGACTTCGGGATCGCCAAGGCGCTATCCTCGACGACCGGCGGCGCGACACTCACCGCCACGGGTGTGGCGATCGGCACGCCGCACTACATGAGCCCGGAGCAGGCGGCGGGAGACCGCGAGATCGACGGACGGTCCGACATCTATAGTCTGGGTGTGGTGACCTACCAGATGCTCGCGGGGGAGCTGCCCTTCCAAGCCCCCACGGTCCCCGGGATCCTGATGAAGCACATCACGGAGCGGGCGCCACTGATCACCGACCGGCGGCCGGAGGTGCCCGAGGACCTCGCGGCCTGCGTGATGCGATCGCTCGAAAAGGATCCGGAGGACCGCTGGCCCACCGCGGACGCGCTGCGGCGCGCGCTCGAGGCCCGGAGCGCGACCATGTACAAGCCGCGTCGCTCGAGCGGCCCCTCGCCGTCGCGCGGGGTGCGAGCGCCGCCCCTACCCCCACCGCCGCCGTTGCGGGGGCGGCCGGACGTGCTCGCTCAGCGTGCCCGGCGGGTCGACCGGATGAGCGACCGACCGACACTCGCCCCCAGCGGCGAGCCCGAGATCGTGCGCGAGCTGCGCAGCCGATTCGTCACCTGGGCCTCGGTGTGCGGATCCCTGTTCATCATCGATGTCGCCACGGGCAACCATACGCCCGGGTGGTCGCTCTTCGTGGCGGCGGTCTGGGGTGGCACCGCGCTCGTCCCCCGCTACATCCGGCTGTGGCACGCCGGCTATTCGTGGCGCGACGTCTTCGCCCGGCCACCGGCGCCGGACGCGATGGAAGCCCGTCTCGCCGCGGTGGGGAGCCGCCCCGTCGACCTGCCGCGCGCGACGACCGACGAGTTCGGCGGCCACGCCGAGCCGATCCAGCAGGCCCGCAGCGATCGCAAGGCCATTCTGCGGGTCGTGGATCGTCTCCCCAAGTCGGAGCGGAAGCTGCTGCCCGACGTGATCGCGACCGCGGATGCGCTCCTGAATCGGGCTGAAGACCTAGCGCGGACCCTGCACTCCATGAGCGGGAGCGTGGACCGGGGCGCCCTCGCACGCCTCGAGGAAAAGATCCAGGCGACCAAGCATCAAGGGGCCAGCACGGAACGGGATCGACAGGTAGGCCTGCTCGAGCGCCAGCGCCAAGCGGTCACGGATCTCCTGACCAAGCGTCAGCTCGTCGCGGACCAGCTCGAGTCGTGCGTGCTGGCAATGCAGAATGTTCGGTTCGACCTGCTGCGCCTCCGCTCCGCGGGTGTGGCGGTGGCCCTCGATGATCTCACCCGTGCCACCCAGCAGGCCCGCGCGCTGTCGCGCGACGTCGATCACGTAATCGCAGCGGCGGGTGAGGTCAAAGCGATCCTGGGCGAGCAAAGCGGTGTCTAGCGCGCCTTAGGGGCGGGCCGCGCTAGAACGCATGCAGGTCGCGCATCGCCCCCGCGAGATCCTCCACCTGCGGCAGGATGAAATCTTCGAGCCTGGGCGCGTAGCCGACGAAGGTGTCGGTCGAGGCCACCCGCTTCACGGGCGCGTCCAGCCACGGAAAGCACTCGTCGGCGATCCGGGCGGCGAGCTCGGCGCCGTAACCCCATGACCGCGCGTCCTCGTACGCGACGAGCACCTTGCTCGTCTTGGTCACCGACGCCGTGATGGCTTCCCAATCGACGGGCGAGAGGCTGCGCAGGTCGATCACCTCGACGCTCACGCCGTCCCGCTCCTCGAGCTCCTTCGCCGCAACGAGCGCGCGCTGCACCACGGCGCCGTAGGTCACCACGGTGAGGTCCCGGCCTTGCCGGACGACCTTCGCCTTGCCGAAGGGGATCATGAAGTTCGGCCCGGGATTGGGCGCCTTGTTGTACGTCTGGCGATAGAGGTGTTTGTGCTCGAGGAACAACACCGGGTCGTCACACCGAATCGCCGTGCGCAACAGGCCGTTGGCGTCGAGCGCCGTACTGGGGCAGATGACGCGGAGCCCGGGAACGGCCGTGAACACCACGGCCCCCGTCTGGGAGTGGTAGATCGAGCCGCCCTTCAGATAGCCGCCGTAGGTGACGCGCACCACGACCGGGCACGAGAACGCGTTGCTGGAGCGCCACCGCAGGGTGGCGAGCTCGTTGCGCAGCTGATGATAGGCGGGCCAGATATAGTCGAAGAATTGAATCTCGACGACCGGTTTCAGGCCGCGGGTCGCGAGACCGATCGCGCGGCCCACGATGTTCGCCTCGGCGAGGGGTGAGTTGTAGACCCGATCACTTCCGAACTGGCGCTGGAGCCCCCACGTGACCTTGAAAACGCCGCCTTTCCCCTTCACGTGCTCCAGGTGCTGCTCGCGGCTGACGTCGGCCACATCTTCGCCGAACACCACGATGCGGGGATCACGCCCCATTTCGTCTTTCAGACAGGCGTTGAGCAGGTCCACCATCGTGGTGGGATCGCCCCCGAATTGCGGATCGTCCTCCGTATCAAACTGCTCGGACGTGGGGTCCACCTCGGGGGAGTACACGTACAACAGTGCCGTCTCCGGCTCGGGCTGAGGCGAGGCCAGCGCCATGTCGGCAGCGACGCCGACTTCCTCATCCACCTGGCGCTGGATGGCCTCGATCTCGGCTGCGGTGGCCGCGCCGTCGGCGATGAGCCGTTTCGGGAACAGGGTGAGGCAGTCCCGGCGTGCCTCCTCTTCCCGCTCTTTGGGCGGCTTGTACAACACTTCGTCGTCCGAGAGGGAGTGCGAGTAGGGCCGGGTCACGTGGGCGTGCACCAGAGCCGGGCCCTTGCGCTGGCGGACGTACTCCGCGGCCCGCAACAGGACGTCATAAGCGGCGATCGGATCGCAGCCGTCTACTTCCTCGACCAGGAGGCCGGGGAAGCTCCGGACGAGCTTCGACACCGAGCCACCCGCGGTCTGCACCTCGACCGGCACCGAGATCGCGTACTTGTTGTCCTCGATGAGGAACAGCACGGGCAGCTTCAGGTTGCTGGCGGTGTTGAGCGCTTCCCAGAACTCGCCTTCGCTCGTCGTACCATCCCCGGCCGAGACGTACACGAGCTCGTCGCCGTGGACCGGTTTCTCGGCGATGGCGTCGATCCGGGTGTAACGGAGCCACGCCTCCGCGCAGCCCACGGCTTGGAGCAGCTGTGTACCGGTCGGGCTCGACTGACTGACGATGTTAAGCGCCTTGTGGCCCCAGTGGGACGGCATTTGGCGGCCCCCCGAGTTGGGATCCTCGGCCGCACCGACCGCGGAGAGGAGCATCTCGGTGGGGGTCATGCCGAGGCTGAGGCAGAGGGCGCGGTCGCGATAGTACGGATAGAACCAGTCGTATGCAGGACGGAGCACTCTCCCGGCGGCGACCAGGACGCCCTCGTGGCCGGCCCCGGAGATCTGGAAGAAAATCTTGTTTTGCCGCTTGAGCTGAATCTCCTTATCGTCGATGCGCCGCGACAGGAACATCAGCCGATACATATCCAGCAGGTCGGCCTTCGACAGGGACTTGGCGGCCCGGGGCCGGGGTTGAGCGCGCGTCGCCATGGGACAAAGATAGTATCATATTCCCTCCCCATGAACGTGGCCGCCAAACAGACGGTCCTCCGGCATTTCACGTACGGCCTGTACGCGCTCACCGTGAAGCGTGAGGGCGATGAGCACGGCATAACGGCCAATTGGGTCAGCCAGGCCTCGTTCGATCCGCCCATGGTGGTCGTAGCGGTCGAAAGCACGTCCAAGATGATCGAGATGATCCGCGACGCGCATCACTTTGCCATCAGTATCTTTCACGAGGGGCAACGCGACCTGGCCGACAAGCTGGGGCGGGGGTCGGCGGGGGCGGGCGCGTCGTCGAAGCTAAAGGGGATCAAGACCAGGCCGGGGCCGATCTCCGGTGTTCCGGTGCTCGCCGAGGCGCTCGGCTGGCTGGAGTGTCGCGTCGTCGCAACCCTGCCAAGCGGAGACCATACACTGGTGCTGGGTGAGGTGGTCGAGGCAGGCGTGGAGCACGAGGGAGCGCAGCCCCTCACGCTTCAGGCGTCGGGGCTCAAGTACTCCAGCTAGCGCCGGTAGACCACCCTGCCGCCCACGATCGTGCACCGCACCCGTGCCTGATCGAGCGAATCGGGCGGCGTCGTGAAGAGATTGCGGTCCAGCACGACAAGATCCGCATCAGCGCCTGGTGTGAGCGTGCCTCGTCTGGCCTCGTCGAACGTCGCATAGGCGTTGCCCGCCGTGTAGGCACGCAGCGCCTCTGCCACCGAGATCTTCTGCTCCGGTACCCACCCATCAGGATGCTTGCCGTCGAGCGTGCGGCGAGTGACGGCCGCGTACACGCCGAGGATCGGGTCGAGCGGCGCGACCGTCCAATCCGACCCGAAGGCGAGCCTGGCGCCCGTGTCGAGCAGCGTGCGGAACGGGTAGGTCGTCTTGATGCGGACCGGCCCGATGCGCTGCTCCACCCAGCGCCCGTCGTCGATAGCGTGATAGGGCTGCACCGACGCGATCACGCCGAGCTTCCCAAACAGGGGGATATCTTGCGGGCGCAGGTGCTGGGCGTGCTCGACCCGGAAGCGTCGGTCGCGCGGCCCGTGTGCCCGCGCCACGCTGTCGTAGATCGACAGGAGAATCGCGTTGGCGCGATCGCCGATCGCGTGGACGGCGATCTGGAGACCCGCCGAGTCGGCGCCGCCGATCCAGCGGCGCATGTCCGCCTCCGGATGCTGCAACAGCCCATGATAGCCCGACGAGTCGCTGTAGGGCTCGAAAAAGTAGGCGGTACGGGACCCCGCCGAACCGTCCATGTAGCCTTTGAGCCCGCCGATCTTCACCCAATCGTCGCCGTGCCCCGAGCGGCTCACCGTCTCCGCGACGGCCTGCCATGACTCGAGCGGGAGATAGAGCGCCACGCGCATGGTGAGCCGGCCCGCCCGCTCGAGGCGGTGGTAGGCCTCGAGATCGGCCCACGACGCGGACACGTGGGACGTGGCCGTGACGCCCAGCGAGGCGGCATAGGCGAGCGCGCGGGCGAGGGCCGAATCACGCTGGGCGGGAGATGGGTCCGGGATCGCACGGCCGACGAGGTCGAGCGCACGGTCTTTGAAGATGCCCGTCGGCTCGTCGGTCCTCGGATCCCGCAGGATCTCACCACCTGAGGGAGTAGGGATGGCCTTCGTGACCGCAGCAGCGCGCATGGCTGCTGCGTTCGCCAGCGCCTCATGGCCATCCAGCCGGTTCACGAATACCGGATTGCTCGGCGTGACCGAATCGATCCACTCGTGATGGGGGAGCGGCTGGCCGGGCCACAGCGTATGGTCCCAATCACCGCCGGTGATCCATTCGCCGGGCTTCAGGGTCTTGGCGTAGTCCTTGATGCGCCGGATGAACTCCTTGGGCGTCGCCGCATTCCTGAGATCCACCGAGGCGAGCTGGAAACCGCCATCGACGAAGTGCGTGTGTCCGTCGGTGAAGCCGGGCAGGACGAGCCCACCGTTGGCCTGAATCCATTGCGTCTTGGGGCCCGCGTACCGCCCGACCTGCGCGCTGTCGCCGATCGCGAGGATCTTGGCGTCGGCGATGGCAACCGCGCCCCGCTGGGGTGCGCCGGTCGAAAGGCCGGTCCAGACCATCCCGTCGGAGATGATGATGTCCGCCTTCCGGGCGCAGGCCGCGAGGGTCAGGCAGAGGAGTCCCAGAGACAAACGCAGGCGCATGCGGTTCCCTCAGCGCAGTCTCGTGATGCGGTGGATGGTCTCGAGCGCGGTGATCGGGTCGGGTCCGGGCGTCTTCCCGGCGCCTGGCTCGGTAGCCGCGGGAAGGGACGTGAGCGCGTCGCGGATGTCGAGCAACACCTCGAGGAGGAGCTGCTCGCGCTGGTAAGCGGCGTCGAGATCCGCCATGCGCACCTGGTCGCTCGCGGCCTTGGCGCGCTCGTAGGCCTCGCGGTAGATGGACTCGAGATTGCCGAGGATGCGGTCGCGGGAGCGGGGGGAGGCGGAAGGAGACATGGGGAGAAAATATAGAGGCGACGGCCTGCCGCCGCCTTCTAGACCGCCCGGATCACCAATCCACTCGGCACCTTCGGCACGAAGTACGTCGACTTGGGCGGCATCACCTCCCCCGCGTCGGCGACGGCGAACACGTCCCGCACTTTCGTGGGATTGAGGAGGACCGCGGCGGCCGCCCGGCCGTTCCGGACCGCATCGAAGGCCGCTCGTGGATCGGGCGTGTAGGCGAGCGACGGCGTCGCCGTGCCGGCCCCGAGGATGCGCTGCACGACGAGCGATTCGATGCGGGCCACGTCCAGGGCGCGGACCGCGGGGGTCTTTCCCAGGTCCGGGACCTTGTCGAGGGCCGCGTCGTTCTTCAGCACGAGCGTAACGTCGTAGGCGTCGGGGAACGCCACGATGCACGCGGTGCGCTCCCGCCCGAGCTCGGCAAGCCGCTCGACTCGGTCCATGCACGGTGCTACCCGCCCGACCTCGAACCACTCCCGCCAGGCCGCGACCAGCTTCGCCGCATCGCGCCCCGCGCCGAAGATGATGCGGTGGGTAGGGAGGACCGTAAGGCCGGGATCGCCCGCGGACACGATGAACGAGAGCACGCGGTCGGCGCTGGGGTGCTCCCGCGCATACGCCACGGCGGTCTCGTAGCGGTGATGGCCGTCCGCGATGTAGAGCTGCGCCCGGCCCGCCAGCCGGGCGAGCTCCGCCGCCTGATCACCCGACACGATCCAGAGGCGGGTCCCCACGCCGTCGAGCTCCGCGCGCGCGGCCGGCACGCCGGAGGCGCCCTTCACGAGGGCTTGCGCGAGCGTCCGGTCGGGGTCCGGGGCGAGCAGGAAAATCGACTCGAGGTTCGCACCGGTGGCGCGCAGCAGGGCGAGCCGGTCGGCCTTGGGCGCCGAGTGCGTCTGCTCGTGCGGCCGCACGCGCCGCGTCGCAAACGGCTCGGCGCGCACGGCGGCCAGCATCCCGATGCGCGTCCGGCGTTCGCCCGACGGCACGGCGTAGTCCTGCGCGACGATGTACACCGAGTCCGCCGGATCCGGTCGCACTACCCCTCCCTCCCGCCACGTCGCGAGCAGCATCGCGGCGTGCGCGTAGCGGTCCCCGCCGCCGCCCGACGGCGCTTCCGGCAGAATGAGATGCACGATATTGTGGAGATCGCGCGCCGCGTAGCGGGTGCGGTCCTCGTGAGAAATGACATCGTAGGGGGGCGCGATGAGGGCGCTCAACTCTCTCGCGGTGTACCGCTCTCCGCGGAACGGCGCGACGAGCGGCGGCAGCTCGGCGTTCACGATTGCCCGGAGCCTCCCGTGTCCCTGCGCGAAACCCAGCAGACGGTCGATCGGTGGATCGGCCAATATAAGGAAGGATACTTCCCCCCGCTCACGAACCTCGCCCGGCTCACGGAGGAAGTGGGAGAGCTGGCGCGGGAAATGAACCACCGGTTCGGCGAGAAGACGAAGAAGGCCGAGGAGCCGGAGGGCTCGATCGCCATGGAGCTCGCCGACATCCTGTTCGTCGTCATCTGCCTCGCCAACTCACAGGGGATCGACTTGGACGACGCATTCGCGCAGATGATGCGAAAGGTCACCTCCCGCGACGCCGATCGCTGGACCAGGAAGGCACGCTGACTTCCTCGTAGATGCGCTGGTAGGACACGAGGCGATCGGGGTCGAACGCGCCGCGCTCCGCCGCCTGCCGCACGCCGCAGCCGGGCTCGACGAGATGCCGGCAGTTGTCGAAGCGGCACTCGTCGAGGAAGGGCTGGAACTCGGCGAAATAGACGCCCAGGCGCTCGGGATCGATCCCCCAGGTGCCCAGCTCGCGCAGCCCCGGCGTGTCCACGACATAGCCGCCCGTGGCGATCGGCACGACGAGGGCGGCGCGGGTCGTGTGCTTCCCGGTGTCCCACTTCGCGCTGATCGCGCCGATGCGGAGGTTCAAGCCCGGGTCGAGCGCGTTCAGGAGGCTCGACTTTCCGACCCCCGATTGACCGGCAAGCACCGACGCCCGCCCTCGCAAGAGTTCGCGCAGCGCCGCCAGGCCCTCCGGCTGCGTCACCGAGGTGCCGAGCACCTGGTAGCCCGCCGGGCCGTACCGCCGCCGCAGGAGGTCGAGCGCGGTCCGGCCGAGGTCGATCTTGTTGAGGACGAGCACGGCGGGGATGCGGTTCGCCGCCGCGATCACCAGGAATCGATCGAGCATACGGGGGCTCGGCTCCGGGCTCCGAGCCGACGCGACGACCACGACCTGATCGACGTTGGCCGCGATCGGATGCGCCCGCGGGCTCCGCTCACCGGCGGCGCGGCGCGCGAGCACGCTCCTGCGCGGCCGCACGGCGGCGATCGTGGCACGCCCGTGGGCGTGCAGCTCGAGCTCCACCATGTCTCCGGCCACCACGCGGTCGTCGTCGCGATGCTTGAGCTTGCCGCGAAGCGTCGCCACAACTTCGCCACCATCGGTATGCACCCGATACGCAGAGCCGGTGCGCGCGAGCACGACGCCGGTGGTGATCACACGCGTCCCTCGTTCTCCGTCCTTGGTTCCTGCCGTTGGATGCACGCGTCGAGATGCCGCTTCACGTCCTGCAACGTCAGGGCGAGAAGTGGGGCGAGCGCGTCGGCGGGCGTCGCGCCCCGGAACAGGTAGTCCGTCTCCAGATGGCCGACCGGACGATCTCCCGCGTCGGACCAGCGCACGAACAACAGCGCCGCACCATAGCCGCCCCGGGCGTCCGGGGCGTCGTCCACGTAGGTCCCGACCGAGTAGGACTGGCCGTCGCTCCCGGAGAACGCGGGCGCGCGCTCGTGCACTCGCTGATAGCCGCCCAGCGTACCGTCCGTCAGCTCCGCCGTAGGGACTCCCGTAGCATGTTACCGACGAGGAACGCCACGTTCGCCGGCCGCTCGGCGAGCCGGCGCATGAGATAGGGATACCATTGGGTGCCGAACGGGACGTACACGCGCACATTGTATCCCTGGCGCCGCAGTCCGAGCTGCAGGTCGCGTCGCACCCCGTACAACATCTGGAACTCGAAGCGCGTGGGCTGGATGCCCTTGTCGCGCGCGAACGCCTTGGCGCGCTCGATGATGCGGGCGTCGTGGGTCGCGAAGCCGGGGTAGGTGCCCTTGAGCATGAGGCGCTGCATGCAGCGCACGTAGGTTGCATCCACATCGCGCTTGTCGGGAAAGGCGACCGTGTCGGGCTCCTGATACGCGCCCTTGCACAACCGCACACGGGCGCCGAGCGCGATCACCTGCTCCACATCCTGCTCCGTGCGCCGCAGGTACGACTGCAGCACCACGCCGACCGCGTTCCCGAACTCCGGGTAGAACGTACGCCTGAATAGCTGTAGTGTGCGCTCGGTGTAGTCGGACTGCTCCATGTCGATCCGGACGAAGGAGCCGTACGCCTTCGCCCGGGCGATGATGGCGCGCATGTTCTCGACGCACACCGCCTCGTCGGTGTCGAGACCCATCTGGGTGAGTTTCACCGAGACGTTGGCATCGGCTCCGGCGACCTTGATCCGGTCGAGCGTCTCGAGATACGTGTCCCGGGCGGCCTGCGCCTCGGCGGCGTTGTGCACCGACTCGCCCAGCAGGTCGAGGCTCGCGGAGAGCCCGGCGGCGTTCAGGTCCTTCAACGCCGCGACTCCCGCGTCCACCGTCTCGCCCGCGACGAAGCGCTTGGCGAAGCGCCGGGCAAACCCGTTGCCGCGGATGAACTGGAAGACTCGGGATTGCTCGCTGAGCCACAGCAGGGCAGCGCGGAGCATCTAGGGGCTAGGGATGGAACTTCGCGTTGCGTTGCGCCTGCTCGCGCAGCACGTCGCACGGCGCGAAGCGCGCACCGTAGCGCTCGGCGAGCCGCTCGAGCTCGCTCACGATGCGCGCGGCGCCGAGGTCGTCGGCGTGGCGCAACGGGCCGCCGCGGAACGCCGGGAACCCGAAGCCGAAAATGGCGCCGACGTCGCCGTCGCGGGGGCTGCGCACGATCCCCTCCCCCACCCCGCGCGCGGCTTCGTTCAGCATCACGAGGACCAGCCGCTGGATGATCTCCGCGGGCCTGGGGCCCCCGTTGGGATGAGCGCCGATCAGTTCGTACACGGCGGAATCCACGCTCCCCTTCTTGCCGCCTGCGTACTGGTAAAATCCCTTCCCCACCTTGCGGCCGAGTCGGCCGCTCTTGACCATGCCGGCGAACGCGGGAACCGGCGCGAACCGCTCGCCGAACGCCTCGTGCATGACCCCGACCACCTTCTCTCCCACGTCCATTCCCACCTCGTCGAGCAGCGTGATCGGTCCGACGGGGAACCCGAACTCGACCATCAGCCGGTCGATCTCTTCGATTGCCACGCCCGCGACGAGCAGATGCCCCGCTTCGTTCATGTAGGGCGTGAGAATCCGGTTGATCCAGAAGCCGGGACTGTCCTTCACGACAATGGCGGTCTTGCCCATGCGGCGGCCGAACCCGACGGCCGTGCTGACGACCTGCGGCGCGGTCCGCCCCGACGGAATCACCTCGAGCAGCGGCATCCGGGCGACCGGCGAGAAAAAGTGCATCCCGATGACCTGCTCCGGCCGGCTCGCGGCCTCGGCGATCCGGTGTATCAGGATGGTCGATGTGTTGGACGCGAACACGGCGTCCGGCGCGGTCACCGTCTCGACCTCATGCAGCACCTGCTGCTTGACCTGGAGATCCTCGAACACGGCCTCGATCACGAGCTCGGCGCGGCCGAACCCGGTGTAGTGATCACTCCCCGAGAGCAGCGCGACGAGCCGGGCATGCTCGTAAGGCGTGATGCGGCGTCGCTTGAGCCGGTCGTCGAGGATCTCGCGCGCGGCGGCCAGCCCCTTCGCAACGCGCGGCAGATCGGCGTCTTTCATGCGCACGTCGACACCCGCTTGCGCGATCGCGGTGCCCGCAATTCCCGACCCCATGAACCCGGCGCCCACGACGCCGAGGCGGCTCACGACGGCGGGAGGCGGCGGGTTGGGGATCCCGAAGTCCTTCTTGAGAGCGGTGGTGGCGAAGAAAATCTGGACCAGCTTGCGCGAGACGTCGGTGACGGCCAGCTGGCCGAACAGCTGCGCCTCGTGCTTCAGCCCCGCCGTCATGCCGTGCCGGAGCCCGTGCTCGACCGCCTCGAGCGCGGCGAGCGGCGCAGGATAGTTGCCGTGCGTCTGCGCGAGGACTTGCTTCCGGGCGGCCCGGAAGACCAGCCGGCGGCCCAGCGGGTTGCCGTCGAGCAGCCACCCCCGGAAGCCGCCCGGTCGCTTGCGCCGGGGGTGCCAGCCGCCCGCCATGCGCTGCGCCGCGGCCATGGTGACGTCCCGGAGGATCGCGGGATGCACCAGCTCGTCGACGATCCCCAGGCGGAACGCCTTCCGGGCGCTCTCGACCTTGCCCGCGAGGATGATGTCGAGCGCCGCGCGGGCGCCGATCAACCGGGGGAGCCGCTGGCAGCCGCCGGCCCCCGGAAGAATGCCGAGCTGCACTTCCGGGAGGCCCAGCTGGGTCCGGGGGTGATCGGAGGCCACGCGGTACCCGCAGGCGAGAGCGAACTCGAGCCCGCCGCCGAGGCACGCGCCGTGGATCCCGACGGCGAGGGGCTTAGGAGAACGGGCGACGCGCCCCAGCAGCTCCTGCCCCTCGGCGGAGAGCCGCTCGGCTTCGGCGGCGGTGGTGAGCCGGACGAACTCTTCGATATCGGCCCCCGCGATGAAGTTCTCCGGCTTCCCGGAGAAGAACGCGACGGCCCGCACGGCGGTGTCGTGCTCCAACGCCTCGAACGTCGCCAGCAGGTCCTGCTTCACGGCAGCCGAAATCTTGTTGACCGGTTCGTTTTTCAAATCGAAAGTGACGACGGCTACACCGTCATCGGCGAGCTCCCACGTGAGCGCCGCCCCCGGAGCCATCAGCGGCGCTCCAGCACCATGGCAAAACCCATCCCGCCCTGCGCGCAGATCGACAGGAGGCCGAACTGCACGTCCCGGCGGGCCATTTCGTTCGCGAGTGTCGCGACGAGCCGGGTGCCGGTCGCACCGAACGGATGGCCGATGGCGATGGAGCCGCCCATGACGTTGATGACGTCCTCGTTGATCTCCCAGCCCAGCGCCCCCCATCCCTGCATGTTTGAGAGCACCTGCGCGGCGAATGCCTCGTGCACCTCGATCACCCCGAGGTCCTTCCACTTGATGCCCGCGCGCTCGAGCGCCTTGGGGACGGCGAAGATGGGTGCCTGGAGCAGCTGCCACCCGGGATCCACCGCCGCGACCGCGTAGGAGCGTACGTAGGCGAGCGGGGTGTAGCCGAGCGCGCGCGCCGCCGAGTCGCTCATGAGCAATACCGCGGACGCCCCGTCGGTGAGCGGCGAGGAGTTGGCGGCCGTGACGCTGCCGTAGCGGCGGTCGAAGACCGGCTTGAGCTTGGCCATCTGCTCGAGCGACGTGTCCCGGCGGATCCCGTTATCCTGGGTCACCACTCCGTCGCCCGCACGTCCCGGTGCGAACCACGGCACGATCTCCGCCGGGATACGACCGTCGTCCGTTCCCCGAGCCGCGAGCTCGTGGCTCCGGAGCGCCCAGCGATCCTGTGCGGCGCGCGAGATGTGGTTCTCCTTGGCCATCTTCTCCGCCGACTGGCCCATTGTCTCGCCGGTCGACGGCTCGGCGATGGCGGGTGACACGGGGACGAGGTCGCGCGGCCGGATCCGACTGATGGTGCGGAGACGCGCGCCGAGGGACTTGGCCTTGTTCGCCTCCACCAGGATGTCCGCGAGGCGCCGCGAGGCGAGGATCGGGATGTCGGAGAGCGACTCCACCCCCCCCGCGAGCACGACTTCGGCATCCCCGAGCACGATCTCGTCGTACGCATTCGCGACGGCTTGTCCGGAGGACGCGCAGGCGCGGTTCAGGGAGTACGCGGGGATCTCCTTGGGGAACTGCGGCAGGAGGCTCACCTCGCGGGCGACGTTCGGGACGAGCGCCGACGGCACCACCTGCCCGAAGATCACCGCATTCACGTCGGCGCCGTCCAGGTTTGTGCGCTCGAGGAGCTCGCGTGCCACGAACCGGGCCAGATCGACGGCGCGGGCATCCTTCAACAGCGTCCCTGACCTGCAGAACGGCGTGCGGCAGCCCGCGATCACCGCAACACGGCGTCCATTGGCAACCGGCATTACATTCTCCTCCCGTTGGACCTCACCCCTGTCGGCGGTGAAGTCCCGAAACCTACCCCGAGCCTGCTGCCGGGCCAAGCTGGAGACCCTCGACGAGCGAGACGCCGTTTTCCCATCGCACGCGCGCCGCGGCACTCGCATCGCTGGCCGCCGAACCGGTCGACGTTCTCGTCATCGGGGGCGGGATCACGGGCGCCGGGATCGCCCGCGATGCGGCACTGCGAGGCTTTCGCACGGCTGTCGTCGACAAGGGCGACTTCGGCGGCGGGACGTCGTCGGTTTCTTCGCGGCTCATCCACGGTGGGATCCGCTACCTCGAACAGGGCGAGTTCCGCCTCGTGTTCGAGGCGAGCCGCGAGCGTCGTGTGTTGCTCGGGATCGCGCCGCACTTGGTGCATCCGCTGCCGTTCCTGTTCCCGGTGTACCGCGGGGCGCGGGTCCCCGCCTGGAAACTCCGCGCGGGGATGTGGTTGTACGATCTGCTGGCGGCCTTCCACAACGTGAAGGCGCACCGCTGGCTGGGACGCAAGGCCACTCAGCGTCTCGAGCCCGGACTGCGCGACAAGGAATTGAGGGGCGCCGCCCTGTACTACGACGCACAGACGGACGACGCCCGTCTCGTCATCGCGACCATGCGCAGCGCCGCGCAGGCGGGCGCCATGGTCGCGAACTACGTCGAAGTCACGGCGCTCATCAAGCCAGACGGCCGGGTGGGCGGCGCGACGGTGCGGGATGCACTGACGGGCCGCGTCTCGACGGTACGCGCGCTCGTGGTCGTGAACGCAACCGGGCCGTGGGTCGACCGCGTGCGGCGCCTCGACGACGCCGGGGCGGAGCCGTTGCTGCGGCCCACCAAAGGCGCGCACGTGGCGGTCCCCCGCAAGCGCGTGGGGCACACGCTGGCGGTCACGCTCACATCACCAATCGATGGGCGCGTGATGTTCGTGCTGCCGTGGGGTGATCTGAGCTACATCGGAACGACGGACACCGACGAGGACGCGTCGCCCGACGAGGTACGCGCGACGGCGCAGGACGTCGTCTACCTGCTGCGGTCGGTCAACGCGTTCTTTCCGCACGCGCGGCTCTCGCCGTCGGACGTCATCGCCAGCTGGGCCGGCTTACGACCCCTGCTGCGACCACCGCGGGACCTCGCGCCCTCGGCGGCCTCGCGCGAGCACCGCGTGATCGAGAGCCCGAGCGGCCTGTGGACGATCGCCGGCGGGAAGCTCACCACCTATCGTGTCATGGCCCGCGACGTGGTGGATCGGGTCGCGGCCCGCCTGCGCGAGCTGGACGGCCGTCCCCGCGCCTCCCGCGCTCCGACCGAGCGGCTGCCGCTCCCGGGCGGCGAGACGGCCGACCTGGACGGACTCGTCAAGGCGGCCGTCGACCGGGGGGCGCCGGAGCGGACGGCCCGCCATTTGGTCGCGAGCTATGGCAGCGAGTCGGCCGCGGTCTTGAACCTCGTGGACCGGGACCGCGCGCTGGGACGACCCATCGTCGCCGGGCGTCCGGTGCTGTGGGCCGAGGTGGCGCACGCGGTAGAGCGCGAGATGGCCGTTCGCCTCTCGGACGTGCTGGTGCGACGCCTGCATCTGTTCTACGCGAGCCGCGACCGGAGCGTCCCGGCCGCGAACGCGGTCGCAGATTGGCTGGCGGAGGCGCTCGGCTGGGACACGACGCGCCGTACGGAGGAGGTGGCGGCCTACCTGGAGCTGGTGGAGCGATCCCGCGCCTTCGCCAAGGAAGCGGCGGCGGTGGTCGAAACTTGACCGGTTAGCTACGGCCGCGGGACCTGACGAAGTGCTCAAGATTCTCGCGAGTGATCACCGTCAGCTCGCGTGGAACCTGGCTGGGGGCGAACCAGCCGATTGCGGAGCACTTCTCGGGCTCCCGGATGACCGGCTCGCCCGAAGCAATGCGACAGATGAAGGTGGGCGACACCCAGTGCTGGCCCTCGTCCGGGAGGATGTGGTCCACGACGTCGAGCAGCTCACCGACCTCGATCTCGACGCCGTACTCCTCGCGTATCTCACGCCTCAGCGCATCCGCGAGCCGCTCACCAAACTCCACTGAGCCTCCGGGGAACTCCCACAAACCACGCTCGTTCTTCGCGCTCGGGCCGCGGCGAGCGAGGAACAACCGGCCGCGCTCGTCGACGATGATGGCGCCGACGCCGACACCGATGTAGTCCACGCCGCGCTTCATCTCCTAGCTCAGCGCCATCCTCTGAGGCTCCGGATGAAGTCGTGCAGCACGAGGAACTTCTCGAACACGGGCACGCCCTTGCGTTTCCGGCCGAACTCGGCGAACAGCTCGCGCAGCCGCCCCCGCCGCGCGACATAGAACCGGAACGTCTCGGCGAAATCCTCCTGCGGGTGCGTCGCCGCGTAGGCGGTAACGTAGTTCGGGAGGGTGGTAGTGACCCCCCGGCGCTCGAAGTCGACCCACTTCGAGTCGGCGACGCGATACGCCTTGCGCACCTCCCCGAAGGCCCGACGGAACCGCCCGGTTCGGGTGAACGACCAATTGTGGTACAGGAACGAATGGCCCAGCTCGTGCAGGATCAGCCCGCTCAGCATGTTCCACGAGATCTCGTCGCGCCGCCGCCGTTTGCCGGTAACGTAGCGGCGCTCGATCTCGATGATCTTGGGCGTCCGGTGCGTCACGCCGGAAACGCCCGGTCGCAGCAGCACCCGGTAGTTCCAGTCCTTGAGGCGACCGACGACCAAGAGCTGCCGCACGCGGCGCAGCGCCTGGCGGATCAGGTCGCGCCCGGTGGCGTCTTTGCCGCACCACGGGCAGACGTCCATCCAGTCGTTCACGCCCTTGTTGCAGTGCGGGCAGATGTTCTGGAACTCCTGGTAGCGCCACTTCTGGGGGCGCCCGCACCAGGGGCACGAGCGCATGGGGTACATCACGCCGCCACCGCAACCCCACTGGCAGCGCCGATGGTACTTGAATCCCTTCGGGGCCTTGAGCGGCTCGGGGCTCGAGTCCCGGTCGGCGATGTCGCGACCGCACCAGGGGCAGAACGAGAAGCTGTCTGATACGACCCAGCCGCAGTAGTAGCACTCCGCACCGGTCTCCTTGGTGGTGTCGCGCCACTCGAGCCGGCGGCCGCAGTTCGAGCAGTTCGCCCAGAACGGCTGCACCTCGGCCGCGCACGTGGGACAGCGCAGCTCGGGCGTCGGGACCTCGCGCTTACGTGGCGCCACGGGCCAGCGCCTCTTCCACGATCCGCTGGATGAAGGCGTTGTAGCTCATGCCGGCCTTCTCGGCCGCGTCCGCCATCTCGTTCTCCTGTGCGAGAAACGGGTTGGGGTTGACCTCCAGGACGTAGACGGCGTCGTCGTGCGTCAGCCGCAGGTCCACGCGTCCATAGTCGTGGAGCCACAACGCGTGGAACGCCGTGGTGCAGGTATCGGCGATCTTGGCCGCGACCTCGTCCGACAGCCCCTTCGCAAACACGTTCTTGATCTTCTTTCGCTTGCGGTACTCTTCGTCCCACTTAGCCTT
>Ga0209376_1002052_pt1 | contig 19488 bp, 17 predicted proteins | sample GraSoiAngelo_134_FD_185891 | JGI IMG/M metagenome (GOLD analysis project Ga0209376, IMG submission 185891) | Grasslands soil microbial communities from the Angelo Coastal Reserve, California, USA - 14_0929_05_30cm (SPAdes) (version 2) | ecosystem: Environmental > Terrestrial > Soil > Grasslands ... | reverse complement strand
GGTGGTCACGGGCGCCGATACCTACGACCTGCGCGGCGAGGTGCGCGAGATTCCAATTGACACACCCTCGCCCCGGGCATAGATTCCCCGCCCCTCGGAGGCAGAAGCCAGCATGCGCAAGACGTTCTTGAAGAAGGCCCGCGAAGCGTTGCAGGAGATGCGGGCCCAGCTGCTCCGCAACGTACAGGAGGAGCTGCACGAGGGTCGCGAGCAGACCAAGGACGAGGGCATGGACACCTACGACCTCGCGAGCGACGCCCGCGACCGCGAGATCAACGTGATCCTGACCGACCGCGACCGCGACAAGCTGCAGGCGATCGACGACGCGCTCGCCCGCATCGACGACGGCAGCTATGGCGTGTGCGAGGGCTGCGAGTCCGACATCGCCGAGGCGCGTCTCGAGGCGCTGCCCTTCACCCGGCTCTGCATCAATTGCCAGGCCGAGCGGGAGAAGGAAGCGAAGACCATGAAGCGCTTCGAGGAGGACCGGACCTACCGGCGCCTGGTGACGAGCGACTCCGACGAGGAGAGCAGCTAGCAGGGCGGCGTCGTTCGCGCCGCGCGCGGCGTGGGGACGGGGCCGCCCTCTCCGCTTCGGCTGCGCCGGCCCGACGGGCGTCCCCGATTCCGGCCACGTGCCGGCGCAGAGGCGCTGCGAGGGCGGCCCCGCCCCCACGCCGGGTCCCTGGGGGCACGAACGCCGGCACCCCGCTCGATTAGAGGCCTATTGGGCGGCCGGCTTGGGCGAGGACCCAGAGGACGGCGACCGAGATCACCAGGGTGAGGGCGGCGCGCGTGGTGTCCTGGGCCTGGACGCGCTCGAGGCCGCGCAGCATGAGGTAGCCGGCGTAGACGAGGGCGAGGCTGCCCACGCCGGGCAGCCAGAAGACCACGAGGGGTGCCCAGGCGTACGCCACCACCCGGAAGGTCGGCTCGTAGCCGCCACGGCCCTCGAACAGGTGCTGCGCGACCAGCACGAGGAGCGCCGCGAGGACGAAGGCCTTGACCATCTGGCCGACGAAGCTCTCGATCATGCCGCCGACGCCGGCGCCCAGGATGAGGTGGCCGACGGCATTGATCGCAGCGCACAGGGCGAGGAAGAGGGTCGGCTCGCCGAGGCCGCCCGTCAGCGGCATGTCGGCGAAGAAGGCGTGGGGTGCCGTCACCACGCGCTGCCAGAGCGCGGGGAAGGCTTCGATCCCCGCCCGGGGCTCGGACTCGGTGGTCGCCATGCGGGGCTCCTTATAGGAGGGGCCCGCCGCGCCCGTCCAGAGGCGCGCCGGTGAGCTGGGCCGCGCTGCGGGCCGATGCGCTCGCCTGCCACGCGGCGGCCCTTGCCGCCGTCGAGCCCGGCCGGCTCGTCGCGCGGAGCCTCGAGCGCGCCGGCGGGGCGCCCCGGCTCCGCGGCCGAAGCGGCGCGCCCGTCGCCGAGCATGCCGGGCGGGTGCTGGTGGTGGGCGCCGGCAAGGCGGCGCTCGCCATGGCCCGGGCCGCCGCGGAGATCCTGGGCGGTGCGTGTGCAGGCGGGCTCGTGATCGTCCCGCACGGCGGCGCCGGACCCTGCCCCGGCGGGATCGAGGTCGCGACCGGAGCGCACCCGGTGCCCGATGCTGCGGGCGAGGCGGCGACCGCCCGCCTGCTCGCGGCGGTGGCGGCGGCCGACGCAGCAACGCTCGTGCTCGTCGTGCTTTCCGGCGGCGCCTCGTCGCTCCTGGTGGCGCCCGCCGCGGGGCTCGGGCTGGCCGACAAGCAGGCCCTCGGTGCGCGGCTCCTCGCGAGCGGCGCGGACATCGCCGAGGTGAACGTCGTGCGCAAGCACTGCTCGCGCGTGAAGGGCGGCGGGCTCGCGCGCCAGGCGGCCCGCGCCGCCGGTCTCTGGACCCTCGTTCTCTCGGACGTGGTGGGCGACGACCCGGCAACCATCGCCTCCGGACCCACCGTCGCTGACCCGAGCATGTTCCGCGACGCGGCAGCCGTCCTGGCGCGGTATCTCGCGCCGGAGGACGTGCCCGTGGCGGTACGCGACCACTTCGCGCGCGGCGCGGCGGGCACCGTGCCGGAGACCGTGAAGGCCGGCGACCCGGCGCTCGCGCGCGCGGCGACGGTCATCATCGGCGGGAACCGCGATGCGGTGGCGGCCGCGGCGGCCGCGGCCCGCGCACGCGGCTACGCGGCGGAGATCGTCGTCGAGCCGCTCGGCGGGCACGCCGCCCGGGCCGGGCGCGCGCTGGCGGCGCGCCTGCGTGCCGCGCACGGCGGGCCGCGCGCCGTGATCGCGGGGGGCGAGACCACGGTGCGGGTCCGCCCGGGCGGGCGCGGGGGCCGCGCGCAGCAGCTCGCGCTCGCCGCGGCGGTGGCGCTCGAGGGTGAGCCGTGCGCGCTGCTCGCCGCGGGCACCGACGGCGTCGACGGGCCGACCGACGCGGCCGGGGCGTGCGTCGACGGCGGGACCGTGGCACGCGCGCGGGCGCGCGGCTTCGACCCCGCGGCCGCGCTCGCCGCGACCGACAGCCACCCGCTGCTCGACGCGACCGGGGACCTCCTCCGCACCGGACCCACGGGCACCAACGTCGCCGATCTGGTGGTGGCGCTCCGCGCCGCGTGCTAAAGGGGCCGGCGCAATGCGGGCCCTGGCCGGCAACGTCTCCGAGCTCTTCGTCTCCTTCCAGGGGGAGGGCGTGCACGCCGGCCGCCGGCAGCTCTTCGCGCGCCTCGGGGGCTGCCCCCTCCGCTGCCGCTACTGCGACGAGCCGGAGAGTCTCGTCCCGGTGGCCGAGTGCCGCATCCTCGGTCCCGACGGTATGCGCCGCCGCGCGAACCCCTTCTCGCCCGCCGCGCTCGACGCCGAGGTGACGGCGCTCGCCGCGGCGGCGCCGCCGCTGCACGCGATCGCCGTGACCGGCGGCGAGCCGCTGGCGCAGGCGGACTTCCTGGCCTCCTGGCTCGCCCTCCGCACGAGCACGCTCCCGGTCCTGCTCGAGACCGCGGGCATCCTGCCCGCGCGCCTCGCGCGCGTGCTGCCCTGGGTGGCGATCGTGAGCTTCGACGTGAAGTGCCCCAGCAATACCGGCGAGCGGGCGCGCTGGGACGAGCACGACGCCTGCTTCCGCATGGCCGTGGCTGCGGGCCGCGAGGTCTACGTGAAGATGCCGGTCGACGAGGGGACCGCGCCCGAGGAGGTGGAGCGCGGGGCGCGGCTGGTCGCCGAGGCCGCGCCGGGGGCGCCGCTCTTCCTGACCCCGCTCACCGAGCCCACGACGCCCCGCCTCACCATCGGTGCGGGCACGCTCGAGCGCCTGCACGCGCTCGCGAGCCGCATCCATCCCGACGTGCGGGTGCTCCCGCAGCTCCACAAGGTGCTCGGCATCCCGTGACGGCGCGGAGGCGTCCGGGAGCGCCGCGGCCCGCCACGCTCATCCCGGGGGACGGCATCGGCCCCGAGGTGATCGACGCGGCCGTCGCGGTGCTCGCGGCGGCGGGCGGCCGCATCGCCTGGGACGTGCAGCTGGCCGGCAAGGCGGCCTTCGAGAAGACGGGGACCGCGATCCCCGAGGCGCTCCTCGCCTCGATCCGCCGCACGCACGTCGGGTTGAAGGGCCCGCTCGAGACGCAGATCGGCCGAACGGGCTATCGGAGCGTGAACGTCGCGCTCCGGAAGACCTTCGATCTGTTCGCCAACGTGCGGCCGATCCAGAGCCGTCCCGGGGTGCGCACGGCGTTCTCGGGCGTCGATCTCGTGGTGGTGCGCGAGAACACCGAGGACCTCTACTCGGGCATCGAGCACACGATCGCGCCCGGCGTGGTGGAGAGCGTCAAGGTGATCACCGCGCGCGCCTCGCGGCGCATCGCGCGCTTCGCCTTCGAGCTGGCCCGGCGGGAGCACCGCCGAAAAGTCGTCGCCATCCACAAGGCGAACATCATGAAGCTCTCCGACGGCCTCTTCCTCGCCTGCGCCCGGCAGGTGGCGAAGCACCACCCCCGCATCCGCTACGAGGAGCTGATCGTCGACAACGCCTGCATGCAGCTCGTCCGCCGCCCGCAGGCGTTCGACGTGCTGCTGCTCGAGAACCTCTACGGCGACATCGTCTCCGACCTGTGCGCCGGTCTGGTGGGCGGGCTCGGCATCGTGCCGGGTGCGAACCTGGGCGTACGCCACGCCATCTTCGAGGCGGTGCACGGGACCGCCCCCGACATCGCCGGGAAGAACCTGGCGAACCCGCTCGCGGCGGTCCTCTCGGGCGTCCTGCTCCTCCGCCACGTGGGCCAGCGCCGGGCGGCGGACGCGATCGACCGCGCCGTCTCCCGGCTGCTCCGCGAGGGCCGGCACCGGACGCGCGATCTCGGCGGCAAGGCCACCACCAGCGCGGTGCGCGACCGGCTGATCGCGCTCCTCTGAGCTCAGAGCGTCTGGCAGACAACCGGGGGTGGGGCTCCTCGCGGCGCCGCAACACCGGGACGAGAAGCGTTACACGTACACGCGCCGGTCGAGCTTCTTTCTCAGTTGACTAGCTGACAGAGGCGAGAGTATGCCCACTCGCAGGTCGGACGATACCTGCCTCCCGACGGGCGGAAAGCGCACTGCCATGGTCACCTGGTCGGCTCCGAGGTCCCCTCTCGGCACTCGCGGCGCTCCTGGCCCTGCTCGTGAGCGTTCCTCCCGGCCATGCGGCGTGCGACCCCAGCAGCGACCCGGACGAGAGCGACATCGCGAACGCGCGTGCGGCCGTCGCGGCGAACTGCGATTGCGCCGGAGCGACGAACCACGGGGCCTACGTGAGCTGCGCAGTGCAGCAGGCAGATGCCGCCCTCACGAACAAGGGCTGCGCCAGGTTCGTCAAGAGATGCGCCTCCCGTTCCACCTGCGGCAGGCCCGGCTTCGTCACCTGCTGTCGGACGAACAGCCAGGGCGTGACGAGGTGCGCGATCAAAAGCAGCGCGAGCGCATGCGTGGCGCCCAGGGGCGGCTCGCGGTGCGTCGGGGAGCACGTGAGCTGCTGTGACGCCTGCGCGGCGAGTGGCTGCGCGAGCACGGTCACGACGACCACGACGCCCGGCGCGACCACGACGACTACGCTCACCGCGACCTCGACCAGCACGACCTTTCCGGCATGCTCGGAGCTGCTGGGTCACTGCGGCGCCTCCTCTTGTAGCGGCGCGTGTGTCGCGCATCAGCCAGATAACGCCCTCGAGTGCGTAGACACTTTCACCTGTCAAAACAATCCTGGCCCATCGCCGTGTTCGTCCGACGCCGACTGCTCGGGGGGTGGCGCCTGCTTCTCGGACGGCAGCGGCCACACGGCGTGCTGCACGTCCGGTTGTGCATGCACGCCGACCTCCTGCCTCGGGAGCACGACCACGACGACGCTTCCCCCGGGGTGCACCGCCGCCACTGTCGGGACAAGCTGCGGCTCATGTGCCGGCGGCGGCGCCTGCACCGTCCTGTGCAGCGACAACTGCACCCCGCAGTGCGTGATGGTCGGCCCAAGCCCCATCTGTCAAACCGACGCCGACTGCGTTTCCACTCCCGGTGCCCGTTGCGTAACGGACCATCCTGCGGCCTGCAGCCAAACGTCAGGCAGTTGCCCATCTGGCGGCGGCCGCTGCGAGCCGCCCTGTCAATGAAACTGGTGCCGGAGCTGCGCCGGGGGGACGTTCGAGAGATCGTTCACGGCAGCTACCGCGTGATCTACCGCACGGAGAAGGCGCGACTCGTGATGCTGACCGTCCGCCATGTGCGGCGGCTTGGGTGAGGCTGTTCCACCGCATCTTCGGTTTCGGCCCCTCGGCTGACGTCGTGCTTCGGCCACCTCTTTTGTTGACGCACCGTGACACGGGGCGCGGCCGGGGTATAGAATTTGGACCATGGCGGAAGCTGTCGCCCGGCGACGTGACGCGCTCGCCGCGCTCGGGCGCGAGGCGCTCGACGTCCTCGTGGTGGGCGGCGGCATCAACGGCGCCGGCATCGCGCGCGACGCGGCCATGCGCGGCCTCCGGGTGGCGCTCGTCGAGCGCGGCGACCTCGCCTCGGGCACCTCGAGCCGGTCGTCCAAGCTGATTCACGGCGGGCTCCGCTACCTGGAGCAGGGTGACGTGCGCTTGGTGCTCGAGGCGGTGCGCGAGCGCGAGCGCCTGCAGCGCCTCGCGCCGCACCTGGTGCGGCCGCAGGAGTTCGTCTTCCCGCTCTACCGCGGCGGGCCGCTCGGGCCGCTCAAGCTGGCGGCCGGTCTCTGGGCCTACGACCTCCTCGCGGGTTTCTGGAACGTGCGCTGGCACCGCATGCTCAGTCCGAAGGCGGTCGCCGAGGCCGAGCCGGCGCTCCTGCACGACGGACTCTGCGGCGCGGGCCAGTACTGGGACTGCCGCACCGACGACGCACGCCTCGTGCTCGAGACCGCGCTCTCCGCGGCCGCCGAGGGCGCGCTCATCGTCTCCTACGCCGAGGTCGCCGGCTTCGTGAAGGAGGGCGGGCGGATCGTCGGCGCGCGCGTCGTCGACCGGCTCGGCCGCGGCGAGGTGGTGGCGCGGGCGCGGGTGGTGGTGAATGCGGCCGGACCATGGGTCGATCGGGTGGTGGCGCTCGACGCGCCCGAGACACCACCCCGCCTCCGGCTCACCAAGGGTGTGCACGTCGTGGTGCCACACGAGCGGGTCGGGAACCGCGCCGCGGTCGTGCTGAGCACGGTCGCCGACCGCCGGGTGATGTTCGCCATCCCGTGGGGCGCGCACACCCTCGTCGGCACGACGGACACCGACCACCCCGGCGGACCGGATGTGCCGCCTGCGGTCGAGCCCTCGGACGTCGCCTACCTGCTCGACACGGTGAACCACTACTTCCCCGCGGCGCGCCTGGTACCCGCCGACGTGGTGGGCGCGTTCGCCGGCCTCCGGCCGCTGGTCGCGCCGCGCGGCAAGGCGACGATGTCGCCCTCCGCCGTGTCGCGCGAGGAGGAGGTGTTCAGCTCCGCCTCGGGGCTCATCTCGATCGCGGGCGGCAAGCTCACCACCTACCGGCTGGTGGCGAAGACGGTGGTCGATCGCACCGTCGACGCGCTCCGCGCCGCGGGCGATCCGCGCCGCTTCCCGCGCTCGCGCACCGGCGAGGTGCCGCTGCCGGGCGGCGCCGCGCCGGCGGCCACGCTCGCCGGGGCGGCGCTCTCGCGCGACGGCCACGGGGTCGCGCCCGCCGTGATCGACCACCTGGCCGGCCGCTACGGCAGCCGGCTCGACGAGGTGTTGGGGCTGGTCGCGCGCGATCAGCGCCTGGGCGAGCCGATCGTCGCCGGCCTCCCGGACCCGCGCGCCGAGGTGGTGGAGGCGGTCGAGCGCGAGTGGGCCCTCACCCTCGAGGACGTGCTGCGCCGCCGCACGCAGGTTGCGCTGCGCGACGCGAGCGCGGGCGCCGCGGCGGCCGACGACGTGGCGGCCTTGATGGCGCGCCCGCTCGGCTGGGACGAGGAGACCTCGCGCGCGGCCGCGCGCGGCTACGTCGAGGCCGCCGAGGCCGTGCGCCGCCGGTGGCGGTGAAGCGCGCGCCGGCGCGCCGTCTGAACGTCGCGCGCGAGAGCACGACCGCCCGCAAGGCGCGTGCCCGCGCCATCGCCCGCGCGCTCGCCCGCGCCTACCCCGACGCGTGGTGCGCGCTCCACTACCGGACCCCGTGGGAGCTGGTGGTGGCGACCATCCTCTCGGCGCAGTGCACCGACGCGATGGTGAACCAGGTGACGCCCGCGCTCTTCGCCGAGCTCCCGTCGCCGGCCGCACTCGCCGCGGCGCCCCCGGCGCGCGTCGAGGCGCTCATCAAGCGCACCGGCTTCTTCCGCCAGAAGACGAAGGCCATCCAGGCGACGGCCCGCGCCATCGCCGAGCGGCACGGCGGCCAGGTGCCCGACTCGATGGAGGCGCTCACCGAGCTCCCCGGCATCGGGCGCAAGACGGCGAACGTCGTGCTCGGCACCGCGTTCGGGAAGCCCGCGATCTTCGTCGACACGCACGTCCGCCGGCTCGCGAACCGCCTCGGCCTCACCTTCGAGGACGACCCCGACAAGATCGAGCTCGACCTACAGGCGCTTCTCCCGCCGAAGGAGTGGACGGCGTTCGCGCACCGCCTGATCCACCACGGCCGGCGGGTGTGCGTCGCGCGCAAGCCGCGCTGCAGCGCCTGCCCGGTCCTGCGCTGGTGCCCGCAGATCGGGGTGACGGCGTCGGCGTAGCTCATCAAGTCCCAACGCCGGGCGCTGTTGAGCTCACCGCAAAACCGGGAAGAAACTCGAGCCCTTCTAGGGGGAGGTGGCCGCGGTCGCATCCCAGACGACGAAGACCCGATCGGACGTCGACCCCATGGCCTTGATCACAACGTCGCTTCGAAAACCTGGCAGACGCGTCCCAAGGGCTTCCAGCAGTCGGTCGTCGCCCGTGGCACCCTGTGGAAGGACAAGACTGGGAGTGACGGAGTGCGCGTAGAAGACCAAGAACACATCCGGTTCCCATGGGCCCTTGTCGGTTGTGCGAATCTCCACCCTCGTCAGACCAGACCAGGCAACGCGGCGCTCCTCGCCGGCGGGATCGGTCGCCACGATCTCACGATCAGTGACGCTCACGCGGAATAGCGACTCCGGCACGAGGGAGCGTCTGAACGCCCACCGAATGACGAGCACGAGTGCCACCAGAAGTGGCACGAGAATGACCGCGGTCTTCAGGGGGGTGCCTCGCTTCATCGCCTGCGGTACCCAAGACCCCCCTACACCGCTACCCCCACCACCCACCCCAGCACGAGCCCGATCACACACGCGAGGATGCCCAGGCCCGCCAGCTCGAGCGCGGCCTGCACCGGCCGCTCCTTGGTGACCCACGTCTTGCCGGCGCCGATGGCGAGCAGGGCCACGACCGCAACGACCGCCGCGGCGGCGAAAGCGGTACGCGGGGTCGCCGCGAACGCGTACGGGATGAGGAGCAGGAGCGCGCCCAGCTGGTAGGCAAGGCTCGTCACGAAACCGACCCGCACGGGCGAGTCGAAGACCTCCTCGGCCAGGCCCAGCTCCTCGCGCGACATGACGCGCAGCCAGAGCTCCGGGCTCGAGGTCACGCGCCGGACGATGATGTCGACCTCGTCGGGGGTGAAGCCGAGCTTCTGGTAGATCTCCCGGATCTCCTGCCGCTCGTGCTCGGGCATGTTCTCGATTTCCCAGGCCTCGCGGGCGATCTCGGCCTGGAAGAAGGCGCGCTGGGACTTGGAGGAGACGAAGGCCCCGACCCCCATGGCAACCGCCCCCGCGATCGCGGCGGCGATGCCGCCGAGGGCGATGGTGCGCACGTCGCCCAGGGTGGCGGTCACGCCGGCCAGGAAGCCGATGGTCGAGATCACCCCGTCGTTCAGCCCGAAGATGATCTCGCGCACGAGGCGGCCCTGGGGCGTGTGCCAGGCCTCGTCGTGGAAGCGCTTGAGCGGCTCGGCGAGCCAGGTGACCGGAGGCGGGGAGGCCGGTCGCTCCTCGGGCGTGGACGCCATGGGGTTCGCGCTCCGGGACGCCGCCCTTATAGGCTCCAAGTCCTGGCAGGTAAAGGACTTTCCACGAGCAAATCAGATTTTCATGTTGACATCCGGGCGCCGCGAAGATACTCTTCGCCGGACTTTTTCGGATGGAAATCCGGCGGGTTGGGGGGACGGGGGGAGATGGCCGTTTACACCGTGCTCGATAAGCGTGAGCTCGCCGAGGTCGTCGAGGATCACGGCCTCGTCAAGCTGCTCGCCGCGCAGGGCATCGCGGCCGGCTCCGTCAACACCACCTATCTGCTCGAGACCGCGCGCGGAAAGCATCTGCTGCGCGTCGACGAGGTGAAGGGCGAGCTCGAGGTGAAGCGCGAGCTCGATCTCCTCCTCTTCCTCCGCAAGCACGGCTTCCCGTGCCCGCAGCCGATCGCCGATCGCAAGGGACGCCACTACCGCGAGGCGGGCGGCAAATGCCTCTCCGTCTATCGCTGGTACGACGGCCACGTGCTGCGCCCGGAGCGCATCAACGCCGGGCAGCTCGAGAGCATCGGGCGCGTGCTCGCCGATCTGCACACCATCGGCAAGAGCTACAAGAAGGGGATCGAGAACCGCTTCAGCTTCGAGCGGGTCGCGGGCCTCTACGGCGAGGTGCGCGGGCGGCTGCCCACGTACTTCAAGCGCATCGTGCGCACGCTCGACGACGAGGTCGACTACCTGCAGAACTACCTCGAGACGAAGCTCCCGAAGGGCATCATCCACGGCGACCTCTTTCACGACAACCTGATCGTGAAGGGCGACAAGGTGGTCGCCGTCCTCGACTTCGAGGCCGCCTCGCGCGGCAAGTTCATCTTCGACCTCGCCACCGCGGTGAACGCGCTCTGCTTCGACGGCGAAGGCTACAGCCTGAAGCGCTTCGAGCCCCTCATCGCCGGCTACGAGAGCCTGCGCGCGCTCTCGCTCGCGGAGTGGGACGCGTTCCCGAACGAGCTCCGCTTCTCGGCCCTGCGCTTCACGGTGACGCGCCTCAGGGACTTCTTCCTGAACCCGGTCGACGAGCAGGTGCGCGTCCACAAGGACTTCCGGGAGTTCTACGAACGGCTCCGCATCCTGCGCCGCGAGCGCGACGGCGGCATGGAGGGGCTTCTCATGGCGATGGCCACCGGGTACGATTACCGGAAGTACCAGAAGGTGAAGGCGCTCGAGAAGAAGGGCACGAAGTAGCCCGCCGCGCGGCGTGAAGATCAGCCAGCGCTACACCGAGGGACGCCCCGTCGTCTCCTTCGAGTTCTTCCCGCCCGCCACCGCCGCGGGCGAGGAAGCCCTCATGCGCACGATCGACGCGCTGCGCCCCCTTGGCCCGGGGTTCATCACCGTGACGCGCACCGGGACGAAGCCGCGCGAGGCGCCGGTCGAGCTGGTGACCCGCATCCGTGCGCTCGGTCTCGAGGGCGCGGCGCACGTGACCTGCATCGAGGCGAGCCGGGACGAGATCGCGGCGCACTGCGCGCTGATCGCCCGGCGCGGCATCGAGAACGTGGTCACGATCCGCGGCGACCGCCCGAAGGATCCCGGCTTCCGGCCGCCGGCGAACGGCTTTCGCTACGCGCTCGACATGATCCGCTTCATCCGCGAGCGCGGTCACGACTTCTGCCTGATCGGGGGCGGGCACCCCGAGGGGCATCCGGAGTGCCGCGACCGCGAGCGCAACATCGAGCACCTGAAGATGAAGGTGGACGCGGGCCTCGACGTGGTGATCACGCAGCTCTTCTACGACAACGCGGACTACTTCGGCTTCGTCGAGCGGGCGCGGCGCGCCGGCATCGGGGTGCCGCTCGTGCCCGGCATCATGCCGATCACCAACTGGCCGCAGATCGAGCGCATCACGGCGCTCTCCGGGAACCAGGTGCCGCCGCGGCTCCGCGCCGCGCTCGAGCGCGTGCGCGACGACGAGCCGGCCGCGGTGGCGGTGGGAGTGGAGTGGGCGACGCGGCAGTGTGCCGAGCTGCTGCGCGCGGGCGCGCCGGGGATCCACTTCTACACCCTCAACCGCTCGCCCGCGACGCGCGCCATCTTCGAGAACCTGCGCCGCGAGGACGTGATCCCCAGCTGAGCGCGCCTTGCGACGGCGGAGCGCTTCGGTTAGAGCCTGAGCGTATGTCGGCGAACGACCTCGAGCAGCACGTGCGTGCGCTCCTGCGTGCCATCGATCCCGAGCCGGAGCGTGAAGGCCTCGCGCGCACGCCCGAGCGCGTAGCGCGCGCGCTCGCCTTCTTCACCAAGGGGCACGACGAGGATCCCCGCCGGGTCATCAACGGGGCGCTCTTCCGCGACGAGGAGTACTCCGAGATGATCGTGCTGAAGGACATCGACTTCTACTCGCTGTGCGAGCACCACATCCTGCCCTTCTTCGGCAAGGCGCACGTGGCCTATCTTCCGAACCGCCGCATCGTCGGGATCAGCAAGCTCGCGCGGCTGGTCGAGGTCTACGCCCGCCGCCTGCAGGTGCAGGAGCGCATGACGAGCCAGATCGCGACCACGATCGCGGAGCAGCTCGAGCCGCTCGGCGTCGGCGTCGTGCTCGAAGCCGAGCACCTCTGCATGCGGATGCGCGGGGTCGAGAAGCAGAACTCCGTCGTGGTGACGAGCGCCATGCTGGGTGTCTTCCGCGAGCACCAGACGACGCGCGAGGAGTTCATGACCCTCATCGGGCGGCGGTGAAGCCGGCGCGGCTGGCCGCGCGCGCGCTCGCGCTGCTCGGGCCCGTCACCGGCCCGGTGGCAGTGGTCGCCCCGCGCGCGGGGCGCCTGGCTGCGGCACTCGCCGCGGCGACCGCGCTCGCGAATGAGAGCGCGTCGCCGGCGGCGGGGATCGTGAGCTTCCTGGGTGCGCCCGCCCACCCCGCGGACCGTCAGGCGGCGCTGCGCCTGCTCGCGCGGCGGCTCCCGGCGGGCGCCCCGCTCGTGCTGGTCGATCACAACCAGCCACGTGTCCTCTGGCGCCGCGGGCTCGGCATCCTCGCGCTGGCGGCCGCGCGCTGCGCGCCGTCGCGCGCGCGCTACCCCGCGGCGCGCGAGCTCGCGGCGCTCGGCTTCGCGGTCGAGCGGCTGCGTCTGGCGTGCGGCGAGCGCGTGCAGCTCGTCCTTTTCCGCCGACCCGAGACCTTGCGGTCTCGGGTCGGGGACTGACAGCGAGCGTGCGGCCCGTTTGAGAGGGCCAACGCCGTGCCGCGGCCGGCGAAGCCGGCGCGGCAGACTTTCCGGAGCGTGAGAGCGTCACGGTGAGCTGATGCGGTGCGGTCGTGACGCATGGTGGCTGCCCTGGACCTCGACGTTTGCCGCGCCGGCTTCGCCGGCCGCGGCATGACCTGCGCACTACGCACCGAGCGCTACACGCTCGCTTCCGCTTCTGACGACCCGTCTCGGGTCGTCAGAAGCGGGAAAACCACGGCGCGGGGTGCCGCCCGGGGCGCTCCAGCACCACCTGGTAGTAGCCGAGGAGCTGGCCGCGCGCGCGCCGCCAGCGCGAGACCGCCAGCGCGTGGTCGACCTTCGCCTGCACCTCGGCGGCGCGCGCGCTGGTCAAGCGCGTCTGGAAATCGAGCAGGTCCTTGGTGGTCGCCATGCCGACCGCGTGCCGCTTCTGCTGGTTGCGCAGGTTCTCCTCGGCCAGCTCGCGGGCGAGACGCGTCGTGTCGATCCGCTGGCGGCTCGAGACCAAGTCGGCGACCGCCTGGCGCACCTCGAGGGTCACGTTGGAGAGCAGCTGGCGATGGTTCAGCTCCGCCTCCGAACGCGCGATGCGGGTCTGGGTGTACTGGCTCTCGGCGAGCGCGTTCGAGAGCGGGACCTGGAACCGGAGCCCGAAGGAATAGGCGCTGAAGTCGTTGGTGAGCATCCGGTCGTAGGCTTCGGAGGCCGAGCCGGCGAACGGTGACGGCGGCACCAGGCCGGGGACGTTGCACAGAAACCCCTGGTTCGGCGCGAGCGAGATGCAGTTCGCCCCGGCGATCGGCGTGAGGGTGAAGGTCGTGGTGCTGGCGAACACGGCGGTGCGGTTCGTGCCGCTGAGGCCGTTGACGCCGTACGACCCGACCACGTTGAGGACCGGCAGGAGCGCGTTGCCGGCGATCTTCTCGTTCAGCTGCTGCACGGTGACGCCGCGCGCCGATGCCTGGATCTCGGGCCGCTCGGCGAGCGCAACGGCGAGCGTGTCGTCCAGGTCGACGCTCAACTCCTCGGGCTCGGCCGTCTCGCTCGGCTCGAGTGTGCGCGGCACGAAGGTGCCGGCGGGGCGATAGAACACGAGCTGCGCCAGCGTCTGGCGAGCGACCGCCAGCGTGTTCTCCGCGGCGATCAGGTCGGACTGCCGGCTCGCCGCGTCCGCCTGTGCCTCGAGCACGGAGACCGGCGGGAGCAACCCCACCCGCACGCGCGCCTGGTTCTCCTCGACCGTCCGGTCGGCGAGCTGCTTCGCCTCGCGATCCACCTCGACCGTCTCGCGCGCACCGACGACCGCCCAGTACGCCTCGATCACCTGCTCGACGAAGTTCGCGAGATTCGCCTCGTACTGGTACACCGCCGCATCCGCGGTGCGCTCGGCGACACGGACCACGAGGTAGCTGAAGTCCCAGCCGAAGCTCTGCAGGAGCGGCTGGACGAGCGAGAAGGCGAGCTGCGGCTTGTACTGCGGGCGGAGCTGGTTGAAGCGCGAGTTGCTGTCGAGGCGGTCGTTCAGGCTGTCGAGCGTGACCTGCGTGCCGCTGCGGAAGAGCTTGAAGAGGTGCAGGTTCGCGTACCGGTCCTCGACGACCGAGGTGAGGGTGCCACCGAGCGCACTTGCGTTCGGCGTCGCGGTCCGGGCGTAGTTGAGCTCGCCGGCGAGCGAGGGGTCGTACTGCGCCTGCGCCTGGAGGATGCCTTCGCGCTGGCGCGGCGGCTCGAGGCGCTGCGCGGCGATGCCCGGGTTGTTCTCGAGCGCGATGCCGATCGCCTGCTTGAGCGTCACGCGCTCGACCTCCTCGTCGCGCGTGATCGGCGTCGGCACGCGCAGCGCAGCGCTCTCCGGAACGCCGGGGCGCCACTGCTCCGGGAGGGCCGCACCGCGCCACGCCGGCGCGGGAGCGGCGGGGCGCGGCTCGGCCGAGGCTCGCGTCGCCACGATCGTCGACAGCACGAGCGCGAGCAGCCATCGCGACGGGAACACGGGCTGCCGCTAACGGATAACGCGCACCGAGTCAACGAAGGCGGCGACCTTGACAACCCTGCGAGCGCGCGGCTAAACGAGGTCTTCGCACGACTGGCGTTCACGTGGAATCGACCACGGGGGAGTGCCGAACGACCAGTGGGCCGAACGCCTGGGCCCCTGCAGCGGAGGACGGAGAGCTCGCCCGCGAGCTCGTGACAGAGGGGTACAGGTGCCGCCGTGATCAAGTCGTTCCTGCTCGCTCCCGGACCGACGCCGGTCCCGCCCGAGGTCCTGGCGGCGATGGCGCTGCCGGTGATCCATCACCGCACGCCGCAGTTCGGCGCCGTGCTCGCCGAGGTGCAGGAGGGCCTGCGCGAGCTCTTCGGCACCGCGCAAGACGTGCTCGTCCTCGCCGCCTCCGGCACGGGCGCCATGGAGGGCTCGGTCACCAACCTCCTCTCGCCCGGCGACCAGGTGGTGGTCGTGAACGGCGGCAAGTTCGGCGAGCGCTGGACGAAGATCTGCCAGGCCTACGGGCTCACCGTGCGGGAGGTGGTGGTCGAGTGGGGCCGCGCGGTCCGGCCCGAGGCGGTGAAGGCTGCGCTCGACGAGCATCCCCGGGTGCGCGCCCTCTTCGTGCAGGCGAGCGAGACCTCCACCTGCGCGCTCCACCCGGTGCCCGCGCTCGCCGAGATCACGCGCCGGCGCGACGTGCTCCTGGTCGTCGACGGCATCACGGCGGTCGGCGTCATCGATCTCCCCATGGACCGGCTCGGGATCGACGTGCTCGTCACCGGCTCCCAGAAGGCGCTCATGCTGCCGCCCGGGCTCGCCTTCGTCGCCCTCTCCGAGCGCGCCTGGAAGGCGACCGAGACCGCCCGCCTGCCGCGCTTCTACTTCGACTTCCGGCGCGAGCGGAAGGGGGTCGCCGAGCGCTCGACCGCGTGGACGCCCGCCATCTCGCTCGTCCAGGGGCTGCGCGTCGCGCTCCAGCTGCTGCGTGCCGAGGGCTGGGCCAACGTGCATGCGCGCCACGACCGCCTGGCGCGCGCCACGCGCGCGGCCGCCACGGCGCTCGGCCTCCGCCTGCTCGCGCCCGAGTCGCCGAGCCCGGCAGCCACCGCCGTCATGCTGCCCGAGGGCCTCGACGGCGCGGCGCTCTTCCGCTACCTGCGCGACCGCATGCGCGTCACCTTCGCCGGCGGCCAGGACAAGCTGAAGGGCAAGATCATCCGCCTGGCGCATCTCGGCTACGCGGGCGCCTTCGACGTGGTGACGGGCGTGGCGGCGCTCGAGCTGGCCCTCCATCACTTCGGCGCCTCCGTCGAGCTCGGCCGCGGCGTGGGCGCCGCCGAGCGCATCCTCGCCGAGGGGCTGCCGGCGCGCGGCTGATGGCCTACCGGGTCCTGCTGACCGACGCGCTCGGCCCCGAAGGGCTGGCGCGGCTCCGCGAGCAGCCCGAGCTCGAGATCGAGGCGCGCCCCGGTCTCTCGCCGGCGGAGCTGCGGGACGCGGTACGCGGCTTCCACGCCCTCATCATCCGCAGCGGCACCAAGGTCACCGCCGACGTGCTCGCGCGGGCGGACGCGCTCCGCGTGATCGGCCGGGCGGGCATCGGCGTCGACAACGTCGACGTCGACGCCGCCACCAAGAAGGGCATCGTGGTCATGAACACGCCCGGCGGCTCCAACGTGACCACCGCCGAGCACGCGATCACGCTGCTGCTCGCCCTCGCACGCAACGTCCCGCAGGCCGCGGCCGGCGTGCGCGCCGGGCGCTGGGAGCGGGAGAAGTGGCTCGGCACCGAGGTGTGCAACAAGGTGCTCGGCATCATCGGCCTCGGCAACATCGGCACCATCGTCGCCGAGCGGGCCCTCGGGCTGCGCATGAAGGTGATCGCCTATGACCCCTTCGTCACCCACGAGGTCGCCGCGCGCCTGGGTGTCGAGCTGGTCTCGCTCGACGAGCTCTACGCGCGCGCGGACTTCATCACCATCCACACCCCGCTCACGCCCGAGACGCGCGGGCTCATCGGCCGGGACACGATCGCGCGCATGCGGCGCGGCGTGCGCATCGTCAACTGCGCGCGCGGCGGCATCGTCGACGAGGCGGCGCTCGCCGCGGCCATCAAGAGCGGCCAGGTGGCCGGCGCGGCCCTCGACGTGCTCGAGAAGGAGCCGCCGCCTGCCGGCCATCCGCTCCTCGGGATGGAGCAGGTGATCTGCACGCCGCACCTCGGCGCCTCGACCGGCGAGGCGCAGGTGAACGTCGCGGTCGCCATCGCGCAGCAGGTCGCCGACTTCCTCTGCCGCGGCGTCATCCAGAACGCGGTCAACGTACCCTCGCTCTCGCCCGAGGTCCTCCGGGTGCTGCGCCCGTACCTGCTGCTCGCCGAGAAGCTGGGCGCCTTGCAGGCGCAGCTCTTGCCGGAGCCGCCAGTCGAGGTGACCGTGCAGGCGAGCGGCGAGGTGGCCGAGCGCGAGCTGCGCTCGCTGGCGGCGGCCGTGCTGCGCGGGCTCCTCGGGCAGCTGCTCGAGTCGGGCGTCAACTACGTGAACGCGCCGGCGATCGCCCGCGAGCGCGGCATCCGGGTGATCGAGGCGCGTGCCCCCCAGACGACCGACTACCTGAACGCGCTCGCGGTGCAGGTGCGCACGGCCGCGCGCACGATCGCGGCCGAGGGGGCGGTGTTCGGCGCCGACACGGTGCGCGTCACCAAGATCGAGGGCTTCCGCATGGAGGCGGTGCCCGAGGGCTACATCCTGATGCTCCACAACCGCGACGTGCCGGGCGTGGTGGGGCGCGTCGGCACGCTCCTCGGCGAGCGCGGCATCAACATCGCCGGCATCGAGCTCGGCCGCGAGCGGGTGGGCGGCATGGCGCTCTCGCTGATCCACGTCGACGAGCCGGTGCCGGCAGACGTGCTCGACGCGCTGCGCACCCTGCCACAGATCGTCTCCGCGCAGCAGCTGCGTCTCTGACCCATGCCGGCCACCGTCATCATCGGTACGCAGTGGGGCGACGAAGGGAAGGGGAAGGTCGTCGATCTCCTCGCCGCCGGCGCCGACGTCGTGGTCCGCTTCCACGGCGGCAACAACGCCGGCCACACGCTGGTGGTGAACGGCGAGAAGACCATCCTGAACCTGGTCCCCGCCGGCGTGCTCCATCCGGGGCGCATCTGCATGCTCGGACCCGGCGTGGTGATCGACCCCGAGGTGCTGGTGGGCGAGATCGAGGCGCTGCGCAAGCGTGGCTACCTGGCGGAGGACCGCTGGCTGCGCATCAGCGAGCGGGCCCACCTGATCATGCCCTACCATCGCGCCATCGACCGGGCGCGCGAGCGGTTGCGCGGCGCGGGGAACATCGGGACGACGGGGCGCGGCATCGGTCCGGCGTACGAGGACAAGATGGCGCGGACCGGCATCCGCGTCGGCGACCTGTTCGACGAGACGGGCTTCCGCGAGGCCCTCGAGCGCAACCTGCGCGAGAAGAACGCCTACCTCCAGGCGCTGCTCGGCGAGGCGCCGCTCGCCTTCGACGCCATCCACGAGCGCTACGCGGGCTGGCGCGAGCGGCTCCGCCCGTTCGTCACCGACACGGGCGCCGAGCTGCGGGCGGCGCTCGCCGCCGGGCGCCGCGTGCTGCTCGAAGGCGCGCAGGGCATGATGCTCGATGTCGACCACGGCACCTACCCGTTCGTCACCTCCTCGAGCTGCGTGGCGGGCGCCGCGGCCGCCGGCGCGGGCTTCCCGCCGCGCGCCATCGACCGCATCGTCGGCATCACCAAGGCCTACACGACGCGCGTCGGCGGCGGGCCCTTCCCGACCGAGCTGACCGACGCGCTCGGCGACCGGCTGCGCGCCGACGGCGACGAGTACGGCGCGACCACCGGACGCCCGCGGCGTTGCGGCTGGTTCGACGCGGTGGTCGTGCGCCAGGCGGCCGCGCTCTCCGGCGTCGACGGCCTCGCGGTCACCAAGCTCGACGTGCTGACCGGCATCGACCCGCTGCGCGTGTGCACCGCCTACGAGCTCGGCGGGCGTCGCCTCGAGCTTCCGCCCGCCACGGAGCGAGCGTGGCAGTGCGTCGTCCCGCGCTACGAGGAGCTGCCCGGCTGGTGCGAGCCGCTCGGCGGCGCGCGCGCGCTCGCCGACCTGCCCGCCAATGCGCGGCGCTACCTCGAGCGGCTCGCGGCGCTGGTCGGCGTGCCGGTCGCGCTCCTCTCGGTCGGCGCGCAGCGTGACCAGACGATCCGGCTGGGCGAGCTATTCTAAGCCGACCCGAGACTCCGTCTCGGGTCGGGGGGGACAGCGAGAGTGACGCCCGGGTGGACAGGGCCGACGGCGTGCCGCGGCCGGCGAAGCCGGCGCGGCAGACTTTCCGGAGCGTGACCGCGTCACTGTGAGGCGACGCGTCTGCAGTGCGACGCACGCAGGCTGCCCAGCTCTTCAACGTTTGCCGCGCCGGCTTCGCCGGCCGCGGCACGGCCTGCGCACGATCCACCGAGCGCCACACGCTCGCTTCCGTTTCGACCCGAGACAAGGTCTCGGGTCGGGTCAGGCCGCTTCGCTCGAGCGGCGCGCCTCGGATCGCTCCGCGCGTCCAATCGCCACCGCCAGGCCCTGCTCGGCGAGCCAGGCGAACTCGGCGCGCACGTGCGCCAGCTCGGCGTCGCTGGCGTCCTCGGCGACCGTGATCTCGAGCTGCGCCCCGCGGCCGGCGCGGAGCGCGTCGCCCGCGATCGTCTCGGCGACATACGGCGTCAGGAGCTCCGCGCGCAGCAGCTCGCCGTGCGAGGAGACCAGGCGAGCCCAAAC
>Ga0209376_1002048_pt1 | contig 19505 bp, 20 predicted proteins | sample GraSoiAngelo_134_FD_185891 | JGI IMG/M metagenome (GOLD analysis project Ga0209376, IMG submission 185891) | Grasslands soil microbial communities from the Angelo Coastal Reserve, California, USA - 14_0929_05_30cm (SPAdes) (version 2) | ecosystem: Environmental > Terrestrial > Soil > Grasslands ... | reverse complement strand
GGATACGCCCGCTGTCCTGCGCGCCTACGCGGCGCGCTACCAGGCCGACCGGCGCGGCTGGCATTTTCTCACGGGCGATCCGCAGGCGGTCGCCGCCGTGCGCCGCCGCTACAGCGTGGAGGTCCGGCCCCTGGCCGGCGGCCTGCAGGACCACGCCGTACCCACCTTTCTCATCGACCGCCGTGGTGTGGTGCTGGGCGCCTACGCGGCAAATCCGGATCCGGCCGATATCATTCAGGACCTCGCACAACTCCGCTAGAATTTCCTGGGGACGCCCCCGACCTGCGTGCGCACCGGGATGCCCTGCCAGCGCGGGGGCACTTTCGCGAGCACGGGACTGGTCTGCTCCACAACCATCACCACGATTTCAAACTGTCCTGCGGGATTCTGTGAGATGCCGACCCCTACGAACCCCGGCTGGTCCGCCAACCGTTTGACCAGCGCCTCTTTGGCCCGCTGTGCTTTGACCGGCATCTCCGAGGTCATCAGGCGTGCACCTCCTCAGGTGGCGATACTGACCCGCAAGCGTTGAAGCACACGCCGGATGGGAATGGCAAACGTCACCGTGTCGCTTCCAGCGAACAGTAAGCCCACGACGTTTCCCTGCGGATCCACAATGGCCGACCCGGAGTCCCCGGGGCGGCTGAAGCTTCCCCGCACACCTTCAATGACCATCACATCGTCCATCCGCACGGTCCCCTGCTCGTAGACCACGTTGAACACGTCGAACTGCACCGAGCGGATGATCCCCTCGGTGACGCCCGTGGTCCGGCCGGACTTCCGGACGAGGAGGTTCAGCGTGGGATCCTCCGCCCCGGTTGGCGCCCCGATGTCCAGGATGACCCGGGCCGCGTCGGCCGGGGCATCGAACCGCGCGATGGCGGCGTCCATGCGGTTGGGTTCGTTGTTGTAGCGCAGGGGGACGAAGCGATCCAGGGCCGCCACGCGATCCGTGGGCCGGCCACCATCCAGGGTTGCCGGTTGCACCGCGCCTGCGCCAACCGCCGCCCGGTTCTCGTTCGCCAGCACGTGATTGTTGCTAAGGGCATACACGACGTCGCGGTGATCCCGGTCGAACACGATCACCCCGAGCGTGCCCGCATATCGGAACCCCACCGCCTCGATGGCCAAGCTGCCCGAGACGCCGCCGGGCACCGGCCGCCGGCGCTGCTGGTTGGGCGGTTGAAACTTCCTTACATAGCCCACGCCTTCGACATCGACCGGCACGCCGCCAACCGACGCCGGAATGCGGTCGCCGCGGCTGATCCGGCCCCGCGGGTACTTCCTGGCCACCAGCACCTTGACGCAGAGCTCGCTGGTGGGCCGCGCGGCGACAATCTTCTCACCGATCCCGATCCCGACCAGATTCACGCCGGGAGACGGATGATACTGGCGCCGCCGGCGCAGGGTTAGCGCCCGGACCGCCTGACGTTCGAGACGGGTCAGCAGCCGGTCGCGCAGCTCCACCTTCGCGGCCACCATCTCCGCGGAGACGGGGCGAAAGAGGGAGTGCGTCATGTTCGCCCTCCCGCGGTCTGGGCGGTGGTCGCCATCTTCTTGAATAGCTGGATCTGCCCGAGATGATAGGACGTGTGCTGGATGGAATGCAGAATGGCCCACGCCTTCGTGTGTTGGCGCATGCCGTCCTGAGACTGGACGTCAACCAGCGAGGCGAGATCGCTTGCGGACAGCGACCGCAGCACCTCCTGCACCTGTGAGTGCGCGCGGCGCAGATTCTCTACCAGCGGCGTCTTCGTCAGGGGCTCGTGGGTGAATTCCGTCTCCCGCTTGCGGTGCATGGCGCGCCCGCCCACGACCTCGCCAATCCAATAGCGTTCCGAGCCGGCCACGTGCCGGAGAAGGATGCCGATGGTGTTGGACAGCTGGGGATGCACCCAGTTGATCTCCGCGTCCCCGAGGGGCTCGACGGCTTTGAAGATTTCCTCGTGCAGTGACTCCACGGCCTGGCTGAGCGGGTGGACCATCGTGTCCATGGATACGACCTCCTGATAGGCAGTAGGTAGTTCGTCGTCCATGACGCGGTTCCTCAGGGTGAAGGACCTCACCATAATATAGCGAACACTAGTTCGTATTTCGAAAAGACGCGGGAGGCTTCCCATGACGCTGCTACAGATCCTCAACCGCCTTCAATCGGACCCATACCTCTCTTCTCGCGTCGCCACCTGGAAGACGCTCCCCGCAAGATCCGCACGGACGGCACCCTTCCCTGACGCCGTCAACCCAGGTCTGGCGCGCGCCCTGCGCCAGCGCGGGATCGAATCCCTGTACTCGCACCAGGCCGAGGCGTTTCGGGCCGCGCATGCGGGCGAGCACCTCGTCGTGGTGACGCCGACCGCCAGCGGCAAAACGCTGTGCTACAACTTGCCGGTGCTCAACCGGATCCTCACGGAGCCGAACGCCCGCGCGCTGTACCTGTTTCCCACGAAGGCGCTGTCCGCCGATCAGGTGGACGAGCTCCAGCAGCTCGTCCATACGCTTCACGCCGACATCAAGACCTTTACCTACGACGGCGATACGCCGGCCTCCGCCCGCCGCGCGATCCGGGCCGCCGGCCACATCGTCGTCACCAACCCCGACATGTTGCATACGGCGATCCTCCCGCACCACACCAAATGGCTGCGGCTGTTCGAGAACCTGCGCTACGTCATTGTCGACGAGCTGCATCAGTACCGCGGAGTGTTCGGGAGTCACGTGGCCAACGTGATCCGCCGCCTCTCGCGGATCTGCCGTTTCTACGGCAGCGACCCGCAGTTCATCTGCACGAGCGCCACCATCGGCAATCCACAGGAACACGCCGAGCGCCTGATCGGCAGGCCGGTGACGCTGATCGATCAATCCGGGGCCCCCGCCGGGGAGAAAGTGATCGCCTTCATCAACCCGCCGGTGGTCAACCGCGAGCTGGGGATCCGCCGCGACACCTTGCTGGAGGTCCGCGACCTAGCCTCCGAGCTGATCCGCAACCAGATTCCCACAATCACGTTCGGGCGCAGCCGCCTGGCGGCCGAACTGCTCACCACCTATTTCAAGGACCTGGCGACGCACCACGGGCGCGATCCGGAGACGATCCGCGGCTACCGGGCCGGCTACCTGCCGTCAGAACGCCGCGCGATCGAGCGGGGACTGCGCGAGGGAGATATTCGCGCCGTCGCCGCCACCAACGCGCTGGAACTGGGCATCGACATCGGCCAGCTCGCCGCGGCGATTCTCGCCGGCTATCCCGGCACGATCGCCTCCACCTGGCAGCAGATGGGACGCGCTGGCCGCACCAGTGAACTCGCGGCGGCCTTCCTGGTGGCCACCAGCGATCCCCTCGACCAGTACCTGATGACGCACCCGGAGTACTTTTTCGAGCACTCCCCTGAGCACGCGCTGATCAACCCAGACAACCTGCTGGTCCTCACCAGCCATCTGAAGTGCGCGGTGTTCGAACTGCCGATGGGCCGTGATGAACCGTACGGGGCCGCCGCCCAGGACGCCATCATGCGCCATCTGCAGTCGGAGCACATCGTGCACGACGACGGCCGGCGGTGGCACTATGTCGCCGAGCGCTTTCCCGCGGAGGACGTCAGCCTGCGATCGGCGTCCACGGAGAACGTGATCATCATCGACGAGACCGGTCCCACGCCACACGTCGTCGGGGAAGTGGATCTGGCCTCGGCGCCGGCCCTGGTCCACGAGCATGCCATCTACATGCACCTGGGCCAGCAGTACGAGGTGCAGCGGCTGGACTGGGACCAGCGCAAGGCCTACGTGAAGCAGGTCGAGGTCGACTACTATACCGACGCCGAGATCGCTGTCGGCATCGACATCCTCAAAGAGGACGGCGGAGCACGCGGTCCCCTCCCCCGCGCGCACGGCGATGTGGTCGTCACCTACCGGCCGACGATTTTTAAGAAGTTGAAGCTGTTCACGCAAGAAAACGTCGGCTGGGGCCGCATCAACCTTCCTGAGACGACGATCCACACCACCGGCGCCTGGTGGATCCTCCCACCGGTCATGGCGAGGAGCGGGCCTGTTGTCATTGCGAGGCCCGAAGGGCCGAAGCAATCTCAGCTGTGGAGCAACGACCGCCTCCAGGGTGCCCTCGCCGCGGTGTCCCACGCGCTGCACAACATCGCCCCGCTCTATCTGATGTGCGATCCCAACGACCTCGGCCGCGTCTACGAGATCCGCTCTCCGCACACCGGCCACCCCACGATCTACCTGTACGAACGGGCCCCCGGCGGCGTGGGGCTGGCCGAGCGGCTGTTCCGCCTCCACGACGAACTCGTGACGGCCGCGATCGACCTGGTCCGGAACTGCGGCTGCGAGTGGGGGTGCCCGTCGTGCGTGGGACCCGTGCTGGAAGTGGGGAGTACAGGCAAGGCGGACTGCCTGGCGATACTCTCGTCCGTCATCGCGAGCCCCGAGATGTCCAGTCCGTCATCGCGAGACCTGGAGGGCCGTGGCGATCCCCTGCTCACGCCGTCATCGCGAGCGCAGCGAAGCGATCTCCTCTCAGATGGAGATTGCCACGGGGCTTCGCCCCTCGCAACGGGGATTGCTTCGTCGCTTCGCTCCTCGCAATGACAGATCATGGGTTCGACATCCGCACCCGCACCTGGCCGCTCGACCGCGTCCACGGCCTGCGACCCCTCGGCGACGCGCTTCACCTCGGCCGCACTGCCGGCCCTGTAGGGAACTCCGTGGCCTGGCTCGACACCGAAACCACCGGTCTCGCCGGCGGCACCGGCACCTACGTCTTCCTCATCGGTATCGCGTCGACCGGGGAAGACTGCGTCTCCCTCACCCAGTACTTCCTCCGCGATCTCGGCGCGGAACCGGAGATGCTCGAGGCGGTCGGCGACCACCTCCGCCGCTTCGACGCCCTTGTCACCTTCAACGGCACCCGTTTCGACCTCCCACTACTGCAGACGCGCTTTCTCCTGTGCCGCATGCGGGCGGACATCGCATCCGAGTCGCATCTGGATCTGATGAGCGTGGCGCGCCGGCTGTGGCACCGGAGACTGGGCGGCTACAGCATGGCCCTGCTGGAGCAGATGATCCTCAAGGTCGAGCGGTGCATCGACGTGCCGGGGTGGGTGATCCCCTCACTGTACGTACAGTTTCTCCATACCGGCGATTTCGACGTCCTCGAACCGGTCTTCGCCCACAACGAGCAGGATATTCTCTCGCTGGTGGCCCTGCACGGTCTGGCCGGAGAACTCCTCGCCCATCCTGACCGCACGCCGGTCGTGGTGGACTGGTTCGGATTGGGACGGCTCCTGGACGTCCGCGGGCAGGTGGACGCCGCGGCCGGCTGCTACGAACTGGCCCTTGAGGACGAGCACGAGCCGCCGGCGCGGCGCCGCGCGGCCACTGCGCTGGCCCGCCACTACAGGCGGACCGGCCAACCGGAGCGGTTGCTCGACCTCTGGGACCGCGAAGCGCAGGCGGGGATCCTCCCGCGGTGGCAGGCGCTGGAACGGCTGGCGATGGTCTGGGAGTGGGAGCTGCGCGACCCGCAACGCGCCCTGACACACACCGAGCATGCGCTGGCCGCGCTCAACGGTGACGGGGATCCCTGCCGCGCCCGCCTCCTGCATCGCAGGGAACGATTGCAGAGGAGAGTGAGAGTGCTCACGCGGTCATTGCGAGGCCCCGAAGGGGCCGAAGCAATCCTCCGTCGCGAGGCCCGAAGGGCCGTGGCGATCTCCTCCTCAGAGGACATCCCTTCGCTGCGCTCGCGATGACAGGAGGGTTACGTCAGACTAAATGGGGGATACTCATCACGCAGCAGCGAGAAGTACGCGAGGACCCGGTAGGTCCACCGGGCCACCCCCACCAGAAAGTCAAACATTCCACGGGGGAACTGCTCGGTGAAGAGGATGGCGAACCACGCCACGATCCACACTGCGGCCGCGGCCGGCCAGAGGAAGACGAGAATCACGTAGTGCGGCACGAGCAACAGCCATTTGACGAAGAGCAGCCAGCGCGACAGCTTCCCAGGATACTCGACATCATATGTGATTGGATAAGCGCCCCGGTCCCAGCCGAACGGCGGATACTCGTCGCGCATCAGCCCTGTATAGGCGCCCACCTGCACGCCCCACCTGGTCGTATTCACCCACAGGTCGAACAACCCGCGGGGATAGCGTTCGGTCGCCAGGATCCAGAAGAACGCGATCAGCGAGCAGGCAAACTGCAGATTGCCGAACGTGTTGATGATCAAATAGTGCGGCGCCGCCAGCAGCCACTTGACGAAGATGAGCCTGCGGGAAAGTTTCCCGGGGTACTGCACATCAAACCGCAGCGGATACGCGCCGGCCTCCGTGGCCATAGAGTCCCCCCGATGGTAGAGTGAGTACCAAAGGTTGATTCTCGATGTACGAAGCCTTCTCCGCCAAATTCGTTCGCAACGTCGACGCCAACCGGACGATCAAGGATGAGCTCACGGCCGCCATCCGCGCTCAAGGCGCACGCCGGCGCATCTCCGTCACCGACCTGGTCAACCCGCGGCAGGCCTTCTTCCGCCGGACGAGACCCGATATCCAGCCATCGGCGGAGCGAGCGCAGACGATGATGACCGGCACCGGCGTTCACGCGCAGTTCGAGAGAACCATTTCGACTGAAGAGTTTGCCGAGCAGTTTGTGACCTATGAAGATATCGTTGGCAAGATCGACATCTACGAAGATGCGCCCGTCGAACTGAAGACCACGTCGTTCCAAGACCGCGACGGCGTGGTGCGGCCCAGCTACCTCGACCAACTGGGCATGTACTGTGCCATGACCGGCATCCCCCGGGGGCACCTGGTGGTCTACTACACTCCTCGATCTGGCGATGGCGCGGTGCTCTCCGCCTATGCGGTCGAGCTCTCGAACCTCGCCGAGATCCGCACCGGCATGATCCGGCGGCGAGATCTATTTCAGCGAGCCCTGGACGCCGGTACTCCCTCCGGCCTGCCGCAATGTGAATGGTATGGCCGGCGGTGCGATTATCAGGACGTGTGCGGCTGTGAAGCGGCGCCGCCGCTCGAGCGTGTCGTCCGGGCGGACATGGCGACGGTGACGCGAGATCCGGGGCTCGAAGATCAGATCAATGAGAAGCTACGGCGATCCGGGGCGCGCCCGACCGGGTACCGAATCCATCACCTCCTCTTTCCCCGGAAGACGGCGTACCGACAGCAACCCGATGCGGTCGTCGAGGAGGATGAATCGAGCGAGGCCAGGCTCACCTCCTCTTTCCCCGGAAGACGGCGTACCGACAGCAACCCGATGCGGTCGTCGAGGAGGATGAATCGAGCGAGGCCAGGCTCAAGGAGATCCGGCGGCGCGGTTTCTACGAGGCGCTCACCAAGGCGCTGCAATACGGATTCCCGGGAGGATTCCGGAGTATCCCTGTCGGGCTGCGGACCCTGGCTGATCGCGTCTCCATGTTCCGGGGGGTCCCAACGCTGGTCCGCACGACTGGTTTCCGGCGCATGATTGACCGCGACCGCCTGCCCCAGGAGATGAGCTGGAACGTCGACCGCCTCGCTTTCATCTGCGCGTTAGCCGAAAGTGCGCAGGGTCGCCTCATTCTGTACTACAATGCTATTCCCGATGACAAGTTCATGGTCTACGAGATTGGCTTCAAAGACCTCCCAACGATCCGCGCCGAAGTCGAGCGCCGCGTGGCGCTCCTCGAATCCGGCGCTGCTCCGGACAAACTCCCGCCCTGCCCTGCGTGGATGTATGAGACATGCGAGTTTGCGCCCCATTGTGGATGCGGAGGTGTCCCTGCGTGACGCCTCTGTCAGTGAGGGGATGCCGCTTCTGTCATGGCGAGGAGCGAAGCGCTGCCGGGGTCCCCGCAAATTCGCTATTCAAATTTGCGGGGTGGCAAGCAATCTCCTGAGACGGAGATCGCCACGCGCCTTTGGCGCTCGCGATGACTACAATTGCCGGGCGGACCGCGCGAGCCGCCGGAGGGCCCCGGCGTCAAGCGTGATCCCTACCAGCTCCAGCGCCATCAACGCCGCGCCGATCTCCGGCGCGAACTGCGGCGGGCGGATCACCGCCCGGCGTGCGCGTGTCCTCATCGCCGCGCGCATCGGGTCCACCACCGGCCGTCCAATCTCAAACACGCCTCCCACGGGAAACACAGGAAACGGCTCATGGAGCATGTGCAGGCGCGTTGCGGCCGCCACGACCAGCGCGCCCAGTTCACGCCCTGCGTCGGCCAGGATGCCCCGCGCGACACGGTCCCCGCGGCGCGCCGCCCTGGCCACCACCGGCACCAGCGCCGCCAGGAACGCGCGGCCGCCGCGTTCACCGTAAATCCGCGCGCGAATCTTCGGCCATCCTCCCAGCTGCGCGGTCAGCATCGGCAGCAGCGCTGTCGGCGGAGCGCGCCCGTCGGCGCTCCGTAAGGCGGCCTGCAATCCCGCCTGTCCAATCTTCACCCCGCCGCCGAGGTCGTCAATCAGATATCCGTAGCCGCCGGTGCGGGTGGTCTGCCCCCTGGCATTCCGCGCATAGGCCACCGAGCCCGTCCCGGCGATCACCATCACACCGGGCCGGCCGACCGATGCGCCGAAGTACGCGATCTCGGCGTCCCAGGTGGCATGGACGACCGGCGCCCGCGTGAGCTCGCGGATCATCCGCGCCGCCGTGCGCGACTCATTTGAACGCGGCTCCACGCCCGTGAGTCCCGCCACGACGGCGCGCAGCGGGACACGAGGCTTCCGCGCACCTCGCGCGGACGACAAGGCGTCGCGCAGCGCGCGCCGCGTCTGTGCGCGCCCCGAGGGTTTGTAGAGGTGATCGATCGGACCGCCGCGCCCGGTCCCGAGCACCCGGCCCGCGGAGTCGATCACGACGCAGGTCGTCGACGACGCGCCGCCGTCGATCCCGGCCACGACCACCTCCGTCACCGCCGGAACTCCTTCGTCGCATCGACGAAACTCTTGGTGAGCATCAACGGATCGGTGATTGCCCGCCCAACCACGACGGCGAACGCCCCGGCGCGCAGCGCCTCCACCACCTCCGCCGGCGAGCGGTAGCGCCCTTCCGCGATGACCGGCACCCGCAGCGCACCTGCCAGGTGGCGCACCAGCTCCAGGTCCGGATCGTCCGGAGTCGGCCCGTCCCCCGTATATCCTGAGAGCGTCGTGGAGACGATGTCCGCCCCAAGCGCCGCGGCGCGCATCCCTTCGTCCAGCGTGGCCACATCCGCCATCACCGGCCGGCCGAGGAGTTGGTGGATGCGCGGGATCAGATCGTCCAGCCGCTCACCACCGGGGCGCGGCCGGGCGGTCGCATCCAGCGCGACGATGTCCGCCCCCGCGTCTGCGATGGCCTTGGCATCGGCAAATGTGGGCGTGATGTACACCGGCGATTCCGCGCTCCACATCTTGCGCAGGCCGATCAGCGGCACGTCCACGCCCCGGCGCACCTCCCGTAGATCCGCCTCGCCGTTGATCCGCAGCCCCACCGCGCCTCCGGCGACCGCCGCGCGCGCCATGGCGGCAATCACCACCGGATCGTGCAGAGGATGCCCGGCCCGGGCCTGGCAGGACACGATCACCCCGCCCCGCAACCGCTCCTGCCATCCGGCGTCCATGGCGGTCCTCACCCTTTCACCGCACCCGCGGTGAGCCCGCGGATGAACTGCTGCGACAGCAGCGCATAGAGCGTCACGACCGGCACCGCGGCCAGCGTAAGGCCGGCGAACAGCGCGCCCCAGTCGGCGGAGTACTGGCCGAAGAACGTCGTCATCCCCAGCGGCAAGGTTTTCCACCGGTCGGTCTGGATGAACACCAGGGGAAAGAAGAAATCGTTCCAGATGGGGATGAGGTTGTACACGGCCACAATGACCAGGGCCGGCCGCACCAGCGGCACCATGATCCGCTGGAAGATCAGCCACTCCCCGGCGCCGTCGATGCGGGCGGCGCTGTCCAGGTCCGCGGGCAGCGTCCGGAAGAACCCGGTCAGGATAAACACCGCGCTGGGCAGGCCCGAGGCGGCGTAGGTCAGGATCAGCGCCCACAGGGTGTCGAGCAGATGTAAGGTGCGCATCAGGATGAACAGCGGAATGATCCCGAGGCGGATCGGCAGCATCAACCCGCTGAGGAAGTAGAGATAGACGAGATCGTTTCCGCGGAAGCGGAACCGGCCCAGCGCGTACCCGGCCATGGCCCCCAGGATCACGACGATGACGACGGAGGCGATGGTGACGAGGACGCTGTTGCGGAAGTACAGCGCGAACCTGGCCTCCACCCACACACGCGCGAAATTCTCCCACCGCCACACCCCGGGCAGCGCGAACGGGTGCTGAAAGATCTCGCGGGTGCTCTTGAAGGCCGACACCCCCATGATGGCCATGGGCGCCAGCACGAGAAACGCGTTGAGCAGCAGGACGCATTGGACCGCGGTGCGGCCGGCTCCTCCGCGCGTCACGCCAGTTCCACCTCGCGCCGGCGCAGCAGCACGGCGCCCACCGCGGACATCCCGAGCAGCAGCGCAAACATCAGCACGGCGATGGCCGAACCGATGCCGATGTCCTGCAGTCCGGTATCCACTTCGCCGAATGCCGTGCGATAGAAGAGCAGGCTGAGCACGTCGGTGGCGCGGTTCGGCGCTCCCGACACGCCCTGCATGATGTAAGGGAGCTCGAACCAGTTGAACGCGCCGATGAACGTCAGCAGCACGATGATGGTCACCGCCGGCGCCAGGAGCGGGAAGATGATGCGGCGCAAGACGGCCCACTCCCCCGCGCCGTCGATGCGCGCAGCCTCGACATATTCCTCCGGCACGGCGTTGATGCCGGCCAGGAAGACGATGGTCGGGAAACCCAGCCAGCGCCACGCGTTCACCACGATCAGCGTGAGCAGCGCCGTGGAGGCGTCACCCAGCCAGGGACGCGCCAGCGCGCCGGCATGCAGCAGCGTCAGAACCTTGTTCACGAGGCCAAAGACGGGATTGAGGAAGAGCGCCCACAAAAATCCCACGATGACCAGCGACAGCATCACCGGCAGGAAGAAGATGACGCGATACCCGCGGGCTCCCCAGGGGCCGCGGGCCAGCAGCACGGCCAGCCCCAGCGCCGTGACGTTTTGGAGCAGCATCGTCGCGATGAAGACCAGGACGTTGTGCCAGAACGCGTTGACCAGCAATCCCGCATACGGGAAGGTGGCAAACAAGCGGGCAAAGTTCGCCAGGCCGACAAAGCCGCGGCGGCCGATCCCCTCCCAGGCGTACAGGCTGAACGCCAGCGCCGACAGGATCGGGTATGTGATGAACGCGGCAAACAACACAATGGCGGGCCCCAAAAAGAAAACCAGCCACCACCGGCGGCTGGTCCGCATGCTCACCCGCGGCTGCCGGCCCGCCGCACCGCGCTACCTCCCCTGAAACGGCTCAAACCAGGCGCTGAGCCCCTTGGTGACCTCGTCACCGACCTGCTCCGGAGTCTTCGTCCCGGCCATCATGCCCTGCAGCGCGCTCTGCAGCAGCGTGGACCCGGTCGGCGCCTGCCAGCGGAATCCCACCAGCATCATGTACGGCGTGGACTTCCGGCTGAGCTCCTGGACGTGCTTCAGCACAGGATCCCGGACCTCGACGCCAGGCACCGCCGACAGCTGCGCCAGCATGTCCGTGAACATCTGGCCAAACTCTCGGCTGGCGGTGAACTGGATGAACTTTAGCGCGGCATCCATGTTCGGCGTCTTCGCATTGACGCCGTAGTTGCCGTCGTTGTAGGACGAGACCCACGGCGCCGTTCCGGCTCGGAGCGGTGGAGCGGCGAAGATGTCAAAGTCCAGGTCCTTGTTCTGAGATTTGAAGAACCCGATCTCCCACGAGCCGCCGATGAACATGGCGGCCTGTTCGTTGATGAACTGCTGCTGCATCGTCGTATAGTCCACGCCCATGAAGTTGGGGTGCATGTACGGTCGCAGATCCAGCATCCGTGCCAGCGCGTTGGTGTACGCCGGGTCTTTGAAGGAGGTCTGTCCGCGCGTGACGGCGTCGAAGAAGGCCGTGCCGCCGTAGAAGTTCGGCGCGACGACGCCGGACATGACTTCCAGCGTCCACCCCTCTTTGCCGCCATTGGCCAGCGGCAGCACCCCGTGGTTCTTGAGCGTGCGCAGTACGGTGAGAAACTCATCCCAGTTCTTGGGCGCCGACAGGTTGTTCTGCGCGAAGATCTTCTTATTGTAGTAGATGACCAGCGACTGGGTGGCAAACGGCACACCGTAGAGTTTGCCGTCCTTGCGCGCGCGGGCGCCGTCGAGGAGTTGACGCGAGAAGGTGCGGAGTTCGGGCAACCTCTCAAAATCCAGCTGCGCGATGTACCCCGGCGCCGCGAACGTCTCCAGCCCGCCGTAGGCCCGCAGGTGAATGATATCGGGGCCGTTCCCGGCCGTCAGCGCGGAGGAGAGAATGGTGTTGTACTCGGTGGCCTTGAAGGGCACGAACTCCACCTGGATGCCGGGATTGCGCTGCTGGAACGCCTGGATGATCTTGTCGTAGGCCCACTTGTCCTCGACCCGCCAACTCCAAAAGGTGAGCTTGACCGGCTGCTGGCCCCTCGCCCTCGTCGGGGAGAGAGTCGCCACCAGCACACACACCAGAATCCCTACAAGGACTCGCGGTCTCACACGGGAACCCCCCTTGCGGACGTGAATAGACTATCGCTTCGCTTCGGCTGAAAAGCTCTCCTCCGCCCCTCTGGCACTGCGATGACCGGAGGCTTCGTCCGCGATGACGGCGAAAGTTATTCGGTGGGAGGGATCACCAATGGAAATCTTTCGCCCAGAAGATGTCACTGCCGAGCAGCCTGAAAATATGCCGGGCGTGAAAATCCGGTGGGTGATCGACAAGAAGCGCGGCGCGGAGAACTTCGCGATGCGCGTCTTTGAAGTCGAGCCCGGCGCCGCCACGCCGCTCCACGATCACTGGTATGAGCAGGAGATGTACATCCTGGAAGGCCGGGGGCTCATGGTGGGAACCCAGGGCGAACATCCGGTTGAACCCGGCCACGTCCTGTGGGTGGCCCCTTACGAGCGCCACCAGATCAAGAACACCGGCAAGGGCACGTTGAAGTTCATCTGCTGCGTGCCGCAGAAGAAACCCTAAGGCCCAAGGTGTGGCCGTCATTGCGAGGGGCGCAGCCCCGAAGCAATCTCCGTGCACGGAGATCGCCACGCCCCTCCGGGGCTCGCGATGACATGGGTGCTGTATTACCTCAACCCCATGCCCTGGCGCACGCCCTGCACGTGCTCCAGCACACTCGTCACCGCCAGGACGGCGATCGTCGCCGCGCTGGGGTTGGTCAACCATACCGCTCCGCCCGCCGCCTCGATCGCCGAGAAGTCCACGACGCTTCCCAGGTTGAACGTACCGGTCGTGGCCAGGTTGATGATGGTGTGCTCGATATCCAACGTCACGAACAGAATCCCGAAGGCCACCAGCAGCCGCGCATTCAGGACTAATGGGAGAATCCACCCCACCGTCTCCACCGCGACCCCCAGCGCCACCAGCCCCAGCTCGCGGCCCTGCGGAAACCGGTTTTTGATCCCTCGGAAGCGCACCAGTTCTTCCACTAGGATGCCAACGAAGAGGAATCCGGCGGCCACAGCCGCGGCAGCCGTCGCCGTCAGCCTCAGCCACACCACCAGGACGATGACTTCAATGATCGTAATGAGCGCGGCCAGTCTGTTGACGGCGTTGAGCATGCGAACCTCCCTCTAGCATTCAGGGTCGGAAGTGAAGCGGTGATTCGTGGAGAGGTGAAAGCCGTCCTGCAGCCTGCATGCGGTCATTCCCGGATTTGCACGGTGGGTAAAGCTGTAAAGAACACGTGTGTGAGCAAGAGACGCGGGCACAGGAGGGCGAGAGGTATGGTGGGGCGAGAAGCGGTTCGCATGACGACGGTCACCGCAATCATGCTCATCTCCGGCGCCGCACTGACGTTTGCCCAGGGAGCTCGAGTTCCTGAACCTCCGTTGCTGTCGACACAAAAAGCATTCAATCTCAGCCTGGACGAGACGAAGAAATACGCGCAGACAAAAAACTTCGAAGTCGTCGGCCACAGCTACTTCAAGGGAGACTGGGTCGTCGCCACCGCGCGAGAACGGGGCATGGGGTGCGGTTTCAACACCCCGCGGGTGTCAAGGGGCATTGGGTACTTCGGCGGATATAACGAACCGCCGACCTGTTTTGGCGTGCTGATCGCTGATGTCAGCAACCCGGCAGACATGAAGGCGCTCAACTTCATCCCGTGCAACCCGGGAACGCGATGCAATTACATCCGGCTGAATGCGAAACGCCAGATCCTCGTCATCGGCATGGACACCAATTCGGCGAACCCGATCCGGCCGCCTGAGGGCCAGGTCGCCCAACCCGGTCTCGGGTTCTACGACGTCTCTGATCCCCGCAACCCGCGCCTGCTGGGATTCTCTCCGGCCTTCCCAAACGGAGCGACCCACGGATTTGAAATTGACGATCGATACGCCTACGCCTGCGCGCAGCTGGCGCAAACCAAGCCGGGAGATCAGGAGCTCGCCATCATTGACTATAGCGATCCGCAGCACCCCACGCAGGTCAGCACCGTCCACATCCAGGGGCAGCGGGTGGGCGAGGCCTATGGCCCCAGGGACCAGACCAATCTCGACGGATCCCGCCAGCGCATCTGGTGCCACGAAGTGAACTATTATAAGGATCGCCTCTACGTCGCCTGGCGCGATGCCGGGATGGTGATTGTGGATGTGAGCGATCGCGCGAATCCCTCCATTATCTCGCGCTTCGATTACGTGCCCCCCTTCCATGGCGGCGCCCTGGGAGCGACGCACACGGCCGCCCCTGTGATCACGGCCGAGGACAAGCATCCTACCCTGGTCGTCCTCACGGACGAGATCATTGCTTGTCCCCCCGGGTATGGGCGCATCGTGGACATCTCGGATTTGTCTAATCCTGTCATGATTTCCACATTACGCATCCCTCATGTCACCGACAACTTCGACCCCGCCCGCGGGAGCTTCAGCTGCGCCACGAACGGACACTACATTCACCATCCGTGGTTTGATGCCCGGTCGCCCAGCCTGCTGTACGTGGCGTGGATTGAGGAGGGAGTCAGAGTCTGGGATATCTCGAACCCGTTCCTGCCGCGCGAGATCGGATACTATCTCTCCCCCAGGTATCCAGGTCGGTTTCCAAACCGGCAGGTCCGAGAGGTGTACCAGGATCCCGATACGTCCCTGCTCTACATGACGGACGCGAACGGCGCCGGGATTACGGTGTTGCGCTGGGTAGGACCCATTCCATCCAGGACCGTCATCCCCGCTGCATACCCCGGTGCCCGCTGATGATTATCGCCACGTCGAACCACAGGGTAACAGGAGATTTTCTCGAACACGCGTAGGAGAACAGGGTCCGTAGCCCCGCATACTCGGAGCAAGGGGGGAACTCGATGCGCGACCTCACGATGAGAGGATGTGTCTTCGCTCTCTGCGCCGCCGTGACGTTGATCATGCCGGCGCAGATCTCGGGCCAGTCCCCGGCGACCGTTCGGATGGTGTACTGGCCAGGGCCGGAGAGCGATGCGATGCGCAAGGTTGTGGACTGGTATAACGCCAACCGGACGCCGGCGGACGGCACAAAGGTGGAGATGGTGCTCTTCAGCCGGGAGGGATTCTTCGATAAGGAAGCGGCTGTCCTGGCGGCGCGATCGTCTGAGGTCGACATGGTCTTTACGGCGAGCTACATCTTAGGGCGCCACGCGCCGCATATGGATTCGTTGCAAAAGGCGGTGGCCGCCTCCGGAGAGGGAAGCCTGCAGATCTTCCTTCCGTCCGCCAGAGACTCGCTGAGCTTCCAGGGAAAGCCGTACGCGATTCCCATGGACGTGAGCAACCATTTTCTCTACTATCGTTCTGACTACCTGGACCGGCTGCTGACCGATTCCGCGTGGCAGCGCCGCTATACGGACATCGCGCAGCGCGAGCTGGGGAAGGCGTTGGCTCCGAAGAGGCCTGAGGATTGGACGCCCGAGGATTTCGTCGCCGCGGCCTTATTCTTCACGAAGACGATTAATCCGGACTCCCCGACGGAATTTGGCACAGTGCTCCAAGCCAAGAATTTGATCTATAACGTCATGATCTGGGACAACTTCCTCTACGGGCTCGGGGGCTCATGGTTTGGGAGCGGGTTCCAGCCAGCGTTGAACACCGCCGCGGCCCAACGGGCTCTTGACGTGTATGTGACGATTGCGCAGAAGAAGGCCACGCCGGCGGGTTCCACCGCCTACGAATATGGTGAAGCCAACGAGGCGTTCCGTACCGGCAAAGTGGCGTTCATGGTGCAGTGGTCGGCCGCATTCCACGAGCTGGACGATAAGACGAAGTCGCCGCAGGTCGCCGGGAAGGTGAAGCTGGCGCCCGTTCCGGGCAAGAAAACGCACGTCCACGCGCTTGGGGTCGGCATCAGCACCTATTCTGGCGCCAAGGCGGGCGTCCAGAAGTGGGCGCGGTTCCTGGCCACCACTCAGGCGATGCGGATGTACGCGCAGGCGGGAGGGATTCCCCCGGTCCGGGCAGCGCTGACCGACCCCGCTCTCGCGAAATCGCGGCCGGAGTTCCCCGTGATCGCGGAGCACGTCGAGAAGTACGGATACGTGGAAACGACCATCGCCGAGACCGTACCAATCCTTGAGATCTTGGCCAAGCACCTCTCCGCGGCCTGGGCGCTGCAGGTCGTGCCGAAGACCGCGCTGGACCGGGCCAACGGTGAGATTATGCAGCTGCTCAAGGAGAAAGGATATGTGAAGTAGTACGGAGCGCACGAAGTGGCCCAGGAGCGGCGCCTCGGATACGCATTCCTCGCTCCGCTGACGCTGCTGCTCCTGGGCCTCGCTGTCTTTCCGGGTTTATATGCCTATTACCTCAGTGCCCTCGACGCGACGTTAGAAACGTTCCGATCCCCTCGATTCACTGGCCTCACGAATTACGTTCGAATCCTCACGGACCGTGAATTCTACGACGCGATCGGTTTCAGCCTACGATACACCGTAGTTGTCGTTACGCTCGAGGTTGTGCTCGGCCTGGCTCTGGCGATCGCCCTCAATCGCGAACTGCGGGGAAAACGAATCCTGATCAGTCTGCTCCTGCTCCCGCTGATGGTCTCTCCGGCCTTGCTTGGAATCATGTTTCGGTTGACGCTGAACGAGTTCATCGGGACGGTCTCGTACTACCTGCGGGCCTCCGGCTTTCCCGGGAATCTCCTCGCCCCGCCATACGTGCCCTACACGTTGATGGTCGTCGATGTGATCCAGTGGACGCCGTTCACATTCCTCATCCTCTACGCAGGCCTTCGATCCATTCCGGATGAACCGGTGGAAGCTGCCGTCGTGGATGGAGCCGGCGGGTGGCAGATCTTACGCTTTGTGATCTTGCCGCTGCTGCAGCCGCTGTTGCTCACCGCAGGCTTCCTGCGGGGAATCGACGCATTCAAAACGTTCGATACGATCCAGGTCCTTACGGCCGGAGGACCGGGGAGCCTCACGACCACCGCGAGCATCTACGTGTACAAGATGGCCTTTCTGGCCGGGCACCTGGGCAGAGCAAACGCCGCGGTGGTCCTCCTGCTATTTTTGCTGTCGATCCCAATGAGCCAGGCGATCCGCCACATTCTCAGGCGTACGCCATGACCGGTGCGCGGTGGAACCTGCTGCACACCGGTGGTGCGTGGGCGCTGGCAGCGGTCTGTGGTGTGATGTTCAGCTTCCCCGTCTTGAATACGGTGCTGACATCGTTGAAGACGGCGGCCGACATCTCGTCCGCCCCGCCCAAGTGGGTCTTTACCCCGACGTTCGAACATTACGCGAATGTCTTCTACGCGGCGGGGTATCGATTCTCTCAATTTCTGGCCAACAGCATCCTGATCTCGCTGGCCTGTAGCGCGCTCCTTGTGGTCGTGTGTCTGCCCGCAGCGTACAGCATCGTGCGCTTTGGAATTGGGCGCGCTCGGCTGCTGCCGGCGGCCGTGAGCCTCCGGCTCCTACCGCCGGTCACCTTTGCGGTCCCTTTCTTCATTGTCTATAGTGCGAGCGGACTGCTTGATACGCGAACGGGACTCGTACTTGTCAACTTGCTCGGCAATGTTCCATTGGGGCTGCTGATCTTCGTCAGCTTCATCCAGGAACTGCCGCAGGAGCTCGAAGAATCGGCGTTTCTGGACGGCGCGAGCGCCGTACAGACCCTGTGGCACATCGTCTTTCCTCTGGCGTACCCTGGAATCGGCGCCGTGGCCATCCTGACGTTCATCTGGACCTGGAACGAGTTTCTGTTCGCGCTGATGCTCACCATCAACAAGGCCACCACCGTGACCGTCGGCGCGTCGCTGTTTGTCACGGCATGGGGAGTCCTGTGGGGTGATGTGGCAGCGGCGATCTCGGTGGCCGTCGTTCCGACGCTCTTGTTCAGCCTCTTCGTGCAGCGCTATCTCGTCCGGGGGATCACCTTGGGCGCGGTAAGATAGACCCTCATCCTTCCTTGAGCACCTTCAGGCTTTCCTCGCGGATGGCCTGGTGCACCTCGCGGCGGAGGTGAAGGAACTCCTCGGAGTCGAGCACGTCGACGGTGCGGGGGCGCGGCAGCGAGACGTGCACCTCGCGCTTGATCCGCCCCGGCCGCGCGGTCATCACGTACACGCGGTCGGCCAGCAGCACGGCTTCGTCGATGTCGTGGGTGACGAACAGGACGGTCTTGTGCGTCTGCTCCCAAACCGACAAGAGCAGCTCCTGCATCAGGGTCCGCGTCTGCGCGTCGAGCGCACCGAAGGGCTCATCCATCAGCAGAATCTCCGGATCGTTGGCCAGCGCCCGGGCGATGGCCGCCCGCTGCATCATCCCGCCGGACAGTTCCTTCGGGTAGGCGTGTTCGAAACCGGAGAGCCCCACCAGGTCGATGTAGCGCCTGGCGATGCGGGCGCATAGTTCCGGGGGGTGGCGACTCAGCCGCGGGCCGAATTCCACATTGCCCTGCACGGTGAGCCAGGGGAACAGCGTGTACGACTGAAAGACCATGCCGCGATCGGCCCCTGGGCCGCCGACGCGGGCGCCGTTCAGGACGACGTCGCCCGATGACGGACGGGTCAGACCCGCAATCACCCGCAGCAGGGTGGACTTCCCGCATCCCGACGGGCCGACGATACAGACGAACTCTTTGTCCCGAACAACGAGGTCCAACCGGTCGACGGCGACAACACTTCCACCCCGCCGCCGCTGAAAGGTGACGGTGACGTCTTTGATCGTGAGTTTGGCCGCAAAGGTGGTCATTGCGAGGCGCGGCTCCATCTGTCATCGCGAGGCCCAAAGGGCCGTGGCGATCTCTGTGACAAGCGAGATTGCCACGGGGCTGCGCCCCTCGCAATGACTACGCTTTCGGGGACCATGGCAACAACGTCCGGTGCATCCACTTAAAGACGAGATCGAACGCCAGGCCCAGCAATCCGATGACAAACAGCCC
>Ga0209376_1002045_pt1 | contig 19530 bp, 20 predicted proteins | sample GraSoiAngelo_134_FD_185891 | JGI IMG/M metagenome (GOLD analysis project Ga0209376, IMG submission 185891) | Grasslands soil microbial communities from the Angelo Coastal Reserve, California, USA - 14_0929_05_30cm (SPAdes) (version 2) | ecosystem: Environmental > Terrestrial > Soil > Grasslands ... | reverse complement strand
GTTGACAGAACACCGATCGAATCTCGAAGATTACCCGCTATAAGTCGCCAAGTGTTTACCAACCGGCGAATACGTACCCCGTGAACGAGCTTTCCGTGCCAGCTCCCGCGAAGTCCGGTTGGCGGAAACGACGGCCTGCAACTTCCTCGGTCCGGACTTTCCGGAGTTGTAAGCACGTTGAGGATAAACCGACCACTTGCGCTGCGCAGCCCCGAGGAATGAGGTAAGGAGGGGTCCAAGCTGAAGTAGGGTGAGAATCGGAATATCGACAGGTCCGGGCCTCCGCCGCCACTGAACGTACTTCGGAGGTTAGTGAATCGGATAGAATTCATGTGTGTTCCGGTTCATCACGTCGGCCGACTTTGTCATCGCCCTGTTTCTCGATTGCGTACAAGGTGTCCTCGCTTTCCTTAGTTTCAGTTTCACGAAAAATTCCCCGATCCGGATTGTCGTTGTCGGCCTTCTAGCATTAGGCGTGGGCCTTTCAATGGTTCAAGCGTGCCGTGCATTCGACGCAGGCCGACAGGCGGATAATGCGCTTCGTGGAGATTTGGATTGCCCACCTTTTGTCGAGCTGCTCCCATTTCCTCAACTGTGGACATGGAACATTTCGAATACTTCCAAGTATCCAGCGTTCGTCAGCACGGTTTATATAATCAACGACAGGACGGGAGAACGTCAGAGTCTTGAAGGATTCGGAGAAGTAGTGATCACTCCACGGTCTGGCAAGTCCTTTGGACAAGCCATTTCACATCCCAGCGACGAAACGTTCACGGCCGTGCTGTTTACAAGGCGTGGAACCTATTCCAAAAAAATCCGGTTTGTGCACGTAGACAAAGAGTTTTCACCGAGAGAAATCACTGTCGAGCAAGATGGAAGACGTCTTTTGTACAATGCGAATCCAGGCTTTCCAAATGCGATGAGAAATGAAAGCCAATGTCGCGAAACAGAGCCGCTTTGAAGAGTTCCTGGAAGTCCGGTTCGCGGAAACGTCCCAGATCCCGACTTCGGGGGAATTGAAATCACTCCTACGAGGTGCCGGTTACGCCTCGCTTGGCTGGCGAACTCCACATTCCTAAAATCTCGTTGCTATTTGGTCGATGGCGGCCGTTTCACCTCTTCAGCCATTTTCAGCGTCTCCTCATAAACTCTCGCGTGCCACTTACCAAACGCCCGCAAATTTGCTTGGTCGCTATTAGCCTTCTCTTCAAGTGATTGAAACAAAGCTTCCAGGTCGCGCATGGCGTGAACCACGTTCCAAGTGGCAATGTGGTCCATAACAACACTATTCTCCGCGCAGTCATTCATGAAACTCACCGCATCCGCTAAGCCATGTATGGCCAAACAGTAACCCATCTGAAGAAATGAAATCTGACGAAGCTGTTCCAGCAGTTCATTTGGATTCGGCAATGTCCATTGCAACCCGAAGACTTTGTCGTTGGGCCAAGCAGCTACAACCTCTTTCGGAAAATATCTTGCTACATGGCTCGCCCTGCCGATCACATCTTCGCTGTTATCAGACGATAAGATACGCATGAGTTGGGGGGTTACTCGATCCATAATCTTGTCATTCTTGCCGATTAAGCCAATCAGAGGATAAGTGGCTCCATGCACCCATGGACCACCTGGTAAGTCACCGTCCTCCTCATACAGTAAAATGTCTGCGATCTGTAGTGCGGCGTGGGCAGTGACTGGATCTTTCATCACAGTCTCTTGAAGCAACTGAAGATCCTCAAGCGCTTTTAGAACTCTTTGTGCGCGCTCACTCACAAGCGCAATTTCGCGTTTATCGGGCTCGTGAAGTAGTCGGTTGCATTCCCCTTGCAAATTGCGAGCGACGAGGCGTTCTAGCTGCGCTGTGAGGTTCGCCCCTTTCGTCTGATGTTCAGATACGTATTGAACTATCCTAGCCAACAAACTCCTTGCAACGCCGTTAATTTCCGTTCTGGACGCAATCAAAAGACCATCTGGTCCAACGGCGGTATCAGCAGCAAAATCCGCTTGCGCTTTCTCGGCTAAGACGCGCCACGTTATGACCAGTAATGTTCCTTTCTCATATTCGATGGCCCTGTCGCTCGCTAGTAGTGCCTTCTTGATAATAGCGGACTCTTGCTGAGAGGAGAGTGAACTGTCCATTGAGCAACCAATCACGATAATTCGCGGCTTTCGATCTCTTGCTGAGTCGCCAGTGATCCTGCATTGACCTTCTACGAATTTTGTACGGTAGTCGTCCGCTTGCTGAATGGCTTTCATAAAGTGATTCGTGACGCCATGTTTCCCGATTATCGGTTGCGCTCGCCCTTTGCACTCGACGATGTCGAACTGCGAGGAGCCATAAAAATAGAGTAAGAGATCTATTCTGTCGCGACCGACGGGTGTCTCTTTGCGCACAAAGACAGGTTGGCCTTCATTCATGAAAAGCGCGACAATTTCCGGTGTAATTGCGCGGGCGCGGATTTTGTTCTTCTGCGGTGTTTCGATGTTCGCAGGATTCAGCAGTAGAAGCGGGAGGCGGCAACGGCACGATGGACGCCCGCTGTTTAGCCGCCGAGGCCAGGATTCCAAAATAGCGAACCAGATGGAAACGCGGTGCAGGCACCAGGGCCGCGAGCTTTTCGACCAATTCACCATCGCTCATGACCACGTGCGTGGTGCCATCCCGCCACGGTGTTTTCATCCGATACGCGAGGCGACCGCCGGAAAGACGCTCCAAACGCTCGACAGCCAGTGGAGGCCGCAACATATAGCGGCACAGATTTTCCAGCTTCTGTCGCCGATGTGCCGGCAGGCTGACATTTGCATGAACACTGAATCCATCGACATTGGCGCAGCGCGGCGCGGATGGTTCCGGCTCCTCAGCTTCTCCGCTGCCTCCCCAGGTGGTGACACGCTTTCCGGCGTTCGGCCCCGTGGCGATGCGCCCGCGCACTCCATGGGCATATAACCCGGCGAGCCACGGCGTATCTCGCATCAGCGGATCTTCGTCTTCTCCTTCATCGCTTGAAGCGCCGATTCCTTTCTTCGTCAATAGCGCCTGTGTGCGACGGGATGTGGTTTCAGCCACGGCGGCGACGTCCGGGTCATCCGGCGCACGTAAGGGATAGAAGCGCGGGGTTTCTTTTTCCAACCCGGCGAATACCCCGTCCAGCACGAGTACGTGGATATGGGGATGATTGACGCTGGAACCAAAACGCTGTACGAAGGCGACAGCGCCGCACTCGCCGCGCGGAATCCCACGTCGGGAATGACCCGGTCTACCAGATGCGCTGCAGTATCCGCCATCCGTCGGCCTCCACAAGACGGGCATATGCCTCGGGACTTGCAGGAGAAGGCCACAACGCGGTCTAGTTTGCAGGTGTTGCAAGCGACCCGGAGGAAGCCACGGGCGAGCACGCCACAATCGAGAAAGGATCGAAACTCCTTCTCGACGAAGCCCGGTACATGCCGCTCGTTATCTTGCTGCGATGCCAGAAACGTTTCCAACTCGCCAGCCACCACCTGGTAGAGTAGCGACTCCTCGGGACGGCGCGGCCGGTAAGCGGCATCGGTAACCACGAAGGCATCGCCGGATGCAACCCACAACGCAATGTCTGTGGTAACACGCTCAACGAGATAGTAAGCGCAAGGACGAGAAAGTCCGGGCGTGGCGCGACAACCCTGTCGCGTTGATCATGACATTTGCCGACTCTTTCACCGCTGATTCCCGTGAACGCATCCCAAAGGCGAGGCTCCCATGCGGCAGAAAGCGCGTGGTGGCGGCGCTACGATGATGGCGTGTTGCGCCATTCCTCCCACCAGGCATGGCGATCCCGAAGGTAACGTGCGAATTGGTCAATTGACTTGCGAAACTTGTCGCGATAAATCCCAGCTCCCGGTCATCTGTCCGCCATTGAGCTGGCATTTGTGCGGGAACTTCAGATTGCATTCCCGGATCGGTTTACGCAATAGGGGATTCATCAGCTCATGGATATCGAGACGCATGGCTTCTCTGGAATAGGCAGCCAGGTCCAGTATTCCTGTGTCCATCCGGATCGCATCCTCCGGACATACTTCAACGCAGTAACCGCAATAAACGCAGACTCCCAAATCGATATCGAAACGCACCGGGTACTTTTCAACGTTGGGATCCGGGTGCTCACCCGGCACAATCGTGATGCACTTCGCCGGGCAAACTGTTTCGCAGAGCATGCATCCCACGCAACGCGGGGTGTTATCTTCACGGCGGGTCAGCCTGTGACGGCTGCGAAAACGCGACATGAGCGGCCGAAGCTCTTCGGGAAATTGGTAAGTCGCAGCCGCTGAAAAGTTCTTGAATCGGCCGAATTGATGCGCCGTGTGTAGAAAGAGGTTTCGGAAGAAGTGCGCGAAAGTGATCTTGAGACCGGAGACGATCTGGGGGACATAAAGCTTTTCCCAAAAGGTCAGCTCACGTCTGCGGACGACTTTTACGACCGCGGGCATCAGTGCACTCCGTCGAAATAAATTACGAGTATAGCCGTTACCACCACATTGGCCACCGATATCGGGAAAAGCCCTTTCCAGCCCAGACTCATAAGCTGGTCGTAACGGAACCGCGGCAGCGTCCAACGCAGTTGCATGAATACAAAACAAAATGTGAGGACCTTCATCGAAAAACTTGCCACGCCCAGCAGTACATAGACCCAATTAGGAACAAGCCACGTTGCGCCCCAGGGGAAGTGAAAGCCGTCCGGCATGAGATAAGGCACCTGCCATCCGCCGAAAAACAGGGTCGTGGCGAGGCTAGCGACAACAATGGTTTCAAGAAAGTCCGTCAGGAAGAACATTCCGAACTTCATTCCGCTGTACTCGACAAAGTATCCAATGATTTCCGACTCGCCTTCCGGCAGGTCAAAGGGAACTCGTTTCGTTTCGGCGAGAGCCGCAGTGACGAAAACGAAGAACGCTATGGGTTGCGTGATGATGCCCCATTTGGGAATCCACCCTCCGATCAACTGCCCTTGAGCGCGGACGATTTCGGCCAGATCGATCGTCCCGTAAACCACGATTACTCCGAGGAGGGATACGCCGAGGGCAATTTCGTAGGAAATCATTTGCGCCGTGGCCCTCAATCCTCCCAGGAGGGCATAGTTGTTGCGTGAGGCAAAGCCCGCGAGAATAACGCCATAGACTCCGAGCGAGAGCATAGCGAAGATATAGAGCAGCGCCGCGTCAATATGGGCGACCTGGAGTTCGATGACCCGGTCCCCAATAATAAGGCGGTCTCCGAAGGGGATTCCCGCAAAAGTCATCAGCGCGAAGAACACGGAAAAAAAAGGCGCCAGGTTGTGGAGGGCCTTGTCGGCATTCGCTGGAACAATATCTTCCTTCGTGAACATCTTCAGCACATCGGCCAGGCCATGGAACATTCCGAGCGCCCGAAAACCGAAGATGTCCGCACGATTCGCGCCAATGCGGTCCTGAATGAGGGCGGATTGTTTGCGCTCCACCCAGGTGTGAAATCCCGCGAGGTTCAGCGCAGCAAAGAAGACGATTGACGCTAAAACGAATTTGATGATCACCACTTCGATCATGACTGTAGATCCTGGGCCGTCATAGGAAGATGTAAACGAATTAGAATCGAGCGTATTCCCCTCCTGGCACCACCCTCATTCGTTCCCATTTTTAGACTCGCCCCTACAAGCACCCAGCTCAACCCCTCGCGCGCCAATCCGTTCGTAACTTAATCCTTGAAAAGCTGGAAACTCCTTGGCCAGTGACTGGAAGATGTCCTCCGGCCCGCGCCAATCGATTTGTTGTCCCAGTCTTGCGCCCAATTCCAGAAGAATTCGCCAGTCCTCGCGGGAATCCTCGAGCGGCGGAAAGGCGCGGCCGATACGCTGAATACGGCCGTGGCAATTGACGAAGGTCCCGTCCTTCTCCACATAGGCGGCGCCCGGGAGAACCCAATGGGCCAAGGGCACGGTTGCGTTGTGATTTGTGCCGGAGAAGACAAACAAACCGAGCTTTTTCGAGAGTTCCCGGATCTTCTCTTCACCAAAGAGCGTCACCAGGTCGTGTGCCATAACCCACAAAACGTCGAGATTTCCAGCGAGGGCTTCATTCAGAATCTCTGCAGCATCGAGTGCAGCGGGGCCGGCCAACCCCAACAGGGTCGCTCCAAGAGTGTTGGGATTCTTATCGGCTTTAATCAAGAGGTCGTCAGACGATCCGGGTCTATCGGGAACTCGTGCGCTTACCTTGGCGCCCAGACGGCGGTCGAAGATGTCTCGGATCAGAAAGAGTTCTTCGTTGGTGAGCTGGGCGGAGGCGATCACGCCGATCCTGGCGCCGCCGAGCGCCGCCGCAATCGTTGTAAGGGCCTGGTCCCAGGCCGGATTCGCAGTATTGGTTGACGGTCCCTGCACGTTTTTCAGTCTTCCCCGATCGATCCAGCCAAACCCGTAGCGGCCCTCGTCGCACAACCACCATTGGTTCACATCCGCGTTGTAACGGGGCTTGACGCGCACCACGCGAGCGCCGTCGTTCAGGTGAGGCCGGTCGAGCACGTAATGCAGGTCGATGTTGCAGCCTTGACTGCAGCCATTGCACACGGTCGGCGCGCTCGAGAGATACCAAACCCTGGCTTTGAAACGGAAATCCCGCTCGGTCAGTGCGCCCACAGGGCAGATGTCCACTACGTTCGCTGAGTAAGAATTCTCGAGCGTTGTACCTGGATAAACCCCGACCTCGCCGTGGTCTCCGCGATTGAAAATGCCGAGCTCGCCGGTCTTGGTGATCTCGTCGGTAAAGCGCACGCAGCGGGAGCAGAGAATGCAACGCTCCTGATCCAGCATCACATGAGGACCGAGCGGCACGGCCTTATGTTTCTTGACCTTTTGCTCCTTGAATCGCGGATTGTAGAGCCCGAAATTGAGGTAGAAATTCTGCAGGTCGCACTCACCGGACTGATCACAAACCGGACAATCCAGAGGATGATTCGCCAATAAAAACTCCAGCACGGTGCGCCGGCCTTCCTCAGCCTTGGCATTCTTGGTGTGCACAACCATGCCTTCGGTCACAGGCGAATTGCAAGCGATCTGGAGCTTGGGCGTCTTTTCGATATCCACGAGGCAGATGCGGCAGTTGCCCGCGATAGAGAGCGCAGGATGATAGCAGTAGCGTGGAACAAAGATCCCGAGCTTCTCGGCGGCCTGGATTACAGTGGTTCCCTGGGGCACGCTGATTTCGCGGCCGTCGATGATCAACTTCGGCATACGGCGGCTTCCCTGTCTTTTTCTTTGCTCCCGGCCTTCCGGCCGGCGCGGATATATTCTTCGAATTCGTCCCGGAACTTGGTGATGTAGGACTGAATCGGCCATGCAGCTGCATCTGCGAAGACGCAGATGGTTTTTCCTTCCATGTTACCGGCGATGGTGAGGAGATCGTCCAGGTCCCGAATAGTTCCTCGCCCTGTCGTAATGCGTCCCATGATGCGATGAACCCACCCTGTCCCCTCACGGCACGGTGAGCATTGTCCGCAGGACTCGTGAGCAAAGAACTTTACAGCGGAATCGAGGGCGTCAATCATGGAAGTGGTCTCGTCCATCACAATCACGCCACCGGATCCGGCCATCGTTCCGGCTGCCGCGAGGGAATTGAAGTCCATGGCGACATCGATTTCATCGGCTCTCAAAATCTTTGCCGAAAGACCACCGGGCACGACCGCCTTGAGTTTTCTTCCGTTGCGCACTCCTCCAGCACGCTGGATGAGGTCGCGCAGCGTCACGCCGACGGGTTCCTCGTAAACCCCTGGCCGGGCCACATGCCCGCACACGCTGAAAAGCCGCGTCCCGCCTTGGTTCTCCGAACCGATAGCGGCGAAACGTTCTGCCCCATTGCGCAGAATGAATGGGACACAGGCGAGGGTCTCGACATTGTTGACAATAGTCGGACACGCGAAAAGACCCGAAATCGCCGGGAATGGAGGCTTGATTCGAGGAAAACCCTTGCCGCCCTCGAGCGAAGTCAAAAGCGCGGTCTCTTCTCCGCAAATATAAGCGCCGGCCCCGCGATGGATGACGACGTCGAGATCGAAACCGGTTCCTTGGATATTTTTGCCAAGCCAGTTCTGCCGGTAGGCTTCATCGATGGCGCGCTGGAAGCGTTTAGCCGGACGGAAATATTCGCCGCGAATGTAGACATACGCCTTATGACTGCCGATGGCATAAGCCGCAATGATCATTCCTTCGAGAAGAGCGTGCGGGTCGCGTTCCAGGATGTAGCGATCCTTGAAAGTTCCCGGTTCGCCCTCATCGGCGTTGACGACGAGGTATTTTGGTTTGGGGCTCTGTTTGGGAATGAAAGTCCACTTCCTGGCCGTTGGGAATCCAGCGCCTCCTAGACCACGCAACTTGGATTTATTGACTTCGTCGGTAACTTGCTCCGGAGTCATGGACGTGAGAGCTTTTGTGGCTGCCGCATATCCGCCGTCGGCGATATAGTCTTCTAACCACGCCCCCTCCGGATTTTTGAACCGCGTCGACAGTACCGGCCCCTCGGAAGAGATGAAAGGCTGAGGCTCGGCAGTCGATTGCGGTTTGCCTGGTTCCGTGAGCGCGTCGTCAATCAGCGTGTCGGTCGTTCCGGCCTCAAGAGGACCGATGAAACGTTCATCCAGCTGTGCCATTGGGGCTATCTCGCAAGCGCAGAGGCATTCGACCTCAGAGAGCGTGACCTCCTTGCCCGGCGTGGTTTCGCCCGGGCTGATCTTCAGGCGCTCCTTGATTCGTTCGAGCAGCTCGCCGGCTCCCTGCAAAACGCATGGCAAACTCGTGCATACGCGAAGCTCGCGCCGGCCGACGGGTCTGGTGTGAAACATGTTGTAGAAGGAGACAACTTCGCGCACGTGGGCGATTGAGACGCCGATGAGACGGCCGACCCAGGCCTCAGCTTCCGCCGAGACATAACCCTGGTTCTGCTGGACGAGCCACAACAACGGCAGCATGGCCGCCTTCGGGTGTTCGTATTGCTGGATGATTTCTCCAGCTTGGACTTCGAGATCGGAGAGGCTCACCGGTCGAGTTCGCCTCCAATCATGTTGACCGACCCGAAGGTTGGAATCATGTCGGCGATCATGTCGCCGGTCAGAATTTTGTGCAAGGCCGACATGATCGCAAAGCAAGGTGGACGGACCCGCACGCGGTACGGATTCGCGGTTCCATCGCTCACGACGTAGAACCCGAGCTCCCCGTTGGCGCCTTCAACCGGAAAGTAGACCTCACCCTTCGGCGGCCGCACGCCATGGCCGTACATGACCAGCTTGAATTGTTGCATGAGCCCTTCGATATTCCCGTACGTATCCTCTTTGGGAGGGAAGACGACGCGCTTTTCGTCCGCAGCGATAGATGCATGCTGCGCCCGGCCTGAACCCTCGAGCGTTGGGCAGGTCACGGCGGAATCGCCGGAGATCGCTTCAATGTTCCCGACTTTGGCCAGATCGACCATCTCCGCGGCCGGAATGGCGTGGCCCGTTTCAGGATTGATTTGCACGGGTCCCGGAGGCATTTGGCGCAGCGCTTCCTCCACAATGCGCATGGACTGATGCATCTCTTCCATGCGTACCAGATAGCGATCCATGTTGTCGCCCCGTGTGCCGACCGGTACGTCAAAGTTCAGCCGGTCGTAAACAGCATATGGGTTGTCCTTACGCACGTCGTAATCGACGCCGCTTGCACGTAGAAAGGGACCCGTAATCCCGTAGGCCATGGCGTCCTCGGCGCTGATTACTCCCGTACCGCTCATGCGATCTGCAAAAATCCGGTTGCGCGTGAGAAGTCCATCTGATTCGGCAAGGACCTTGCGGGTTTCCTCAAACGCTTTCCGGCACCACTCAGGAAAATCGGCAGTAAGGTCGGCCTTTACTCCTCCTATGCGGCAATAGCTGATCGTCATGCGCGCGCCCGTCACTTTTTCCACGAGTTCCCAGAGATATTCGCGGGCCTTGATCATGTAGAGAAAAACGGTGAACGCGCCTAGTTCCATGGCGCTTGCGCCCACACAAGTGAGGTGATCGCAGATTCGCGAAATCTCCGACATGATGACGCGCACATAGTGGCAGCGTTCGGGAACGGAGATCCCAAGGAGCTTCTCCACGGCCATGGAGTAGCCCATATTGTTGATGAGTGGTGAAACGTAGTTGAGCCGGTCCGTGTAGGGCATCACACCGTTGTAGTCGACCGTTTCCGCCATCTTCTCAAAGCCCCGATGGAGATAGCCGATCTCCACTTCGGCCTCCTCGATTCGCTCACCGTCGAGTTTGGCCACGATCCGGATGATCCCGTGCATCGCCGGATGGGCAGGACCGATATTGAGAAGCATGTCTCGCGTCTCGAGATCCGCTGAATGGCTATGAGGTGTGAGATCCGTCGTTTCGATCGGCATAGCTAGTTGACAGGTCCAATCAGAGGCTGACGCTTTTTGACGGGATAGTCCTTGCGCAAGGGGTGGCCCTCAAACCCTTCGTACATCAGGATACGTTTCAATCCAGGATGCCCCCGAAAGCGGATTCCAAACATGTCCCAAACCTCCCGTTCCAGCCAGTTGGCCGCGGGCCACAGCGAGGCCACTGAATCAACTTCCGCAGCCGCTTCGTCTGCTGGAACCACCACCCGCAGCCGATGTTTATGGGTAACAGAGAAGAAGTGGTACACCACCGCGAAACGCGTTTCGCCCGGCGGTCCCGGCCAAGGGTTCTCATCGGGAATTTCAGGAGAGGGACCCACGGCTACTCCCGAAGAAGCGAAGAAGGCGGGCGCCGGCCGTTTTCCGAAGGCGGAGTAGTCCACGGCTGTAAGGTCCATGAGATAACTCATTCGCATCTCCGGGTCTTCTTTCAGGAACCGGGCCACTTCGAGCAGGAATTCCGCGCGCACAATTACGGTGGCGTCGCCCCGGTAGCTGTGGGAAGCCGCGACCGCCTGCGGAAAATGTTTTGTAACGGCTTCGATCAAGGAGGTGGTATTCATTTCTTGCTGGCTGCGCCCTATCGGGCTTGCATTCGCTCCGCTCATCGCTCCAAGATTTCCGGACGAGGTTCGGGTGCAGCACGCTCGCCGGTCGTCCGCTGATGCTGGATTTTGTTCTGCAACTTCATCAGACCATCCAGCACCATTTCCGGCCGCGGCGGGCACCCTGGTATGTAGACGTCGACGGGCATGATCGTATCGATGCCCATTACGGTGGCGTAGTTGTCGTAGAAACCGCCGGTGCATGTGCAGACTCCGAAAGCGACAACCCACTTCGGGTCGGCCATCTGTTCATAGATTCGCTTCAAGACCGGCGCCATCTTGTGGCTGATCGTGCCCACAACGAAAAGTACGTCCGCCTGTCGCGGAGAAAAGCGCGGTAATCCGGCTCCGAAGCGATCCACGTCGTAGTGAGAGCAGGCCGTTGCCATGTACTCCATCCCACAACACGCGGTTACGAAGGGATATTGGAATATCGAGTACTTTCGTGCCCAACCAATCGCCTCATCCAGGCGGCTCGTAAAGAATGAATCGTTCATAACCTCACCGCCAATTCAAGGCGCCATTGTCCCAGGCGTAAACGAAACCCACCATCAAGATCCCAAGAAAGACTCCTATGTCAATCAGACCGGAAATCCCTAATGCGTGGTACACCACAGCCCATGGATAGAGGAAAACGAGCTCGACGTCGAACAAGATGAAAAGAATCCCGATCAGGTAAAACTTGATCGCGAAGCGGCCGACCGGGAGCGAGAACGGGTCCTTTCCGCATTCGAATGGCGCTAACTTTACCGGCGTCGGATTCTTCTTTCCCAGCGTGGAACTCAGGAAAACCATCAACGCCGTGATTCCGCCTGCCAACACAAAACTGACGGCAATTCCAATGTATTCGTTCATAACGTCACCGACGCAACGAATATATCATTGTTGGCCGTCATCAAGACGGCATTCCCCTCCTCGCAGGGGGGGCTGTAGGGGCGGTCTATGACCGCCCCTATCTCGTTGATTCGCGGAAGAACGGGCGCTCAGCAGCTTGGGAGAAAGGCAAAATCGAGCGGGCAATCGGTTACGTGCGGCAAAACTTCTGGCCGTTACGCCACTTCACCGATTTAGCGCGGCTGCCTCGTGCTTTCAGTCGGTTGTAGCGTGGTGCGAGAGTTGCAGTATTAGGCCTGATGGAAGGCGACAATGATGTGACGAGTGAGCCAAGGCCACCGAAGTTGCTGGACCAAGTCCGAAGCGCAGTCCGGCTTCGCCACTATAGTCCCCGGACCGAAGAAGCATACGCCGGCTGGATTCGGCGGTTTGTGATTTTCCATCACAAACGGCATCCGGCAGAAATGGGTGATTCGGAAGTGCGGGAGTTTCTAATCGACCTGGCGGAAAAGCAGGGAGCGCATCAACGCAGAATCAAGCGCTAAACGCCTTGGTTTTCCTTTATCGGGAAGTGCTCCAATTACCGCTTGGGAAAATGGAGTCTTTCGTGCTGGCGAAGCGTCCGAAAAACCTGCCCATTGTGCTGACAAGGGCGGAAGAAGGACAGGGTGACCATGCTGCCCGCCAGCTCGAAGCAAGATCTGATCGAGCATCTGAAGAACACCAAGCGCATTCATGAAAAAGATTTGCGCGACGGCGCGGGGCGGACGAAACTGCCTGATGCGATTGCTCGCAAATATCCCAACGTGGATTCCCAGTGGTGATGGCAATTCGTGTTTCCGGCAAGTAGTAAGTATTTTGACCGAAAGGCCGGCAGAAAGCGCCGCCACCATCTGGATGAGTCGATGATTCAGAAAGCGATCAAGGAAGCAGTCCAGGCTGCGGGAATTACGAAACATGGAACCGCGCATTCACTCCGGCACAGTTTCGCAACGCAGCTTCTCGAGAGCGGCTATGATATCCGCACGGTTCAGGAACTTCTCGGGCATGCCAACGTTTCTACGACTCAAATTTACAGCACGTTCTCAATCGCGGCCGACTGGGTGTTGTGAGTCCAGCCGACATTGTTTAACTCCGCCCAGGCAAGGATAGCCCGCCTACAACCTCTGGGTCGCGGTCCCCTTTTGTTAGTTTGGTGAACGCGGCCTTCGTGCGGTAAGTTCACGCCGTTACAACACGTTGAAAATCGCAGAGGACCAGCCTTGAAGTCAGATAGGCTGCGTCGGACTCGATATAGGCTGCGTGCACGGTCGGCATAGCATCGACGGAAGCCCCCGGCAACCGCAGCTTACTAATATGTTATGCCGACCCCCAGGGACTCAGCGCTCGATGTAAAATGGCGACAAGGAATAGTCATGACAATGAAGCTAACCGCAGTCTTTGAAAAAGTGCCTGAAGGCTACATCGCATTCGTCGAAGAGTTGCCGGGCGCTAACACGCAGGGTAGGACGCTGGAGGAGGCGCGTTCGAATCTTCAGGAAGCGGTTGAAATGGTACTCGATGCGAATCGAGCACTCGCCGAAGAGGCGCTCAATGGTCGCAGCGTTATTCGTGAGCCGTTCGTTATCGTTTCTTAGTGAAGCGTCGCGACGTCATCCGGCACTTGGAACAGAACGGTTGCGAGTTTCTTCGTGAGGGAGCCAACCATACGATTTATATCAACCGAGCGAAGGGCAAAGCGTCCTCTGTTCCGCGGCACAAAGAGATCAATGATTTTCTGGTTATCAAGATCTGTCGTGATTTGGAAATCCCAAACCCGAAGACGGCATAACACCACGATGCAGCCGACAAACGGCGCACCTCGGTTTCTCTTAATGCGTACGCTTGCGCCGTTTGCGGCTGATCGTGAGAATCGTTAGCCAGACGCTCTCCATCCCTTACTGGTTCGTCATTCAACAGGGTGTAAACTGGGGCGGTGCCGGTACTCCTCAGGGTTCGTGGGTATCGATTCTTTTTTTACAGTTTGGAGGATCGCGAGCCGCCTCATATGCATGTTGCGCATGCCGGACGTTATGCGAAGTTCTGGCTTGATCCGGTGAATCTGGCATCGAACCGGGTTTTCGCAGTCATGAGTTGACGGTCATTCGTAAGATCGTCGGCGAAAATCGAGGATTTTTCTTGGAGAGTTGGAATGCCTACTTTAGTGGCCAGCAGTGAAGCCGTCGCAGTTGATGTGTCTTGCTCTAACGATGCTATGACCGTCGTATTGGACGATGGTCGAACAGTATCCGTTCCCCTTGTGTGGTTTCCTCGGCTGCTGAACGCAACTGAGAAACAGAGGAAAGAGTGGGAGTTCATTGGCGACGGGTAGGTATCCATTGGGAAGACATCGACGAAGACATCTCTGTAGCAAGCCTGCTGAGCCCAGAGAAGTTCATGCGGCTGGAACATCGTCTGGGCAAGTTCGGACTTCAGTTGGCCGCCGCCAAGAGCCGGGTGATTCCCTTCAGCCGGAACGGCGAGCCGGGAGCAACGCGATTTGATTTCCTTGGGTCTGAGTTTTACTGGGGGAACGATCGCGCCGGCAAGCTGCACCTGAAGCGGCGGACATCGCGCAAGAAGCTCCGCAACTCGCTCTCCAACTTCACCGCATGGTGCAAACAGAGTCGCCATGTTCCGTTGAAGAAACTTTTCGCATCATTGAATCTCAAACTCCGCGGGTACTACAACTACTACGGGGTCTCCGGCAACAGCGATCGCCTGCGGGAGTTCTTCAACGAGGCCATGGGAAGTCTGTGGAAGTGGCTCAATCGCCGAAGTCAGCGTCGCAGCTTCACACGGGCCGCCTTCGACGACCTATTGGACCATTTCCACGTGCTACGGCCACGGATCGTTCGACGGAGCCGTCCCGGATTACAGCGCCGGTTTTTCTATGCACGGGCCTGACGCGGATACGAGTATTTCTGAAGAGCCCGGTGCTAGAAAACGGCACGCCGGGATCTGTGCGGGGGCGGTTCGAGCAACTGGCCGTCCTACCGCGATGACCGCTCGCAGGTGAGCGGGCGCCCGAAGTGAGGACTTCCCGCCCAGCGAGGTATAATTCGCGCATGAACTGGCAAGAGCGAATCTTGATAAACCCGGCGGTGCGTAGCGGCAAGCCGTGTGTCAAAGGCACAAGGATTACCGTGTATGACGTTTTGGAGTATCTCGCCGGCGGAATGAGCGAGGACGAGATCCTGAAGGACTTTCCGGATCTCACCCGCGAGGACATTCGGGCGTGCCTAGCGTTTGCTGCTGCGCGTGAGCGACGGCTCGTAAACTCCGTGGCGTGAAACTTCTCTTCGATGAAAACGTGAGCCACCGACTTGCACAGACGCTTGCCGACGTGTTCCCCGGGAGTAGCCATGTCACGAGCGTGGGTTTACGCGGAACGGAAGATCGGCAGATTTGGGAGTACGCCCACAAGGAGGGCTTTGCAATAGTGTCGAAGGACACTGACTTCCGCGAGCGCAGCTACGTTGAGGGCGCGCCACCCAAAGTTGTGTGGCTGGATGTTGGCAACGCCGGAACTAAAGCGAATACTTAGGGTAATCTATGTTCGAGATCCAGCGCCGGACAGTGTCTTTGTCGTCACAGCATATCAAGTAACAGGCAAGCCGCTGGTTGCATTCAGACGGCGGATGAAGAAGAAACGAAAATGAGAACACGAAATCGGTTTCCAAAAGGTTGGAACGAGGCTCGCGTAAAAGCAGTGCTCGAACATTACGAAAGCCAAAGTGAAGATGAAGCCGTTGCCGAAGATGAGGCCGCCTTTCGGCGGCGTGATCAAGCCGTAATGGTCGTGCCGAAGGAACTCGTACCGACGATAACGAAACTAATCACACGAGAAGCGACGGTCGCAGCACGAAGGCGGCATAACACCACGTTGCAGCCGACGAGCCGCGCGCGACGTAAATCGAAGTCCCCACGAGGCTCTCGCACGGCTCGCGGCTGAACGTGAGGCCGTTAGACGCCTTACGAGGAGTCATGCTTCACAAGAAGAGGAACCGAAGAAAAGTCACAAGCCGCAAGACGGTGCGCAAACCTGTTATTGGAGTTGGTTGGTACTCCGTCAGTCAATGGCAACAGTTGCGTGAAGTCGCCACTGATCCGGAGCGCCTTGAGAAAACGTATCAGGAGTGGCTTGTGGTAGCCGAGCAAGCTTGCGAAAAGATGGAGGCGTCTGGCATGGCTATCGTCAAGGTGCCGGTTAACGTCCAAGGGCTGATCGATTGGTGTCGCGAGCGGAATCTACCCATCGATGGCAAGGCTCGGGCGCAATATGTCGTGGAAGTCATGAAGACGGGTGCCTTGGTGTCGAAAACAAATGAGTAACATTCAAAGCCGCATTTACGTCTTGCGCGGGGCACGGACGAAGGCAGGTTCTCAATTTCCGGACCCTGTCCTGCGGCGTCTAACACGGCGATGCCACTGAAGGTTACAGTGCACTTAGAAGATGTGGACGTGGCCGATCTGTATTTTTACGCTGTACCAGATCTCGCTGATGCAATTCAGGGAGAAATGAGTAAGCGGTTGAAATGACGTCGCACAACCGAGGCTGCCCAACAAAACGTCGCAGCCGACAATCCGCGCGTCAGGTTATTGCGCCTGTGCAACATTGGCTCGCGCGGTTTGCCGCTGAACGTTGAGCCGTTCGGCGGACGAAACATGCGACTCACGACGGAAGGAAAGACCATGACCAAGACTCTGATCCTTGCAGTAGTGACCCTATCAGTATCGTGCGATTTGGGTTGTGCGCAACGGAGCGCATCTCCAGCGAACGATCCCTCTGCGCGACCGTCGTAGAGCTGTCGGCTGAAAGCCTCTTGCCCGGTGGCAAACATGACGCGATCGCCGCGCACGACCCAGACTACAAGGGGGCCCTCAGGGTTAGTTCGCGCGCGACTTGACCTGACTGCAAAACAGTTGGCCGCGCTCGAGGCGGACCCAGTCTCCATGCTCAGAGAAGCAGAGCGGAAATAGAGGTCTATGACCGCCCGTATCTCGTTGATTCGCGGAAGAACGGGCGCTCATTTCTTGAGGCTGCGCGCTATCGCGCTTGCGCTTCGCGGAGCGCCCCTACAGTCGCGCGATTCGATTTTTTCAGCAGCCTGCTAACTTAGTAGGGGAGTTCTCTTTCCAAATTTTGGATAATGACGGACGCGATGAGTGTTGGAGTGCCCAAGGAAACCGTTCCTTACGAAAAGCGCGTGGCGCTCGTTCCGGACGCCGTCAAGAAATTGGTTGCGGCGGGTCTTGGCGTGATTGTCGAGGCCGGGGCAGGTTTCGTCGCCGGAGTGACGGACGAGATGTATCGTGCGGCAGGCGCGACACTCGTTGATGGACCTGCGCAGATCTTCGGAAAATCGAACATCGTTCTGAAGGTTCAGCCGCCGTCGCTCGAAGAAGCACGCGCCATCAAAGAAGGCACGATTCTCATCAGCTTCCTGCAGCCGGTCCGGAACCGGGACATCCTGGAAGCGCTGGCCGCGCGGCGAGCGACAACGCTCAGCATGCATCGTGTGCCGCGCATCACGCGTGCGCAATCCATGGATGCGCTCTCATCACAGTCGAGCATTGCCGGCTACAAAGCCGCGCTGATGGCAGCCTCGAATCTCGATAAACTCATGCCCCTGATGATGACCGCCGCCGGCACGATCCGTCCTTCGTCAGCGTTCATACTTGGCGCCGGAGTGGCCGGGCTTCAGGCGATCGCAACGACAAAACGCCTCGGTGCTGTCGTCTCTGCATTCGATGTTCGTCCGGCCGTCAAGGAACAGGTCGAAAGTCTGGGAGCAAAATTTATCGAGATTGAATTTCAAGAGAAGGACACAGAGACTGCGGGCGGTTACGCGAAGGAGTTGTCTGAAGACTCGAGCCGCAAGGTACGTGAGTTGCTTCATGAGACGCTGCGTGGAATGGACGCCGTCATCACCACCGCCCTCGTCCCGGACCGTCCCGCACCGCGGTTGATCACCGAAGACATGGTCAAAGACATGCGGCCAGGTTCAGTAATCGTAGACATGGCCGCGGAAGCGGGTGGTAATTGCGATCTAACCGAGGTTGGGAAATCGGTTGTCCGGTATGGCGTCACTATCATCGGTCCATATGATCTGGCGACGACCGTTCCGGCCCACGCCAGCCAGATGTATTCCCGCAATATTTCAAGTCTGGTGTTGTCCCAGGTCAAAAACCGCCGTTTTGATCTCAATTTCGAGGACGAGATCGTCAATGCCATGGTGGTTACGCATTTGGGAGAGATGCGAGTCTAAGGGTATTGAGAAATGAGAGTCTAGGCATATTCCCCTCCTCGCAGAGGAGGGGAATGCTCCCGCGTCAGTGCGTGTTGCCGTGATTCGACAGCGACTTCACCAGATCACCGACGATCGCCTTGGCGTCGCCGAACAGCATGAACGTCTGCGGCGCGTAATACAGCTCGTTTTCGATCCCGGCGAATCCCGGGTTCATGGTGCGCTTGATGGCATAGCAGACACGCGCCTTGTCCGCGTCGATGATCGGCATGCCGAAGATCGGGCTGCCCGGATCGTGCCGCGCAGCCGGATTGACCACGTCGTTGGCTCCAATGACGAGTGCGACGTCCGCCTGCGGCATGTCGTGATTGATGTCTTCCATCTCGACCAGCTTGTCGTATGGGATCTCCGCCTCCGCCAGCAACACGTTCATGTGGCCCGGCATGCGGCCGGCCACGGGATGAATCGCGAAGCGCACATCGACTCCGCGTTTGCTTAATTGGTCGTAGAGCTCGCGGACGCGGTGCTGGGCTTGGGCCACAGCCATGCCGTATCCGGGGATCACCACCACAAGACTGGACTGCTCCATCATTTGTGCCGCGCCTTCGGGCGTTTCGCTTTTGGCCGTTTTACCTTCGGCACTGGACGCCTTCGCCTGCACTTGTCCGAAAGCGCCAAAAAGGACGTTCGTGAAGGAACGGTTCATGGCGCGGCACATAATGATCGAGAGGATGAGACCCGAGGAACCGTCCAGCGCTCCCGCGGTGACCAGCAGTTTGTTGTCGAGAACGAAGCCCATCGCGACGGCCGACAAGCCCGCATAAGAATTCAACAGTGAGATCACGGTGGGCATGTCTGCTCCACCGATCGGGATTACCAGGAGAATCCCGAACGCCAGTGCCAGGGCGATGATCACAGGAAAAAGAAAGGCTAGTGCTACTGGATTGGAGATCAAAGCGATGCCGCAGACGATCGCGATCCCAAGAAGCGAAAGGTTGCTTACGTTCTGCAGCGGGTACGTGACAGGCCGCTGCGGAATCCACCTGAGTTCTTGGAGCTTTCCGGCGGCCATAAGGCTTCCCGTAAACGTCAGGTAGCCAAGAATGATCTCGGCAATGATCGCCGTCATGCGAAAAGCCGTAAGTTTTTCGACACTTTGGTGCAGCCAGAGATAGTACTCTGCGGTGCCGACGAGACCTGCGGCAAGACCGCCGAACGCGTGCGACAGCGCTGTTCGTTGGGGAACGGCGGTTAACGGAACCCGGGACAACGGCACACCGGCCGCGAAACCGAGAGCCAGCGCTAACGCGATCCAGCCCCAATGGATGATTCCAGGCTCGATCATGGTGCCGGCCACTGCCATGAACATTGCGACGACG
>Ga0209376_1002043_pt1 | contig 19538 bp, 18 predicted proteins | sample GraSoiAngelo_134_FD_185891 | JGI IMG/M metagenome (GOLD analysis project Ga0209376, IMG submission 185891) | Grasslands soil microbial communities from the Angelo Coastal Reserve, California, USA - 14_0929_05_30cm (SPAdes) (version 2) | ecosystem: Environmental > Terrestrial > Soil > Grasslands ... | reverse complement strand
GTGACACCCAGGTACGCATGCATCCGTTCGTTCCATGCCTCGGGGAGGTCCTCGACAGCCAGCGCTCCTTTCAGCAACTGCTTCTCAAGCTCGTAGCGCAGCATGATGTGGAGGTTGTAGGTAACCTCATCGGCCTCGACGCGGATGAGGCTGGGTTGCACGCGGTTTACCGCCCGATAGAACGTGTCGAGCTCGACCTGCCGCAGCGGCGCGAAAGAACGTTGAAGGATCGGGTAGTAGTGCTGCCAGAACGGCCGGCTGCGGCCCACTAGATTCTCCCACATCCGCGACTGCGACTCGTGAAGTCCCATGCTGGCGCCGTGGCCGATGCAGGTACGGGCCAGCGCCGGAGGGATGCCCTGTTCGTAAAGCGCGTGGCCGGTTTCGTGAAAGATCGCGAACATGGCTGAGGGGAGGTAGTTCCGCTGGTAGCGCGTGGTGATGCGGACGTCATCGGGATGGAAGCTGGTCTCGAATGGGTGCACCGATTCATCCAGCCGCCCGCGTGAGAAGTCATAGCCGAACGCGTCGGCGACCGCGACCCCAAACGCCCGCTGCTGCCCGACGTCGTACTCTGCATGCAGGAAGCCGTCCTCCACAGGCCGGCCCCGTTCAACAATGACGCGCACGAATGGGACCGTGACCTCACGGAGCCGGCTGAACAACCCGTCGATGTCTTGAGTGGTCATCCCGGGCTCGTACCGGTCCAGCAGCGCATCGTATGGATGATCTTCGAAGCCGATGTAATCGGCCTCGCGCCGCGCGAAGTCCACCATCTCCGCCAGCGCGGGAAGGAACCCCGGGAAGTCGTTGCGACGGCGGGCTTCTCGCCAGATCTGGGTGGAGAGCGACGCCGCGCGGGCCCTGGCGGCCACAAATTCCGCGGGGAGGCGGCTCTGGCGGTCATAGTCGCGGCGGGTCATGCGGACCAGGGCGGCTTCATCTGAGTCAGGGTCCAGCTGATCCAACACTCCCTCGGCGGCGGCGAGCAACGCCTGGGTCTGCGACGAGACAAACAGTTCGTGCAAGAGACGCGTCAGCGTCCCCAGTTGCTCCGCTCGGCCGGCGGTACCGCGCGGAGGCATGTAGGTCTCCTGGTCCCACCGCAGGATCGCGGTCGTGGCGCGCAGATCGGCGATGGTGGCGAGGTGCGCCCGGAGGGCCTTGATGGCGTCAGGGATGTTCACTAGCCGATTCCCTCCACGACTTTTTCCATTTCTGCAGCGGTGTAACACCGCATCGTGAGCGACCGGACGTTGCCCTGGCTGCCCATCCAGATGGCGAGCCGGCTGGCTGCGGCATCGTCTGGCGCATCGACCAGGGCGAGGGCGTCATACGGTCCCATCGTCCACAGTGTTTCACGGACCTTCACCTTGAACTTCTCGGCCTGCGCGCGGAACTTGTCCGCACGCTTGGTTGTGTCTTTCGCATTCCGCACGCCCTGCTCCGTCCAATTGAAGAGCAACACATATGTCGGCATTGCAACCCCCCCACTTCGGAGTAGAGTGAGAATTCTCAGCAGAGACTTGGTCTCCTGTCGTCCCTAAAGGCGTCTACTTGGTCTACTTAGTCTACCTGGTCTACTTAGTCTACATACCGATTCGTAGCTGCCTGTGCATGTAGACCAAGTAGACCAAGAAGACCAAGTAGACTAGGTAGACGCAGTGCTAGAGCGGCTGTGACGGCGTAAGAACCCGCCTATTTCTTACGTCCCACACGCCGCGGCTGGTCAGCCGGATCCAGGGCAGGGAGTCGAACGTGAGGAAGAGCAGGCTAAACACGGGGTCGGCGAACCGGTAGCCCCGCTCCTCCATCAGGCGGTTGAATTGCCGGTTGGCCTGCACCACGTCGGCCCAGGGGCGGAGGGAGAAGGCCGCAAGTTCCATGGGTAGTGAGAATACTTCCCGGCCCTCCTCGATCACTGCGAGGCCCCCACCCATATCTGCGATCCGGGCGAGGGCGGCGGCCATGTCGGCCGGATTGTGGCCTAAGACGACAATATCGAATCCGCTGCTGATGGTGGTGGCGAGCCCGCCGAGGCGATCGGCGAGTCCGATGACTCGGGTGCGGGTGATCCACCGGCCGCGGCGGTCGAGCAGGGCGACGCGGAGCGCGCCAGGCGGAATCTCGCTCACGGGCACGGGCTCGGTGATCACGTCGTTCACCAGACGCATCCCCGGGGTATTCTCCCGAGCGGTAAACGCGCCCGCAGGCAGGCGCGGCAGGGCAGCGGGCTCGAAGGTCTCCCTCCAGGCCGGAGACGCCAGCCCCACCGTCAGAGCACCGTTCCTCGCCACAATCTTCCCATCGGCGATGACCACTGTTGGGGTCATGTGAGAGAGATCCGGGATCACATTCACGTCGGCCCGGTAGCCGACTGCAATCTGGCCAGCATCCTGTATTCCGTAATAGCGCGCGGGGTTTACGGTCACCATTCGCAGCGCGTCGATGGGCGAGATGCCTGCCGAGATGGCTACCTCCAGCAGATGATCGAGATACCCGCGGTCGGCAATAAAGGCCGGAGTGGGCCCGTCGGCCGTCAGCATGACCCTGCCGGATGCGATTTCCTCACGGGTGACCGCCCGCAGCAGGTCTGGCAAATCGGGCCTGATCGAGCTGTGGCGCAACATTGTCACGAGGCCGGCCCGCAGGCGATCTCTAACGTCCTCCGCGGTCACTGCTTCATGACACGAGGTAAATCCCGCTCGCGCCAGCGCGGCGAGGCGCTCAAACGACGCGCCGGCGGCATGTCCTTCCACCGGTTTCCCCTCGTCCCTTGCCGCGCGGATCTTGCCGGTGAGATCGGCATCGCCCTGCAGCACGTCGACCCAGCCGGTCACTTCTCCCACTGCCGCCGCCGACGGCAGCCGCCAGAGCGTCCGCACCGTGGGGAGGGAGAAACGCTCGCCCGTCTCAGCAAAGGACTGCGGATGGAGGCGGATCAACCAGCGGAACTTCATCGGCAGCCCGGCCAGCTGCTCCAGCAGGCCGGCGAGGCGATCGGGTCGCGCCAGCAGCATCAGCGGTAGGGTATCTGTGACGGCCATCGTGGTGCCTCCCGGGAGCACCGCGCCCGCAAACTCGACCGGATTGGCAAGGATGACGTGGCCGTGCGGCTCGATGTAGCCGGGGACGATGGTCTGGCCGGCGACGTCGGCAACCTGCCGCGCCCGCGGCGCAATCTGCGCGTCCGCCCCAATGGCCACGATGCGATCGCCATGGATGCCGACCGCCGCCCGCCGAGTCGCGCCGGCCTGAACATCGACGATGTCCCCGCCCACCAGACAGAGGTCGATGGCCTCAGGACTCATGGGTTCCAGCATAGCAGGACGCAGGGGCGAGGGTTCCCTCCCGGCGTGATCGTAGTTGAGAGAGGGGAGCCCCCGTGATTTGGAATCCCGAGATGGAAACGATGCCGCGCCGAGAGTTGCACGCGCTGCAGCTGCGGCGTCTGCAGCAGACTGTCCGGCGCGTATACGACCACGTATCATTCATGCGTGGGCGTCTGGACGAAACAGGCGTGCGGCCCGATCGCGTCAAGACGCTGGATGATCTGCGCCGGCTGCCGTTCACACGCAAGAGCGACTTCCGCGATACCTATCCGTTTGGACTGCTGGCGGTGCCGGTCTCGCAGTTGGTGCGCATTCATGCCTCCTCAGGCACGACCGGCAAGCCCACCGTCGTCGGCTACACCTCAAGCGACCTCCGCGCGTGGGCGGAGGTGTGCGCCCGCTGCCTGGCCAGCAGCGGGGCGCAGCCGGGGGATGTCTTCCAGAACGCGTACGGGTACGGGCTGTTTACCGGCGGTTTGGGGATGCACTACGGCGCCGAGTTGATGGGATTGGTGGTCGTCCCCGTGTCCGGCGGCAATACCGAACGGCAGATTCTGCTCCTGCAGGATTTCAGGGCGAAGATCATCGCCTGCACACCGTCCTACGCGCTGACGCTGGCCGAAGCCCTGGAGGCGCGGGACATCCATCCCGGATCCCTGCCGCTGCGGTACGGGGTGTTGGGAGCGGAGCCGTGGACGGAGGCGATGCGGGATGAGATCGAGCGCAGACTGGGCATCACCGCGGTGAACATCTACGGTCTGAGCGAGGTCATCGGCCCCGGCGTGAGCAACGAGTGCATTGAGGAGCAAAATGGGGCGCACATCTTTGAAGATCATTTCCTCCCTGAAGTCATCAATCCGCAGACAGAGGAGCCGGTGCCGTTCGGCGAGATCGGCGAACTCGCCTTCACGACCCTGACCAAAGAAGCGCTGCCGGTCATTCGCTATCGTACCGGCGACCTGGCATCGCTGGATCCTGCCCCGTGCCGCTGCGGGCGAACCTTCGTCCGTATGTCGCGGATCATGGGCCGGACGGATGACATGTTGATTATCCGGGGGGTGAACGTCTACCCCACGCAGGTGGAGGCCGCGCTGCTGCGTGTGGCGGAGCTCTCCCCACACTACCAGCTGGTGGTCACGCGCCCGCGCACGTTGGATGAACTTGACGTGTCCATCGAGGTGAATGACTCGTTCGCAAAGGCGCTCGGCGGCTCGTTCACCGGTGAAGAGGAGGCGGTGCAGGAGCTGACGATACGCTGCCAGCAGAAACTGCTGGGAGTGCTGGGTATCACGGCCCGGGTGATCCTGGTGCCTCCCGGCAAGCTGCCCCGCTCGGAAGGCGGAAAGCTCCGCCGCGTCGTGGATCAGCGGAAACTATGACACCGGGAGCGCGGCAACGCGGGATCGCGGGAACGCGGGAACGCGAAACAGCCCACCTGGGTACTCGCGCGTTCCCCTGTTCCCGCGTTCCCCCGTTCCCGTCTGTTGCAGTGTTCAGCGCGCCGGCGTCCAGGTTCCGTTGCGGACCTCGACCATCACTGCGGCCCGGAGGTCCAGGCCCAGATGGTCGGTGGGCGTGTAATTGAAGATGCCGGTAATGCCCACCAGTTCCTTGGTCCCGTGCTCGATCTGGTCGCGCAGCACGGCTCGGAAACCACCGGTGTTTTCCGGTCGGATGCCCTGCCACAAGGTGCGCTCGATTGCCGGCTGGAGGATGAGCATCGCGTCTAGAGCGTGGCCGCCGAAGGTGTTGCGCGTGCCCTTCCCGTACCGGCCCTCATAACGCTCCACGTAGCCCAACAGCGCCATTTTTTGCTTGTCGGTATCCGGCAACTGCTCGGCGATAAGGATCTTGCCCGATGGCAGGAACGTGCCATCCACACTGGCTGCCCCTAAATCCAGGAACGTTTTGTTGGCCACGCCGTGGCTCTGGTATACAGGCAGCGTGATGCCCAGGTCACGGATGTTTCGCTGCGAGACGTTGGCGCCGGGCGGGATGGCCCAGATCAAGAATGCCTGCGGGTTGCGCCCCATCGCCCTGGTGACCTGGGTGCTGACGTCGGTGGCGCCGCGGGCAAACGACTCCTTGGCCGCGATCTCGATGCCCTTCTGCGCCGCCAGCTTCTCGAACTCGACCAGGCCTCCCTGGCCAAACGCATCGTCGAACCCCAGCCACGCCACGCTGCGGATGCCGCGCCGGCCCATGTGGTCGGTGATCACCCCGATCATCAGGCGATCGGTCTGCGGTGTCTTGAAGATCCACCGGCGTTGGTCCACCGGCTCGATGATGGTGACCGCCGCGGCCAGCGAGATATTCGGCACACGGTTGGTCTGCAGCGTCTGGAGGACAGCCAGGCTGGCGGGGCTGGTGGTGCAGCACACGACGGCGACGACGCGGTCTTCCTCGATCAGCCGTTTGAACACGAGCAGCGCACCGATGAGCCACAGACGCCGCATGACTCTCACCCCCTACCGGAGAAGGCGTTGAAAAGTTGAAGAGTTGGAAAGTTGGAGAGTGGAAACGTTGCACTTTTTCAACGCCGGTAGAATCTCCCCTTCAGCTTGCCGGCTCGATGTGGCCGCCGAGGTAGGCGGCGCGCAATGCCGGATCCTGGGCCAGCGTGGTCGCCCGTCCATGTCGTACCACGCGCCCGTCCTCCAGAACGTACGCGCGCGCGGCAAGGCCCAGCACGGCCTTCGCGTTCTGCTCGACGATCAGGATGCTTTGCCCCAGCTGTTGGATTTGCGCGAAAGCGCGTAACATGTCAGCGATGACCAGCGGGGCGAGTCCCAGCAGGGGTTCGTCCAGCAGCAGGAGCCGCGGTCGCGCCATCAGGCCGCGGCCGATGGCGACCATCTGTTGCATGCCGCCCGACAGCGTCCTGGCGGGTGAGGCCGCCCGATCTCGTAGCGCGGGGAACAGTGCCAACACGCGGTGCTGATCCTCATCGATCGCCGCACGGGGTTCCTGCCCAATTCGGTGGTAGGCGCCCAGGAGCAGATTGTCGCTCACGCTCATCGATCCAAAGAGCTGCCGGCGTTCAGGCACCAGGCTGATGCCCAGCCTGACGGTGTCTTCGGGGGATGGCCGCGCGACCGGACGCCCGCCCAGGACGATCCTGCCCCTCGACGGCAGCAATCCGACCAGCGCCCGCAGCAGCGTGGTTTTGCCGGCTCCGTTGGCGCCGATCACGGCGACCACTTCGTGGTGGCCGACGGAGAGCGAGACTCCGCGCACCGCCTGCACCTGGCCGTAGGCGACCTCGAGTCCCTCCACGTGCAACAGCGCGCCCTCGCTGGCATCATTCACGAGACTGCCTCTTCGCCCAGATAGGCGGCGATGACCCGTGGGTCGTTGCGCACGACGCGCGGCGTCCCATCGGCAATGCGCCGGCCGTAGTTGAGGACCAGCACGCGATCGGCTACCTCCATCACCAGCCCGACATCGTGCTCAACCAGGAGGACCGTGGTTCCGGTGTCGCGGATTCGCCGGATGAGTCTGACCAGCTCAGCCCGCTCGGCGCCGGTGAGACCCGACGCGGGCTCATCAAGCAGCAGCACGATCGGGTGCATGGCCAGGGCACGCGCCAGCTCCAGCAGGCGAAGCCCCCCAAAGGGCAGGGCCCCGGCGGGAAGGCCAGCATGGTCCAGCAGCCCAACCGCCGCCAGATACCCGGCCGCCTGCGCGGCCGCCTGCGTATCCTCACGCCGTCCCAACCCAAGCATGGCTCCGGTGAAACTCGTGGTGGTCAGGCGATGCAGGCCCACCATGACATTCTCGAGGACCGTGAGATCGGGAAACACGTTCGGAGTCTGAAACGTTCTGCCCACGCCCAGCGCCGCCCTGCGGTAGGCGGGCAGGTCAGAGATTTTCCGTCCTCGCAGGTACACCGTTCCGCGGGTGGGCCGCAGGACTCCGGAGATCAGGTTGAACGCAGTGGTCTTGCCGGCCCCATTTGGTCCGATGATCCCGTAGATCTCCCCGGCCTGCACGTGAAAGGAGAGATCGTCGACGGCGAGCAGCCCGCCGAACTGTTTGCGCAGTCCCTCGACGCGCAGCAACCCCGTCGGCTCCGGGCGTGCCAGAGATGACGATGACTTGGCCAGGACGCCGGCGACGGGCGCTACCTGGGCCCAGCGGGGGCGTGCGGACTCCAACCGCAGCACCTTGATGAGGGGGGGCCACACGCCGGCGGGCGAGAAGATGATCACCACAGCGAGCAGCACTCCGAACAGAACAATCTCATACTCGGCGGACGCCCCGCTGCCCAGCACTCGGGGCATAATCGTCCGCAGCGCCTCGCGCAGCACGGTGAGGATTGCGGTGCCCGCCACCGCTCCCGGCAACTGGTAGATGCCGCCGAGCACACTCATCACCAACAGATCGATGGAAAAGTTGAATGCAAACGGCGAGGGACTGACGAAACTGAGGTAGTGGACGTACAGCGCGCCGGCGAGACCCGCCAGCGCGGCGCTGGCGGCAAAGACCCGGCTCTTGTAGAACGCGGGGTTGATGCCGACCGTGGCTGCGGCAACCTCGCTGCTGCGCACGGCGGCCAGGGCGCGTCCGACTCGTGAGGACACCAGGTTGCGGCCCAGCCACAGGGCGGCGAACACGAAGGTCCAGGTGAGATAGTAGTAGGCTCGATCCCCGGCGATCATCAGTGAGCCAATCGAGAGCGGCGGGATCCCGGTCAATCCGGTGGGCCCGCCGGTCAGACTCTGCACGTTGCGGACCAGCACATCCATCACCACGTTGAGACCCAGTGTGCCCAGCACCAGGAAGTGGCCCCGCAGCACGAAGATGGGCGCGCCCAGCAGGTAAGCCACGCCGGCGGCCCCGCTCACGGCCAGCGGCAGGGCGAGCCACGGCGGAATCCCGATCCGCAGCGTACTGATCGCGGCGATGTAGGCGCCGAGACCGTAAAACGCGGCCTGTCCCAGCGACACCTGTCCGGCATGGCCGGCCAGCAGCGACAGACCGATGACGATGAGGCTGAACAGGCCGATGAAGACGAAAATGCTGAGGCTAATTCGCCCTGCGACAGCATAGGGCAGAATCGCGAGGACCACTACAGCAATCGTTGCCGCCAGCCGGGCACGCCGCGTCGGGATCATTCTTGTGCGGTTTCCTCGCTGACGATCAACCCGCCCCGCAGCACCGAGAGCGCGCGCCACAGGAGCGCGGCCACCAGGACCCCGAACGCGATTCCATCGCGGTAGTTCGACGAGATCAGCCCCGCGCCGAGCGATTCGACGACGCCGAACAGGATGCACGCCCCCACCGTCCAGGGGTAACTCGACATGCCGGCCATGACGACACCGACGAACCCTTTCAAGCCCAGGATCAACCCCATGTCGTACGTGGCCAGCGTCAACGGCGTGATGAGGACACCGGCGAGGCCACCGAGCGCTCCGGCGATCAGCCACGCCAGGGTGCTCATCCGTTCCACCCGGATGCCCATCAGCCTCGCCGCGGTCGGGTTCACCGCGCACGCCCGCAGCGACTTTCCCAGGATTGTGTGCGTGAAGAAAAGGTATAGGACGACAAGGGCAACGGCGGTCACCCCGACGACCCACAGGCTCTGCCGCGTCACAACCGCCGACAGGATCCGCAGTGGTGGACCGGCCGTAAAGGGGCGGAGGCCATACGGGTTAGTCCCCCAGACCAGCAGCAACAGTCCCTTCAGAGCCAGGTGGAGCGCGATCGTGATAATCAGGAGGGTCAACGGCCCCGCGTCACGTGCGGGCCGGATGCCGGTCCGATAGACGCCACCGCCCGCTGCGGCCGCCGCGACCACCGCTACCCCTGCGGCCAGCGAGAGAGGCATCCCCCTGGCGACAAGCGTGGATGCCAGGAGGGCGCCCAGGGCCGCAAATTCGCCCTGCGCCACGTTCACGACCCGCGTCACACTGTGGATCGCGACCAGGCCCAGTCCCAGCAACGCATAGATGGTGCCATTGACGATACCGCTGGCAATGAACTGGGCCAGTTGTTGTGTGAGCGTCATCGGGGCGCCGCGTGGGTGTGGGGTTCACCGCTTGGGGAGGAGCCCCCTGCGGGCGCGCGAACGCAGTACAATGTGAAGGCAGGACTCCATCCGGGCGCAGAGGCATCGGTCACGATCACGGTCACGCCCGACATGCTGGCGACGTTCGAAGAACTGGGACCGGTACACCCCCTGTATTCTACCTGGTCGATGGTGCGCCACATGGAACTGGCGTGCCGCAAAATCATCCTGCCGTATCTGGAGCCCGATGAAGACGCTGTCGGATACAGCGTGCACGTGACGCACCTGGCGTCCACAGGAGTTGGCGACCGTGTCACTGCCCGGGCCCGGCTGGTACAGATCGAGGGCCGGCGGATCGTCTGCGCGGTTGAAGCGCACAACTCTCGGGAGAAGATCGGTGAGGGGACCCAGGTGCAGATGCTGGTCCGCAAGGAACGGCTGGCTGAACACATCCGGGCGGTCACCGCGCGGCGGAGCGGCCCGGGACCATGAGCGCCATGCGTGGCTCCCTGGTGCCGGTCGTGACGCCCTTCCGTAAGGGTCAGCTGGACGACACTCGCTTTGTCGACCTCCTCGAATGGCAGATCGACAGCGGCAGCCACGGGGTGGTCGTCGCCGGGACGACGGGCGAACCGAGCGCGCTGACCCCGGAGGAACGGGAGCACCTCGTCGAGCTCGCCGTGCGGACGGTGAGGCGGCGGGTGCCGGTGATCGCCGGAACCGGCACGAACAATTACGCTGAAACGTTGCGGTTCACGCAGGTTGCCAAGCGTATCGGAGCTGACGCGGCCCTGGTCGTGGTTCCCTACTACATTCGCCCGACCCAGGAAGGTTTGTACCGCTACTTCCACAGCATTGCCACTGCCGTGGATCTTCCCGTCTTCATCTACAACATCCCTGGCCGCACCGCCGTGAACCTGGAGGCGCACACCATCGCGCGGCTGGCCCGAGACTGTCGCAACATCATCGGCGTGAAAGAGGCCAACAAAGACTTCGAACACATCAACCGCGTGATCCATCTCTGTGGCCGAAACTTTCTGGTGTACTCGGGCATCGAGCTGCTCTGTTTCCCGGTGCTGGCGATCGGCGGCGCAGGCCATGTCAGCGCCACGGCCAACATCCTCCCCCGGGAGGTGGCACGTCTGTATGACCTCGCGGCCGGCGGGCAGTGGGATGCCGCGCGGGACTTGCACTACCGTCTGCTGCCTATAAATGAGGCGCTGTTCCTGGAGACGAATCCCGTGCCGGCGAAGACGGCACTGGGGCTCATGGGCAAGATCGACCCCGAGGTGCGGCTGCCGCTGGCGCCAATGGCGCCGGAGAACATCGAGCGCCTCAAGCAGGTGATGGCATCGTACGGGTTGATGCCGCAGCCTGCCCGCGCGTCAGATGCAATGAGATGAGCGTTCCATCATCGCAAGCCCGCGAACCTATGCTGTCATTGCGAGGGCCAAAGGCCCGAAGCAATCTCGCATGTCAAGAGATCGCCACGCGCCTTCGGCGCTCGCGATGACGAATTGCTTCGGCCGCTGCGCGACCTCGCAATGACTGCGGGTGAAGAGGCTCGCTAATGCCCGCCCGCACCGGCAACGAGTTCATCCAGAGTCTCAAAGATCATCCCCCCGAGATTTGGATCGGTGGCGAGCGCGTGGGCGACGTGGCCGCGCACCCCGCCTTCCGCAATGTGGTCCGCAGCGTTGCGGCGCTGTACGATCTGCAACACGACGCGGCCCTACGGGACCAGATGACGTTTGTTTCACCCTCTAGCGGCGAACGGGTCGGGATGTCGTTCCTGGTGCCTCACACCCACAACGACCTGGCCCTGGTCCGCACGATGATGAAGACCTGGGCGGACTACTCCGGCGGGATGATGGGGCGCGCGCCGGACTATCTCAACCGCGCCATCACCGCGTTCGCTGCCGCCGCGCCGTACTGCGGCGAGAACGATCCACGCTTTGCCGACAACGTCCGCCGCTACTACGAGCATTGCCGCGATCGCGACCTGTGCCTGACCCACACCCTCATCAATCCTCAAGCGAATCGCTCCGCCGGGCCGTCCGGGCAGGCCGATCCGTACCTCGCCGCGGCGATCGTGCGGGAGACCGATGCCGGCGTGATCATCCGCGGCGCCCGGATGCTGGCCACGCTGCCGCTCGCCGACGAGATTCTCGTGTTCCCGTCGACCCTGTTGCGCGGGAAGGACGAAGACCGGCCGTACGCGTTTGCGTTCGCCATCCCCTGCAGTGCCTCCGGGCTGAAGTTCATCTGTCGCGAGACGTTTGATCCAGGCGGATCGACCTTCGACCACCCCCTGGCCAGCCGCTTCGAGGAGATGGACGCGGTCGTCATCTTCGAAGATGTGATCGTACCCTGGGAACGAGTGTTTCTGCTGCGTGACGTGGAGCGGTGTAACAAAGCGTTCTCCGCCACCGGCGCAGTCGCGCACATGGCGCATCAGGTCGTGACCAAGAATATTGCCAAGACCGAGTTCCTCCTGGGGATCGCCTCGCTGATGGTGGACGCGATCGCCATCGACCAGTTTCAGCACGTGCAGAGCAAGATCGCGGAGATTATCTACTACCTGGAGAGCATGCGGGCGTTTGCCCGCGCCAGCGAAGCGGACGCTACGCTCAATGCGTGGGGGGTCATGACGCCGGCGTGGCCGCCGCTGGATGCGGCCCGTAATATGTTCACGTGGATGTACCCGCGGATGGTTGAGATCCTTCAGCTGCTCGGGGCGAGCGGGATGATGGCCCGGCCGACCCAGGCGGACATGGAAAGCCCGCTACGGCCGCTGATTGAGAAATACTTTCAGGCCGCGCAGGCGGATGCCGTCGACCGGATCAAACTGTTCCGGCTGGCCTGGGACGCAACGCTCAGTAGTTTCGGGTCCCGCCAGGTCATCTACGAGCGCTTCTTCTTCGGTGACCCCGTGCGCATGCAGATGGCAACCTTTGCCTCTTATGATCGTCTGCCGTACGTGGAGCGGGTGCGTCAGTTCCTGGCGCGCGAACACGCCCTGGCGAGCCGTTCGTGAACAGTGGCGAGGCTGGTGTGCAGATCCTCCGTCTGGGACACGTCGAGTACCGTGTCACAGATCTGGGGCAGGCCAGGGCCTTCTACGTCGACCTGCTGGGGTTCGTGGACACGGGCCGCGACCGCACACGCGTCTACCTGCGTGGCCTGGAAGAGCGCGACCACCATAGCCTGGTGCTGCGCCAGGCGCCGTCCCCCGGCGTTTCTCATTTCGCCTTCCGGGTTGCGGCGCCGGACGATCTGGAGCGTCTCCACCGCCACTGCGTTGCGCGGGGCCGACCGGCGCGCTGGATCGAGGCGGGCGAAGAGGAGGGGCAGGGGAAGGCGCTGCGTGTGCAGGATCCCTCCGGGCTGCCCGTCGAGTTCTATCACGAGATCGATCACGTGGAACGGCAACTGCAACGTTTCGACCTCTATCGCGGCCCCCACATCATGCGCATCGACCACGTGAACGTGCAGATCCCCGACGTGCAACTCGCGTACGAATGGTACACACGGGAGTGGGGGTTTGGGTGTTCGGAGTACACGGAGACAGATGACCGCCCTGCTCAGCTCTGGGCGGCCTGGCTGCACCGCAAGCAGAACGTCCATGACATCGCGTTGATGAACGGGACGGGCCCCCGGCTCCACCATGCCGGGTTCTGGGTGTCTGATGCGATGGGGGTGCTGCGCGCGTGTGATATCCTGGCCGGCGCGGGCCACCAGGAGGCCATTGAGCGCGGGCCGGGCCGCCACGGCCTCTCGAATGCGCTGTTTGTCTACCTGCGCGATGACGACCGCAACCGGATCGAACTGTATACGGGGGACTATCTCGTGGCTGATCCGGACTGGCGGCCCATCCGGTGGAGTATCAACGATCCCCGCCGGGCGACCTTCTGGGGCCACGTGCCGCCCAAATCCTGGTTTGACGAAGCCTCGCCGGTCGAATCCATCCTCAATGGCTCACTGATTGAGCCGACGCCTCCGCGCTTGCAGGATCGGCCGACCTTTGTAACCTAACTCACGGGCCTTGGGCCTCGAGTCTCGGGCCCCCCTGGCGGGCGGCTTCGTCATACGGCAGGAGCGCCGCATAGATTGCGCGGCACATGGGCGTCGGAATTTGGTGCCGCTGACCCAACCGCACCGCGTAGCCAGGTAGGGCCTCGAGTTCCATCCTCCGGCCACGCACCAGATCCGTGTAGAGGGACGAAAGGCTGTTGGGATTCAGGGAGTCGGCGCCGCGTCTGACGCGGTCGCGCTCGCCTTCGGGGATCGGTACGCCGTGAGCCCGGCCGACCCTGGCCACCTCCGAGGCAACATCCAGATACATCTCCATCGTGGTCGGGGACTGGCGGATGATGCCGATCGGCAGCCGCGTGAGCGCCGTCATCCCCCCCTGTGCGGTGATGAAGAGATACTTCTCCCATAGGGCCGCAAGGATTTGCGCCGACAACTCCACCGGCACGCCCGTCGCCGCGAAGGCGTCCCGGATGGCCTGCACCCGCGGCGTCACGCGCCCATCGAGCTCTCCGATGACAACACGCCCTGGACCGCCGGTGTGGGTGATCACTCCGGGGGACGCGATCGCTGCGAAAATATAGCACGCTCCCCCAAGGACGTAGCGGCGGCCAATCCGCTCGCTCAAGCGTTCGATGTTCTCCACCCCGTTCTGCAACGTCAGCACGGCGGTCTCGCCGCCCAGCAGAGGAGCCAGCAACTGGGCGGTTGTGTCAGTGTCGTAGGATTTCACCGCGAACAGGGCCAGGTCGACGGGTCCGACCTCTTGAGGCCGGTCCGTGGCCCGGACCCGCAGTTGCAGCGGTTCGGGCAGGCCAACGGACTCCAGCCGCAGCCCACGGTCCCGCATGGCGGCCAGGTGGGCTCCCCGGGCCAGGAACGTGACGTTGTGCCCGGTCCGTTGGAGCAGGGCGCCGTAGTAGCCGCCAATGCCGCCCGCCCCGACCACGGCAACTTTCATGCAAGAATCCTCCCGAATTCGGTTTGCGCTGTCTTCGCCAGGCGAGACCGAAGATTCCTCGCGATGTCCGCTTCCGGCTGACGGATGGGCATAATCCCACTAAGCGCGATCATCCGAAATGCTAACGCTTCACCTGTAAGGACTTCCTACCCAGACGTCGAACCAAATTTCGACCGGCGGGGCGCGCCGGACCCGATACGACGAAGGAGTTTTGTGTGGCGCTAATCTGGCGAATCCGAGCCACTGCCGGCCTTCTGGCTGGGATTATCCTGCTTGTCTTCGCACCTGCCGCATGGGCGAGTGCCTCCCGTTCCCTGATCGGAGTCGGCTACTACGTGGACTTCGATCCAAACTCCTGGACCGCGGTCCGCACTGAGGGGCAGCGGCTCAACTGGGTTATCACGACGAACTACGTGTTCGCGGATCCCACCGGGCGGCTCGCCGGATCGCATGACGCAGGCATTGTGTCGCTGGCCCGCAGCCGTGGGAGCCGTGTGCACTTCCAGGTCGCGAACCTGAGCGGAGACGCTTACGATGCCGGCCTCGCGCACGCAATCCTGACCTCTCCGGCGGCCTCGATCCGCGCCATCGCCAGTATCCTGCAGGTGCTGCGCGATTATGCCTATGACGGCGTCGTCCTCGACCTGCAAAATGTCCTACCGTCCGACCGAAAGGCGTTCGCCGATTTTGTGAGCGACCTTGCCGCCCAACTGCACGGTCGCGGCCGGCCGCTCTCGCTGGTGGTGCCGGCCAAAGCGGCGCCGGCATCTCGACCCGATGCGGACGCCTACGACCTGAAGGCGCTCGGTCGCGCCGCGGACTGGCTCATCCTGCGCGCGTATGACGATCAGCGCGCCGCCGGACCGGTCGGGCCGCTGGCGCCGCTGCCGTGGGTGGAAGCGGCGATCAAGAACATGATCGCACGCGTCCCGGCATCGAAGGTGTTGCTGGGGATCAGTTTGCTCGGATACGACTGGCCGCAGCAGGGAACCGGCGAAAACATCTCGATGCGGGAAGCGCTCGGCCGCGCGCGCCGCGGCGGCGCCGAGATCATGTGGGATGAGCTCGCCCAAACGCCCTACTTCACACTCTTCGGGCGGACGGTGTACTTCGAGGATGCCCGCAGCGTCGAGCGCAAACTCTCTCTCGCCGCGCGCTACAGGCTGGGCGGCACTGCCTTCTGGCGGCTTGGCTGCGAAACTCCTGATCTGTGGACAATGGCCAGCGCCTATCTCCGCCCCCAGGAGCGCGCCGTCTCGTCGACTCGCTAGTCCACGCGCGTGCCCGGAGTCGAAACTGGCTTTGCCCAGGCCCCCGGCGCACGCCTGTACTATGAGGTGACCGGACAGGGACATCCGCTCCTGCTGATCCACGCCGGTGTCGCCGACTGCCGGATGTGGGACGAACAGTTTCCCGTCTTTGCCGAGCACTTCCGCGTTATTCGGTACGACACGCGCGCCTTCGGGAAGTCGGTCACCGAGGACGTGGCGTTCTCCAACCGCCAGGATATTTGTGATCTGCTGGACCACCTGGGGATCGAGCGTACGTACATCATCGCCGTCTCGCGCGGGGGATCCATCGCCATCGACTTCACGCTGGAGCATCCGGACCGGGTCGCAGCGCTGATTCCGGTCGCCTCGGGCCTGGGTGGCTTCAAAAGCGGCCCGCGCCCAGATGCGGAGACCAGGATGTTCGCGGAGATGGACCGGCTGTATGAGGCCAAGGACTTCACGCGGCTGGCCGATCTTGAGGTGCGGATGTGGGTGAGCGGCCCCGGGCAATCACCGGATCGTGTTGCGCTGCCGCTGCGCGAGCGGGTGCGGGAAATGATTCTGCGCAACTACACAACGCATACGGTGGAAGGACAGCCGGTCGTCCTTGACCCGCCGGCGGCGGGCCGGCTGGCCGAGATCCGCGTCCCGACCCTGGTGGTACTGGGTGATCTGGACGAGACAGGAGTGACGCGGGCCGCCGAGGCGATTGCCAGCGGCATCCCGGGAGCGCGAAAGGTCGTCATTCCGGGTACGGCGCATATGCTCACTATGGAGAAGCCGGCAGAATTTACCCGCCTGGTCCTGGAGTTTCTACAGGGGCTGCCCGCCTAGCGGTGGGCCTGGCGGAGAGGAGATGGTGTCGCCATGTTCGAGCGGTTCACGGATCGCGCCCGCCGCGCGATCATTCTGGCTCAGGAAGAAGCCAAGCGTCTGCGGCATAACGCGGTTGGCACCGAGCACATTCTGCTTGGGCTCATTCGCGACCCGGAGGGAGTGGGGGCCAAGGTCCTCGAGAGTTTGAACATTTCCCTGGACGGCGTGCGTGCCAAGATCGAGAGCACCGTCGGTATTGGCGAGCGAGCTCCCCATGGAGACGTGCCCTTCACGCCGCGAGGGAAGAAGGTGCTCGAGCTGGCGCTGAACGAGGCGCGTGGGCTGAAGCATAATTACATCGGCACGGAGCACCTGCTACTCGGTCTCATCAGCGAAGGCGAAGGCGTGGCTGCGCGCGTGCTGGAGACTGCAGGCGCTGGCCTCGAGCGCACTCGGGCGGAGGTCGTGCGGCTCCTGGAGCAAAAGGGAGCCACCGCTCCCGCGCCCGACCGGCCGCGGCCGTCCGAGGCCATCTGGCGGGTCGTCCCAAACGTCAAAAGCAGCGCATTTGACGAGAGCCGGAAGTTCTACAGCGACTTCCTGGGTTTCAAAGTTGGCATGGATATGGGCTGGATCGTAACATTTGTCTCACCAAGCAACCCGACCGCCCAGATCAGCATTCTGCAAAGCGGTCGAGCGGAGGGCCACCCCGATCTCTCCGTCGAGGTTGCCGACGTCGACGGGATGTACTCAAAGGCGGTCGCCGGTGGATTCAAGATCGTCTACCCGCTGACCACCGAGTCGTGGGGAGTCAGGCGCTTCTTTGTTGAGGATCCGAATGGGGTAGTGCTCAACGTCATGAGTCACACGCGGGGTGATTAGGAAGTTTTCCTTCACCTGCGCGGTTTGAACGTGACCGACCCATCGTCTGCAACAGACACATCGTCGTGCGGATGGTCCGCGGCGATTCGCCGCTTCAGGGCATCGTTCGCAAGCTGTACCTTCCTCACGTGATTAAAGACTGTGCGCAAATAGATCGCGCCGAGGACGATGACAGCGCCTCCCAGCCCCAGCAACATTGAGGCGGCCTCACCCCGCGGCGCCCGGCAGACGTTGGCGACCACGGCCACGAGGAGAACTCCCAGCAGCCAAAGGCCCAGCACACCCTCGACCGTCACGCCCAGCCACCCAGCCCACCGGGGCAGGCGTGACCAGCCCACCTTGAGTCCAACTGCGAGGACAATCACGACAACCGGCAAGATCCACTGCCACAAGGGGAATCACCTCCCTGCTACTGCCATTCCCGTCTGGGGGGAAAATTCGTCTGAAAGGGCGGCGGGGCGGGAATGTTTGTTGACGGCTAGACAATCCAAGAAGGGGAGGTTAGCGAGATGGCATATTGGAAGTGTCCGGGTTGCGGGTTCGAGGCTCGGGACGACAAGCAGAAGCAGGAGCACATGATGAGAACCGCCAGCGACCCCAAGCATGCCAAGCCCTCATCTGGCATGGGTGGGCAGCCGTTTGGAGGGAAAGCCCCGATGGCCCCGCCGTCCAACCCATGGCAGGGCAGCAAAGGCCCGCAAAAGCCGTAGAATTCTGATCTTGAGCATATGACCGGCCCGACGCCGTGCCAGCCGGCACGGCGTCGGCATTTGATGTACCCAGGTACGACAGGAAGTCGTCGGTTCCAAAACTCCAGTCTAGTCAGTCACCCTTACGCGTCCGCCAAGGAAGTGCGCGAGGTGGTCGACCTCTTCTCTGATCTTCCGCAAGAAGGCTGGCCGGAGCGGGGCGAACGGCTGCAAGCGAACCTCAACGTTCCTTCCCGTCCGCGCAAGCTCCCATGTCCCTGCCGCCATCCCATTGATCAGCAGGACCGGCGAAATCCAGCCCTGGTTGCGGAAGATCCTGGCCGCAAATCTGGTCGGTACCAGATGCTCGCGCGGGCGGAAGTGGAGTGTGTAGCCGTCGAAGTGCGGCAGCAGCCGAACCGTTTCGACGGCGGCGGCCTTCTTGGCCTGCGTGGCGTCCTTCGCCAGCATCCATCCGGGCTTGCCTTCGATACTGACTTCGACAATCTCACTTGCCAGGGATCGCATCATTCGCTTGGCTTGTCCTCGCCCGGTCCCGCCACCCCACCACGTCGCGAAGTCGCGGTAAGTGGCCGGTCCATACGCGCCAAGGTAGCGGCGGCCGATCGCCTCTAGCGTCGCGTCGCTGTCCAGATCATCAAGCCTGCGCCTCGTTCCCAGCCACTGATCCGGCCGCACAAAGGTAACGTTCTGCCCGCGGCTGGGGCCGAAGCAGAGGTAGCCCTGGTAGGCGGCGGGCTTGAGGAGGCTGCCCCATCCCCAGAGCAGCCGGCGCTTGACGTGCGGGCCCAACTGCCGACCGATTGCCGATGCCAGGACGTCACGTGTCAGCGTCCGACCGTCGAGCGCCGCGCGGATTCCTTTGATGATCCCCTCCATTTCGCTTAGCGTGAGACCGATGCGTTTCAGCCACGCCGGGCTTCGATGCCTGGTCCGGGTTCGCAGCGCGCTCACATACGTGGGGTACTCGGTCGCGGGAAGCAGGTGCAGGGTGCCCCGCATGCACCACGTCTTGACGAGGCTGCGGCGTTCCCACAGCGCAGCCTGGATCTCGTCTCTGGTGATGCCGTCGACTCTTGCGCAGATGGCGAGCTCTGCCGCAGACATCAACTGCGCGTGAATGCCGCAGACGTCGCCGACCACCTGGGTCAGCCGGCTGCGGGGAGCCCGCTTGGCCAGGTGATGGCGGGTCAAACGGAATGCCAGGACTTGCGGCCACGTGAGTGCGATCATCGGACCTTGACGAAAGGGGCAGGGTTGATACATCTGGGATTCGTCAGAGTGGGACGAATATCTCTTTGGCTAGGGAATGGTACCTGGTACAAGTCGTCTCGAAAATCAAGGCCCCGGTTTCGAACCGGGGCCTCTGTGTTACTTCTCCTAGATTGCTGAGATTAGTGAATCACATGCGTCACATATAATGCGACGAGCGCTACTGCGAACCAAAACATCAGCGCCACCCCCCTTTTCGAGGCTATCTGCAGGCGCTACGATTCATGCCCTCTACGCAGTCTCCTTAGGCAC
>Ga0209376_1002038_pt1 | contig 19557 bp, 12 predicted proteins | sample GraSoiAngelo_134_FD_185891 | JGI IMG/M metagenome (GOLD analysis project Ga0209376, IMG submission 185891) | Grasslands soil microbial communities from the Angelo Coastal Reserve, California, USA - 14_0929_05_30cm (SPAdes) (version 2) | ecosystem: Environmental > Terrestrial > Soil > Grasslands ... | reverse complement strand
CCCGCTTGCCCTATATCTCGCCAAGACCTACGGCGCAAATTGAAGGAGGATATTCCCCTCCTCGCAGAGGAGGGGAGGATGCGCCGAGCGAAGCGAAGGCGCAGACGGGGTGGTCAGACCGGCGAAACATTTCGGCCGAGCTGACCACTAATTGAGGCTTCGCCCTTCTCTTGAGGCTGCGCGCTATCGCGCTTGCGCTTCGCGCGGGCTCGCGCTTCGCGCCCGGCGCGCCAGCTTCTATTAAGCTGTCGCGCCACCCCTCCTCTGCGAGGAGGGGAATCTTCTCGGTTTTCAAGGAGGCGTATGGAATCCATCATTTCCACGTTAGTGAACCGTTTTGACAAGAGTACGCTCACACGACGCGAACTGATTCAAGGATTGACGATGCTGGCGGCCGGCGGCGCAGCGACGGCGGCCGGCGCGCAAGATGCTGCAATGAAAACTGTCAAGATCGACCACATCAGCATTCAGGTTCGCGATCTACCGCGCTCGATTCGTTTTTATCAGACACTGTTCGGGCTACACCAGGTGAGCGAAGACAAGCCAAACGAAATTGTTCGCCTCGGCGCAACGGACAAGACTCTCGTTTCGCTGCATCATAAAGCGCCCATGGGCATCGTGGATCATTTTGCGATTGCCGTCGAAGGCTTCAACCGCGAAGCGGTAACACAGCAACTCAAGCAGCGCGGGATAAATCCGCAACAGGACATCGATGCCGGATTTCACGTCAAGGATCCGGAAGGTATCAGCGTTCAGATCGTAGGAGCGTGATCCGTTATTCTGTCTCCAAATGACGCGGAGCCGATCTTGGCGAAGATCGCCAAGACATTTGATGACTGCCACTTCGATGAACCGCCGCACGCACTTTCTGAGGGTGCGCCTGCCCAGCGGCGGGTCGGCATTGTAGTTTTTATTCTTACTACCTGAACCTATGGCCAAGGCGTCAAATTTGCACGGCGTGGATGGATGCAATGGCGGATGGGTGGTCGCCGAGTCCGATGCGAACGTCGGAGACGTCAGCTTCCGCTTCATGCCATCCGTGGGGCCGCTGTTCCGTCGGGCCGGTCCTGAACGTGTCATCGCCATTGATATTCCGATCGGTCTTCCGAAAAGTGAGCCGCGCGTCTGCGATACCGCGGCTCGTCAATTACTCGGCAGACCTCGCAGTAGTAGCGTATTTTCGCCGCCCGCTCGTCAGGCGCTACAAGGGGATACTTTCCCGGAAGCTTTTCGCATGAACCTCGAACAACTCAACATCGGTATCTCCAAACAGACGTTCTTCATCATGCCCAAAATTCGTGAAGTGGACGCACTCATGGACAGGCAGAGGCAACGATATATCCGCGAAGCACATCCCGAAGTGACCTTCGCGCAACTGAACGGCGGACGAGCCATGCTGCACTACAAAAAGACACTGGACGGCCGTAGGGAACGAATCAGTATCCTCAAGAAGGCTGGTGTTCAGATCTCTGAAGAATGGCTCAGCGAGAAGCGCTCTTCCCTGCCACCAGGGGCCGTTGCACTCGACGATTTGCTCGACGCGATGGCTTGCCTTGTAACTGCGCGGCACATCCGCATGGGCCGCAGTCGATCGTTGGGCCGTGGCGGCCAGGAAGACGCTAAAGGCCTGTTGATGGAAATTGTGACGTGCGATAGGACGTTCATCAGTGGATAACGAAATTTCGTCGCGGCAGTTCGTTTACCTGACGACCACGGGTAGGAAAACCGGTCTGCCGCGTGAAATCGAAATCTGGTTCGTTGAGGCGGACGGCAGCCTGTTCATCCTCGCCGAACATGGCTCGAGGCCGCCTCCCGCAGCCTTCAGTTTCTGTTTTGTATGCCACTATTTGGGAGTAGACTAGCGCTACCCAATTTGGCGTGGGCTACAAGCTGTCGCAGGGAAATGGTATGGAAATGGTATGGGTGTTAAGGGCAGCAAGACACCGGTCAACAAATCCGGAAAGAAACCAAAGACAGCAGGAAAAAGCGCGGGTGAGAATGTATCTGCCGCGAGTACGGCAAGAAGGGCACCCTCTGCGATTGTGGGCATCGGCGCTTCCGCTGGTGGCCTGGAAGCTTTCACCCAATTCCTGGAACACCTCCCAAGCGACACCGGCCTGGGCTTTGTCCTGGTGCAGCATCTTGATCCATCTCACCAAAGCATGTTGCCTGACCTTCTCTCCAGGGCGACCCGAATGCCGGTTACATCCGTCGAGGATGGAATGCCTGTCCACGCTAACGAGGTCTATGTCATTCCTCCCAATCGAACCATGACCATCGGCCAAGGCGTATTGCGGCTTCAGTCTCGACCAGAGGAGAAACGTGGTTACCGGCCCATCGACGAGTTCTTTCGCTCGCTGAGCGAAGATCAGAAGAACCGTGCGGTCGGTGTCGTCTTGTCAGGCACGGCATCCGACGGGACGATAGGCCTGGAGTCGGTCAAAGCCGAAGGCGGAATTACTTTTGCACAGGACGCATCGGCCAAATTTGACAGCATGCCGCGGAGCGCGATTGCCGCCGGGCACGTCGATTTTGTTTTGCCGCCCGGCAAGATCGCCGATGAAATCGCCCGCATTGGCCGTCATCCTTACGTTCTGTCTTCCGCACAGACGAGAACTGCTGATGTAGAGTTCCCTGCCGGTTCGAAATCGCTCCAGAACGGTTATCAGGAAATTCTGAGGTTGTTGCGCCAGACCACTGGCGTGGATTTCAGCAACTACCGGGCCAATACGATGCGGCGCCGCATTACGCGGCGCATGATTCTGCACCATATCAGGGGACTGGCCATGTATGCAACCTATCTTCGGAATCATCCGGCGGAGACGGAAGCCCTGATGCAGGATCTCTTAATCCGTGTCACGAGTTTCTTTCGCAACCCGGAAGCATTCGATGCCCTCAAGGAACACGTGTTTCCCAAAGTGCTGGAGCACCGTGACACCGATGAACCGGTCCGCGTCTGGGTTTACGGCTGCTCAACGGGAGAGGAACCGTATTCGATCGCGATGAGCTTCCTGGAGTTTACGGGACAGCGCGGCAACCAGGTTCCAATACAGATTTATGGCACCGATCTGAACAGTGCCGCTATCGACAGCGCGCGCCGTGGACTCTATCCGAAGAGTCTGGCGCACCACCTGTCGTCGGAACGATTGCGCCACTTTTTTGTGGAGACTGAAGCGGGATATCGAGTCAATAAGGCGATCCGCGAAATGTGTATCTTTGCGCGGCAAAATCTCATGACGGACCCGCCGTTCTCGCGGATGGATCTCATCAGTTGCCGCAATGTGCTGATCTACATGGAGCCGGTATTGCAGAGAAGAATTATTCCAATGTTTCACTATGCTCTGAAGTCGGCCGGTTTTCTCTTTCTGGGGCTGTCGGAGACGGTGGGCATAGACTCGGACCTGTTTGTTCCGATGGACAGGAAGCACAAGATCTATGTAAAAAAGGCGGCGTCACCACGCGCGCCGCGCTTCGGCGTCGCCGCCGGCAAGCTCACTTCCCAAAGATCCAGATCGGATGTTACTGGAGAACCGCCGCGAGAAATTTCTACGTTCGACCCTCAGAAAGAAGCCGATCGAATCCTGTTGTCGAAATACGCGCCCGCCAGCGTTCTCGTTGATGGCCGAATGGAAATCCTCCATGTCCGCGGCTCCACACGCGCCTATCTGGAAACGCCGATGGGAAAGGCGACACACAATGTGCTCAAGATGGCCCGCCTGGATTTGATGCTGCCCCTGCGGGGTGCTCTACAGCAGGCGAAGACGGAAGACCGGCGTGTCCAGACGCCGGTCGTGCGGTTCAAGGATAACGGCGAACCGGGAGAGGTCTGGATGGAGGTGGTTCCGATCCACGGCTCCGCTGCGGACGAACGCTATTTCCTCATCTTGTTTCAGCCCGGCATCGGCCCAGGGGATAGCCGGCCCAGCAGGGCGGTCCGAAAGACCTCCACAGCCCGTCCATCGAGTCGGCCGCGGAAGGGTGTGGATGAAGGCCGGCAGCTTGCCGAGTTGCGGCAACAGTTCGAGGCCGCCCGGGACTATTCGCAATCGCTGCTGGAGCAACAAGAGGCCTACACGGAGGAATTGCAATCCGCGAACGAAGAGGTTCAGTCGAGCAACGAGGAGCTTCAGACCAACAACGAAGAATTGGAAACCGCCAAGGAAGAGTTGCAGTCCAGCATCGAAGAACTCACTACGATGAACGAGGAACTGCGAAACCGGAATCTCGAAACGTATCAGCTCAACGCAGACCTTACGAATCTCCTAACCAATGTGCGGATGCCGATCCTCATGATGGACTCACAGTTGCGTATCCGCCGTTTTACGCCACTGGCTGCGAAGGCGTTCAATCTGACGGACACCGATGTCGGACGGCCAATCACCAATCTGAAGCTGGACTTCGAAATACCCAACCTGTCTGAATTGCTCATCGAAGTCATCGACAGAGTGAACGCGCGGGAACAAGAAGTCCGTGACAGAGAGGGCCATTGGCACAAAATGTACATCGGCCCATACAGGACTCCGGAAAACAAGGTCGATGGGGTGGTGCTCGTGCTGACGGACATTCGCGCTCTAAAGGAAAAGGAACAGTCCATCCTGGCCGCCCGTGATTATGCGGAGGCCATTGTGGCAACGGTGCGGGAGCCTGTGGTGATCCTGCATGGCGACTTACGTGTCAAGACGGCCAATCATTCCTTTTACGAGATGTTTCAGTGCTCGCCCGCAGATACAGAGAATCAATTTATCTACGACATCGGCAACAGGCAGTGGAACATTCCGGAACTGCGAAAGCTGTTGAACCAGGTTCTGCCTTTCAATAATCAATTTCGAGACTTTGAGATCCGGCTTGACTTCCCCGATATCAGTCCAAAGACCATGCTCATCAACGCCCGAGAGCTTCAGCAGCACCAAGATCAAGAATCTCTGATCTTAATGGCGATCGAGGACATTACCGCCAGCAAGCTGCTGGTCGAACGCGACCGTCTACTGGAAGAGGAAAAAGCGGCGCGTTCCGAGGCCGAGGAATCGGGCCGCGCTAAAGACGAGTTCCTGGCGACGATGTCCCACGAGTTGCGCACTCCGCTGACTTCGATACTTGGTTGGTCGAGCCTGCTGAATACCGGCCAGCTGTTGGACAAGGACAAGACGCGGGCTTTGCAGGCCATTGAGCGGAATGCCAGACTACAGGCCCAACTTATCGAAGACTTACTGGATGCTTCCCGCATCGTTGCCGGAAAGTTTCGCCTGGATCGTCAGGAAGTTGATCTTCCGGCATTAATCGAGGCGGCCATAGATATTGTGCGTCAAGCCGCCGCCGAGAAGAGAATCCAAATAATCTTCGATGCTGAACGGGCGGTTGGCCCAGCCTGGGGTGATCCCCAATGCTTGCAGCAAGTGTTGTGGAATCTTCTGAGCAACGCGGTCAAGTTTACGCCACCGGAAGGCCGTATCGAGGTCCGGCTTGACGGGACGATTTCGGGAGTCCAAATCCGCGTAACGGACACCGGGCAGGGGATCAAGGCTGAGTTTATGCCTTACCTGTTCCAGCGCTTCACTCAGGCGGATAGCTCGACAAGTCGCAAGCATGGGGGCTTAGGGCTAGGTCTGGCGATTGTCCGTCACCTGGTCGAGATGCATGGTGGTACCATCCGGGCCGAAAGCCAGGGCGAGGGCCAAGGGTCAACGTTCATTGTCCAACTGCCGGTGCGGGCCCTTCAACCGGCCGTAAGCGCTCCAGAACTCTCATCACGGCATGCACGCGACCAAAGCCAGCCCGTGGTTGCAAGCCTACAAAATGCGCGCGTGCTTGTTGTGGATGACGAAGACGACACCCGAGACTTGCTCATCGCTGTATTCGAACGTTACAACGCTGAAGTGAAGACTGCCGCCTCTGTTGCGGAGGCGCTTGCAGTGTTGGCGACGTGGAAGCCTGCGGTGCTGGTGTGTGACATTGCGATGCCGGACCAGGACGGCTACACCTTCATCCGTGAAGTGCGACAACTCTCGCCGGAGCAAGGCGGACAAATCCCCGCCCTGGCATTGACGGCATACGGCAAAGAAGAGGACCGCCGGCGCGCCCTGGAGACCGGTTATCAGGCCCACCTCACGAAACCGGCGAACCCGGCGGAGCTCGTGTCCGTCGTGATTCGCCTTGTTGCAAACGGAACGAAAGAATAAGACAACCCTGGAGTTTGGCCATTTAGACGATGCTTAAGAGAATCGTGGGTTCCGAAAGCCAGCAACGACACAGCATCAGCGTTCGGGCAACTATTCTGTCATTAGGCCGATTCGGTATCGCCTCGCCGGAAGTGACCAAGCGGACTGAAAAAGAATGGGCCAGATACAGGGCCGAGAACCGACTCGATCTATATGGTCGCCCTATCACTTCAACTGCGGAACGCGTCGGTAAAGACTCGATGTGCGCACACGCAACGCGAGAGAAATAAAATGCCCTTTGGTGACAAGAACGGCGCATATACAACTTGATGCGTCAACTTCCCCTCTGCCACCGCAGCTCTTTGAATGCACATTTCCGTGTAACCGACCTTCCGCTAACTGAAGGATTTTGCTACACAGGGCTTTTTTGGGAAGGGAATATGCCGCCAAATCCAGCGATACCGACGATCACCTATTGGAAGATGCGCTTAAGCGACTCGGGACTCAGCAGCGCATCGAGAGACGTAATCCCGAAGCGATCTTTCATATCGCCGGGCCGGAATGCTCGATGCTCAATGGGTCCGGGGAAAATGCGATATACGTACACCACTTGTTCAGCCAGCTCGAAGCTTTTTACTCTATCGAAACGCAAGAATCCGATGGGAGAAAATTGCGCAATGAAAGCCAAAGACCCGGGTCAGCGCCAACATGGGCGCCACAGCTACCGGGGAATCTGGATCGGATCCTGCTGCCGCATGTGCACCAAGTCTCTCTCATTTTCCAGGCAGTAGTAATCCATAAGTTCGCTGTCCAGCACCAGAGGCTGGTTGAGTTTCACTGTCCAAGGCGCGGTATAGGCCTTCGGATCGTCGATCGTGATCTCGACTTCGAGGTTCCCGTAGTTCGGCCGCCGGATCCTTTCGATCGTTTTGGCTTGCTCCGTCAGCGGTTTCCCGCTCGCATCCAACCAAAGATCGTCGCGGAACCCGGTGGTTTCCACCACCAGCGTGTCGCCTTCCCAATGGCCGATTGAGTATCCGTTCCAAGTTGGGTTGGGATCCTGCGGAAGCGGCCGTCCATCGGTAAAAATCTGCCGGTACTGTATGTTGCGCTCAGTAAGGATGAGCACGCGGTCCGGGACGTGGAAAATTCGCTTGTAATAATCGTCGGTCCAGATTCGCGGAGCTCCGCGCGGCATGCAATGCACGTTGGGATCGAGGCCCTGCTCGACGCTTCGTTTCTTGACCAACTCGGCCGCCCACGGCTGGTAAGGCACGGGATCCTTCAACGAAGCGGCGATATTGATAAACTCGCGCGAGATCTGCGTATCGTTGCACTTTGCACCGCAGTTGAACCGGTTTTCCCAGCCCCACATTCCCGAGAAGTCCGGTTTTCCGTCGGCGCCGCGCGGCGCCGGGGCGGCGAGGTCAGGCTTGCCGTCTGCCGTGCGCGGCACTCCGGGAGTCGGATAGTCCACCCACTGGGCGAAGAGCGACGCCGGCGCGAGGGCCAAAATTAACGAGACTGCGTAACGACAAGTCGATCGAATGGACATAGAATTCATTTCCCTCGTTTGCGAATCATAGCCGCGCTTGGATGCAGAGGATAGGAAATTCAAACGCTATCCATTCAGTAGGCGGGTTTGGCCAAAGCCGTGGGTGTTATGTCAATGGGCGCATGAGTTTGGGCACCGGAAATGTGTCACTTTCGAACCTGACCCAAACGTGCGAGGGTTTAGAGGCTTTCTTCCTGTTCGATTCCAAGCTTGTCGTTCACGGCGACTCGAAGCTCCTGTTTACACCCGAGGTACCGCTCCGTGGTCTGGATGGACACATGCCCCAGCAGGAATTGAATCTGATCCAATTCCCCACGTCCAGGCATCCACGGTTCTCTTTACCCACAGCGGAATTGGAACCGTGCGGATATGGCCTCCCTTTCCGATCAAATCTGCGATCACCCAATGTTCTTCGCGCAGTTGAATCGACTTCATCGTCAGCGAGAGCAATTCACCCCGCCGAAGGCCACACCCAATCAGCATCGAGAGCATCGCTCGGTTGCGCTTACTGCGGAGAGTATTGGCGCCGGTGCTCTCCAGCAACCGCTTGCCTTGCTCAGCGGTAAGCCAATTTCCGACTCGTATCCCCAGCCGACGAACTCCTTTCACACGCCGTATGCCGGCCGCCAATTCTGGACTGAGCAGACCGGAATCAGCTGCCTCATAGGCACAAACAATGACGACGCCGGTAGGAATCAAACATACCAACCCTTGGATCAACTTTTCGCCGCTCCTTTTACCTGTGTCTGGACGGAGAGCAGGTAATTGAGCAGTCGATCTGCCCCCTCGTTTTTAGTGAAGTACGCCTCTGCTCCCGCCTCCAGCATCGATCGCTCGCTGTTCTCGTCATTGTGGGTTGAAAGCCCCACGATCTGGATGTTTGGCATGGCTCCGTGAATCTCGCGCGTCGCCTCGATGCCATTCATCTGAGGCATGGAAACGTCCATGACAATGACGTCCGGTTGTAGCGCCATAGCCTGGACGATCGCCTCAACGCCGTTTGCTGCCTCGCCCACGACCCGAAGCCCGGGTCGTTCGCTGAACAGTTCGCGGAGACCGGCGCGCGCCACCACATGGTCGTCGGCGATCAGAATCCGCAGAGGCCTCGACGTGCCAGCGGCCGAGTCGTACACCTGGCGTTCCTGCCAGCCTGCGTCATGGCGCCGTACTTCCGCCTCGCCGGTCACCACGGGCAGATTACTTTGCGGTAAGGTGAGGCTGAACCGCGCTCCCTTCCCCGGCGCGCTCTGAATGTCCAGATGACCACCGAGCAAAGCGAGCCGCTCCTGGATGCTGAACAACCCCAACCCGACTTCCTGTTGGTTCTTGTAATCGAGAGTGACGGCCGAGTCAAACCCGACGCCGTCGTCGCTCACCTGAATATGAATGACGTCGCCGGGCCCGACCTCAAGGTTGATATCGACCCGATCGACATGGGCGTGCTTGACCGCGTTGAACAGCAACTCGCGGACGGCTTCAAAGAGCAAGATGCGAACATCACTTGCCTCCGGGTTCGCTCGGGGGTTGGCGGTCACATTCACGACGACTCCGTACTGTTCTTGCGTTCGTTTTGCCAACCATGCCAAGGCGGCAGGCAGGCCACCAATGTGCAGCATGGGAGGGAAGAGATTCACACTCAGTGTACGTGCCGTCTCCATTGCTTCGTTGATGTCGGCGCGCGCCCTCTGGAGCAACGTGACTTGGTCGGCTTGAGAGTTGCTTGTCAGCGCTCGGTTGAGCGTCATCACCGCAGTAAACAATAACTGCTGGAGGCCGTCATGAAGCGTCTTCGCCAGTTCTTCGCGGACATGCTGTTCGGCCAGAGTCAGGTCCGACGCGAGCCGGCGCAACTGGAGCGTCCGCTGTTCCAGCTCAGCATGACTTCGACGGAGGGCCTCATCAGCCTGTTTGCGCAGCGTGCGATCACGTTTCTCGTCCCGGCGCGCCTGGAGAGCCTCTTCGGCCCGCCTGCGTTCAGTGACATCTAGGTCCAGTCCCGTTAGGCGCATTATTTGTCCCTCGGCATCGCGATGGACTTGGCCCAAACTCCGTATCCACGACACGGTTCCGTCGGGCCGAACGATACGGAAGGTGCTGTCAAAGGTGTTGTGCGTCTTCGTGTCCAGAATCTGGTCCCAGAGCTCGAGCTCCTGCCGGCGGTCCTCCTCGTGCACCCGACCCAGCCAGGCTTCAAACGAGCCCGGCTCTCCTGCGGTGAAACCGTATAGCTCGCGGAAACGATCATCCCAATCGACACGACCGGTGCGGACATGCCGCATCCACGAGCCAGCTCTTGAGGCATCGAGAGCGAGACGGAGCCGCTGTTCGCGTTCACGCAACCCTTCTTCAGCGCGGGCTCGCTCTATCGCCTCCCAGGTGCGTTCGGCGACGCCGCGGATGAGCTCGACCTCCATCGACGTCCAGACGCGTGGTGTCGCGTTGTTGGCGCCAAAGGCGGCCACCAGTCGGCCGCCTTTGATCAGCGTCACACCCACGTATGCAGCGATTTGTCTCGCCTGCATGATAGTCCGCTCGGCCTCCGTGAACCTTGGATCCGTACTGACGTCGTTCACGACGACCGTCTCGCCATTCCGATACGCGTCGCGCAGCGCCACTCCAAAGGTGCCAACGGGTCCTTCTCCGACAAGGGGCCTGACGCCGCTTGCGTACTCTCGGCGAATGACGTAGTCGCGACCGTCGATTTCCGCATAGCCGACACGGTTGGAGCGCAGGTGTTCCCCGAGGAGCCGTGCGGCGACTTCCTGTACGTCGAGCGGATCACCGAGCGGCCGGAGCGCATCGGAGAGCTTAAGGAGAAAAGCCTGTCGCTCATCGCTCCGCCGCAGAGCCTCTTCGGCGCGTACACGCGCCACGACCGGCCACAGTCGCGCCACCATCCGCTCCAGCAGCTGCACTTCGTCAGGCCGCCACGCGCGCGGGCCCGTTGTGCCGACCACGAGCACCGCCCACAACTCACCGTCGCTGAGAATCGGGACCGCGATCAGACCGAGGATGCCACGCGGGTCGTGCGGCTGGAACGTGATGCACGTATCGGCGGACGCATCGGCCACAACGATGCTCCGACCCGCGACGAGCTCGGCCCGAGCCGTCTCACTTAACGAGGCCATGGTGTGCACGCCTCCCGCCTGGCCTCTGGCATCCTGCAGATCGGCGGTGGCCGATGCGTTGGCGGTCATGCCGAGGAAGACGAGATTCACCTGCAGATGCGTCACGAGCGCATCTGCGACCAACTGCACCAGGGTTGGTACATCCCGCGCTCGCATCCACGTGGCACCGAGATCGCTCAAGAACTGGTCATGCTCTTCGCGAACCTTGCGCGCGGTGATATCTGTGACGACGCCCATGAAGCGCAGGGCCCGCCTGCTGTCGCCCGAACCCTCGAAAAGCGTCTGGCACACGCTCGACACCCATCGCCACTCGCCCGTATCAGTGAGGTGAATTCTGAATTCTTCGACGAAAGCTCCCGATCCTCGCGGATCGATAGCCGCTGCCATGGCGCGTTCAACGCGATCGCGGTCATCCGGATGGCAGAAAGCCAAGGACTCCGCCAGCGTTGTGGAACCTCCTACAGGGAGGCCCAAAAGATGGCAGACTTCAGGCAACCACAGACCCCGGTCCGCGACCACGTCGTAGTCCAGCACACCGACGCCAGCGCCGCTTTGGGTGGCACGTCTGGGTCGTTCCTCGCTCGCGCGCAGCGCCTCTTGGTCGTGCCGAGGGCCGTCAGCCCGGGCGAACCGTTCTTCATCCTCGATGGGTGTTTCACGCATCTGTCATCGCTCTGCAGTTGAGCGGCAGCGAGCCCACGTTAACGCGGCGCTACAGCCGGCTCTGAGGATAGACCATGAAACGTTCGCTTGGAGCATAGAACGTTCGACCGGGATGCCGCAAGCAAAAGAACAGCATAAGAATGCCGTTGAATCCTTCAGTTGACGTAAATGTCGGCAACTCGGAAAAGTGACCAGTGACGCGCGTTCCGCCGGATTACTAACGAGTATCGCCAAGCGTTTAGCAAATCGCCGGGAATGTGCACCAGTTGTCGTACAACCGCTAACCCGTCACTGTCCAGAAGGGGGTTTTGGAGAGCCGACCAAAGTCCAGTCAGCTCACTATACCGACACGTCCAGGTAGCGGTGAATAGACGATTGGTCGTTCGGCCATCTACTTTTGTGCCTTACGTCTTGCTGATCACCGGGATCTACTTTCGGGATGCCGACAAACCAAGCAGGGCGGTGGGTGACTTGACGCGCTCTTCGATTGAGGTGACCCGGCCTTATAAGAGAGAAAGACTAAGTCTCTCTGATATTGGGGAACCGGCCACTCCGTGTAGCCGGTCGCCTTCCGAATCTTGGCGAGAGTCAAAACCTCATGCCTCCAGAAACGCTTGAGTTCGTCGAGATGCTCCTGGACCTTGCTCGGCCGGTGCCGGGCTCCAGTCTTTTCCACGAGGTTGAGGATGAGCTCTTCCATGGCGAGTGCCGACTCACCTTTATAGAAGGAGGCCCAGATTCCGGCCCAGCTCGAAGGCAGTCTTCTGAAGCTGAAGATGTAGCTGTACCTGAGGATCCGACTGCGGCGATTCGAGGGATTGACGTGACCGACGAACCTCAGGAGCCGCATCAGCGCGAAGAACGCATCCCCAGTGATCCGCCTGGAACGAAACGCCCCGTGAAACTCGAATCCGGGATACTCGTTAAGGACAGCCTCCGGAGTCGTCGTCATGCAGAACTCAATGTTGCCGTTCGCGGATCGGATCCCGATCAGTGGATAAAGAAACGAGTACGCGCCCACGATGTTCCAGCGGGGCCGGTATTTCTGAATCAACACCGCCTCCGTAAGGCACGCCTCGAGATCGGACTCCGCACACTGGATCTCGATGCGGGCAGCTTCCTTCACGATCCCGCGCATGCGGCGATGCTTTTTTCGCCGCAGAATGTTGCGGTACTGCGAAAGGCGCCGTTTCAGGTTTTTTGCTTTTCCGACGTAAATCAGCTCGTCTTGCTGGTCGTAAACGAGGTAGACACCGGGAGAGCCGGGAAGTGACTCCAGGAATTCCGCGCCGAATTTCCGGTCGAAATTTCTGACGGCCATGGCCTATGGTAATTGTTAGTCGGAACCATGAACAGGGGATTCAAGCCGTCCGACTCAGTTGTCGTATAACCGCCAAACCGTCATTGGGAAGTTGCCGACATTTCGGACTTCCACTTTCCCTAATGCCGAGTTATCGACACTTATCAGACCTTACGGGTGGGAGTGGTAAAGACAGTAGCAAAAACACCTAATCGTAGAAGTTCGGCGACTTCTTAAGTTTTGCGTCGGCGGCTTTCGTGTCAACGGCGTCCGTGATACGTTTGTCACGGGATCGTCGGATCCTACTTGTGGGTGAAAGGGGTGATTCCCTGCTGACTGGTGGACAACTCCTCGTGGAGTGTCTGGTTCGCCGAGGCGTCGAGGTTGTGTTTGGAATACCTGGCGCGCACACCATGGCGATTTACGATGCGCTTTATCGGCATCCGAAGATCAGGCACATCCTGGTGCGGCACGAACAATCGGCAGCACTGATGGCCGACGGTTATGCGCGGACGACAGGGAAAGTAGGCGTATGCTGTGTCACGACCGGGCCCGGCGTCACCAACGCCTCCACCGGATTGGCTGTCGCTCAGGGTGATTCAATCCCCGTGCTCCTGATCTCAAGCCAGGTCCACTCCGGAGCCGCTAAAAAACGGCGCGGTTTGTTCCACGCCATGGACCAATTGGCACTCACCAAACCGATCACCAAATGGAACGGCTGTGCGGAAACGCCGGAACAGATTCCGCAACGCATTGCGGAGGCATTTCAGGCGTTGAGTAAGGGACGGCCCGGAGCTGGACATCTGGAAGTTCCGCTAGATATGCTCCAACAGGAACTTGAATTCGAAGGCTTAAAGTTAGACTTGAAGAATATCGAATCAAATCCTGAAGGAAGCTTGACTGGCGAAATCGAACACGCTGCCGAACTGTTACGGCAAGCAGCGCATCCTCTGATTTATGCGGGCGGGGGCGTCATCTCATCGCAGGCGTGGCAAGAACTAATCGAGGTTGCAGAACTCCTACAAGCTCCTGTACTGATGAGTCCAATGGGAAAGGGCGCGATTCCAGCGGATCATCCGCTTTGCGGCGGCGTCACCTTCACATGGGTAACCGCGGACTTGCAGAACATGGAGAAGAGCATCTCGCCGCTCTCCAGTATGGCCGATGCTGCTTTAGCCGTAGGTTTTCGCTTCAGCCAACTGGCGACCATAAACTACACGCTTCCGGTCCCGAAATCTTTGGTTCAAATTGACGTGGACTCAGCAGAGATCGGCGCAAACTATCCGGTCAAGGCCGGCATCGCCTCGGATGCAAAAACGGCGCTTCGGCAACTCCGTGATGCTTTGCTGGCCGAAGGTCTGCGGCCCGGTCTCCGCGCGTCCTGGATGCCGGATTCAGCGCGGCCGCAGAAGCGAATCGATGTCGGGCCCGCCAGCCGGCCCCCAGTGGATTGGTGGGAATTGCGTGAAGTTTTACAGCGGGATGCGATTGTTGCGGCCGATATCGCTCGTAGCGGTTACGCGCTGGTCGGTCAGTTCCCTGTTTACGTGCCGCGGACGTTCATGCATTCGGCATCGTTCATTGCGATGGGGCACGCATTTCCTGCTGCGCTGGGCGCTAAAGTCGCATTTCCTGGGCGCCAGGTTGTATCGGTCAGCGGCGACGGCTGCTTCATGATGACCGGGCAGGAACTGGCGACGGCAGTTCAGCACGGTATTAACATCGTGGCCATCGTGATCAACGATCGGCGCCTGACCGGCATTGCGGCTCTGCAAGACGTGCACTACGACGGCCGCCGCATTGCCGTGGACCTGGTCAATCCGGATTTCGTCGGCTTCGCGGAGTCCTTTGGCGCACTTGGCCTGCGGGTCGAGCAACCCAAAGAGTTCAGGCCGGCGTTGCTAAAAGCGCTTGAGGCGGCAACGCCATCTCTTATCGAAATCGTGTGTTGAATCCTAACCTTTAGTTTCGTGTGCTCCGATCTTTTTGAATTTTCGCGTAGCAAACCTCGTGGTAGGTCTTGCCGGCCTTAATGGCGTGGCGTTCTGAAGGCGCGATCCGAACATAACAACGTGCACACCATACCGGTCTGGTCGGATCATTCGTTTTTGCAATCAATCTTAAGTTTCTCATTACAGCAAACAGCCTCTTTCAAAACCTTACATCGCGTGAAACCCGCGTCCGGCGTGGAACTGCGGGCTTCGTGCCGGCGCTATCATAGCGGAAAAGGAGGGAGGAAAGTTGAGGGAAATTACAATCTAACTGTAGCGGCGGTCAATTGACCGCCGCTACAGTGCCAAAGCCCGGTTTGAGTTACCTCGACGCTCGCGTCGTTGGAGCCGCCAGCTTATACGGATAGCCCGGCGGGCCCTGCTGATAGTACGCGCCCAGGGTCGGGATCTTATCCATGTCCGGATACAGCACACCGAAGGCGGGTGCGTCCACGCTTCCGCGTGGCGAATACCAGATCGCGCCATCCTTGGTGACTTGTATCTTCGGCGTGTCGGCCGTTTTCTGCGGTTTGGGATATAGCGAGAAGCTTGCGTCGCGCGGATTGAATTTCCACAATGCCGCCGCGCTGCCGCCCACGTCCGCGCTCCAGATATTGCCGTCAGGATCTTGCATCACATCATACGGACTGGCGTTCTGCCTCGGGACTGTCCACTCCGTGATCCTGCCGGTCGTCTGATCCAGCTTCGCCAGCTTGCCGGGACGCTTGCCGGCGGCCCATATACCAAACCAGATGTTGTTTTGAGCATCCACATTCAGACGCCGGACCTGCGCGGGATAGGTCGGCGGAGCGAAGATGGTCCACCCATTGTTGTGGGTATCGAACTTGGCGATGTTTCCCGAATCCCACAGCGCCATCCAGATATTGTCGTTCCTATCGGCGATGACACCGTAAACAATGGCGTTGGCCTCTGGAACCGGGAACACCGATACTTTCTTGGTCTGGCGGTCATATTTGCTGAGCGCGCCTCCCATAATCCAGCCAACGTAAATGTTGAGCTTCGAGTCGAAGGCGATCGACTGCGCCCATTTGATTTGATTCCTGACGACGTTGTCCGGATCCAGAGGAATCATCTGATCGAACTTCTCGGTCTCAGGATTGAATGCAAGCAGGCGTTTCACACTCGATGGCTGCACTCCCGAATGTTCCGGCAGCCAGATCATGCCGGTAGGATCGATGTTCACTTCATGGATGCCGTTCTTCGGATCCGGCAGCTGGAAGTCTTTTTGAACTCCCGTACGCGGGTCGAGTTTGACCAGGCGATGGGGATAGCCGCGGTCGGTCAGCCACACGTTTCCGTCGTGATCGAACCGTACATCCTGACCTGCGCGTCTGCCGACGAATCCGGCCTTCAAATCCTTGTACTCGGGAGCATGATTACCTTGACCCGGAGGATCCGGCGGCAGGTAATACTCGATGTACATGGCCTTGCCGAGCTTAGCTTCGTCCAGCGGCATTTCCTGGTCGATCCGCACGGCGCGGGGCTTTGCATCCGGACCAAAGTTCTTGACCAGATACGCAAGCAGGTCCTCGCGGTCTTGCCTGTTGAAGCGCAGGGCCGAAGCACGGTAGTTCAACAGTCCTTCGGCGTATGACGCCGCCGGGCGATCCCAGTTCGCCTTGCCCATCATGCGATCCAGACGCGCCGTCCAGACCGCGAGGTTGCCCGGCCGGCCGGGAAGGAAATTCTCGCCATGACAGATGACGCAGGTTCGCTCCGCCACGTCGCGCCCAGGCCCGGGCGGATACACTTCGTCGTAGGGTTGTTCGATATTGACTACTGAATTCGATTCGGTATTCGTTTCGAGAGCGTTGACAACCGTCCGCTGCGAAGAGGCAGCCATGGCGTGGAGCGACAGCTTCAGCTTCGGACTATCTCCGGCCTTCAGCGTCAGCTTTTGAACATCTGACTCCTGCCCCTTTGTACTGACCTTTACTTCATAGTTGCCGGGAAACAGCGCTACAGCACGGAACTGCCCGGCATTCGTGTAGACCATGTAAAGAATCCGCTTGTCTGTGTTGCGGATAAAAACCTGCGCCGCTTTGAATGGCGTCGAGGAATCCACCGCTCCGGACAGACCGGCTGTACCCGCGAGTCCGCCGCTTTGTGGCGGCATCGGTCGCGCTCCAGCCAATACGGTCAGGCCGAGGAAGATGCATACGGCCCCTAAACTTGCCATCAGCTTGCCCATTCGTACCCCCTTGAAAGACGTAGTTCCGATATTCTAACGCTCATTCCTGCATCAATGCGAATGTCCAGATCGAGCCGCCCGTCGGGACTTTGGCCGCCGCGTAGCGGGTCGCAAGAATCCCGCCCAAGCCCGACGCAACCGTCACATATTGGCGGCCCCTGTGAGTGTATGTGATCGCAGTGGAATTGACGCTCGAGCCGGTTTTGAATTGCCAAAGCGTCTTGCCGGTGTCTTCGTCCAGCGCAATGAACTCACCCGTCAATCTACCGGTAAACACGAGTCCGCCAATGGAACATCCCACTTCTTTTCGCCCGTCAATGGGTTGATTGCCGCGAAGTGGCCGAAGACATCGCTCGGTTTCGTGTCCGGCTGCCGCGCATCAACACCCGTCGACTGTGCGCCGAAAACTTGCGGCTTGGGTGGTGCGAGCTTCTGTATCCGGGGAATGTCCCATGTGCTTGCATAAACCAGTCCTGTATTCGGATTGAACGCGATGGGAACAGCGTTGGTACCGCGCGACGGCAAGATTTCCACTTCTTCGCCAGCAGCAAAGCGTTTATAGATGTCGGTCAGTACGGGTCGCCCAGTCGCCATATCGATATGTGTGGCCCAATTGACTCTGGTCACCGGGTGCGCGGCGATCAGTTTGCAGTTGGTGCGATCGAGCACGTACAGGAAGCCGTTCTTGTTCGCCTGGATCATGACTTTTCGAGGCTGGCCCCCGACGCGGATATCTGCGAGTAACTGCTCATCAGTGGCGTCCACGTCGTACACATCGTTAGGTGTGTATTGGTAATAGCAAACGACCTCGCCCGTTTTCGGCCGGAGCGCGAGCACGCTATTCGTGAATAAGCTATCGAGACCCTCACGCGGTCGCGGATCGTAAGGTTCCGCATTGCCGGTGCCCCAATAGACAAGATCGAGCTCGGGATCGTACGACCCAGATCGCCATGTCGGACCTCCGCCGTATTTCCAGGCATCGCTGTTTTTAGGCCATGTCTCGGAACCGGGTTCCCCGGGTGCGGGAATCGTATATGTGCGCCACAATTTCTTACCGGTATCCGGGTCCCAGCCATCGAGGAACCCGCGCGTGGTGGATTCTCCGCCGGCCACTCCCGAAATCAGCACTCCGTTGGCTACGATCGGCCCGCCCGTGGCGTAGAAGCCGTCTTTGGAATCGGCGAATTTCTGGTTCCAGAGCTGCTTGCCGGTTTTCATGTCGATGGCGAGCACGTGATTGTCGATCGTCACGCGAAAGACTTTGCCGTTATAAATCGTGGCTCCGCCCCTGTTAAAAGCCGCCCGAGTGATACCGGATTCGATCTCGGTCGGTGTGCGCCAGATTTGCCTGCCCGTCTCCACATCGATGGCAAACGTCCACTTGCCGTTGATGGCGTACATGATGCCGTTGTAAACGGTCGGTTGTGCGAGCTCGCCCTGATCGTTCATCATGCTTGCATTCCAGATCGGCACCAGCTTTTTAATGTTCGCCTTATTGATCTGCTTGAGCGGGCTATAACTCTTTCGGTCAAGGCCCATGCTGTGAGTGAGAACGTTTTCCGTATTCTTGCCGTCGATCAACTCCTGCATCGTTTGGGTCAACACCGGCGCCGCCCAGAAAGCCAGCAGCGTCGTACATAGCAATATTCTTTTCATGATCGGTCTCCCTGAAGTAGCGATGCTTAATGATGCGCGATTATAACCGGGCAATGTTATGTTCGTCATATATTAAGTCCGGTTAAGGATAACGCAGTTGAAAGAGAGGGTGTGTTCTGATGAAAACCAACGAACTCATGCTGGCCGAAGCATTTCGGAAGGAAGCTGTGTTGGGTTTCGAAAAATATCTGCCGCGCATCGTGGACTGCTTGCAATTGCTGAGCGAAGAAGAGATCTGGTGGCGGCCAAACGAGGCTTCGAACTCCGCAGGCAATCTCGTGCTGCACCTCTGCGGTAACGTCCGTCAGTGGATCATCTCCGGGCTGGGCGGGGCGCCCGACAGCCGCGAGCGAGACAAAGAATTTGCCGAGCGTGGCCCGATTTCGCGCCGGCTGCTTATCGGGCGATTGAAGAAGACCGTGGAGGAAGCATGCCAGACGATCAGCCAGTTCCCCGCCGAGGCGCTCTCGCGCGAGTTTGATATTCAGGGCTACCGTGCTTCGGGCCTCGTCGCCATCGCCCACGTCTACGAACATTTCGGTTACCACACAGGGCAGATCATCTATGTGGCAAAGCTGAAACGTGGCAAGGATCTGGGCTTCACGCGACTGCCGGCCGCTAAACCCGCTCGACGCGCGGCAACAAAGCGTCCGTAGGCTGAGGCATGAAAATTGAACTTACCGCGCCGATGCAAAAGGTAATGACTCCGCAGTTGATGCAGCGGATCGAACGCACACTCGACGAATTTCCGGAACTCCAGCCGCACAAATTAAGAATAGGGTGAAAAGAACCTATATCGCGTGGTTGAGCAACTCGATTAACGATTACTTCCGCCGTTGCAGGCGGCCATCGTGATCTAGAGCTATGGGGAGGAGATTTTGAAATCGGACGAAGGGA
>Ga0209376_1002032_pt1 | contig 19566 bp, 21 predicted proteins | sample GraSoiAngelo_134_FD_185891 | JGI IMG/M metagenome (GOLD analysis project Ga0209376, IMG submission 185891) | Grasslands soil microbial communities from the Angelo Coastal Reserve, California, USA - 14_0929_05_30cm (SPAdes) (version 2) | ecosystem: Environmental > Terrestrial > Soil > Grasslands ... | reverse complement strand
ACTCGCCGATCCAATCAGCGGCTCCCTTCCCCATCGCTCCTACCTCTGCCGCGTGCGGCCGGCGGAGTGAAGCGATCTGGCCCACGCAGGTCCCAACCACTTCTAAGAATGCTTTAAATTCGAAGTGCCTTCGCGTCATTTCCGTGAAAAGGGAATCCAGGAATTTCAAAGACTTCTGGATACCGGCTTTCGCCGGTATGACGGCGAAGATCTGAATGACTTATTTAACGAACTTTGGTTCCAGGACACTAGCTCATTGTTGCAAGCTCGCGGATTGCAGATCGGCGACTAGAGAACCCAACGCCGCGCTTAAGGCTTCGTCCCAGCCTTTCACCAACGCTTCCGGCGAGCGACCGCTTACGGGAACCGATTTCGAGTAGCGCTTACCCATGATGATCTCGGTTCCGGCCGAGTTTGGTTTGTTCAAGAAAAACTCAATCTCTACCACCGCGCTCGCCGGGCTGGTGCTTCTAAAATCGCCGTACAGCGCATTGACCATACCTTCCAATCTGTGTGTCGGTTGCAGCTGACTGGACGAGTTGATGACGTGCTCAAAAATCCGCGATTGAACCAGCGCCTTCCGGACTTCTTCGGTGATAAGAGCCGCGGGCGGGATCAAGAATTGATTATAGAAGTCGGACTCGTAGCTCGCTTCCGATGTCCGGTAGACGAAACTCTGGCTTTCGTAGCGGGGGGAGATGCGCATGTCCGATACTTCCAGAACTCCATTCCCGGTCTGATTGGACGGCTTTACACCCTGACCCACGTCGAGCACAAAATAATGCTTGTCTGGATAACTGCGCTCAAAGCTTACGCAACCGGAAAACAACGCCGACAGGAAGAACGACGCAAAGCACAGGTTGAAAGGGAGTCTTTTCATTTTCCCATGACCTTCGAGGGCGGTGGCGGAGCGCCGAACAGGAGTTGAGACGGATACTTTTTTGAATTGTCGACGGCCTCTTTCAAGCTCTCGGACATGGAGCGAAGGTTTTCCACGGTCTTTTCAATGTCGCGCTGCTGACCGGAGATGAGACGGTTCAGTTGCTGTAGCGTTTGCCTGAACTGAGCGTTCGTTTCCGGTAGGTTCGCCGTGACGGCATCGAGGCGCTGCGCCACGCGATTGATGCTCTCGGATGCCTTGGGGAGATCGGCGATCAGCTGACTCAGCGGTTTATCCGCGCGCTCGAGAATCTGCCGCGCCGTGCCGGCGGCAACCGCTGCGTCCTTCACGGCGTCCTTGAGGTCCGAGCCGCCGACAACTTGCTTGAGCTGAAGATTGGTCTCGCGAACTTCGGTCAACAAGGCGACCGCTTGGGTGCTGATTTTGTCCAAGTTGGCGCCCGATGCCAGTTTATCGATGGTCTTCAGTGAGCTTTCCACGCTGCCGATGAGACGCTGAATGTCCAATTGCTCGACGTTGCGCAGGATGCGTTCCACGGCATCGCTTAACTGCGTGATCCGACTTTGCGCCGAGGGCACGTAGGGGTACTTGGGTCTCCAGTCAATTTCCAGCGGAGGATTAAGCTTCGGATTCAGATAATCCGCTTCCAAGTACGCCTGCCCCGTCAATCCCTGCGGGGCCAACCGCACTCGCAGTCCCCTTTGCACCTCGGCTATGAAAGCGGGGTTTGCGGGATCCGCCAACGAAAACTGAAACACGTTCCGCGAGATACCTGCACGCACGACAACGTATCCGCGCCGCGTGCCATATTCGACGCCCGTGAGCGTAATTTCCTCGACATTCCCCACCAGCACGCCGCGAAACTTGACCGGCGATCCGACGTCCAAGCCCTGCACGGACTCATCGATGTAGGTTTCTATAATATTTTTTTTCTGAAAAAACTTGCCGCCGCCGAGAACGACGACGCCAATAACGCCGATGACGATCGCGCAAATTACGAATAGACCGAGCTTGAAGTAGCTTATATTTTCCATCGTAGCAGAAGAAGTGAGTCCCGATTTTAGCCGGGCTCGTGCGAAGGCTGACGTGAGAAAAACTGCTGCACCATCGGGTTATCGCTTTGATCTCGCAATTCCTGAGGTCTTCCCATAGCCACAATCCCCTTAGCCTGTTTATCCAACATAATGACGCGATCCGCAATCGCGAAGATACTCGCGAGTTCATGGGTGACGATGACGAAGGTAATTTTGAGACTCCGTGCCAGGCTCAAGACCAATTGGTCTAATTCCGCCGATGTCACTGGGTCCAAACCAGCGGACAGTTCGTCAAGGAAAAGCAGTCGTGGATCGAGCGCCATGGCCCGAGCGATGGCGCCCCGTTTTTGCATCCCGCCGCTGAGCTCTGATGGCATCAGATTGGCGAAGCCGCTCAGACCCACCCGCTGAAGCTTCATCATCGCGATCAACCGAATCGCGTCAGGCGGAAGGTCGGTAAATTCTTCCAACGGGAGGGAGACGTTTTCGAGCAGCGTCATGGAGCCAAACAAAGCACCACTTTGATACATCACGCCGAACTTTCTCAGGATGCCGAGCCGATCATCTCCTTCCGCGGCCGCGATATCTTCGCCATCGATTAGGATCTTACCCGCGGCAGGTTTATAAAGGCCGTTCATATGCTTCAGCAGAGTGCTCTTGCCGCAGCCGGAGCCACCGAGGATAATGAACACTTCGCCCGCGTAGACTTCGAAGTTAACATGAGCCAGGATGACCTGCCCGTCGTAGGCGGCGGTGAAATCTTCCACCCGGATGATCGCCTCGCGCTCCGAACGCATCGTCACTCAAACTCCAAGGTAGTAGTAGACCACCGAAAAGATGCCATCGGTAATGGTAATCAGAATGATGCCGCTCACCACGGCGCGCGTCGTCGATTCCCCAACCGCGGTCGCACCGGTTTTTGTCTGTAGACCGCGCAGGCAACCGATCCCCGCGACCAAGATACCAAACACAAACGACTTCACCAACCCGCCCACCAAACTGCCGTAAGTCACAGACGATTGCACTTGATGGTAAAAAGTGGTCAACGAAAACCCCAACGAAAGTAACACAACTGACCCGCCAATGAGCCCTACAAGATTCGCAAAGATCGTGAGCAGCGGCGTCATCAGCACCGCCGCGATCACGCGGGTCACCACCAGGAAACGCACGGGATCCAGGCCCATGGTGATTAGCGCGTCGATCTCCTCGCGAACTTTCATCGTCCCGAGTTCCGCGGCAAACGCCGAACCTGAGCGCCCGGCCACGACAATGGCGGTCATCAAGGGTCCAAGCTCGCGCAAGACCGAGAGACCGATTAGATTAGCAACGTAGAGTTGAGCGCCGAACCGACCCAGCGGAATCGCCGCCTGAAACGCCATGATCAGCCCCATGAGAAAACCGACGAGTGCGACGATCGGCAAAGCATTCACCCCAACCGCCTCAGCGATGAGAAGCGTATCCTTCCAGCGCACGCGTCGGGGATGAAAAGTCGTCTTCATGAGAGCCGATGCCAGTTCGCCCACAAAACTGATGAGCGAACAAGTATCTTTCCAAAGTTCAACCACCGCCTCGCCGACCTCTTCCACAAAATTGTTCCGCCGTGTCGGCTGGCCTTCTAATCGTGCCGGATCTTCAGATCCCCAAGCGTCCAAGAGTTCTTGAAATTCGGGCCGCAAGTCACGAATTCCAAAAGTCCCGCCGGCCCGCTGCTGCCGGTTGCGCAATTGGACCAGAAGCGCAATGCCCGAGACGTCACAGTACTCGATCCGTGAAGCGTCAAGCGTGACTTGTTTGCTCGCGGCTCGAGCGACGGTTTCATTCGCTTCGCGCCAGATTTTCCCGGCGCTAGCGGAGTCCAGCCGGCCTTCAATGGCGAAGGTGAAGACACCGTCGCGTGTTCCGAGACTTCGTAATGCGACCGTTGAAGAAGCGGGTTGTTTCATGGATTCGCCTTTGTCGACGCCAAAAATCGGTGAATCACCGAATGGAGGTCGGCGACTCGATGGATGAAAATTCGACTATCCTTTGGCATAGATCAGGTTCTGCTTCTGCGGCGCACCGGCCAACAGAGTCAAAAAAGCACAGATCAAAAGACCCACCGCGAAGGTGATGAACGAGATCGCGTAGCTCCCCGTGGCATCGAAAATGAAACCGAAGAATGGCGCGCCGCCGGCGCCGAATGTCAGAGTGATGAGCATACCCAGTCCCCGTACCATTCCGAGGGAAGCGCGGCCGTAGTACGTCGCCCATATCATTTCCTGTAAAACCAAACTCCCACCCAGGCCGATACCGTACAAGAAAAACCCGGCGTATATCGGCACCAGTTGCCCGGTTGCGATAGCAATGCCGATTCCGGTGGCTTGGATCAAAAACATGAGCATCGTTGCCTTGCGGATTTCTACACGCTCGCTGATGAATCCCCAAAACATCGTTGATCCAAGTTGGGTGAACGCAATGATGCCCATCACGGTGGCGGCGATAAAACTGGGATAGCCCATATCCGAGATATGAGCAAAGACATGGAGGTTGAGACCCGCGATGCCGACGTTAGCCATCCCGAAAGTTAAACAGAGCAACCAAAAGACCCGACTGCGAACGACCTCTCGGCGCGTCCAAACGATGCTCTTTTCAAAATTGCGCGTATCCGAGATCGCGCGAGCCGATTCTGTGTCAGTCTCGGCCGGAAAGTCCGAGGAAAGGGAGATCCCATCCGGCTGTAGCCCCATCTCTTCCGGATTGCGGCGCATGAAAGCGATTGCCGGCACTACCACCAGGACAACGGTTACAATCCCGAACACGCTCCAGGTGTGACGCCATCCGAGCCAGACAAATAAAGTCGCCGCCAAGAGTGGGATGCCGACTTTGGAGATGCCTTGTCCTAAAGTCGCGATGGCGATGGCCCGCCCGCGCCTTCTTACAAACCAACGCGAGATCGTCACAGTGACAGCGATGTAACACATAAAAACGCCGCCGACGGTGACGAGAAACCAACGGACAATCAGGAACTGCCAGAACGCCGTCACCTGACTTAGAAGTAGGAAGCCGATGCCCGCGAGCGATGCACCCCCTGCCATGAGCCACCGGCCGCCATAGCGATCGACCCATGTCCCAACCAAGGGCGCCATTACCGCGCCGATGACGATCTCTCCGGACCGCAGAAGAGAAAACAGACCGCGAGAGACTCCCAAGTCTTCGGTGAGCGGCCTGAGAAAGACGCTGAGCGTGCTCGAAAGATGAAATGCGCACACGATATGCGAGAGAAAACCCACACCGACGATGTACCAACCGTAAAAGATCCTAGGTTGGCTGGCGCTGGAATGAGAAGGGGTCTTGGAATTCATGTTGCCGCTAAGAGTGGCAGTTTCCAAACTACCAAGGATTACCGTTCTTGTAAAAACAATGGGAGCGCAGTCAAGTTGATTCCAATCCTCATGACAGGGTATATGAAAGCCGAAGAGTTCACCCGTTCGCTACCCCTGAAGGGAGCATTTTATGGCGAGTCACGGCCTGCTTCATATAGCTCTGCTAACGCGCGATCTCAAAAAGACCGAACAGTTCTACACGGATATTCTCGGCTTGAAGGTCGCCTTCCGCGTTCCACCCAATATGCTCTTTCTCCGTTCTCCTGGAAGCCAAGATCTCTTGAATTTTGTCCGTACGAAGAAAAGAATTACTCCCAATAGCCAGGCATTACAGCACTTCGGCTTCAAGACAACGATTACCGGCTTAAGGCGTTTGGAAAAGCGGCTCCAGGAGAACCAGATCGACATCGACGGGAGGCGCGGCAAGCACGCGATCTACTTCAGCGATCCCAACGGCTATTCCATCGAGTATTACTGCGACTGAAGATTCGGCCCTGCGGCGTTTCTCGAACCGCTGCGTATTTGCGATCTCCGGCCGAGCTTGCTACAGCGACCGAGAGCCGGAATCCAGGAAATACAAGAGATCTGGCTTCCCGCCTGCGCGGAAATGACTCGTAGAATCCTGGGTAGGTCTACGAGTCAGCGGAATCCGCTTCGAACAAGTTGAACTGAGAAGCTCCCGGCCGGTGAAAGTGTTTCGTCGTCAGCTCCGGCCAGCGCTTGTTGATGCCCGCTTTTTTACACGCCAACTGAAACAGTTCCGCCATCTGCTGAGCGAAAATTCCTTCGCCCTTCATTCGGCTCTTGAAGTTCGGATCGTTGAGCTTGCCGCCGCGAATGGCGCGAATACGGTTGAGAACTTTTTCTTTCCGGTCCGGAAAATGCTGTTCCAGCCACTGTTCGAATAGTGACTTCACCGCGAACGGCAAACGCAAGGCGACGTAGCCCGCAAAACTTGCCCCCGCTTTCGCCGCCGCTTGAGCGATGGCCGGCGCCTCGGAATCCGTGAGTCCGGGAATCATCGGCGCTTGCAGATAACCGACCGGAATGCCCGCTTCGGCAAACGCGCGGATCGCCGCGAGCCGACGCGCCGGACCCGAAGCGCGCGGCTCCATGACCGAAGACAGTTTAGCATCCAAGGTCGTCAATGAAATCGTCACGCCGGCGCATTGATAGCGCGCCAGCTCGCTCAGAATATCGATGTCCCGCGTCACGAGATAGTTTTTCGTGACGATCACCACCGGGTTGCGAAACTCCAACAACACTTCCAGGCAACGGCGCGTGAGCTCGCGCTTCTTCTCCGCCGGTTGGTAGCAGTCGGTCACGCCGCTCATGGCAAGCACCTGCGGTTGCCACTTCGGGCTGGACAGCTCTTTGCGCAGGAGTTCCGGCGCGTCTTCCTTGACCATAATTTTGGTTTCGAAGTCCAGCCCGGCGGAGAAGCCGAGATATTCGTGGGTCGGTCGCGCGTAACAGTAAACGCATCCATGCTCGCAGCCCCGGTAGGCGTTCACGCTGGCGTCGAAACCGACGTCGGGGCTATCGTTGTAAGCGATGATCGATTTCGAGGAGTCGGTGAGAAACTGGGTGTGCGGGGAAGAAGTGTCATCGTTGTCGTCCGCCGGCTGCGGGATTCGCTCAATGGCCTCGAAGCGATTTTTCGGATTGCCGGCCGATCCCCGGCCGCGCACCGGACGCGGCGTTTTCATGAAAGTTATCCAGCGGCCGGAGGCGTTTGCGCGGGCGCCGCGGGCTGGGCCGGTTGGGCGGCTTTAGCGGCGGCAGCGGTTTTCGTCTCGTGCGCGAGATCGCGGGTGAGCCGTTTGAGCAATTTGATCTTTCGCTGAATCCTTTTCAGTTTTTTGCGATCGGGAGTCGCTGCCAAGATTTCCGCCTTCTGTTTTTTCAAACCGCGGATGTCCTGTTTGATTGCGTGAATCGCGCTTCTGTCTTTCGCTGACACTTCATAGGCGATGCCCTTCACCTGGGCGATGGCTTTGATCAGCTCTTCCTTTTCCATGCCGATGACGCCCTTCAGATCGGTCTCTTGTTTGGCGAAATCTCTCAATTTCGGCAAGGTCAGCCTTTGCAGCTCCTTCAAATCCATTTAGCAATTCCTCCCTTTGACATCTTGTCTTCTCCTAGCATATTTTGCTCTTAAACCAAAATGGCCATTTCACGCAAATCAATTCCAAAATCAGCCGGAACCAAGGAGAGGATCAAAAAAGTCATCGATCGCCTCGAAAAGACTCATCCGGACGCCAAGCTCGATCTCAACTTCAGTAATCCACTGGAGCTTCTCATCGCTTTGATCTTGGCGGCTCAAGCCCGAGACGATCTCGTCAATAAAATCACCGTCGAACTTTTTAAGAAATACCGAACCGCCGAGGACTACGCGCAAACAACTCAGCCGCAACTCGAGAAAGATATCGGTAAGATTAACTTCTACCGCAACAAGGCGCGAGCGATTCGCAACTGCTGCAAGGAAATCGTCGAGCGCTTCGGTGGAAAGGTCCCGGATAAGCTGGACGATTTAATAAGTCTCCCCGGCGTCGGTAGAAAAACGGCTAATATCGTTCTCGGTAACGCCTTCGGCCGGCAAACCATCGGCGTGGACACTCACGTCATGCGCGTATCGCAACGACTCGGTCTCACAAGAAACACCGACCCCGACAAAATCGAATTCGACCTGATGCCCATCGTTCCCGAAAAAAAGCGCGTGCGTTTCTGTCACTTGCTGCAGTACCACGGCCGCCGTGTCTGCGTTGCCAAGAAGCCGAGATGCCCGGACTGCACGATCCGGTCGCTCTGCCCTTATCCGGATAAGACGACAGCTTAGACATTTGTCGAAAAAGGGATGAGCACATTATGAGAAGCGTGATTAAACAAACAGTGGTATTGCCGGCTCCAGCGGATGCACTTTTTGAGATGTATCTCGACCCAGCTGAACATAAGACAATCACAGGAGCGGAGGTGACTATAGGGCGGGAAATAGGTTGCGAGTTTCGTGCTTTTGACGGGGTGTTAACAGGAGTGATCTTGGCAGTCATCAAGCCGCGGCTCATCGTGCAATCATGGCGCTCATCGCTATTTAAACCCGATGATTTGGACTCCACTCTCATTCTGACCTTTACTCCCCAGGGGGAACATGGACAGATCGATCTCGTCCACCTGGATGTTCCCGACCATGATTACGATGGCGTAACTCAAGGTTGGGAGAAATATTACTGGAGTCCCTGGCGCCAATACCTCGACAGTCGATGAAGTGCAGTTCTGGCGCGCCGCTCACCACTGCGCGCCGTTGAACTTAACCGGTTAGCTTTCCTATGGAAACTGCTACCCTTCTTTGGTTTCTCGCTTTCGCCCTGATTGTCACCGGCCTCGTCGGCCTCGTTTTACCCGCCATTCCCGGAGCCCTGCTCGTTTTCGCCGGCCTCTTATTGGCCGCGTGGGCCGAGGATTTCACTTACGTTGGTACCTGGACGATCGTTGCTCTCGCCGTGCTCACATTGCTCAGTTACGGAGTGGATTTCTGGGCGACGATGTTCGGCGCAAAGAAATTCGGCGCATCGAAGGGCGCCATCCTCGGTGCGGTTATCGGTTCAATGGTTGGTATTTTTCTCGGTTTTCCCGGTGTGTTGTTCGGGCCGTTTATCGGCGCAGTTATCGGCGAGCTACTGGCCCAACGCGGTCTCAGCCAAGCGGCGCGCGCCGGATTCGGCGCCACGATCGGCCTCGTCCTCGGCGCCGCCATCAAAATCGCGCTGGCCTTCTCGATGATTGGAATCTTTCTTGTGGCCCGCTTCTTTGGATTCGGCGGGTAGAAAACTATTGCGCGTCGCGGTGCACGGTTTGCAGTGAAAAGGCCGGAACACAGACCGCGATGTACTCCGCTCCTTCCGCTCCCGGCGTGCTGTACCGCACCCATTCACCGGCGTTGACGATGATAGCTTGACCGAAAGCAACTTGATGCATTGTATCGTGGATCTCTACGTCTAATTGGCCCCTAAGCACTATGGTGTATTCGTCAAACTTCGGCGTCGGCCTCCGGCTCGCTCCAGCCGGATGGGCTCGTCATCTTGGGGATGCTGACCGCAGACGTCGCTGAGTTTACCCGACCGATAAACTCTTCGATGATCTTTGATGGCTGGCCAGCGGCGGGAATCACGGTCGATGCTGAAATTATTCGTGCCATATTCGCACAACACCTCGCTTGACAGGAAAACATGCCTCCGCATATTCTCAAGCAATTAAAGGAGACATTTGAGCATGGGTAAGAAACTGAAAGGACGTTCGCTGTCTAAATTTGAGGCCGAGCGCGATGTTTGGCAAGAAGTACTGGATGGCGTCAGAGAGATAAAGTCTGGCGGTGGCAAACGATCCGTCGTTGTGCCCCGTTCCCCTATTGTGCGAGCGCGCCTGAAAGCCGGTCTCACCCAAGAGCAGTTCGCCGCGTTGCTAGGGGTTTCCAGACGCACACTCGAACAGTGGGAGCAAGGCCGCCGCAAACCGAGTCAAGCGGCAAAGACGCTCATCAAGGTGGCGGATCTCTATCCCGAAGTCCTGCGCAAAATCGCGGCATGAGCTGAACCCACTTGCCGTAATGTCTAAAATGACTCGGCCCCATTGTCAAAATTACATGTGTTAGCTTGCTTGTCCGAAAGAAACGTTATGCGACACATGGAGCAGACCGTTGTTCCGGACTCTCGCTACTTATCGGCGAGGCGCTAGGCTCTTGGAGACAATGATGCAAGGGGAAACTCAGACGTTAAGAGATATTTACTGGCGATTCGTAGAGCGCAAGATGCCCATTGATGAGGCTGCCCGTCAGATAACGGAATACACACGGTTGTACAGGGTAGAGCCTGAGAGTCTCGATCTTGAGCCCATGTCTCAAGAAGAACGAAGCAAAGTCGAAGAGTTGCTCGATTACCTCTTGCAACCGATACGGGAACAATTTCTACTCGGGAAAATCTCGATGGAGGAAGCTGCTTATCGAATACGTCCTTACCTGGTACCACTCTCCATTTGGGCTCTCAACTTTAACATCACAAGAGTTTCAGCCGAGGAGCAAAAGAAACTTGAAGAGTTGATGGATCATATTATTACAGCGCTTAGAGAACCTGAACCAAACGAGGCGAGCTAACACCCTACTGTCGGGGTTAAAACGCTCGCCTAACAGCACTGCTGAACCTAGCGTTCAACCCAACTGGTAAATCTTAGCCCATAGCCTTGGCAAATCCTCTTAGCGTCTCTTCCCGGCTCCCGCCAGGGGCGCTGTAGGGAATGATCGCGATCTGTTGGATGCCGCTCTTTTTGATCCGCTTCACCTGCGTGCGGCACTGATCGACGGTGCCGGCGATGGCAAATTTATCGACCAGCCAGTCGGGAATGACTTCGGCGTGGTTCGCCTCTTGGTCCATGTGGTGGTAGTAATCGTAGGTTTTACGAATCTGTTCTAATACTTTCTGTTCATTCGGATCGAGCACATAAGGAAGCGGATGGGCGACGACGCGCGCTACGTGGGCCTTTACGGCATCTTTCGCCGGCGCTTTGTCTGACACGGCGCACGGAACCCACAGAACTAGATTAATATCTTCCAGTTTTCGTCCCGCGGCCCTTGCTCCCTCCGCGATCTTCTCTTTCGCGTGAGCTATATACTCATCAGCCACACCGACGAGGACGATAATTCCGTCGGCGATGCGACCGGAAAGTTCGAGCATCCTCGGCCCGCTGGCGGCGATGTAAATGGGAACCTTGTTTTTGCAGGGATGAAGCAAGTGAATCTTGCCGGTTTCGAGTTGCACTTCTTTGCCGGACAAGAGATCCCGCATCTGCTGTATCGTTTTTTCAAAGAACGACAGTTTTGCCGGCTTCATACCCATGGTCTCGACGGAGCTGTCGCCCAGGCCGATGCCGACGATCATTCTTCCGGGAGAGTATTCTTCGAGCGTCGCATAGGCGCTGGCAACCACAGACGGATGGCGTGTTAAAGGATTCGTCACGCCGGTGCCGATCTTAACTTTCGAGGTGTTCAACGCCACGGCCGCCATGTTGACGTAGGCTTCGCGCCAGATGAGATGAGAGTCGCCGACCCAGATATGAGTGAAGCCCAGCTCTTCTGAGAGCTTGGCGAGCTGAATCATTTTTTGCAACGGCTCGGTGGGAAAAAGGCCGGCGCCGAATTCGAAAGCACCCACGAAATTCGTCCCTCAATAACCTGTTTCGCTCGCCACCCGCTCGGGCGGCGGCGTTTGCTGGCTGCGGCCCGCCACGCGAATCTCACCGTCGATGATCACAGTGGAAATGCCCGGCAGATCGCCTTTGGCAAACGAATCGAGCGCATCCGTCGCCACGGAGCCGGTAATTTTGTGCAAGAGAACTAAATCGGCAGGACGTCCTTCTTCAAGTATGCCAATGTCGAGTCCATGGGCTCGCCCGACGTTGCCCGTCGCCATGCAAATCACCGTTTCGGGCGCGACTTCGCCGACCGATGACATAAAAGCAATCTCCCGAAGAATGCCGCGCGGGATCACTCCCGTCCCGCCCGGCGTGTCCGTGCCGATGAGCACGCGGTGATAGATGCCTCTCGCTTTGACGGCGCGGATGAGACTCAAAGCCAACCGGTAGTTACCGGAACTGCAGATCTCGACGAAGTAATCGGTCTCGTAGGCGATGCGGATCATCTCCTCCTCGGGCATCGGAATCGGCCCGCCCGTGATGTGGCCGATGATGTCCGGATCGATCTTCCTGACGATTTCCCAGCCCGCCAACTGGCTCACGCCGGAGCGCGACACGCCGCCGGAATGAATCTTTACTTTGATGCCCCGCGCACGCGCCCACTTCACGTAGCTCTCGGCTTCGCCATTCGGCAACAGGCTGTAGTCATAGAAAATGAACTTGACCAACCTAATGCCAAGTGCGGCGATTTCGTCGAAGTCTTTCTCCACGAGTCCGGGAACCAAAAGCAACGTGCCGGCATGGACTTTGACCCCGGACGGCCGCAGGTTGTCGTAGCAGCGCTTCGTAACGATCGCCACTGACAGAGCGGTGCGCGCATCCGGCGGCAGGGGCAGGCCGGGCAGATGGAGCTCGCCGGCGGAAATTAAAGCGGTGACGCCACCGTGCATATAGTTGGTGATCCACGAGAGCGCGTTCTGCGCCGGCGTGTATTCGCCGATGGAGGGATGAGAGTGAGAGTCGATGAGCCCGGGCATCGCCGTGATTCCATCGGCGTCGATGACGCGATCGGCTTTCCGGCTGATGTTGTTGCCGATTTCTCGAATGATGCCACCATCGATGAAGATTGCATTGGCGTTGCGTAGCGGATTTTTCAAATCACCGGTGACAATCGCGCCGATGTTCTTGATCAGGATGGAAGACATGAGCGGACTATATCAAAGGGACCTTCTGACGAAAAGTCGGGCAGGAAAAAATAAGAACTGGTATCAAAGCTTGATTCTTCTGAGCAACAAAAACAGCGTGGGCGCCAAAATCATTGCCAGACTCAAAAGCTGCCCCATGGAAAATGGACCCAAGACAAAACCCAACTGTGGGTCCGGTTCACGGAAGAACTCGACGAAAAATCGTGCTACGCCGTAGCCTCCAACAAATGTCCAAAACAGCACGCCATCGGTCTGCACCCGTTCGCTCAACCAAAGAAGGACAAAAAATAGCACTACACCTTCGAGGAAAGCCTCGTACAACTGCGAGGGATGACGAGCCACTGGCCCGCCCTGCGGGAACATCATAGCCCAGGGAACATTTGTGGGACGGCCGTACAGCTCACCATTGATAAAGTTTCCAATGCGCCCAAGTCCTAATCCTATCGGAACCGCCACAACACATACATCAGCCACAGGATAAAACGCTAGGCCCCGTCTCTTGGTGAACCACCATCCCATCAATAATGCTCCAAGCAGGCCTCCGTGAAACGACATTCCGCCGTGCCAAATCGCCAACGCCTCTAACGGATTGTCGAGGTAGAATGGAAGATTGTAAAAAAGCACATAACCCAGGCGACCGCCAAAAATAACTCCGATCATTAGATAACTGATGAACTCTTGAAGAACATCTTTGGGAAGATGAATCTTTCTCTTCTCGGCCAGCCAACGAACCAGGAAGTAACCCCCGACAAAACCGAAAATATACATTAAGCCGTACCACCGAACTTCGACAGGGCCGATTCGGATGGCGACCGGATCTATATTGGGAAACCTGAGCACAAGCCTTGGTCACGCGGTTTGTTCACCGCTAGAGTGGCCGCAAGATACGTTCTCCGGCCACAAGAGTTCCTCGTGCGAGCCGACGACTGCCCGAAGAGTCGTGATAACGACGACGGCTGCGATGAGAAGAGCAAACAAGGAATCAAAAAGAAAACTTCCCGAGACAAAGATCAAAACTCCGGCTCCCACGGGAATGAGCGAAACCAAAGTATCGCTTAGGTTGTGAACGTAGGCCAGGCGAATCGCAATGTCTTCTTTGCTCGGCTCACGAAGCACTCTAGCGACGCCCCAATTGGCTAAAGCTCCGATCAATCCAGCGACGATGGACACAAGACCGAAGACTTCGACAGGGTGGGACAATCGCTCGACAACGCGCAAAATGAGGAAAACGGAGATGACCAAGAGTCCGACAGAATTGAACAGATTGGCGTAGCGCAACAGCTTGCCTGAGAGACCTGTTCTAAGACTGTAGGCTAAGACCAAAAGCACGAGCGCGACCTCGTCGGAAAGATTATGGATGCCGTCCATGATCAGGCTAAAGCTGTTGGAGCCGACGCCTGCGGCAATCTCTACGACAAGAACCACTGTATTGAGCTGCAACGCGCGCATCAGCGGAGGGCGACGATGTGACATACTTCATATCCTTTTCAGCACAAGCTTGTGGGCCATTCACCGACGCGATTGTTTCGAAAACATAAACGCGCGGTTCACTTCCGCTCAGGGCCCAAGGTGATCTGCGCGAGGTCGTCCACCTTGATCCATTTTGAAAATGCCGCCCGCACTTCGGCAGCCGTGAGTTCCTTGTAGCGCTTCGCGGCGCGGATCGGTTCGTCGAGAGGCAGATCCTTCAGCGAACGATCAAGCAATCCACTGGCAATTCCGTGGGTGCTCGATTCGGAGAGCGGGATGCCCCGAACCAGCAACGTTTTGGCCTGCAGCAGTTCCTCAGACGTGACCGGCGCCGTTTGCATCTCGCGCAGATTCCGCTCCACGATGGCTCTCGCTTTTGCGACGTTCGGCGGATCGCAGGCATAAGATACATAAAACACCGAACGGGTCTTACTGGATTGGAGCGCCGCGCCGACGGAGTACACCAAACCGGTATTTTCCCTGAGATCACGATAGAGCCGGGTCGAATAAAATGCTCCGGAAAGGACGTTCATACCAAGCTCGATCGGATAGTAATCCGGATGCTGCCGCGTCAGCTCGAAGGTCTGTCCAAGCGTTACCTCATCCTGGACGCGGCTGCGGTCGGGAACCAAAGTAGTGGCCCGTTTGTTGCGCGGCACCGGCGGGAGATCCGTCTCGGGCTTCGGCCCCGTCGCTTTCCATTCGCCGAAATATTTTTCCACGACGCTCTTTGCCTGCTCTGGGGTCACCTTGCCGATAACGACAATGGTTGTAAGGTCGGGACGAAAAACTTTTTCATAATAGGCGCGCACGTCCTCAAGCTCGATGGAGGCCACGGTATCGGGCGTCGCCTGACGCCAGGTCGGATCGTTCTCGGGGTAAATCGCCTTAAGAAACGCCCGCTGCGAAAGGTAAACCGGACTTTGAAGCTGACCCGCCACCGCTTGGCGGGTTCGCTGCTTCACGGCTCTGAAGGCGGCTTCCGGCAACCCAGGATGCAATAGATTGTCCGCGAGTAGCTCTGCGCCGCGCTCGAAGCGATCCGATAAGACCTGGAGCGAGAAGCGTGTCCCTACCGACGCCTGCGCTCCGATCTCGTCCATTGCTTCTTGGAAAGCCAAACGGTCCAGCTTCACCGATCCATACGGGAAGAGCTCCTCGAGGATTTGATCGATTCCTTCCTTTCCTTTTGGCGCCTCGAGCTCGGCCCTGTTCTTGACCACGCCGTAAACGCCGACCGTATCGCTGATGGTTTCCGGTTGAACGATCAGGCGGAGCCCGTTGGCCAGAACCGTCACAGCGGGATTCACTTTCGATGCCGGAACATCCAGAGGATTCAACGTTCTTTTCGCCCACGCGGGCAGCGGAACCGGTTTTGTTTGTCTCGGCGCAAAAGACTCGCTGCCGGGCTTTGAGCCTTCGGAGGCGACTGGGCTGCCGGATTCGCGCGGCGTCAATAAAGCTACGACAGCCGTGTCATTGATAAGATATTTTTTGGCGACTCGGTTCACGTCCGTGACGGTAACTTTTTTGATTGCCTCGATGTCGTCCTCCGGTGAGGTCCGACCTTCGACGGACAGCGCTTGCGACCATTCCGCCGCCAGGCCCGCGATGGAATTCTTGCGGAATTCAGCCTCCGCCACCTCGCGACGCTTGGTTGCTTCCACCAGATCGGCGGGGACGCCGCTTTTAACGTATCCCTCGATAATTTTTTTCATCTCGGCGATCAGCGTGGAGCTGTCTTGCCCCGGTGGGAACTCCGCATGAGCGTATCCGAAGCCCGCTTTGGGAAGCGCGGAGGCGTCGAAACCAGCGCCGAGCGCCCTTCCCGCGGCGGCGACCCCATATAAATCTCCTCTTCGGCTGTCCAGCGCGTCCGCCAAAACGACGCCTGCGGCAAAATCCGGATCGTCATATCCCGGCAAGCGATAAGCCACGGCAGCTATTCCGTAGGGGAGATCCGAATCGATTGCAATGGTCGTCGGCTTCACCGGTTGTAGCTGAATCTTCGGCCGCGCGGGCACGGCACGGCGCGGAATCGGCTCGAAGAACCGCTTGATCTTAGCCAAGGCCGCGGCGGGATCCACGTCGCCGACGACTATGAGGATGGCATTATTGGGCGCGTACCAATTCTTGTGGAAGTCTTTGAGCATCTTTCCCGTCGTCTTTTGGAAAGACGAACGGGTGCCGAGCGCGTCATGGGCGTAAGGCGTCCCCGCAAAGATCACGCTAAGCAGACGGGAGTAGAACATGTACTGAGGATTGGAAAGATCCTGCGCGACCTCCTGCTCAATCGCTCCTCGCTCCTGCTTCCAGAGCGCTTCCGTGTTGAGCGCGTCACGCATCCGCACGGCCTCGATATTGAGAGCGATTTCAAGATCACTGGCGGGAACGGTAAAAAAATACTGCGTCACCGTCTGCTGGGTAGCGGCGTTGAAGTTGCCGCCCATGGCGGCGATGAGGTTTGAAAGCTGGGCTGATGAAAGCCCCGGGCTGCCCCGAAACATCATGTGCTCCAGGGCATGCGCCATGCCGGGAAATCCCTCCGGCGCTTCGTTCGATCCTACTAAATAGTTAATCTCCGTCGTCACCACGGGCGCGAGCGTGTTGCGGACGATCACCACGCGGAGGCCGTTCTTCAAAGTCGCGCGCGTGACATCGGCTTCCGTCGCGGCTTGGGCCCGGCCGCTTACGTAGTTCAGGAGCACAGCCAGAATTAACAGAAATTCCATGTATCGCAGGATCCGTCGATATTTCCCCATGTCATATTTCTCCATAAAGATCGAAATGTCTTCTTTCTCACAATGTAAGCTTCCCTAGTCTTCCAGCATATCTAATAGCAGCATCAATCCAACACCCAATCCTATGGCGAGCATCTGCACGACGGATTTGCCAAGCTTCGACTCCTTGTTAAGCTCAGGTACCAAATCGGAGCCAGCAATATAAATGAAGCCGCCCGCCGCCAACGGCAACATCACGCTGGAAAAATTTTCCACTCTGGAACCCACCAGGAGGGAGATAATCGTTCCTACGATGGCGAAAACGGCTGATACGAAATTGAAAAACAGCGCCCTCCGCTTTGTGAAGCCGGCATAGAGCAAGACAAAGAAGTTACCCAGCTCATGGGGGATCTCGTGAAAGATCACGGCCATCGTAGTCGCGATGCCCACATGAAGACTGACGACATAAGAGGCTCCGATGATGGCTCCGTCGATAAAATTGTGGGCGCCGTCAGCCAATAAATTCATGTACCCTACGGGATGGATGGAATGATCGGATTCCAGGACGTGCTCGTGTCTCCAGAGGAGAAACTTCTCCAGAACGAAGAAGGCAAAGATGCCGGCCAGAACATAGAGAGAGGCTTGCAAATTGCTCCCCAACCTTTCAAAGGACTCCGGCAATAGGTGAATGAAAGCGTCGCCGAACAAACCGCCGACGGCCAGGCTGACCATGACAAATATGATGCGTTTTAGCTTCTCCTCGCCGACCGAAATGAACGCGAGGCCGATGAGCGAAAGGAGGCTGACTAAAATGACGCTGACCAGACTATAGGTCCATAGGTGCGATGCAGGTTGCACGTTTCATCACGCGAAGAGATCGTGCGCGACGATTTTCACGGCGTCCATATAGGCTTGCCCTAGGTAAGGCGCGCTTGGAGTGGAGATAGCGCGTTGAACATGTCTCTCCCAGATCACCACGCCGTCGTCAATTCGAACGATTTTGAAATCAGCCACAACTCGCACGAACCTTTGCGACTCTCCTTCCCACCGCCGAATCTCACTGACGAAGACCAAGCCCGAAAGTTTTCCTTCCCTAGCCACCCGGGCCGCGCCATTGGCGTCAGCAGCCAGCGGTGGAAAGCGCGTATCGGTATCCTCGGGAAGAGTCACACGATAACCCTTTTGTTCCAGCTCTTGCCGCAAACTGTCGCGCAGCAGATCCATCACGCTCTGTCTATAGTCAGACGAAATCTTCCCGGCCATCTCTCCGAGCGAGCGCAGCGGATTGGTTGACGGCAGAAGCAAAGGCAAACCGGTGCTGTTCTTCACTTTCGCCAGGGAGATAGAAGTGTTTTTTTTAGCTTTCGCGTCTGGTACCGGCGTATCAGCTACCTGAGTGCTGCAACTGGATAAAGACGTGACAGCACAAATCAAAATCATCGTTGCCACACCCGCCTTCATTGGCAAACGACGGATTCCATACGCGAGAAAAATCAAGCAGCATCCCAAGGTCACGTCGGTGGGACCTAGAGGAAGGTCCAGGCGCACCGAACTGTAGAAACCCCAAAAGGCCATAACCAAGCCGAGCACGGAAGAAAGCATCAAGAATGAACTCATCCGGCTCACCAACGGCCGCGCCGCAAGTGCCGGCAGCACGAGAAACCCGAATATCAACAGAGGTCCCGCCATTATCACACCAAAAGCGATGATCAGGCCGGCAAGAAGATACAGCAACACATCCCAGATTACCTGGCGGCCTTTCAGTAGAAAGGCCAAGTCGCGATCGAAAGAGGTCAAGAGAAATTCCCGGCGGAAGACCAGCATGGCCAAAAACACCAGCCCGAAAACCGTCGCTAAAAGTCTCAGTTCACCTTGCGACAGTGCGATCACTTCCCCCTTCAATAGATTGAGGACTTCGATCTGTCCCGCCGGATTAAAAACCATAAACAGGATGGTGAGACCTCCAGCAAAGGCGTAAGCGGCGGCAAGGCGGCCTTCCGCCAATCCTTTCCCACGCTGCTCCAAGTAGCCGAGCACTCCCATACCCAAGAGAGTAAACACAAGCGACCCGACCATTCCAATGCCCCGTTCGCTTTGACCCAACTGAGGCAAAACGCCGGTTTGCTGCAACCAAAAAGTAAAAGAAACTCCGGTGGCGGCGATTTCAGGGAGTGTCAAGCCAAGAAATACCGTGCGCCGAAGAACCAGGTAAGAACCAACTAACGGACAAACCAATCCCATGATCATCGTCCCGACAAGCGCGGGAAAAAGCAGATAGGAAGGATTGACAATTTCCAACAAAGTGCTCATGGCTGAAGACGCGCCTTTCTTTCTTCCAGCCAGATCTGGCCTTTATCGACACGCACAATACTGTCCGCCACGCGCTGCACCATCTCAAGATCATGACTTGAAAAAAACACCGCCAGTCCTTTTTCGCGGGTCAGTTTGAGTAAGAGATCAGTGATACTTTTCCGGGACTCTTCATCCACGCCGGATAGGGGCTCATCTAAAATCATGATCTTCGGGTTGACCATCAAGGCTCGCGCAATAAGCATCCGCTGCTTTTGTCCACCGGATAATGAAAAGAAAGATCTCTCGGCTAGGTGAGGCAACCCGATCTGATGCAAAACCTCTCGAACCCTCTCCTTTTCTTTCAAAGGCAGAAATTGATAGGAGCGCACGCGGCCATAGGCA
>Ga0209376_1002031_pt1 | contig 19566 bp, 15 predicted proteins | sample GraSoiAngelo_134_FD_185891 | JGI IMG/M metagenome (GOLD analysis project Ga0209376, IMG submission 185891) | Grasslands soil microbial communities from the Angelo Coastal Reserve, California, USA - 14_0929_05_30cm (SPAdes) (version 2) | ecosystem: Environmental > Terrestrial > Soil > Grasslands ... | reverse complement strand
CGAGCAGATGGGTAACCGCGAGAAGTCACTTGGCTGCATGAAGCAAATTTACGAGGCGGACTACGGCTACAAAGACGTGGCGACGCGCGTGGAAAGTTCCTATGCCGCCGGTACTGACTAGAAGCGGTTGCAAAGTCTGGAAATCCTCACCTCAATCCTCTCCCATAGCCCACTCCTCTACCCTCATTGGTCCCGCAGTCGCGGGATCCGTCTCCGCGCCATGGAGCAATCTGCGCAGGTCGCGGTTGCCCAGGCCGTTGATAGCGAACTCTCCGCGCATGATGGCTTGCAGCAGCGCCAGATCTTGAGCCGACCATGGTTGAGCGCGCGGTAGCGCCTACCTTTGTGAAGGATTGGACGACAGATTTGCTCGATCCAAGGGCCGATGGGGTCTTTGCCGCTGATCTGATTTAGCGCCTCGATGTAGCGCAGGTTGGCACCAAGACTGACCTCACAACGGCGGTGCAGATCGGCAATGCCCAGCGCAGTGGCCGCCACGACTTTTCCCCTAATGGGTCGCCTTCGGCAGCGCGCCAGACGCCGAACCCTTCGGGTTTGTTGATGGTAGTCTCCACCCGCATCACATCGGAACTTGCAAAGGCGCGCATTCCATGGGCCACCAGCAGCAGATAATGGGCGGCTAAGCTACTCGCCTTTTGGAACATGATGTCGGTTGCATATTCGCTCTTGCAAACGCTCCAATAGTAGCCGACGCCCAAAGGCCGGCTTATCTCGGCGACCAGCGGATGGCTTTGCTGCAAGAGCGCATCGAGCAGGCGCGGCCAATCGCTTTGCAGTTGCCTATTAAAAAGTGCCTGAGCGCGCGCTACATCCTCAATCCAGGTAAAAGTATTTTCGCGCCGCATATAGCCGATGCCTGCCGTGCCCATCTGTGGGACCAGCCACTCGCGCCCGTTGATGCAAAGATTGCGGCTCGGCTCCAAGCGTAATTCCAGCGCGGCAACTCTATCGCGGGTTGCGATGTCCCGCACTAACTCCTCTTTGGATACTTGCGCGCTTGGTAAATAGGTAAGACGGCCCGCGGCATCGGCAAAGGCCATTGCCCCTGCCCGCACTCGCTCGGTCAATCCTCCGGCATATCCCTTGAAATTCTTTAGCAGCATCTGCAGACGAAACAAATGCTCCATCATCATGCGCGGTTGACAAAGCGCCCGCAGCGAACCACGCAATCGCAAGCGATCAAACCACTAGTAATACCGATGACATCCGCCCCGAACTTATGCATAAATGCAGAGGAGAGATGGCCGGACTGGCTTGGAATATTTTTCGCATAACCCAATTCCTACCAGACTCCGGCCACCTCTCCATGTGGTGGCGGCTTTGCCGCATATGGGTCCAACGCCACCGCAACGGCCCTCGACTTGGAAAAGATCGATATTGTCGGACCGGTTTGTGAAAGCGGCGATTTTTTTGCGCAGGATGGAGAGATGCCAGAGTTGCGCGCGGGAGACTTGCTCGCGGTGATGAGCGCGGGCGCGTACCGATTTGTAATGGCGTCCAATTACAATTCGCGCCCGTTGCCGGCAGAAGCGCTAGTGCGCGGCGACAAGGTGGCCTTGGTTCGAGAACGCCAGACATTGTCCCAGATGGTCTCCGGAGAGCACAACCCGGATTTCTGAGAGCTAGTTCGTGGTCGAAGGCGGTAGCTTGAGATCGAGTAACTGGGCCGTCGGCAAAAGAGTCGGGCATTTTATCAAATATTCAGTGAGCCGGTGCTCTCGACACTCAGTCCAATCGAGAAACGAGTCATGTTCATTCTTGGGAAGATGAAGTTCATCATCGAGAAGGGGCTCGAGAAATTTGAAATCAACGAAAGGAAAACCAGAGAGCGATTGCAACGGAAGATTTGGGATGGGCAGGTTGGCGGCACGAGCTTCGCGCGCGATTTGCACGAGGTTTCGCCATACCTGGATGTGTGAGGCGCCATGGAGAGGAGTCAGCTTCGGCAGAACCTGAGACTCGTAACTGACGTGCGCGACGATTGTGCCGAGAGCAAGCAGGCCGGAAACGGCGGCCGCAAAAAAAAGCCGCCCTGCGGACAAAAGCATCATTGCAGCCAAGGCCAATCCAAGCCACGCAACTGTGATCGGTAAGACGTAACGTGCTCCAATTAGGTAACCGTAGAGCCCGGAGGCAGTCGGTTCTTGTATTTCGCGCAGGGTAATCATCGCAACCATTGTCAGCAGCATGACTGCCGAGAACATCGCGAGGAAGAGTGCAGCGGACCGCCGCGTGCAGGGGACTTGCTGGCTTCCCCTGAAAAGAACAATGATAAACAGACCAATGGCGAGGACAACCGCAACGCCAATTGGCCAGGCTGTGTGCAGCACGCTATCGATTAACCGTGAGTCTAACCTTGTACCGCAAAGCTCCGCAAAAATCGAGACTGGCAATAAGGCAAACAAGCCGACCAATTCATGCCAGTCAGGACTGTGAGCGACAGTCGCGATAGTGTTAGCTGAAGCGTTATTCAAGGTGATCATCGCGAGCGTATGAGCAGAGCCAAGAATTGCCAGAAAAGCCAGGGTGCGAGTGAGAGTAGTGACATGTGCTCGGAATTCAGGAAAGTAACCGGACAATGTTGGCAGCAGGATTAAGCAGAAGACGGCGAATGTTCCGGTGACAACGGCCAATCCCAGGCCGAGCACATGCATTGAACCGTAGGCCAGTAACGCAATCAGCCATAGAAGTCGATTCTTATCCGTCGAATCGGATAACCGCACCAAACCCCATCCGGTGGCCAACGCAAAAATGATCCACGTGACTTGCAGACCATGGAACGGCCATTGCAGAATGTCCCGCATCAGCGGCTGCGCGATGAAAATCAGGGTTGCGGCCGCGGCCAGTAAAGCGCCGGCAAATGGCGGTGCGCGCGTCTTCTCGGCCGCGCTGCGAATGAATCCGAACAAAAAGAAGGTGAGCAAACCTGCCAGGAAAAACTGACGATTCCGCCACCAATTTGGGCGGAGTCCTGCTTGTTTGGCGAAGAAAAATTCCGCTGTAAACGCCAGCGGCGTGTAATGTCCGTGCGAACTTTGCGCCCAAAAATTCCGCAAAAAGATCCGTTGCTGCGCCGGTGAGGAATGGGCGATTACCTGATAAAAGCCGGTTTCAGCACGGAGCACTGCCACCTGCATCGGCCGATGGAGCGCGAATATCGCTGCGAAGGAAAGAGCCAGAGCAACAACCAGTTCAACTCCATGATGATGCTGTTTTCGCCCCGCCTCTGGTAACGTATCCGCCATTTGTCCCGATCGTCCCTGGGCAGAGCTATTGAAACAAGGAAATTCCTCGCCGCGTCGGCGGCTTGGATGCGTTTCGCGTCCAGCATAAAATAGTGCTGTTCCCCCGATATGCCCAAGCGTAGCGCTCTATTACTTTGTGATTCTGGCAATCGCCCTGTCACAAACGATCTCAGCGGCCACCCCGCCCAACGGTGAATGATCATTGTTGGCGGCGGCGTTTCCATGCGTCAATGGGAGCAATACAAAGCCAAATCGCACGATCATTGGGGGCGAATTTCGTCTACACCGCAAAGATACGGACGGAGGAACTGCGGAAGCAGTTGGGCCCGAATTCGCCAATCACCTGGCTGGTTTACAAACCGGGATATGTGGAGCGCTCGAAATAGGATGGCGCCGATTTAATCGCGAACATCAATTCTGTCCGCGATGCCTATAACCTGCACCTGGTTTATTTCGATAACGGAAGCCAGGTTATCAATTACCTTAAGAGCGAGCAGCCCGCGCACGGAGCTAAACATCGTCGGCTTCGAATATTTCGGGCGTTCGAACAAAGCGTGTTTCATGTTCGACTACAGCAACGTCTTGAACAGTTCCTCTAAAGCATGGCTACACGCGGCGGATTTGACATGGATTGGAACACCGTTGGCCGACACTCAGCCGGTGGAAATTTTCGAATCGGTCCGCCTGATCGCCGTCACCTGCATCGCAATCACCCGAGCCCGTGTCCGTTTTGCCGCCAGCCGGACTCTAATCACGCGCGAAGGCCAGGCGCTTTGTTTTTTCGCAGGCGCAAACTCGATCTTTTTCGGAGACAAACTGCTGACCGCGGAAAATCCCGCGGCCACCGCCGACGCGAAACTGCTGTGTGAACTTGGGTTAAATATCGAGGTGTTAAACGAGAGACAAATGTCGTCCGTCGCGGCTCAGCTAGTTCGCGCCTGAGGTAGCACAGCCAATCTTGGCTGTGGGGCCAGCGGCCATCTTGCCCGCTGATTGCAGCTGGCATAGCGACAAGCTAAAGGCGGTAGACTCATTTGGAACTTGCCAGTCTCCGCAATGGAGCAAAGTGCTAACCGGAGAGCCGGATATGGGAGAGCCGCACGCCCGGTTCGGAGGGACGCGCGGGGATTAGTATCCCCGCTCCTACCTCTATCTATGAGGCAGCGCCGTTGGCGCTAAGCAGATATTTCTCCTGAGGAAGAGGATTGGGGGAACGGTGCAGTGGTAAAATTTGGTTCTGTAAGGCGCCTTGGATATGAACGAGACGTCTTCCAGGCAGCGCGAGCGAACCTTTACGGCCAGCTCATGACGACGGCGCGAATCAGGTTTGCCCGACCTTTGTTTACGGCGCCCTTAATCGTATCAAAATCTATGAAAGATAAATTTTCCATAAATATCCGGTTCGTCCTTGGCTTTTTTGCCATTGGCTGCATCGGCCTGGGCGGGACAGCCTTTGCACAAAATCCGAAAATGTTTCCAACAGCGACTCCGAGCGGTTCGAGCTCGTCGGAACGGGACACAGTCAAATCGAAGTCCAATAAAGGCGCCAAGCTGAGTTCGGCTGACAAGGCTTTTATCAAAGATGCGGCCAAAGGCGGAATGATGGAAGTGGCGATGGGCCGCGTGGCAGAAAACAACGCGACTGACAGCGAGGTGAAAAAGTTCGGAGCACGAATGGTAAGGGACCACGGAAAAGCGAATGAGGAATTGAAATCGATTGCCAAGGAGGAAAACGTCGAGTTGCCGGCGGAGGAAGAGCCGGGGAAGTGGAAATCCGACAAGGATTACATGGATACGATGGTGAAGGACCATGAAAAGGATCTGGCGGCATTCGAAAAGGAAGCAAAAAACGGGACCGATGCAGACGTGAAAAGGTTCGCCAGCAAAACCGCCAAGGTAGTGCGCGAGCATCTGGAAATGGCGAAGGAGATCGATGCCAAGTTGAAGTAACTTCCCGATTGTTTCCGAGAAGCGCGGCGCATCTCTGGTCCGCCGCGTTCCTCTTTTCGATCGATCTCGAAACCATCTCATAAATAGAAAAGAAACATTTGGTAGGGCGCGACGCCGGGCGCGCCGAAAGCGAAGGACGGCGGCGCGGTAGCAAGGACGGCCAGCGGTACGTCCCTACCATTTATGAGATGACTTCTAGTGGATACTGGCGGCGGCGAGCAGTTCGCTTCATTGTTCGCAAAGCTCATAGTAGGAACCACTCGTTAGGTACTTTAGCTCTGGGAAAACCGAATCAAGGCATGATCGCTGATAGGGCTTCGGTCCGTGAAAATGGATAATCCTGGCCTGCGGGTTCCAGCCCCAGTACGGTTTCCAGTTTAGTTCCGGTCTCAGCCGGTCCCAGAGCGGCCCATTACTATCTCGATAGAACCAGCGGTAGGCTGCTTCGTCCGACGATTCACGCTCGAGCTCGCGAGGTTTTGTCGAATATACTCGCGGAATTCCGACAGACTTTCCCGCAACCGCTCAGTGTTCATCAGCATTACCCCCGTGTTCATGTTAACGTAGTCGTCCTGTTGCCCTTCTGGTGCGACAGCGAAATACTCGCAAGGGTTCGCCTCTAGCTCGGGGACGACCTCGCCGAGAAAGATGACATCGCAGTCGGTATAAAGAACGCGGGTAGCGCCGTCCGACGAGGCCATGAGGCCCGGCAGCTCCACGCGCGAGAACGCGCCGGAAAGTGCAGCCGCAAAATGCGGGTTGTTTTTTCGCCGCCCCAGCTCCGCCAAATCATCGTGAAGAAAGCTGCGGTGGCGGATGATGCGCACATCGTGCTGGGTTAGCCACTGGGTGAAATCGCTATCGCCTCCATCGTAAAGGCAATGCGAAACGAGCGAGGTGAATTTGCGCGCGGTATGTACCGCTACCATGATCATATCGGCATACTCGCGAAACGCGGTCGAGTCTTCGGTAAGCGCAAAAAACCAATGCATGAAAGTAAGGTAGAAAACTTGTCACCCGAACGGCCGCAAATGCAATGGGCCGATTCCCGCATTCTCTGCTGGACTGGTTGGGGTGCGATTCTTGTTCTGGCGATATGGTTCCGAGTTTTGCCAATTGGATCCGGCTTGCCCTACAGTGACTACATTTATGAGGGGCACATGCTTCATTAAACAATCGACGCGTTTAAGCACCGCAGTCTCGACGTTTCCTAGTACGGGTTGCCCAGTCTCCCGACCTATTGTGCGGGTGCGACTTTGCTCCTGTATGGGCCAGCCTATCACCATTTTCACGGTCATCCCTTTCAAGAAGACCTGCCACAAGAGCGCAACCTAGCTTCCTCGAAACTGAACTATGACTTGATCGCACCTGCCGAGCTTATCATCGCCGGCCGAGTAGCGACTGCGTGTCTTAGCGTTGCCAGCGTGATTCTAGGCGGAACAATCGGAGCGCGATTTGCCGGAAACCGTCCCGGCGTGGTGGCGATGCTTTTAATGGCAGTGTGTCCGGCGCTTGTTACCCGCGGGTCGATTGTTATAGCAGATACCTTCACAACTTTTTTTGTGCTTGTAGTTCTTTACTTTTGCGCGCGCATCAAATGGAAACGAGCAAGACGATTTGGCGAGACGTGGCGCTTGCAGGGTAGCGACCGGCCTTGCCTTTGCCTCAAAGTACCGCGCCGCGACGGTCGGCATAGCTGTTGTTACAACTAGCTTAATAGTGCCGGTTGGATGCGCGCCGTCTTCAATTATTTCTTCTAGCGGCCGGAGGAGTTATTCTCGGCATTTCGCTAGGCGCGCCGATGACCTTTCTCAAGTCAGTCACGGTCCGGCGCGACATTGTGGCTAGCATCGCGGCTGCGATTGCGTTTTCTGAGCTTGTTAACTGGGCGCAGCGTGGCGCGCATAGGTGGTTGCGCGTGGGTATAACGCTTGCGCTACTGGGTGGTTGTGTTGTCTCGCCAGGCTACTCGTCATTCCAGCTGGCGCGGCGACGCATGGCCCATCAGGATAGTCGTATTCAAGCTATACCTTGGCTCCAGCAACACGCTGGGAAAGAAAAGACGGTTCTAGCTATCCGAGAGCTTATGATCTTACCAACGGAATGGAAACGGATCGCGGCGAGCTCTACAGTCATTCCCTGGTTCGAAGCGATGGAGCTTCTTCAACGGCAGCGCTTCGATTACATCGTAACCGGCGAGTTCGATCTTCGTTATGCCAGCGATCCAAATGCCTGGGCGGCCTATCGTGACAGGTGGCAGAAGAGACTCGCCATCCTTCCGGTGCAGGCTGTTTTGGACAAATTGCAACACCTGTGGTGCCTTATCTCTGGCGCACGAATGACGAGCGCATTCTCATCCTTGGAGGGAGTATGCCGCGGTGAACATCGCTTGACGCGGGGCGTTACTGTGGTTACCGCTACTCAGCCACCCTAAGTGTATCGGGAGGGTATTGGCCATCCCTCTCGCAACAGCTACAAGGGCGCGGCCTTAATGATGCGTTCGGACTACAAGAGCGTTTGGACGGCGCTCTCGGAATCGCTTTCTAGTGCGAAGATGCACGTTAGCGGCACCGAGGATGAAGCCATTGTCGAGCGAAGCGGCGCCGGCACGAGTGAGTTTCTGCTTAGCCACGTCGGCATTCATTCGACCGATGTCGTGCTCGAAATCGGTTGTGGCATTGGCCGGGTCGGGAAACATCTGGCCGGGCGCTGCTGCCGTTGGATCGGCGCGGATGTTTCTCCTCACATGCTCAAGTTTGCAGCCGAACGGCTCCGCGATTTTTCGAATGTGGAATTCGTCGAGCTATCGAGAAATGATCTGCGCCCGATCAACGACAATTCCATCGACGTTGCCTATTGCACGGTTGTCTTCATGCACTTGGAAAGCTGGGACCGCTATAGCTATGTCAAGGAGGCCTTTCGCGTTTTGCGCCCCGGCGGCAAGCTTTATGTCGATAATGTGAATCTTTGTTGCGATGGTGGCTGGGCCATCTTTGAGACGCACCGGAAGTTCTCACCCGCTGAGCGTCCCGATCACATCACCGTTTGCTCGACGCCGCAGGAGCTACAGGAATACCTGAAGCGGGCGGGCTTCGAGCAAATCGAGAGTTATGCGGGAGAGGAACTCATTTCGCTGTGGGGACGCAAACCATCCGATCATGCGAGTAAATTAACCGGAATCGGGGGATTGGGCTTTGGAGCTTCTGAACCACCCACAAACTGAGATCTCCCTCTAATCGGGGCTTGAAAATCCTGGATGCCGAGCCATGCCTAACGAGTCCTTCGCAAAGTTGGCGCAGATGCGCAAGTGCATTGATACGCCCCGGCCCGCCCAAGCGGTTTACGATGAGTGCATCTCAATTGCAGGATGGATTTTTGCCGAGGCGCGCGAGCCGTCGGCTTGTCGGGTGCGGGGGTGGCTCGAGGGCGCTCCGATCGGGGAAACGCGACTTCTGTTTGCGCGCGCGGATGTCTCCGACTTTCTCTCGCTGCCGCGCGATTTTCCGGTGGCATTCCGGTTCCTGACGCGCGCGGTCCAGCCTAACGAGGCGTCGCGCGAAGCCACGATCGAAGTAACCGCCTCGTGGGATGGCGATGCCGCCGAATATTCAATTGGGAAGGTATCTGTCCATCTGGTGTCTGGTGGTCTCGAGAAACGGTGTTTCGGGAAGGTGGTTTTCCCGATGCAAAGCCTGGTGCTGCACCGCGAAAATATTTATGGCTCTGGCCCGCCAGTGCTGGAACCCGGCACCGAGATATTGCGCCTTATCCTCGATTATCTCTCGGCTGGAAGCTCGGTCCTCGATGTCGGATGCGGGGCCGGCGCTTACGCTTCTGGGCTGGTTGCGGCCGGGCATCAATGGACTGGGTTGGAACTCAATCCGCACTGCTTGCAATTGCTGCAAGAGCGCGGCTTGCCGTTTCGCAGAATCACACCGAGCGCGCAAGCATTCCCGTGCGGGAATGAGGAATTTGATGAAGTCATCTGCATTGAAGTGCTCGAGCATATCGAGGATCCGAAATCATTTCTGCAAGAGGTCTCGCGAGTCGTTCGCAAGAGGACGCTCTTCTCGGTGCCGAACATCGAGGTCATCCCCTACTTCAAAGATTGGGAAGCTGTGCCCTGGCACCTGCTGGAGGGCGACCATAAGAATTTCTTTACCCGCGCCAGTCTGCGTGAGCTTCTCGCTCCCCATTTCTCGCGCGTGGAGGTTTTCTCTTACATCGAACATCCGCTGCGGACGCGGGATGGAATCGCGCTTCACGCCCACCTGTGCGCGGTGGCGGATAAGGCAGTTTGATTTCGTTGCTGAGACCGAATGGTTGCGAGAAAATTTCCACCGCCTCGCCGCGCCCCATGAATTGTGCGATCATCGACAGGCCGACCGATGTTTAAGAATTTGCCCAGCCTGCTTCATTTTCAGCCGAAATTTTTCGTCGGCGGTCCGGCCCGTTTTTACCTGGCGCTGTTTTACGATCTGGTTGCGCTGTCCCGGCCAAAATCGATTGTGACCCTCGGATTCGGAGACGGTGAGGCGTTCTTCACCTTGTGTCAGGCCGTGCGCGAGAATCGTTTGGACTGTCGATGCGTGGCGATTTTTCGTGGCGATGAAAGCGACTGGAATCACGATCCGGCCGGGCGCGCGGGAGAAGAATATTGTGACGAATTCTACGGCGATTTCGCACGGCTGCGGCGGGAAGATTCAAGAGCGGAGTTCGCAGAAGAGAGCGTCGATCTGCTGCTCATCAATGATCTGGATGCGGGCGCTGCGATAGGCCGCGAGGTTTCCGCATGGCAATCTAAACTTAGCGCGCAAGCAATCGTGGCCGTTCACGGAATAAAGCTGGAGCGCGCTGATAGTCCGAAAAGGGCATGGCGCAATTGGATGGCGGGACGGCCTAACGAGGAATTCTCTGAAGGGATCGGCCTGGGCGTAGGGTTGAGCTCGCAAAGGTTGCCGGCTCCTGAATCTTTTTTTGAGCAACTGCTAATCTCGAAAACCACTGCTCCCGAGCTGGCCGAGATCTATCGTCTCGCCGCCGCGCGCATCGAAGCGCAGGCCGGGAGGAAGATGGCGGAGCGCGACAAGTTTGCCTTCGAGGCGCGCAAGGTTTGGATGCAATCGCTGCTCGAAGATCGCTGGAAAGTGCAGCGGATCATGGAAGAGCAGGGTCGAATAATGGCTAAGATGGAGGCGGCAACCAATGCGCTCCGGCGCGATCGGGCGAAAGCGCAATTGGTGATGGAAGCTCAGGCTGAGCAATTGAAAACATGGGCGGCCAGATCGGCGCAACTGCAAACTCAGCGCGATGCTTTGAAGAAAGAGCTGCGTGAGCTCAAAGCTCCGCGCATTCGTCGCTCGACGGCGGAACGAATTTCTCGTGAAGCCGCGCGGATGCGTCGCCGCATTCAACGGTTTTGGCGATCGGCGCCCGAGTCGCCGGCGCTCGCGCCTCCGCTGCCATCGCCGCCGCCGCCAGAGGATCGTTACTCTGCCTGGATTGCGAAGCACGAGCCGGATAAGATCGCGCTTGAAGAACAGCGGCAGAAGGCAAGTCAGTTTTCCTGGCGGCCGAAAATAAGCCTCCTCATTCCGGTGCATAACACGCCCCGGAATTTCCTCGACAAACTCTTCGCTTCCCTCGCGGCGCAAACCTACGACAACTGGGAAGCGTGTATCGTTGATAGCGGGTCGGGCCGGCCGGAGACAGCAAAAATTTTGAAGCAATGGGGAGAAAAGGACAGGCGATTGCGAATCGAACGTCTCTCCGCGAATCTCGGCGTTTCCGAAAATAGCAACCGCGCTCTCGCCATGGCGACCGGCGAGCTTCTAGCTTGCGTCGATCACGACGATCTGCTCGCGCCCTTCGCCTTATTCGAGATTGCGCGCGCCATCATCGAATCGCCGCAAGCGGATATTTTTTACAGCGACGAAGACCGCTGCACGATTGAGGGCAAACGCCACTCGCCCTTTTTCAAACCGGAGTGGAACCCGGAGTTGCTGCTTTCCTCCATGTACCTCGGCCATCTCACGGCATACCGTCGCGAGCTGGTGGAGCGCGTCGGCGGATTTCGCAAGGAATTCGAACTGTCGCAAGATTACGATTTTGCGTTGCGAGCGACCGAACGCGCAAAGGCTATCCGCCATGTGCCGCACGTTCTTTACCATTGGCGTGAACATCCCGCCTCCGGATCGGGTGGCGGAAAACCGGAAGCGCGCAAAACCAATCTGGCCGCTTTGTCCGCTGCCCTGGAGCGCCGCGGCCTGCCGGCGGAAATCATCGAGTATCCGACGGCTAATCGCGCGCGCTTGAAAATCTCCGACTGGCCAAAGGTCTCGATAGTTATTCCGACCGATTCTGCGGAGCGCGCGCAACTTTGCATCGAGCAACTGCCGCGCATGACCTCCTACCGGGACTGCGAAATTGTGATCGTGACGAACAGTGCACTAGCGAAAGTGCTGGAAGTGGCCGCGCCTAACGAACCGTTCTTCCGCTTCGTCCATTACGACAAGCCGTTTAATTTTTCAGAAAAATGTAATCTCGGCGCGGCCGCGGCGGCTGGCGCGCATCTCATTTTTTTCAACGACGACGTCGAGAGCAGCCAGCGCGGTTGGATCGAAAATCTCATCGAGCCGCTCGAAAATCCCGAGGTGGGCGCGGTCGCGCCGAAGTTGCTTTACGCAACCGGAAAAATCCAGCACGCCGGTTTGGTCACGGGTGTGCGTGGGCTCGTCGGCACCGTTTGCCACCAGTGGCCGGGAGATTCAACCGATTACATCAATTTTGCCCAATCTATGCGCACTGTCTCCGCTTTGTCCGCGGCCTGCCTGGCCATGCGCCGGGAAGATTTCTTTCGCGTCGGCGAGTTCGATGCCGTCAACACGCCGGTCGCGCATTCCGATCTCGATCTTTGTTTCAAAATTCGCGAGGCGGGAATGCGCTGCGTTTACACACCATTTGTGAGCATGAAGCACCGCGGACATGCCTCGATCGGGGTGGTGGTGGAGGCCGACCAAATTTCGCCGCGCAACAAGGCCTCCGTGTTCTTGCTCAAGCGCTGGGCCGGTTATACCTGCCATGATCCATATTTTCCGGCGAACATGCGCGATTGGTTATACGCGGATTCGCCGACGCCGATTGAGATGTGGGGCCGGAACGCACCGGCAACGACGGTGAGCAAAGCAGACGTGCTCTTTGTCTCGCATGATCTGAGCTGGAGCGGCGCTCCGCTGATCCTGTTCCAGATCGCAAAGTGGTGCAAAGAATCCGGCTTCTTCGTCACCGCGATGTCGCCGAAGGACGGTCCGCTGCGCGAAAAATTCCGCGAAGCGGGGATTCCGCTGGTGGTCGATCCACTCGTTGTGACGGGACACCCATCTTTCACTGCGTTTGCTCAGGAATTTGACTGCGTGATCGCGAGCACAATTTTTGGCGCGCCAGTCATTCGCGCGGCCGGGTCCGCGGACATTCCTCATCTCTGGTGGATCCACGAAGGCCGCGTCGCCGAACATTATCTGAGCAAGGACAGCGCGCTGCGCGAAGCCCTCGCGATGGCCGATCTCATTGTCACACCGGACACGCGTAGTTCCCAAGTCTATCAACCTTTCAGCGATCGGCCGGTGCGTGTTCTCTCCTACGGCATTCCCGATCCCTCGGCCAAAGTTCAACCCGCGCCGCGTTCCGAAACAAAGCCGATCGAGTTTTTGCTACTCGGCACAATCGAGAATCGCAAAGGCCAACAGCTCTTGCTCGAGGCCCTTCGAAAGCTCTCGGATGACGTCTTGCAGAAAACACGGTTTCGGATTGTGGGTCGCGCGCATGATCCGGCGATCACCGAAGAGATAAAGAGGGCCGGGCAGAAATCTTCTTACCTTAGCTATGAAGATGGCGTCTCACCAGATGCGGCACTGGCGCTCATTCGAGACACCGATGTTATGCTCTGCGCCTCCTGGGATGAGACCGGTCCGCTGATTTTGATGGAAGCGCTCGCCCTCGGCAAACCGATCCTCAGCAGCAACGTCGGCGCGGTGGCAGAATATCTTTCTCCCGAAGCAGAGGGATTGTTTTTCTCCCCAGGCGACGCCGATGCGCTGGCACGCGGCATTGTCCGCATGGCACTCGAGCCGGAGCTACGCGACCGTCTTTCCAGGAATGCTCGCCGCAGCTACGAAAAATATTTTTCGTTCGAAAATTTCGCCGAGAATTTTGTAAACCTGCTCATGGAAGCAATTTCATCGCGCAAGGAAAGGCGCGCCACAGATAAGGCGCGCGCGGCCTAACCTTCGTGAGCGAATGGATGCAAATCGGGTCAATCCGGGCCGGCCTCGAGTTCTCTTCTTCTCCCATGAGACGACGTTGAGCGGCGCGCCGATGCAGTTGCTCCATCTTCTGCCCTGGCTACGCAAAGAGGGTTGGCAAGTTGGCCTCGCCGCGCCCGAGCATGGCCCGATCTCTCGCCAACTGGAAGCGAGCGGAATTCCGGTCTTTATCGATAAAACTTTCCTGACCGATGCTTCGCACACGCGGCTCGCAGAAACCTGTGCGCAATTCGATTTCGTCGTTGCGAATACCATCGTCTCGTGGCCGGTCGTGCGCGTGGCTCACCGTCTTAAGGCGCCGGTGATTTGGTATCTGCACGAAACCCTGGTCGCGGTGCGGCTGATGGGCCAGATCCCGGAGATCCAGCCTACGCTGCGCATGGCGAACCTACTCGTTACGCCGACCGATCGAACGGCCGATGTTTATCGCGATATCAGCGACACACCGGTGACAGTCGCGCCGTATGGGATTCCGCCGCCGCCGCCCCTTGCTCGCAAAGTCAAACACGGGCCGCGCGAGTTTGCGACGCTGGGAAGCTTTGAGCCACGCAAAGGTCAGGATGTGTTGCTCGAGGCGATCGCGCTCCTCGATGGATCGAGCCCCAGTTTTTTCAGAATGGCAGGCCGCGTGTTGGACAAAGTTTTTTTCGCGCGACTCCAAACCGCCGCGGCCGCCCTGCCAAATGTGGCTCTTCTCAACGCGCTCGATCACGCCGCGGCCATGGCGCTTCTCCATGAAGCCGATGTGCTAATTTCGCCGTCGCGCGACGAAACGATGCCGGTCGTGATTTTGGAGGCGATGGGCGCGGGAAAAGCCGTCATCACTACCGATGTCGGCGGCGTGCGCGAATGGATTCACAACGAGCTCAACGGCCTCGTCGTGCCCCCCGAAAATCCCGAGGCACTTGCCGCCGCGGTCGCGCGCTGCGCGAAAGATCGGGAGCTGGTGGAGCAGTTGGGAGCGGCCAGCCGCCGCACCTTCGATCGCCATTTCGCCTTGGACCGGTTTGCAACGCGCTTCGCTGAATTGATCGAGTTGGTGCGCGCTGGAAAATTTCAGCGCCGCCCGGCTTCCTCCATCAGCTATCAGGAGTGGATTGCGCAGTTTGATGCGGCGACGCCGGGCGGCGCGTTGATCTTGCGCCGGCGAGTGCGGGCGATGTTGCGGCAGCCGCTGATCTCGGTTGTGCTTCCAGTTTACAATCCTGATCTGAGTATTCTCGCCGCAGCTATTGAATCGGTGGAACATCAGACTTACCAGCACTGGGAGCTTTGCATCGCCGACGATGCTTCGACTAACCCGGACGTGCGCCCGTTTCTCGAAGCGAAAGCCCGCGCCGATTCTCGCATCAAACTGGTCTTTCGGGAGACGAATGGCCACATCTCCGCGTGTTCGAATTCCGCCATCGCGTTGGCTACCGGCCAATGGTGCGCGCTGCTCGATCAGGACGATGCTCTGGCGGCAAACGCGCTCGCTATCGTCGCGCTCGAAATCGAACACTATCCCGATGCCGGCTTGTTTTATTCCGACGAAGACAAGATCGATGCCACGGGCCGGCGCTCAAATCCATTCTTTAAAACGGATTGGAATCCGGAGCTTTTTCTCGGGCAAAATTTTGTCAACCACCTCGGCGTTTATCGGGCCGAGCTTCTGGACAAAATCGGCGGATTCCGCGAAGGGTTCGAGGGTTCTCAGGATTACGATCTCGCGTTGCGCTGCGTGGAACGGCTCGAGCCGAAACAGGTGCGACACATTCCGCGGATCTTGTATCATTGGCGCGCCGTCGAGGGCAGTCTGGCCGCGGTGGCCGACGCGAAACCGTATGCGAAAGAAGCCGCGCGCCGCGCTATCGCCGATCATCTCAAACGGATGGGGGTGGCGGCACGCGTCGAAGCATGCCCGGAAAATATCGAATCGCATCGCGTCATCTACGAATTGCCGGAGCCGCGGCCGAGCGTTTCGATTATTATCCCAACGCGTGACCGGGCGGAGCTGCTCGAGCGCTGTCTCGCCAGCATTCGCGAAGAGACCGATTACGCTCCCACCGAGATCGTCATCGTCGATAACGGTTCGACGGAATCGGCCGCGCTGGAACTTCTGCGCCGGGAAGAGCGGCGGGGAGACGTGCGGGTTGTGCGAGACAATGGCGCATTCAACTACAGCCGTCTCATCAATCGTGGCGTGTCGGCCGCGTGGGGCGAAGTGCTCGCGCTCCTGAACAACGACATGGAAGCGAATGAGCCGGGTTGGCTACGCGAAATGGTAAGTCACGCCATGCGCGTCGGAATCGGTGCGGTCGGCGCGCGTCTCTGGTATCCCGACGGGACTCTTCAGCACGGCGGCGTTATTCTCGGCTTGGGCGGAGTGGCGGGCCACGCTTTCCCGCGAATTCCGCGCGGACATCCCGGCTTTTTCAATCGTGCCTGGTTGCAACAAGATTGTTCCGCCGTTACCGGCGCATGTCTGGTCGTGCGTCGCGACGTTTTCGAAAAGGCCGGCGGTTTGGATGAAGTAAACATCGGCATCAGTTTCAATGATGTGGATTTTTGTCTGCGTCTGCGCGCCGCCGGGCTGCGAAATATCTGGACGCCCTATGCCAATTTGATCCATGTCGAATCGGCCTCGCGCGGCTACCACGCTACTTCCGAGGAGAAGGCGCTATTCGTTCGCGAAGCCACTTACATGCAGCGCAAGTGGGGCGCCGAGTTGATGCACGATCCCTTCTACAATCCGAATCTAAGTCTCAACTTGCCCGGATTCGAGCTAGCTGTCCCGCCGCGCGAATAGAATGTCTGCGCAGCAAAATATCCGAAAGTTTCTGCTAAGGCGCGACCGGTCGGCTTATTTCCACTAACACCTTTTTCCGGTTTGACCAACGAATTTGCATGTGAGCAAATCAACGCGATGCGTTCCCTGATCATCTTCCTTGTTCGAGCAACACTTTTCGCAACGAAGATAACTACTCGCCCACCGCAGAGGCAACATGCCTGCGTTCCGACGATCTTGCTTTTGCTGCGCCCGGCTAAAAGCTGTTAGAGGTGCGCAAGACGAAAATCATTTGCACGCTGGGGCCGGCGAGTGAGAAACCGGAGACGCTCCGGCAGTTGGTGCACGAAGGCGCCAATGTTTTCCGGCTCAACATGAGTCACGCGCAACATGATTGGGTGCGCGAGATCGTCCCGCGAATTCGCGCCATCGCGCAGGAACTTGGTCGCGCTGTCGCCATTCTCATGGACACGCAAGGCCCGGCCATTCGCACCGGCGATCTCAAGACCGATTTGCATCTGAAACCCGGAGACATTCTCGAGTTCACCGTGCGCGGAGCAAAGAGCGAGGAAGCCTACTCGGTGGACGTGAACTACGATGGATTGATCAACGACATCAACGAAGGCGACACCGTTCTGGTTGATAACGGCGTCATTCATCTGCTCGTGCTGGAGAAACGCGAGAACCGCATTCGTTGCAAAGTGATCACGCCTGGAACGCTGAGTTCGCGGCGACATATCAATCTGCCGGGTGTGCGAGTGAATTTGCCGCCGCTTACCAAAAAAGATCTCGGAGACGTCGCGCTGGGGGTAGAAATGAACGTGGACTTTATCGCCTTGAGCTTCGTGCGGCAGCGAAGCGATCTGGAGGAATTGCGGGAATTGCTTGCGCAAAAAGGAAGCAAAGCCCGGGTCATGGCGAAGATCGAAGATCAGTCCGCTGTCCGCTTGATCCACGAGATCATCGCCTCGGCCGACGCCATCATGGTGGCACGCGGCGATCTCGGGATCGAATGCCCAATTGAGGAGCTGCCAATTATTCAGCGTAAGATTGTGAAACTTTGTGCGCGGCTGGGAAAACCGGTGGTGGTTGCGACGCACATGCTGGAATCGATGATCCACAATCCCCTCCCGACTCGCGCGGAAATTACCGATGTGGCCAACGCGGTTTTCGAGCAAGCCGATGCGATCATGTTAAGTGGCGAAACCAGCCTCGGGGATTATCCGGTAGAATGCGTGCGCATTTTGCATCGAGTGGCACTGCGCATTGAGCGCAGCGGTGGCGCCGGTTACGCCAAAGCAGCTGTGCTCGAAGATGTGCGACAAAAAACGGTGGCATCCGCAGTTGTCCTGGCGAACTCGCTGTCGCGGGCGCGGATCATCGTCTTTACCCGGCACGGCGCGATGGCCCGCAATACTTCCAACTTGCGTCCGGAACACGCCACCATTTTTGCCTTCACTCCGAGCGAGGAAGTGCGACGCCAACTCGCACTTTGTTGGGGAACTTATCCGGTGCGGATAAAGTTTTCCGAAGATCCTAACGCCACTATCGAGGCGGCCGAGAAATATCTGCGCGATGCGGGATTGACCTCGCCCGGTGACAATTTGGTTATCATCAGCGACCTGCGCGCGGGCGAGACATTGGTGGATACGGTGCAGCTGCGAACGGCGCGGTGAAATGACGCACGGAAAAGAAAACGCGCCGCGTTTGTGGTTGTGCGCGGCGCGTTATGAATTTCTGCTGAGCGCCTCTTATGCCTCGACCGGCATCTCGAGGTCGATGTCGATCGGCCGCTCTTTTTTCGCGAGGGCGCGGCGCAATTTCGACAGCGCGATGTTTTGCAACTGCCGAATACGCTCGCGCGTCACTCCAAATTTCTTCCCGACTTCTTCCAGCGTCTTCGGCTTGCCGCCGTCGAGCCCGAAGCGCGAGAAAATAATTTTGCGTTCACGATCGTCCAGCACTTCCAGCAAACCGCCCACTTCGTTGCGCAGATTTTTGTCGCGCAACAATTCGAACGGCGTCATCGCTTCCTCATCGCCCACGATTTCACCGAACTCAGTCGAATCATCATCGCTGATCGGCGCGTCCAACGAGGCCGGCCGGATCGAGACCGTTTTCAATTGCGAAACTTTCCCAGCGGCGATTCCGATTTCTTCACCGAGCTCGTCATCGGTCGGTTCGCGGCCGAGCTCTTCGCTCATTTGCAATGAGACGCGTCGCATCTTGGAAATTTTGTCCACCAGATGCACGGGGAGGCGAATCGTCTTCGATTGATTGGCGAGCGCGCGTTTGATCGATTGCTTGATCCACCACGCGGCGTAGGTGGAAAGTTTTCCACCCTTCGCCGGATCGAAGCGCTCGACGGCTTTCATCAGGCCGATGTTGCCCTCCGAAATCAAATCGAGCAGCGGCAATCCAAGATTCGCATAATCGTGCGCGATCTTAACGACCAGACGCAGATTCGAACGAATCATCAGGGCGCGAGCTTCCTTGTCGCCGCGCTTAATTTTAGCGGCGAGTTCAATCTCCTGCTGTGGAGTGAGCAATGGGATCTGCCCGATTTCCCGCAGGTAAATCTTTATTCCAGTATCGCTATCTTCGGCTGCCATAAAACTTCTCTTCATGAACGTAAAAGGGGGGTAGGGTATCCATTCTCCGACTATTTAGGTTTCGCCGGCATTCCTCAATCGCAGCATTTATCACGCGCGAAAGTCCTTAACAAGGTTAAATATTCGCATTTCTGACATTTGCTGGATGCATTTTGTTCAAATAAGGTTTTCTCCTTCGCTGTCAGGCGTTTATCGGCTATGGAAATTTGAGAATTTGGCTGATTTTTGAACCTTGAGGAGGCGATCCCAACTTTCTTCGATTTTTCGAGCCCGAGCGCGCCAAAAATTCCCGCTTATCCCGCCTCGAATTTTTCGCAGCCGCGTCAAAACCGCCCAGGGTGCCTTATATATATAAATAAGGCCAAATAGACGCGACGGGTCATCCCGAGACGCGAAAACGTCGAGGGACCCCGCGAGCGGGCAATTGGGCACCAAACAACCTCGTGCGATCCACCATCCTGGGAGAGGTCCCTCGCGTGCGCTCGGGATGACAAGCATGCGGCGGGGCGTCCTGGCAGCCCGGAGAGGCCTCTTTTCGCCCGCAGTTTCAATGAAAATGGATTTGTCCCTTTTCGCGCGAAAATTTCTCTGCCAACCTCGCGCAGATGTTCGCGAAAATTTATTCCGCCGCGGTTTTCGGCGTTGATGCC
>Ga0209376_1002027_pt1 | contig 19595 bp, 19 predicted proteins | sample GraSoiAngelo_134_FD_185891 | JGI IMG/M metagenome (GOLD analysis project Ga0209376, IMG submission 185891) | Grasslands soil microbial communities from the Angelo Coastal Reserve, California, USA - 14_0929_05_30cm (SPAdes) (version 2) | ecosystem: Environmental > Terrestrial > Soil > Grasslands ... | reverse complement strand
CGGCCGATTTCGTGAACACGATCGGCGTCGAGGAGATCGTGACGCTGATCCGCGAGGCCGGCTTCACCCCCGCCCAGCGCACCACCGAGTACGACATCCTCAAGCGCTACTGATTTAGATCGGGGGAGCGAGCGCCGCTCCCCCCCACCGGCCACCCCGCGCCGTCCGACTTGTCGACCCGATTGCGCCGGCAAAGCCGGCGCTCGAACGATGTCTATAACGCCAGAATGGGGGGCTTGGGGGGCCCTTCGGGGCCCCCCAAAACCGCATCGCCAAATCGAGGCGCGCCACGGCTCTGCCGGGGCGTGTCCGAGCGCGGGAGGGTATGGGGGGCCATTTCGGGGCCCCCCATCTAATCAGATCGGGTCGATTGCGGGGATCGCGGGGATCAGGCCCTGGGCGTGGGCCATCGCGAACAGGCGCTCGATCGCGGCGCGCCCGTCGCGGCCGAGCGCCAGCGTGAAGTCGTTCACGTACATGAGGACGAACCGGCGGCAGGTTTCCTTGTCGATCCCGCGTCCGTAGCGCATCGCGTACTCGAGCGCCTCGTCGACGTTCGCGTGAGCCCATGCGATCGAGTCGCGGAGCCCCTGCGACAGCGCGCGGTGCAGGTCTTCGCCCAGATCCCGGCGCATCACGTTGACGCCGAGAGGCAGCGGCAGGTTCGTGTCGCGCTGCCAGGCCTCGCCGAGGTCGAGCACCTTCACCAGGCCCATCGTCTGGTGGGTGATCTGGCCCTCGTGGATGAGCAGGCCCAGATCGGCCTGGCCGTCGAGCACGGCCTGCGGGATCTTGTCGAAGGCCACCTCGATCAGTGGCGGATCGCCCACGTAGAGCCGTAACAGGAGCGCCGAAGTGGTGTGCTTGCCCGGGCTCGCGACGACGTGGTTCTCGAGCTCGGACCGAGGAATAGGCTCGCGCGCGACCAGGATGGGACCGTAGCCGAGCCCCATCGACGCGCCCGGATCCATCATCCGGTACTGATCGGCGATCAGCAGATAGGTCGCGAAGGACACCGCGGTCACCTCGAGCTCGGCGGTGCGCGCCCGTCGATTGAGCGATTCGATGTCCTCGAGCACGTGCGCGACGGTGACGCCGGGGATCGTCACCTTCCCGGCGGTGAGGGCGTAGAACATGAACGCGTCGTCCGCGTCGGGGCTGTGACCGATCCTCACCGTGGGCATCTGATGCTCCCGCGACTGCGCGTGCTCGAAACGAGGGACTGACTAGTCGGTGGCGAAGCCCAGCCGGCACTCACCCGCACGGATCGCGCGAATGATCGCGTCGCGCTTGCGCGGGGCGTCGACCTCGATCCACGCCTGGCCGAAGTGGATGGGTCCGTGGGCGTCGTCGGTCGCGATCTTGGCCAGCGGGATCGCGGCGGACTCATAGATCCGATGGCGTCGGCCGGTCTCCGTCACCTCGATCGCGTCGAGGGCGATCCCACCCGCGCGGATGCGCCGGATGCGCTCGATGGTCTGGGCGACGTCGAGCCGATAGCGCGCCGGATGGTTCAGCACGTGGAGGGTCTCGCGCTCGCCGATGACCTTGCCGATGTGCTGATCGAACCGCGGCCAGTTCAGCTCGATGCCGTGGAACAGCAAGAGATTCGACGTGAGCCGAGGCAGCGCCTGCCAGTAATCCTCTTCTTCGATCCAGTTCTCGTGGTCGGTGATGGCCAGGAAGTCGTAACCGAGCGCCTCGTACGCCGCGATGAGCTGGTTCGCGTCCTTGACGCCGTCGGACCAGGTCGTGTGGGCGTGGAGGTTGCCGCGGAGCCAGGGCATCAGCGGGGCCCCTTTCGGGCAGAGCCCGAAGTCATCGGCTCAGGGGGCTAGAGCGGGCGGTCGAGCGGGCGGCGGGCCGTCCCAGGTCATCGAAAAGCCCAGCGCGAAATACCCGGTGACCTCGCCCCACCCGGAAACGGGAGAGCCGACCGGCGTGTTGGGAGACACCCAACCTGCTATGCCCACGCGCCCGGTCGACGTCGGCGTGGAGCGGCGGCTGGACAGCGGCCCGATGAAGGCGGGGTCGTGCTCGACCAGACCGCCCCGCGGATAGTGATCCGCGTCGCTCGGTCGCGTCTGGTCGGAGAGGCTCGGCGTGATGACGTTGGGCTCGCGGTCGCGTGCCGTGGGTGGGGACGGTTTCTGGATCTCGACCTGCTGGGCCAGCGCCGGCGCCGCGACGAGCAGCAGGAGCGTTGCGGCGACGATGTACTTCATATGGTCATTGTACGGATCGCCGGCCCGCCCACTAGCGATTGGCAATGCGTCTGTCGACGTCCGCCAATTCCGGAAAGGGCAGCCGTTACGCCGCGGCACGCACGCATGAGCGCGGAAACGTCGGCGAGCGAGTCGAGCGAGAGGGCCAGTCGCGCGAGCCGGCGGGCCAGTGTCACGGCGCCAATGATACGCTTGCGCCGTGCCGGGGATTCTGGCAATCGTCGCGCTCGCCGGTCTCCTCACCGCGTGCGCCGAGACTTCGCCGCGGCCCGAGGCGATTCCCGTCCGGGCCTCCGATTTCAGGGCGAGCGAGATGCGCCAGCCCGTCGTCTTCGCCCAGATTCGCTTCGGCCCCGGCGAGTACAGCGGCGAAGAGCGGAAGTCGATGGAGCAGGAGCTGGAGGGAGCACTGCTCGAAGAGCTGAACGCGCGCGCGCTGCTCGCAAAGGAAGTGCGGGTGTCCGTCGCCCGCGGCGACGCCGAGCGCGATCCGGGGCCTGCGCTGGCGCGCGCCCGCGAGCTCGGCGCCGACCACGCTGTCCTCGCAGAGCTGCGGGTGAGCCGCGGTCCTCAGGTGTTCTGTCAGGGTACTCGCAAGCGGTTTCACGCGAATGCGACGCGATGGGAGCAGACGGCCGAGGTCGTGCGCGCCAGCGACGGGAACGTGCGGCTTCGGGTCGCGCCGGGCTCGATCCTCCCGGTGCTCGACCTCGACGCCGACTGCGACAACCCACGGGACTCGCGCCGCCTCACGTCCGGCGAGGCCGTCGCCGACGCGGTCAAACGGATCCTGACGCGGCTCCTGTCGCAGTAGCGCGCCGTGCGCGCCGCAGGCCGTCGCGGGGCTGGGGCGCCGCCGGCCGCGGCGCGGCTTCAAGCGTCGAAGGGGTGGGTCGGCCGGGCTAACCGGGCAGCGCGACGTTGCCGTCGGGCTCGCGGACGTTGCCGTCCCGCTCGCGGGCGCGGATCGCCGTGACGCTCCGGCCCTCGGCGTCCTTGACCTCGAACACCTCGGCGAGCCCCGCCTCGATCAGCTGCTGCACCAGCGCCTCTCGCTCGGCGCCGACCGGGGGAAGCTGGTGGGACTTCCAACGCATCACGAAGTAGCCGCGGCTCACGTGCGGCAGCCGCGCCTCGGCCCGCTGGAGCTCCTGGAGCGCGCGCTCCAGCACGATCTCGGAGGCCGGTAACGCGGCCTGAGGCGCCAGCCGTGACGGCGCCAGACGAGTCGGCGCGCGCTCGAACGTGCGGGGACGCTCGACCCGGAACGACCCGACGCCCTCGCTCAGATGGATCTGGCCGAAGCAGCGGACGCGGAGGTCCTTGGACAGCTCCTCGGCCGACCACGTCGCCACCCAGACCTGCCGGCCGAGGGCGTTGACCGCCTCGACGGCCGGCACGAAGTCGTCGTCGCCGGAGACGAGCACCGCGACGTCGAACGCCCCGATCGCCGCGTACTGGATGATGTCGGCGACGAGCCGCGTGTCCACGCGCTTCTCGGTCGTGTATTCGTAGTCGCCGCCGCACGCCGGGCATCGCCCGGTGCGGCGCACGCGCGGCTCGCGCTTGACGAAGTAGCCGGGCCGGAGCTCGAGGCCCTTCAGGAAGCCTTCGACCAGGGGCGGCGCGTCGGCGGAGAGACCGACGTAGTAGTAGGCCCCGCCGAAGATCGCGGTCGCGCCACCCACGGCGTGGGTGATCCAGGCGGCCAACCGATCGTAGTCGACACGGAGGGCTTCGTCGTAGCGCTGAAGCGAGCGATAGAAGTTCTGCCCGTCAAAGAAGATGCTGACCTTCATCCCAGCTCCCGAGCAATCACATCGTGGTGATTAATAGTGGACGATATTGGACTCGAACCAGTGACCTCTGGCATGTGAGTCCAATACGTCGGTACCTCTAAGTGGGCGGAAGTATGCACACGCGAAGGGAACTCCGCAAGTAGGTGTTGTGCCTACAGATATCTCAGAGTGCCGGGTGGCGACTGCGGCGCACCGGCCATCAGACCCGCGACGTGTTCGACCGCTACAACGTCTGGGACGAGCAGGACGACCGCCGAGCGGTTGAGCCGCTCGCCAGGCGCAGTGGCGGTCACCGCCGCAGAGTCGAAGAGCACCCCGAAATCTGCGCTGCGGCTGGTCAGGAGTGGCGCTTAAGCGCGGAGGTTAGGTGGTGGACGATACTGGACTTGAACCAGTGACCTCTGGCATGTGAGGCCAGCGCTCTGCCAACTGAGCTAATCGTCCGTGGTTTGGGAAGTTAACCACTCAGGCGAGCCCTGTCAAGCGCGGGGTGTATGCCCGGCCAATCGCCCGAGCGCACGCGCGCGAGAAAATCCTCGACGCGTAGCCCTCCCTGTCGTAGACGAAGATCCGCTCCGCCCGGTCGATCCGATCCAGATGCGCGAGGATGGCGGCGCGCGCCTCGTCGCCGGTCATCGTGACGGGGTCTCGATGGAGCTCGGGCGTCGGGCACTCGAGCATCTCGGCCCAGTGTCGGAAGCTTCCGCAGAGACACACGGTCTGGGCCATGGCGCCGCCGAGTCTACTCCAAGAGGCCTACCGAGAGGGCATCGCGCGCCGGGGCCATATATCACACGGTGATGGTCCAGCCATCACGCCGTGATACAGTGCTTCGGTGCCTGCTCGCATCCGCACGCGCCCCCCGGCCGCCGGGCGGGTCGACTACGAGACGCTGGCCGATCTGCGCTATCAGGTGCGCCGCTTCCTGCGGGTCCGCGAAGAGCTGGCCCGGGCCGCGGGGCTCGAGCCGCAGCAGTACCTGCTCCTGCTCCAGGTGAAGGGCATCGAGCGCACGCGGGTGCCGACGATCGGCGTGCTGGCCGAGCGCCTGCAGATCCGACACCACGCCACCGTTCAGCTGGTCGACCGACTCGTCGACCGCGGCCTGGTTCGGCGCCGCCGCGCCGAGGCCGACCGACGCGCCGTCGTCGTGGAGGTGCGGCCACGTGGCGACGCCGTCCTGAGGAAGCTGACCATCCATTCACTGGCCGAGCTGCAAGAGGGCGCACCGGCGCTGGCGGCGGCGCTCGGCCGTCTCATCGGTGAGAACAGCCCCCGGCGTTGGCGGCCAGCGCGAAGGGCGAGCCGCCGTCGATAAAACTTCCGGACTGCCGAGGCTTCCGGCGAGGATCGAAGCCAAGGAGGGTCCAGTGATGAGAAGCATCCTGACAGTGCACGCAGCTCTGCTCGTCCTGTTGCTGAGCGGGTGCGCGAAGCAGCCGGTGGCGATGAGTCCTCAATCGTCGGCGCCGTCGCCTAGCGGCATGCCGAGCGCGGTCAGCCCGTCGTCGCAGCCGGCCTTCAGCCAGTCCACGCCGCCCCCTGAAGCAAATCAGCCGGTCGTCGGCCGATCCGACAGCGGGTCGGCCAGGCCCGCGATCAGGGAGTTCGTGGAGAACGCCGCGCTGAGGGACATCTACTTCGAGTTCGACAAGTACGATCTGCGTCCCGGCGATACGAAAGTCCTCGACGTCAACGCCGGCTGGCTGAAGGCCAACCCGGGCCACCAGATGTTGATCGAGGGACACGCCGACGAGCGGGGCACCGACGCCTACAACCTGGCGCTCGGCGAGCGGCGCGCGCAGGCCGCGATGAACTACCTCGTCGCCCAGGGCATCCGCGCGACCCGGATCTCGATCGTGAGCTACGGCAAGGAGCGCCCGGTTTGCAATGAGCACAACGAGGCCTGCTGGGCCCGGAACCGCCGCGATCACTTCCTGACGAAGGCCCAATAACACGACCGCCATGCACTGAGAAGTCGGGCGGCCCGGGCGGGCCGCCCGACTCAGCCACACCGGACGCGAAGCGTATAATCCCGCCCATACCCCGGTCAGGAGGCGACATGGCGACCCCTGAAAGCTCCGCCCCGGCCCCGAGCGGCCGCGCGGCCGTCGTGCGGCAGGACCTCGACAACGTACTGCACCCCGCGGTCGCGCATCGGCAGCTCGAGGCCGAGCCGATGGTGATCGTCGAGGGCCACGGCTCGACGGTCGTCGACGCCGACGGCACCGAGTACCTGGACGCGATGGCCGGCCTCTGGTGCGTGAACATCGGTTACGGCCGGACCGAGCTCGCCGACGTCGCCGCCGCCCAGATGCGGGCGCTCCCCTACTATCCCCACACCGCCATGAACGCGCCGGCGGCCGCGCTCGCCGAGCGGGTGAACGGTCTGCTCGGCGGTGACAACCACGTGTACTTCGTCGCCTCCGGCTCGGAGGCGAACGAGGCGGGGTTCAAGCTCGCCCGGCAGTACACGAAGCACGAGAGCCCAGGCCGCTATCGCTACAAGACGATCAGCCGCTACCTCGGCTACCACGGGACGACGCTGGCGACGCTGGCCGCGGGCGGGATGGGCGACCGGAAGACGAAGTTCGAGCCGCTCGGCGGCAACGACTTCGTCCACGTGGCACCGCCCTACTGCTATCGCTGTCCGTTCGGCCTCACCTACCCGTCCTGCGAGCTCGCGTGCGCGAAGAACGTCGAGGCGACGATCCAGGGTGAGGGCCCGGACACGGTCGCGACGGTCCTGGTGGAGCCGATCATGAGCGCGGTCGGCGTCGCGGTGCCGCCCGACGAATATCTGCCGGAGGTCGCCGCGATCGCGAAGAAGTACGGCTGCCTCTTGCATGTCGACGAGGTCATCAACGGCTTCGGCCGGACCGGCAAGATGTTCGCGCACCAGCACTACGGCGTCCGCCCGGACATCGTGGCGATCGCCAAGGGGCTCGTGAGCGCCTACCTGCCGATCGCCGCCACCGTCGTCCGCAACGACGTGTTCAAGTCGTTCGTCGGCGAGCCGTCCGAGAACCGGCAGGTCTTCCAGATCTCGACGTACGGCGGTCATCCGGTCGCCGCCGCCGTGGCCAACCGCAACGTCGAGATCCTCCTCGAGGAGCGCCTGGCCGAGCGCTCGGCCGAGAACGGGGCCTATCTCTTGGACGGGCTCCGCACGCTCGCGCGACATCCGTGGGTCGGTGACGTGCGCGGCAAGGGGCTCTTCGCCGGCGTCGAGCTCGTTCGCGACCGCGCCACCAAAGAAGCGATTCCGCCGGAGCGCGTGAAGGGCGTGGTCGACTTCGCCCGACGCAACGGCGTGATCGTCGGCCGCTCCGGCGGCGGCCGCCACCTGGGCAGCACGATCGTGCTCTCGCCGCCGCTGATCATCACCCGGCCCGAGATCGACCGCGTCGTCGCCGTGCTCGACAAGGCCATCGCCGAGATGGGCAGCCTGCTCGGCCCGAGCTGATCGTGGCCCCGCCCCGCTTCGGGCTGAACCGGTTCGACGCGCGCTCGGTCGACGCCTTCGCCGCCGACGTCCGGCGCGCGGAGGCGCTGGGCTGGGACGCGGCGTTCCAACCGGACTCGCAGCTGCGGCGCCGCGACACCTACGTGCTGATGGCGGCGGCGGCGCGCGTCACCGAGCGCATCGTCCTCGCCACGCTGCTGGCGAACCCGATCAACCGCCATCCGAGCGTCACCGCGTCCTCGATCGCGACCGTCGACGAGCTGGCGCCGGGCCGCACGCTGCTCGGCTGGGGCGTCGGCGACACCGCCGTTCGCCTGATCGGGCTCCGCCCGGCGCGCGTCCTCGAGCTCGAGTCGAGCACGCGCCTGATGCGCCAGCTGCTCGACGGCGAGGCGGTCGACGTCGGCGCGCGCGAGCCGGCCCGCCTTCCGCATCACCGGCCGGTGCCGATCTGGATCGCGGCCGGCGGCCCGCGCACGCTCCGCATGGCCGGTGGCGTCGCCGACGGCGTCTTCGTCCGGGTCGGCACGCACACGGCCAACCTCAAGAAGTCCATCGACGAGATCCGCGCCGGCGCGGCCGCCGCCGGGCGCGATCCGTCGTCGGTCCGCCTGGGCGCCGTGTTCCACACCGTGCTGGTCGAGGATCGTGCCCGCGCGCTCGCGATGGGCAAGTCGATGGCGGCCGGTTACTACGAATACTCGCCGATGCTCTTCGACCCGCCCGGCCTCGTCTGGTCGGGTCCGGATCCCGAGAAGCTCAAGCGCGAGCGCTCGGTCTTCCCGGACTTCCACCACGCGCCGGATCTCGAGGCGAGCGGCCGCGTCGTCGACTTCCTGCCGGAGGCCGCCGCCGACGCGTTCTGCCTGCGGGGCGCCGCGTCCGAGATCGTCGCGCAGCTGCTCGCCGTGCTCCGCGCAGCGCCGACGAGCTTCGACTACGTCTGCCTGCACCCGATCCCGAACCCGACGGCACCGGACGATCCCGAGCGCGGCTTCATGGCGCGCGTCGCGCGCGAGGTGCTCCCGCGCGTGCGCGCTGAGCTCGGCGCCGGCGCCTGAAACGGAGACCCGCGACGGCGACGCCACCTCCCGGCCTCAAGGTGCGAGGGCGATCGCACTTCGCAGCCCGGTGATCCTCATCGAGTTCGATCACCAGCGGGGCATCGCGTTCGACAACGACGCGCCGTCGCGGCACCACATCCACACGGTGGTCCGCACGCCGAACGGCAACGACTACGGGCGGGATCTGCTGCGCCAGCACCACGCGCGGTTCGACCACAGGCACCCCGACCACCGTCACTGACGCGAACGCCCCGGGCGTTTTCCGGGGCGTGTCGACTCCGAGCGGCGCGGCCACCGGCACTCTCCGGAGGCACCGCGTTCCGGACGACCACGGGAACGCCCAGCCTCCGTCGTACGGGTTTGACCGGGTGCCTTTCGCAGGAGTTCACCTCCTTGCTCACCTCGCTCAACAGCCTACGCTGTCCACGGTGGAAAAAGACGCGTTGGGAGAGAGGGGAGACGACCGATGACCAGACGGTGGCACGTGATCGCAGTGCTGATCGGGCTCCTCGCCCTCCCGGGCGCGCCTGCGCTCGCTCAGCTCCTCCCGGGTCTTCCTCCCGTCCCGCTCCCTCCCACCCCGATTCAGCTGACGGTCGAGATCGATCCCACTCTCCAGCAGAGACTGGCCACCGTGACGCCAGACCAGCCTGTCGAAGCCGTCCTGACCTTCAGCCGGTATCCGAGCACGATCGACCTCTTCCTCGTCGCGGCCACCGGCGTTCAGACTCTCCCCTTCCGTATGCTCCCGATGGTGGGCGTGCGGGGAATTCCGGCCCAGATTCAGAGCCTCTTCACCCTGCCGGGTCTCAAGTCGATCTACGACAACCGTCAGCTCCAGTACTTTCTCGACGAGAGCGTTCCGCTGATCGGCGCCGATCGAGTCAGGACCGAGCTCGGTGTCACCGGCAGGGGTGTGGCCATCGCAGTCATCGACAGCGGCATCGATGGGATGCATCCGGACCTGCCCTTCGGTCCCAAGGTCATCCAGAACGTGAAGGTCGGGCCCGACCTGTTCGGGAGCGGCCCGATCGTCGTCGAGAACCTCACCAACACCGACACGACGAGCGGCCATGGAACCCACGTGGCCTCCACAGCCGCCGGGACAGGTGCCGCCCTCGCGGGGAAGTACCGCGGCGTCGCCACCGGAGCAAATCTTGTGGGCCTCGGAGCCGGCGAAGCGCTGCTCGTCCTCACGGCGCTCGAGTCGTTCGACTGGGTGCTCTCGCACCGTGGTCAGTACGGGATCAGGGTGATCTCGAACAGCTGGGGGACGACCGGCTCATTCTCGGCGAACGATCCGATCAACGTGGCGAGCAAGATGGCTCATGACGCCGGGCTTGTGGTCGTCTTCGCCGCTGGGAACGGCGGGCCAGACCAGAACACCCTGAACCCGTATTGTGTCGCGTCATGGGTCATCTGCGTCGCAGCCGGCCTCAAGGACGGCAAGAGCCTGGCGGACTTTTCGTCTCGCGGCATCCCCGGCGATGCGGTCTATCACCCGACCATCACCGCCCCTGGCGTGCACATCGCCGCGGCCCGCGCCACCACCGGCATCGTCATCAACACGTTCTTCGTCGTCGACCTCGTCGACCTCGGCGCTGATGCGGTCTACTATGCGGCGGCAAGCGGCACCAGCATGGCCACTCCGCATGTGTCCGGCACCGTCGCCCTCCTGCTCGAGGCGAATCCGGCGCTCACCCCCGATCAGGTCAAGTCCGCCCTCGAGACGAGCGCGACGCCGATGCCGGGCTATCAGCAGTATCAGGTCGGCGCCGGCTACCTGAACGCATACGAGGCAGTGACGGCGGTGCGCCCCTGACGCCGAGCGCGAGCTCAACCGCACTCCGAGCGCCGCCATTGACGGCGGCGCTCGGGGCGGTGGCGTCGCTCAGTCACGGTAGGACGGGTCGACGCGATCGAGGCGCCGCAGGAGCCCCGGCCAGATCGCGGCACCCCGGCCGCGAGGCCTGGCCAGCCCCATCGGCGAGTAGGCGGCGTCGAGGACTTCCTTGGGCACGGGAATCAGCTCACCGCCGCCCGACTGGGCGCGCACCTGGATCGCGCACGAGGACTCGAGGAAGTACATCGCGACGAACGCGTCGGCGACCGTCTCCCCGACCGTGAGCAGCCCGTGGTTCCTCAAGATCAGATGCGTGTTGTCGCCGAGGTCGGCGACCAGCCGCGGCTTCTCGTCGTCGCGCGTCGCGATCCCCTCGAAGTCGTGGTAGCCGAGGCTCGGGATCACGGACATCGACTGCTGAGAGATCGGCAGCAGACCCTCGCGCTGCGCCGAGACCGCGATCCCGCTCACGGTATGCGTGTGGAGCACGCAGCGCGCGTCGTGCCGCGCGGCGTGGATGGCGCTGTGGATCACGAAGCCCGCCGGGTTCACGCCGTACGGTGAGTCGTCGAGCTTCTTGCCCTGGAGGTCGATCTTCACGAGGCTCGAGGCGGTGATCTCGTCGAAGAACAGCCCGTACGGGTTGATCAGGAACTGGTCGTCGGCGCCGGGCACCCGCATGGTGATGTGCGTGAAGACCAAGTCCTCCCAGCCGTAGCGCACCAGCAGCCGGTAGCAGGCGGCCAGGTCCACACGCACCGCCCATTCTTCAGCCGACACCTTGTCGCGAAGCGAAGTCATCTCGGTTCCTTTCTGTCCCTGCCTCTCATCGGCTGCTCAAAAGGGTCCAGATGCGAGGCGGCGCCGTCGGCGCCAACGAAGCAGATGGGCCCTTTTCAGCAGCCGATGCGGTAAAGCTTTGCCGCGTTATCCCGCGTGATCTTCCGCTGCACCCGCTCCGGCAGCCCGCCCAGGTTCTTCTCGAGCGTGCTGTGCGAGTTCGGCCAGATGCAGTCGGGGTGCGGATAGTCCGCGCCCCAGATGATGTTGTCCTCGCCGATGAGCGGGATGATCGGCTCCAGGTACTGGTCTTGCTGATAGGTCACGTAGCCCTGGCGGCGGAAATAATCGCTGGGCTTGAGCGAGAAGCCGAGGGACCGCGCGCGGTCCTGGTATTCGGTGTCGAGCCGATCGAACACGTACGGCAGCCAGGTCACGCCCGATTCACCGAGCACGAAGTTGAAGTCCGGATACTTCTCGCAGGCCCCCGAGGCCAGGATCGACACGAGCACTTCCATCGTGTCGAGCTGGAAGAGCGCCGAGCGCACCAGGCGCCACTGGGTGAAGTACTGCTTCTCCATCTCCGGCGTGTCCGGCGCCCGCAGCGCCTTGAAGCCCGTCGAGTGGAACGCGATCGGGAACCGACACTCGGCCGCCGCCTCCCAGAGCGGGAACCAGCCGTCGTGGTAGAGCGGCGGCGACATGCGCTTGAACGCGAGGTCCCCGCCCCGCAGCCCCAGCTTGGCGCAGCGGCGCACCTCGGCGGCGGCCTCGACGGGATCGGTGTTGGGGATGATCGCCAGCGGGAACACGCGCTCGGGGTTGGAGCGCTTCGCGAAGTCGGCGGCCCAGTCGTTGTACATCCTGTCCGCCCACGCCCGCATCGCCGCGTCACCGATCAGGTCGTTGATCATCAGGCAGCCGTAGACGACCTCGGCGTCGATCCCGTCGCGGTCCAGGTCCGCCAGCCGCAGCTCGGGCGTGGTCGGCCGCGGCTTGGCGCCCCGGCGGTAGTCCCATTCGAACCCGATGTCGCGCATCTCGTCGATGTGGCCGAACATGCCGCGCTGGTACTTGAGGAACCCCGGCCCGACGCCGTTCCACATGCCTTTGTCCTGGGCGTCGACGAACCAGTGGAGCCCGTCCTCCAGCTCCTCGACGCGCGGGACCATGAGCTTCCACTTTCCCGGCGCCTGCGACGACCAGAGATCGGTCGGGAGATAGGTCAGGTCGATGTGGTTGTCGCCGGAGATCAGCCGGTATTCCATGTATTCCCCCTTATCCTTGCCGCCGGAGCTTCGGATCCCACGCATCCCGGAGAGTATCACCGAACAGGTTGAAGCCGAGCACCGCGAGGCTGATCGCCAGACCGGGAAAGATCGCCAGCCAGGGCGCCTGCTCCATGAACGCCCGGCCCGTGCTCGACAGCATCAGTCCCCATGACGGCGTGGGCGGCTGGGTGCCGACGCCGAGGAACGAGAGCGTCGCCTCGATCAGGATCGCGTTGCCGAGCCAGATCGACGCGATCACGAGGATGGGCGCCGTGACGTTCGGCAGGATGTGGGTCGTGATGATGCGCGGATGCCGACAGCCCAACGCCTGCGCCGCCTCGACGTACCGGTTCTGTTTCGCCGAGAGCACGGCGCCGCGGACGATGCGCGAGTTGCCGGGAATGATCACGATCGCGATCGCCAGCATCGCGTTGGTCGTGCTCGGCTTCAGAACCGAGACGATGGCCAGGGCGAGCACGAGCCCCGGAATCGCCTGGATGGCATCCATGACGCGCTGGACGATGAGATCGAGCCGGCCCTCGCAGTAACCACACAAGAGCCCGATGACCATCCCGGCCGCGGTGCCGATCCCGACCGCGAGCAACCCGACCCAGAGCGAGATCCGGCTGCCGTAGATGATCCGGCTCAGCACGTCGCGGCCGATGTCGTCGGTGCCAAACGGGTGAGCCCGGCTCGGCGCGGACAGGCGAATCTCCGGCTGGGTCGCCAGCGGATCGTAGGGCGCCAGCACGTCGGCAGAGATCGCGGTCAGGACGAGCACCACGAGGAGCGCGGCCGAGACCGCGCCCAGCGGCTTGCGCTTCATCGTGAGCCAGAGCGCGTGCGCCCGGTTGATGGTGGTACCCGCCGGCTCCTCGAACGGCACGCGAAGGGGAACCGTCGCCATCAGGGCCTCACTGGTAGCGGATCCGCGGGTCGAGCCACGCGTAGGTGAGATCCACGATCAGGTTCAGCGTGACCAGGATCGCCGCGACCAGCATCACGTTGGTCTGCACCACCGGATAGTCGCGGTACAGGATCGCTTCCACGGTGAGCCGACCCATCCCCGGCAGCGCGAAGATCTGCTCGATGACGAAGGTGCCGGCCAGCAGGGTCCCGAGCTGGCCGCCGATGATCGTGACGACCGGGATCAGCGCGTTCTTGAGCGCGTGCTTGTACACGACGATGCGGCCGGCCAATCCCTTGGCCCACGCCGTGCGCACGTAGTCCTCACGGAGCGTCTCGAGGACCGTCGAGCGCGTCATGCGCATCGTGGCCGCCGCGAGGCGGTAGCCGAGCACGGCCGCCGGCAGCAGGAACTGCTGCAGGTTGCGCCACGGCGAGTCCCAGAAGCTCACGTAGCCGATCGGCGGGATCCAGTGGACCCAGATCGCGGAGAAGGTGATGACGAGCGTCGCCAGCCAGAAATCAGGGATGGAGAGGCCGGACACCGCGACGACGCGTCCCGCGTAGTCGGCGGTCGTGTCCTGCCGCGTCGCTGACAGCACGCCGATCGGGACCGCGATGGTGATGCCGAGGATCATCGCCAGCGCGGCCAGCTCGAGCGTCACCGGGATCGCCTTCTTCAGCGACACCGAGATCGGCTCGTTGGTGAAGATGGAGTCGCCCGGGTTCAGGCTCACCATCTGCCAGAGCCAGAGCATGTACTGTTCGTGGTAGGGCTTGTCGAGACCGAGGTCCTTGCGAAGCTTCGCCAGCTCCTTCTGGCCCACGTTGCCGGACTCGCCCATCAACGCGATCAGCGCGTCGCCCGGCATGACGCGCATCAAGCCGAAGACGATCAGTGACGAGAGCAACAGGACCGGCACGGCGAGCAGCAGGCGCCGGATCACGTACTTCTGCATGGACGCTCGCCCTCTCTCTATCGGGTCTTGGGTGCCGTCAACGCTCCATCACTTGTCGAGCCAGGCCCTGGCCAGGGTGGGCGATCCGTAGCCATCGCTACGGCGAAGCGCACGGGCGGCCGCGTTCTGCACGTGGGGCTGGAACACGAGGAACCCGTTGTCATAGGGCATCCACATGCGTAGCACTTGGTCGAACTCCCGATCGACGATCTTCTTGGTGATCGCTCGCTGCTCGTTGCGATCGGCGGTGCGCCGCAGCTTGGTCGTCAGATCGTCGATGACCGTGTCGTTGACCCGGAAGAAGTTCTTCGTCGACCTCGAGTACATGTAGTGATAAGTCCGCTCGTCCAGGCCTACCGCGTGGCCCGACTGGAACCCCCAGGACATCCCGTCCCACTTACCTTCCACGTAACGGCCGTAGTAGGTCGTGTAGTCAAGCTTGGTGATCTTCATATCGATGTTGAGGTTCTTCTTGAGATCTTGCTGCACGAGCTGCACCTGCGAGCTCATCTGCGGGAAGTACTCATAGTAGAAGAGCGTCGTCTCGAAGCCCTTGCCGTGGCCGGCCTCGGCCAGGAGCTTCCTGGCCTCTTCCGGACGGTACTGGACCCAGGGGCCGAGCTCCTTCAGGGTCGGCGCCTTATCCTGGTAGTAGAGGTACGGCACGCCCCAGCCGGGAATTCCGTGGCCTTCGAACACCGTGTCGACCTGCTTTTGGCGATCGATGGCCATCGAGATCGCGCGGCGCACCCGCACGTCGTTGTACGGCGGCTTGTCCTGCGCCAGCGCCACCCCGAACGGCGCCAGCGTGTTGTGATAGGCCTGCACGACCGCGTTGGGGTTCGTCTTGCGAAGCACCTCGACTTCGGACGGGCTCGCGACCCAGATGAAATCGGCCTGACCTGTACGGAAGGCGGCCTTGCGGGTAGAGTCGTCCGGGGTCGACAGGATTACGTATTCATCGATGTACGGACGCCCCTTGTCGAAGTAGTCGGGGTTGCGCTGGAGCACCACCCGAACCTTGCGGCTGTGCTCCTTCATGATGTAGGGGCCGGTGCCGATCAAACGCTTCTTGAGATCGCCGTCCTCTTCCAGGACCTCCCGCGCGAAGACGATCGCGATCGGCTCGGCCACGTTCTGCGGAAAGAGCGTGTTGGGGCTCTTGAGGTGGACGCGCAACGTGTACTTGTCCGGCGTCTCCATGCCCTCGATTTCCTGGAACGTGAAGGTCTGCACGCCTTCCTTCGCGTACGCCTCGTAGCAGTACTTGACGTCGGCGGCGGTGAGCTCGCGCCCCTTGAGCGGTGCCACGTTCTGCCACTTCACGCCCTGGCGGAGTTTGAACGTCCACACGCGGTTGGCGGAATCGCTCTGCCACGACTCGGCGAGATCGCCCTTCAGCGTGAGGTCGCTCGGCCCGCCAGCTTCGTCCGAGAGCGCATAGCGCACGAGGCGATTGCTGGTGAGACCGGCGAACTGGTAGAGCCCGACCGATTGCGTGAGCCGCGGATCGATCAGCGGCGGGTCCCAGGCCGACGCGCGGGTGAGAACGCCGCCGCGCTTCGGCGGCTTGGTGCTCGCCGGAATCCACTCGGGATAGCTTGCCGCCGCCGTCGCCTGACCCGATGCGCGTCCGCGACCGGCGCCGACGACCAGCGCGGTCATGCCCGCCCCGGTCCAGCTGGCGCGCTTGAGAAAGGTCCGTCGCGACACGTCACGGCGAGAGGGCTTACGAGGGTCGGTGGCGGGCATCGCAACTTCCTCCCATGAATATCCAGATATTGGCGCAAATAGGGGCAGCGAGTGGCGCAAAACTCCCATGCGCCCCTGATGAAGTCAAGGGAATCCTGACTCGACGGAGGCTCGCTTCGCTACTTGTCGATCCAGAGCCGGGCGATGGTCGGCGAGCCATATCCGATGGTGCCGCGCAGGACGCCGCCGGCCACGTTTCTCAGGTGTGGCTGGAAGAGCACGAAGTTCGAGCCGTGGGGCATCCACATCCTCAGCACCTGGTCGTACTCCCGGTCCACGATCCTCCTTGCGGTCGCGCGCTGTTCGGCCCGGTCGGGCGCCTGCCGAAGCTTCACGGTCAGCTCGTCGATGAGGGGATCGCTGACGCGGAAGAAGTTCTTCGTCGACTTCGAGTGCATGTAGACGTACGTCCGCTCGTCGAGGCCAACCGCGTGTCCGGACTGGAAGCCCCAGGCCATCCCATCCCACCTGCCCTCGACGTATCGCCCGTAGTAGCTCGTGTAGTCGAGCTTGCTGATCTTCACGTTGACGTTGAGGTTCTTCTTGAGGTCCTGCTGCACGAGCTGCACCTGCGAGGACATCTGCGGAAAGTACTCGTAGTAGAACAGCGTCGTCTCGAAGCCGTTGGGGTGACCGGCCTCGGCCAGCAGCCGCTTGGCGTCGGCGGGTCGGTACTGCCACCAGGGGCCGAGGTCCTTCGCCGCCGGCTTCGCGTCCTGGTAATAGATCCACGGCACGCCCGCGGTGACGATGCCGTGGCCCTCGTACACCGTGTCCACCTGCCTCTGGCGGTCGATGGCCATCGAGAGCGCGCGGCGGACGCGCAGGTCGTTGAACGGCGGCTTGTCCTGGGCCAGCGCCAGCCCGAACGGCGTGATCGAGGGCGTGAGCGCCTGCACGACGGCGGCGGGATTCGTCTTGCGGATCGCCTCCACCTCGGACGGGCTCTGCAGCGGCAGGAAGTCGCTCTGGCCCGTGCGGAATGCGGCGGCGCGGGTGGCGGAGTCCGGCGCCGAGAGGATGACGTACTCGTCGACGTAGGGCCGACCGGTGTCGAAGTAGTCGGGGTTGCGCTGGAGGACGATGCGCACCTTGCGCGTGTGCTCCTTGAGGACGAAGGGCCCGGTGCCGATCATGCGCTTCTTGAGGTCGCCGTCCTCCTCGAGGACCTCGCGCGAGAAGATCACCGCGACGGGCTCGGCGACGTTCTGCGGGAACAGCGCATTGGGCGTCCTGAGGTAGACGCGCAGCGTGTGCGTGTCGGGCGTCTCCATACCTTCGATTTCCTGGAACGTGAACGCCTGCACGCCCTCCTTCGCGTAGGCCTCGAAGCAGTACTTGATGTCGGCGGCGACCAGCTCGCGCCCATTGAGCGGCGGCACGTTCTGCCACTTGACGCCTCGGCGCAGCTTGAAGGTCCACACCCGCTGGTCGGGACTCCCCTGCCAGGACTCGGCGAGGTCTCCTTTGAGGCTGAGGTCGGTGTAACCGGTCGCCTCGTCGGCGAACGCATACCGCAGGAGGCGATTGCTGGTCAGCCCGGCGAACTGGAACAGCCCCACCGATTGCGTGAGACGCGGGTCGATCACCGGCGGGTCCCAGGCCGAGGCCCGGGTGAGGACCCCGCCTCGCTTCGGCGGCTTGAGGCTCGCCCCGATCCAGTCGGGATACGGCGAGGCGGCGGAGGCTCTTTGCCGACTCGCGCCGACAGCCAACGCGGTCATCCCGGCGCTGGTCACGGCGGCCCGCTTGAGGAAATCACGTCGAGTCACGCCGCGGCGAGTGGTCTGGCGAGGGTCGGTGGCAGGCATTGAAGTTCTCCTCCCGGTCCGAGTGCGGCGAACCTCCCATAGGCACCGGGTGAAGTCAAGGCAAGGATGCTATTCTCGGCGCGTCGCGCCCACAACGACGACACCCCCCATGCTGGAGGGCTGACAATGCGGTCCTCACGTCTCACGATGACGGCGCTGCTCGTCGCGGTCCTGTCGACGTTCGCAGCGCCCCAGACGGTATCCGGCCAGGCGCCCCCCGCGGGCGAAGTGATCATCGCCTGGCACGTCACGATCGCGCCCACATGGTTCGACCCGTCGAGCGCCCCGCCCCAGATCACCCCGTTCGGCACGCTCTACGCGATCCACGACGCGCTCGTGCGCCCGATGCCGAACCAGAAGATGGGCGCGAGCCTGGCCGAGTCGTGGACGGAGAGCGCCGACGGGCTCGTGTACGAGTTCAAGCTGCGCCGCGGGCTCAAGTTCCACAACGGCGATCCGCTCACCGCCGAGGACGTGAAATTCAGCTTCGAGCGTTACAAAGGCGCGGGCCTCAAGGAGCTGCAGACGCGCGTCAAGCAGGTGGACGTCGTCGATCCGCTCACGGTGCGCTTCCGGCTGAACGCCCCCTGGCCCGACTTCATGACGTTTTACGGGACGACCGCCACCGGCGCCGGCATCGTCGTCCCCAAGAAATACATGACCCACGTCGGCGACGACGGGTTCCGCAAGCAGCCGATCGGCGCCGGACCGTACAAGTTCGTGAGCCACACGCCGGGCGTCGAGGTGGTGCTGGAGGCGTACACGGGATACTGGCGGCGCGTGCCCAACGTGAAGCGGCTGGTCCTCAAAAGCGTGCCCGACGTGGGCACGCGTCTGGCGATGCTGAAGACGGGCGAGGCGGACATCGCCGTCGCACTGGACGGTCCAGAGGGTCTCGAGGTGAAGCGGGATCCGCGTCTGCAGCTCGTCTCGTCACGCCACGCGTCCATCTTCTGGCTCGAGTTCGCCGAGCAGTGGGACGCGAAGTCACCCTGGTACGACAAGCGCCTGCGGCAAGCGGTGAACCTGGCCCTCGACCGCAAGACGACGAACGAGGCCGCCTGTCTGGGCTTTTGCCCGCCGGCCGGGGTCATCGTGCCTCGCGTCATGGACTTCGCGCTGCAGGTCGAGCCGCCGCCCTACGATCCGCAGAAGGCCAAGCAGCTCCTCGCCGAGGCCGGCTATCCGAACGGGCTCGACGCCGGCGAGTTCGTGCCGATTCCCGGGTTCCCCACGGTGGCGGAGGCGACGTTGAACTACCTCAACGCGGTCGGCATCCGGATGAAGATGCGGCCGATGGAGCGCGCGGCCTTCTACGCCGCATGGCGGGAAAAGAAGCTGCGCGGCGTGTTCATGACCGCGGTCGGCAACTCGGGCAACGCGGCCAGCCGGGTCGCGGAGTTCATCAGCTCCAAGGGCGCCTACGCCTACGGCGGGTATCCCGACATCGACGACATGTTCCAGCAGCAAGCGGGCGAGCGCGACGTCAAGAAGCGCGAGGCGCTCCTCCACCGGATCCAGCAGCTCACGATCGACCGGGCGATGTTCGCGCCGATCATGGACCTGCGCGCGCTCATGGGCATCGGGCCGCGGATCGCCGACCACACGATCAACCTGGTCCCGATGACGGTGTGGCCGTCGTACGAGGACATGCGCGTCAAGGCCCAGTAGCGCAGTACCATCGCTTCCAGGAGGAACCCAATGACCCTCGATCGTTAC
>Ga0209376_1002026_pt1 | contig 19599 bp, 16 predicted proteins | sample GraSoiAngelo_134_FD_185891 | JGI IMG/M metagenome (GOLD analysis project Ga0209376, IMG submission 185891) | Grasslands soil microbial communities from the Angelo Coastal Reserve, California, USA - 14_0929_05_30cm (SPAdes) (version 2) | ecosystem: Environmental > Terrestrial > Soil > Grasslands ... | reverse complement strand
ATACGGGCGGGACTCGCCAGCCCGGCCACCTTCATTCCGCTGGTGAAACGCTCGACGTTCCTGCCCTTGATCACGACGACCGCGCCGGCCCCCGCGGCCTGCCACTCGCCGTCGTCCCACACCGCCGCGGTCCTCTCGTCGAGCCCCAGCAGCGTCTTGCCCGGCAGCTCGCGGCGTGCGGAATCGACCCAGTGGTGGCCAAAGGTGTCGTAGTGAGGAAGCACGGCCGTGTCCGCGACCAGTCCAAGCGCGTCCAGCGGCCTGCGCTGGGTGCGGTCGGGCCAGCCCGCCCGGATGAGGGTGTGGCTGCACAGAGCCATCGATCCGGCCGAGGAGCCGGCTAGCGCGGCGCCGTCGCGCCAGGCCTGGAACATCGCCGTCCAGACGCGCGTGCCCGCGAGCACCTGGACGACGAGCCCTGGGTCGCCGCCGACGAGGTAGAAGAACCCGCCCGAGCGTGCCTGGTCGGCGAGCTCTTTGGCGTTGGCGTCCGTTCGCTTCAGGACCGGAAGCTCGCGCAGCTCGAGGTCGAAGCGCTCGAACCACGCGGTGGCGTGGGCGACCGCCTGCTGCGGCCCTTGCCGCGCCGCCGCGGTGGGGACGACAAACGCCGGGCCGCGGCCGGCGGCGTGGGCAAGCATGCGGTCCTGCTCCTCGTTGCCGGGCTTGAACTCGTCGCCGCCGTTGAGAACGAGCAATCCCGGCACGACCGTATGGTATGGCCGTGCCCGAAGACCCCCCGGTTCGAGTCAGGATCGCGCCCAGCCCCACTGGCTTCGCGCACCTGGGCACCGCCAGCACCGCGCTCTACAACGTGCTGTTCGCGCGCCAGACGGCCGGCACGTTCGTCCTCCGCATCGACGACACCGACATGGAGCGCAACCGCCCGGAGTACGAGGCGCTGATCTACGAGAGCCTGCGCTGGCTCGCGCTCGACTGGGACGAGGGACCGGACAAGGGCGGGCCGCACGCGCCCTACCGCCAGTCGGAGCGGGTTGACATCTACAGGGAGGAGGCGGCGCGGCTGATCAAGGAAGGCCACGCCTACCGCTGCTACTGCACGCCCGAGGAGCTCGAAGCCGAGCGCCGCCAGGCACAGGCCGAGAAGCGCGCCTACAAGTACTCGCGGCGCTGCCTGACCAACCCGCCCGAGGGCCGCTCCGTGTTCGCGGTCCGCTTCCAGGTTCCGGGCGGAGAGATCAGGTTCACGGACATGGTGCGCGGCGAGATGCGCTTCGACGCCGACCTGATCGGCGACTTCATCATCGTCAAGTCGGACGGCTATCCGACCTACCAGTTCGCGAGTCCCGTCGATGACGCGCGGATGGAGATCACGCACGTGATCCGCGGCGACGAGCACCTCTCCAACACGCCCTACCAGCTGATGCTCGTCGACGCGCTGGGCTACCCACGCCCACAGGCCTACGCCCACATGCCCCTGATCCTGGCCCGGGATGGGTCCAAGATGTCGAAGCGCAAGCATCCAGAGCTGAACCTCGCCATCTATCGCGAGCAGGGCTACCTCCCGGAAGCGCTGCTCAACTACCTCGCGCTGCTCGGCTGGAATCCGGGCACCGAGCAGGAGATCTTTTCCTTCGACGAGCTGCTGCAGTCGTTCTCGTTCGACCGGGTGCAGCACGGCGGCGCCCGCTTCGACTGGGAGAAGCTCAACTGGATCAACGGCGAGTACATCCGCCGGCTCAGCGACGACGAGCTCGCGCGCCGCGTTCAACCATTCGTCTCGCAGCTCGACGCGGACACGATCAGGCGCGCCGTTCCCGCGCTGAAGACGCGGCTGCACAAGCTGGCGGACGCGGTCGGCTACCTCGACTACCTCTGGACGGATCCGCCCGCACCCTCGCTGGACGAAGAGACCTCACTGCGGGTCCGAGCCGCGGCCGACGCGCTGAAGCCCGTCGCCTGGGAGCCGGAGCCGATCGAGTCCGCGCTCGAGAAGGCGGTGCTGGAGTCAGGCGTCAGCAAGGGCAGGTTCTACAACCCGCTGCGCGACGTCCTCACGGGCAAGAAGGTGGCTCTGCCGATCCACTACGCCTTCGCGCTTCTTCCCAAGGACAAGGCGCTGTCTCGGCTCGAGCGGGCGGCGTGATGCCGCTCGCGATCGTCATCGACCTCGACCCGAACATCGTCCGGCTGGGGCCGCTGCTCATCACCTGGCACGGCGTGTTCTCGGTCCTCGGCATCATCGCCGCGGCGCGCCTCGGCTTCTGGCTGCTGGAGCGCAACGGCGTCGAGCTCAAGGGCGGCGGGGGCGACGGCCTGGCCTGGATGGTGATCGTCGGACTGATTGGCGCGCGTCTCCTCTACGTGTGGGAGAACTTCCGCATCTTCGCGAACGGCCAGCTCCTGCGCATGTTCGCGCTGACCGAGGGCGGCATCAGCCAGTGGGGCGGGCTGTTCGGCGCCATGCTCGGCGCGTTCATCTGGGCGCGCCGGTCGAAGTTCTCCTACTGGAAGATGATCGACGCGGGCGGTCCGGCGACCATGATCGGGCTCGCCATCGGCCGCATCGGCGACGTCATCAACGGCGAGCACCACGGCACGCCGACGACCCTGCCGTGGGGGGTCGAGTACGTGAACCCCAACACCCTCGGCGAGCCCGGCAGGATCGTCCACCCCGAGGTCGCCTACGAGATGGTGCTCTGCCTGGTCATCCTGGCCGCGATCCTGCCCTTCCACGAGCGGCTCAAGAAGCGCCTGCCGGATGGTGCGCTCGGGCTGATCTACTTCGGCATCTACGCCGCGGGCCGCTTCTTGCTCAGCTTCATGCGCACCGACCCGAGCGTGTTCCTCGGCCTGCGCCAGGCGCAGCTCGCGTCGGCGCTGGTGGTCGTTGCCGCGCTCATACTCGTACCGGTTCTGTTCCGGCGCGCCGCAAGAGCCGGCGCGCCAGCGCCGGCGAACCCGAGTCGTGCTTGAAGTAGACGTGCACCTCCTCGTGCGCCGCCACCGCGGAGCGCACCTCCCCGACCCATGGCTCGAGCGACTTGTTGGTGTAACCGCGGCGTAGACGGAAGTAGGCGAACGGCCCGACCTCGACGAGCGGCGCGCGCGGCCACTTCGCCTCGTCGGTGATCACGAGCGCGGCGCCGTGCTCACGCAGCACTCGATAGGTGTCCTCGTCGAACCACGACCCGTGGCGAAACTCAGTCGCCGCGGGCCGGGTGAGCGCGGTCAGCAGCGAGTCCAGGAGCCCAACGTTCCTCTGGCGCGTGGGTGGGAACTGCAGCAGGACCGGGCCCAACCTCTCGCCGAGGACCGCGATGCGGGAGGTGAAGATGCGGGCGAGCCCGACCTTGTCGAATGCCTCCGCCGAGTAGGTCAGGCCGCGGTTCGCCTTCATGCAGAAGCGAAACGACGGCGGGGTTTCGTCGGCCCATTTACGCAGCGTGGTCTCCGGCGGCGTGCGGTAGAAGGAGCCGTTGAGCTCGACGCCGTTCAGCCGTTCGGCGTAGTGGTGGAGCATCTTCGCGCCGGGGAGCGACGGGGGGTAGAACTTCCCTTTCCAGGTCGCGTAGCTGAAGCCGGACGTGCCGGCGAAAAGCATCAGACAGCCAGCTTCGTTCGCATGACGCGCTCGTGCAGCTGGCCGCACGCCGCGTCGGCCTCACGCCCGCGCGTGTCCCGCACGGTCACGTTCAGGCCCTGCGCCTCGACCTTCTCCTTGAAGGCGCGAATCGACGCCCGGTCGGGCGCGTGGTACGGCGTGTCTTCGACCGGGTTGAAGGGGATCAGGTTGACGTGCGCGAGCCGGTTCTTCAAGAGGACGCCAAGCTCGCGCGCGTCGCGCTCGGTGTCGTTGACGCCCGCGAGCATCACCCACTCGTAGCTCACGCGCCGGCCGCTTTTCTCCGCGTACGCCTGGGCCGCGTCGACCAGGTCGCGCACGGGGTACTTGCGGTTGATGGGCACCAGCACGTCGCGCAGCTCGTCGCGCGCCGCGTGCAGAGAGATCGCAAGCGTGACCGGGATCTTCTCCTCGGCGAGCTGCTCGATGCGCGGTATGAGGCCGCTCGTCGAGACCACGATCCGGCGCGGACTGATCCCGAGCAGGTCCGGGTCGCTGAGCCGGCGCACCGACTCCACCACCGCGCGGTAGTTGGCCATCGGCTCGCCCATGCCCATGAACACGACGTGGGAGAGCCGCCGCCCCTCCGCCGCCAGCACGCGCTGTGCGTCGACGGCCTGCTCGACGATCTCGTGTGCGTTCAGGTTACGGCCGAAAGGGAACCTGCCCGTGGCGCAGAAGGGACAGCCGATGGGGCAGCCCGCCTGAGAGGAGATGCACAGCGTCGAGCGCTCGGCGTAGCGCATCACCACCGCCTCGACCGAGTGCCCACCCTCGAGCTCGAACAGCGTCTTGGTGGTGAGGCCGCGATCCGCCTCCGAGACGGCGATCGGCGTGAGCGAGGTCGCACGGAAGGCGCCCGCGAGCGCGTCGCGGAGCGCCCCCGGCAGGTCCCGCATGGCCGCGAAGTCGGTCACGCCGCGCGCGAGCCAGGTCCAGATCTGTCTTCGGCGGTAGCTCGGCGCGTCGTGCTCGGCGAGCCAGCCCTCGAGCTCGGCCGCGGAGAGGGAAAGGATCGGGGTGGTGGTCACGGACCTACTCTACCGACGGGTTCGTACACCTCCCCCGCCTCACGCACGAGTCCATCGTCGACCAGCTTGCGCAGGTGCGCGCGCATCGTCATCTCCGCCGCGACCATCAACTTCTGCTCCAGGTCGCCGTACACGCGGCGCGTCAGCTGGGCCGCGCTGCCCGCACCGCGCCGCACCTCGGCCAGCACCTGGGCCTCGCGCTCCAGGCGATGAGCGCGGTACTCCTCGATCTTCGCCATCGCGTCGCGGACCGGGTCCCAGTGGCCGGGAAACAGCATGCGCGGTCGCAGCGCCGCGAGTCGCTCGAGCGAGCGCAGGTAGGCGGCGACGTCGCCCTCGGGATAGGTGACCATCGAGCTGCCCCGGCCGAGGATCAGATCGCCCGTGAACACCGCGCCGTCGTCCGCGAGCAGGAAGCAGAGGTGGTCGGCGCTGTGCCCCGGCGTATGCAGCGCGGTGAGGTTGAGGTTGCCGGCGCGGACGATGTCGCCGTCGCTGAGCTCGGGATACCTGCGCACCGACGCGTGGTGCGGCCCGGCGAAACGCTCCGCCAGTGGAAGGTGGTCTGGGTGCGAGTGGGTCACCAGGACAGCTCCCACGGCCTTCCCCACCAGGCGCCTGTTGAGGGCCGCCAGGTGCGCGTCGTCGTCAGGCCCCGGATCGATCACGACCACGACCGGCCCCGCGTCGACGATCCAGGTGTTCGTGCCCGGCCCCGTGTAGGGGCCAGGGTTAGGGGCGACGACCCTGGTGACGCTGGCCGGAGCCACGGTCAGGGGCCTCGGCGAGCGATCCGGTGACCAGGCGGTCCAGATGCTAGACGCGGCCGCGCACCGGAGCGAGCGCACACCTCCCGGGGTCCCCGCGCCGTGGTTGCGCGGGGGTAACGAGGAGCGGAGGCCGCAACAACGCAGATGGGCCGCATGGGCGCCGCAGCGCCGTCGAGGATCCCTGACCGGGGCTCCACAATCGTCAGCGCGTGCTGTATGCGGGCAGGTAGATGTCGGCCCCGTCGGGCCGGCTCGCGTCGAGCCAGCCGTCGAGCTGAGTGTCGACGACCAGACGGACCAGCGGCTCGCCCAGCTCCGGCACCGGCAGCGGCTTTCGCTCGCCGGTGGCCGTGACCTGGATCTTCCACCAGCCGCCAATGCGCTCAGCCGAAACGCTGAGGGAATCGCCCAGCAGCCAGTCGCGGACGCGGGTGAAGGCCTCGACCATCACAGGCTCGGAACCAAGGACGACGGCCTCGGCCCCGACGTTGTTCGAGGCGGTGGGCATGGCCAGGTTGAGAACCGCGCCGAGGACCACGCCCCGGGCGCTGTCCTTCGGCTCGACCGCCGCCGCCTCCAGACCGGCCGCCCGCCGCCCGACCTCCTGCGCCTGCTCGAACAGCCCCTCGAGCATCTCGGGGCGCCCGAAAGCAGCCTGACGCGCCGACTCCTGCAGGGCAAGCACCGAGGAGCGCAGCTTGTGTCCCAGCCGGCCGAGAAGGTAGTCGCGCTGCTCGTTCTCGAATCGCTGCCCCAGCTCCGCCGATTGGCGCGCGGTCCGCAACCCGCTCCGCTCCGCCCAGCCGACCAGTCGCCCGTTGAGGACGAGCGCCTCCCACGGGCCGCCGGGAGGCGGGAACTCGGCGTCGGCCGGGCCATGGCGCTGGTGATCGGGGACCGACTCCAGGCCGCCGCCGACTCGGACCCACATCGGCGCGACGGGGCCGTTCATAACGGGAGTAACGGCGTCGATGCGGGAATCCGTCAGGTGCGGATCCGTGCCGGGACGGTGAACCGAAACGTGGTCCCGCGACGGTCGCTCGCCGCCACCCAGATCCGGCCGCCGAAAGAACGCTCGACCACCAGGCGGCACAGGTAGAGACCAAGACCCAGCCCGCCCTGGGAGCGGCTGCGTCCCGCGGGCCCCGTCTTCTCGAACACCGTCTCCAGCGTCGCCGCGGGCAGGCCCTGGCCGTTGTCCGCGACGGTCACCTCGAGCCAGCCGCGCTGCACCTGGCGCGCCTCGACCTGCACCGACCCGGTCGTGTACTCGAGGGCGTTGCCGATCAGGTTCGTCAGCACCTGGGCGAGGTGGGCCGGCTCGCAGAACGCGGGCGGCAGGTTGTCAGGCAGGTTGACCTGCACCGCCGAGGTGCGCTCGGCGTAGCGGTGGTTGAGCACGGCGAGGACACCGGTCAGCGCGCCCTCGAGCTCGAGCGGCTCGGGCGTCGGCTCGAAGTGGCGCGTCTCGAGCTTGGCGATGATCAGCTGGCTCTCGACCAGGCTCAGCAGCCGGTCTGACGACTCGTAGGCCTCCTGCAGCAGCGTTCGCCGGCCGGTCGAGTCGATCGTCTCGTCCCACTGCATGATGCCGGCGAGGGTGTTCTTCATCGCCGCCGCGGGGCTCCGCACCTCGTGGCCGATGGCCCGCAGCATCAGGTCCTTCGCCTCCAACGCCTGGCGCTGCACGGTCACGTCCTCGTGCAGCGTGAGGACGCCGGCGGGCTCGCCCTCGAGGCCCGGGATGACCACGCGGCGCACGTGGACAGTGCGATCGGGCTCCTTCATGCGCAGCTCGAGCGTGCCATCGACCTCTCCGTCCTCGGCGGGGACCGCGCCGGCGGCGGCGTAGATCTCGTCGGGCTTCCGCCCCGGCATGTCGGACGCCTGCAGGCTGTAGATGGCCTCGATCTCGGGGTTCGCGTAGACGATGCGTCCGGCCGCGTCCTCGAGCATCACCCCCACCGGCGAGTGGCGAAGGATCGCGTTCATCATCCGCCGCTCGCGGTCGAGCGCGTCCACGAGCTCGAGCTGACCGAGCAGCACGGAAGCCTGGCCGGCGAGCACCCCAGCGAGCCGGCGCGTCTCGGCCCCGCCGGCGGTGATGCGCGCGACCAGCAAGCCGGCGAGCCTGCCCTCGACCTGGATGGGGATGGCGAACGCGTCGGGCGGCGCGCCGAGCAGGTCGAGGAGCGCGCGCAGCCTGCGCCCACCCGCGGTCGCACTCAGGGCGCGCAGGAGCTGGACGCTGTCGCTGACCGGCACCTTGGGCGAGACCTCGCCGTTGTCGGAGCGGCACACGAGCTCGCCGTCCTCGAGCAGCCACAGCTCGCCCTGCGAGCCGGCGAGCGCGCGACTCACCAGGCGCGCCATCTCGGAGCGGGCGCGGTCGGGTTCGGTCGGGGTCAGCTCGGTGAACGCGGCCACCGCCTCGAGGGTGCGAATGCGGCCGCGCGTCTCGGCGACCAGCCGCGCGTTCTCGATCGCGACCGCCGCGTGACGAGCGAAGTCCAGCGCCGCCCCGCTGGGCTCGGGGACGAGCGTCGACGCGTGGACGGCGCCGATCGCGCCCACGAGTCGATCGCCGTACCACAGCGGGATGAGGTTCCACGCGTGGTCATGAGCCGTCCCGCTCACGATCCCCGGCGGTGCGGTCCGGTCGTCGGAGCTCAGGCCCGCCCAGGCGAGCACCTCCTCCGCGAGCGGATCCCCGCTGCCGCGCGTGGCGGTGACGCGGCCTTCTGTGTCGAACGCCCAGCACACCGTCCCCGCGCACTCGAGCATCGTGCGTGCCTGGTCGGCGATGTTGGCGACCACGCTCATCAGCTCGTGGCCGGCGAGCGCGGCGAGCTCCTGGATGCGCACCGACTGCGCGAGGGCGAGCTCGTTGGCGTGGTGCAGGCGCATGGTGCGCAGCGCGATGCCGACGACCGGCATCGCCGCCTCGAGCAGCTTGAGGTGGGTGGCCTGGAAGTGGCCGCCGTCGTTGCGCATCGCGACCACGCCGGCGACGACGCGGTCGTTCTGGGTGATGGGCGCCCAGACGACGTGGCTCGGCGTGCGGGTGAAGATGTAGCTGCCGATCGGGCCGTCGAGGTCCGAGGAGTCGCTGATCACGTGGTCCACGACGCTGCTCGCGCCGCCCTCGATCATGCGCCGGAAGAACGGCGCGTTGTCGATCATGACCGGGCCGATCGGCGTGGCGGGCTGGCCGCGCTCGGCGGCGAACCCGCTGACCATCCCGGCCACGTCCACGTAGGCCAGGACCATGTGCGTCGACTCGAGGTAGTCGCCGGCGACCTTGAACACCGCCTCCGACAGCTCGCGCTCGTCGGACGCTCCGGCCACGCCCATCTCGAACAGGTGCAGCGCTTCCAGGCGCGCTCGCTCCGTCTGGGCCTGGGCGAAGTGGTCGGCGTTCGCCAGCGCCAGGCTGACGTGCGCCGCCACGTCCTGCAGCAGCTTGACGTGCCAGTCGTCGAACGCGCCCTCGGTGTAGGACTGGAGCGAGAGCATGGCGGTGATGCGTTCGCCGCTGAGCACCGGCACCCAGACGAAGGAGCGGGAGATCTTCCGCTGCTCGTCCGGCGGGCCGGAGACGAAAACCGCGGCGCCGCGGCCGACGGTCCACACCTCACGCTGCAGGCCCTTCTCCTCGAAGGAGCGGCGCCAGGGGTTGTTGCGCACCAGGATCGGCTTGCCCGTCTCGTACGCCTCGCGCGATGGACCGGTCACCGCCAACGCCACGGGCGGCACGACCTCTTCCACGCCGGCGACGTACTGGTAGCCCTCCGCGATCGGACCGTCCTGGCCGTCAGTGATGGTGGCCAGGATGAAGCCGTCGAACTTGAGGTTGGCGGACAGCTCCTCGCGCAGCGTGCGCATGATCGACCAGCGGTCGAGGCTGGACGCGAGGCGCCGGCCGACCGCGTTCACGACCTCGAGTCGCCGGCGCTGGTCCTCGATCGCCTCGTAGCTGCGCGCGTTGCGCAGGGAGAGCGTGACCTCGTCGGCGACCAGCTCCATGAACGCTCCCGTCGAGGCCTCGTAGGCATACGGGCGAGAGAAGTTGATGCCGAGCGCGCCGCGCGCTCCGCCGCTCTCCTTCAGCGGCACCCACAGCGAGGAGTGCGGGTAGTGGGCGAGCACCGGCTTGTTGCCGGCGACCACGTCCCGCGCCGTGACGGTGTGCGCGGAGCGGGCCGTCAGCCAGCGCGACGTCGGGAGCGAGTCGCCAACCATCTGCATGTAGCGCGCGCGGTCCGTGCCCTCCGGCAGCGTGACCATCTCGAGGGTGTCGACCGGCAGCAGCTCGCGCAGCGTCGCGTAGAGGCCGCTCAGCACGCTGGCCTCGTCGAGGGTCGACGTCATGGCGCGGGCGATGCTGTTCAGGGCCTCGAGGCGTCGCGCCTGGTTCCTAGTCAGCTCGTTCAGGGAGGCGTTGACGAGGAGCACGCCCAGCCGGCGATGGACGTCCTCGAGGAACTCGAGCTCGGCAGGCGCGACACGCCGCTTGCGGAAGCTCTGGTAGCTGACGCTGCCTATGAGCTCGCCCTGGTGCATGACCGGCACCCAGATCGCGAGCTTGGGCGTCACGCCGGCGCCAGGACCCTTCCCGATCTGCTGCCGCGCGGTCTCGACCGGCATCACGGTCGTCTTGGGGTTGGCGAACTGGCGGGCGAACATCGACTCCCGGACGGGCCGGCGCCGCACGTCCTGGAGCACACCGGCGTCCATCGGCAGGGAGTGGTACCAACCCTCGCGCTCGAGCACCTGGAGGTTGATCACGTCGTAGCCGAACCGGCCGTGCAGGCCGCGGTACAGGACCTGGACCAGGTCGGCCTCGGTGACGCAGCTCCCCAGCTCGTGGATGAGGGCGGTGGCCGAAGGCCCCGGCGTCCGCCCGTTGCCGCGCGCCGGCGTGCTCGTGGAGGCGCGTGCCGGTTTGGCCATCACCACGGTGCGCGAGCGGTGCGAGCTGCCATTGCGGCGGGATTGCGCCATTGCCACGGATATACTGCGCCAGAATTCCGGTGCCCTTCACCCCTCCGAAGCCGATCGCGCCCACTCCCGAGGAGCTGAGGGGCTCGACCGTGCTCGTCGTCGACGACGAAAGGGCGTGGAGGGTGATCCTGGAGACGGACCTGAAGATGCTCGGTTACAGGGTCTCCATCGCCGAGGACGCGGACCAGGCGCTGGTCCGGGCGGTGGCGGACAAACCGGAGGTGGCCATCATCGACCTGATGCTGCCCGAGCCGATGGACGGCTGGGGGCTGCTGAACGAGCTGAGGTCGCGCGGACAGAAGGTGCCCGTGATCTTCTACACCGCCTACCCGGTCTTCCCGTCGGGAACCGACGACCCGGACGTCGTCGGCTACATGAGCAAAGCCGTCGACCGGGCAGACCTCTACGCCCTGCTCCCGGTCGCCATACGACGCTCGCGAGAGCGCCGCAACTCAGGCAGTTAGGTGCTTACCAGCCGAAGTCGGAAAAGAAACTGCCAGCGTCGCCTGTCGCGCTCGACTGCTCGACCCAGTTCGCTCCCACCGCGAGGGCAACAGCGAACAGAACGAGGAGAACCACAATCACTGTCGGGACCCTCAATCGCCACGTCATCCCCAATTTACCCCTTTGTTTTTCGAACTACGCCAGGTCCGGACACAAAGTATGCCTGAATCCGGTCGTATTTGGGCGCTCTAGAATCATCAATCTTCGTAAATAATAGTGTAGGGGGCAGCTTGGAAAATCACAGTGATAACCACGGGCGAGCTCATCCCCGCCAGCGCGAGGTCAAGCTGCCTCCCCTGCCCCCCGGCCTGGAGGTGTACCGGCCGGCGGACGTGCTCGGATCCTCTGTCCTGGTGGTCGAGGACGAGGCGGCGATGCTGCAGCAGCTGCGCATCGACCTCCAGGACCTCGGTTACCGACCTTCTGTTGCCGCCACGGTGGCGGAAGCCCAGGATGTGCTCGAGCACGAGCGGGTGGCCGCGGTCCTCCTCGACCTCGTCCTGGACGAACGCGAGGACTCGGGTTTCGAGCTTCTGACCTGGATCCGCCAGCATCATCCCGGCCTCCCGGTGATCGTCCTCTCCGCGGCGCAGGTCAACTCGGCCTCCATCCGCCGGGCCTACGAGCTCGGGGCCAGCTCCTACTTCGTCAAGGGCAACGTGCCGATGGCGCATATCTACTCCGACCTGGCGGCGAGGCTGGTGGAGCGCGGCACGGGGCGGCCGGGCAACTACCGTTTCGGCCGGCTCGAGTTCGACCCCACGCACCGCATCATCCGGCTGGGCGATAGCGAGGCGCGGCTGACCCAGCAGCAGACGGCGCTGGTCCTGTTCCTCGCCCAGGGCTCCAAGCCGGCGACCGCCCGCGACCTGATCCAGGCCGGGCTCTTCCGCAACAACGCCGCCCACTCGACCGTGCACTCGGCGCTCCTGACCCTGCGTCGCCGCCTGGACGACCTCCAACCGGGTCTGGGGGCGACGTTCGTGCACGCGTCCGCGCGCGGCTACTCGCTCGTCGCCGTACATGAGTGACGACCACGCCACCACGCCGCTGCCGAGCAAGTCGGTGCTCGACGACGTCGTCGACCTGCGCCGCCACTTCCACAAGCACCCTGAGGTCAGCTTCAGCGAGCAGGAGACGTCGCGCTACCTGAAGGACAGGCTGCGCGAGCTGGGGCTCGACCTCCTGCAGTGCCCGACCGAGACCGGGGCGGTGGCGCTGCTCGACACCGGCCGGCCCGGCAAGACCGTGATGCTGCGCGCCGACATCGACGCGCTGCCCATCCACGAGGAGTCAGGCGTCGACTTTCAATCCCGCATCGACGGCCGCATGCACGCGTGCGGGCACGACGCGCACATGGCGATCATGATCGGCGTCGCGCGCACCCTGATCGACCGGATCTGGGACGTCAACGGCAAGTACCTCTTCGTCTTCCAGCCCGCGGAGGAGATCGTCGAGGGCGCCAAGGCGATGATCGCGCGCGGCCTGCTCGACGACCACCGGCCCGACTCCGTCATCGGGCTGCACATCGCCAGCTTCATGCCGTCGGGCACGGTGATCACGCGACCGGGGCTCCTGTGGGCGGGGTCAGACGCCTTCGACGTCAAGTTCTCGGGTCCCGGCGGCCACGGAGGCATGATGGGCAGGCGCGGCAACGTCCTCGCCGCCCAGGCGTTCTTCGTCGAGCGCTTGCACACCGTGGTCGAAGGCCTGGAGCACGAGGGCGTCCAGTGCCACACGACCGTCGGCAACATCGCGAGCGACGGCGCATGGAACATCGTCCCCCGCGGCGTGCTCGTGCAGGGCAGCCTGCGCACGTTCAACGACACGCTCCGCGAGCAGGCGCTGGACCGCCTGCACGACCTGCTGCGCGAGACCGAAAGCGAGTTCGAGGTCAAGTCCAACGTCGATCTCGTCCACGGCACGGTGCCGCTGATGAACGAGCCGAACGTGACGCGTAAGGTGCTCGAGGTCGGAGAGGAGCTGATCGGTGAGCGCGCGAGCGTGCTCGGCCGGCCGCTCACCGTCAGCGACGACTTCGCCGAGTTCCTGACCCGTATCCCCGGGTGCTACTTCATGCTCGGGGCGCGCCCCGAGGGCGACACGCCGCCGGCGCACCACTCGCCGGGGTTCCGGATCGACGAGGGGGCGCTGCCGGTGGGGGTGAAAGTCCTGGCGGGGGCGGCCTCTCGACTCGCCGCCGAGTAGCCGGGTAGAGCTTGCTCTTTCTCCTCGCGATCGTCGCCGGCCTGGGCGTCGGCCTGCTCATGGGCGGCCGGCTCCAGAACCTCGCCCTGCTGCGTTTCCGCTGGCCGTGGCTCATCGTCGGCGCCATCGTGGTCCGCGAGGTGATCCTGCTCACGCCCCTGAACCGGGTCGAGGGATCGCAGTACGCCTATCTCGTCGCCCTGGTGGTGATCGTGGCCTGGACCAACTGGCACTGGCGCCGCATCCCCGGGATCTGGGTGATCAGCCTCGGCGCCTCGCTGAACGTGCTCGTGATCGCCGCCAACGGTGCGCGCATGCCGGTGGCCCCGGAGCTCGCGGGCTCGTCCCTGCTGGGGCGGGGCACGATCGGCCAGTACACGGTCATGGGCCCCGGGACGAACTTGAACCTGCTCGGCGACTTCATCCGGCTCTGGCCGAGCCGGGAGGCCTACAGCCCTGGAGATGTGCTGATCGCAGTCGGCCTCGCTATCGTGGTGTTTCTCGCCGTCAGAAACCCCGGCGCGTAAGAAGGAGTGAACCCGCCGTGATCATCTTCTGGATCTTCACGCTTTTCGTCGGCGCGACCGCCTTTTCCTTCGCGTTCATCGCCCTGCAGCTAGGACTCTTGTGGTCGATCGTCTACGCGGTCGTCGCGATGCTTATCGCGCGCGGGATCCTCAGCATCGTCCGCCGGTGGCTGATCGTGCGCGAGCGCCTGGCGCCCGAGACCGACGTTCTCGAGCGAACGGTCGAGACCAACCGCGCGGTCTTCTGGCGGCGCATGTTCTTCATCGCGCTTGTCCCCCTCCTGTACTTCGGCGTGTCCTACGCGTTCTTCGGCCTGGCCCCGGAGGACGCCCTCGCGGCCCTCCCCGACTTCCTGGCCCTGGCGTTGACCCAGCTCGTCTACCTGCTGTTCCTGCTGGGCGCCAACTTCATGCTCTTCTTCGGCCCGTTCTACCTCTATACGCGCATCGGCAAGACGATGATCAACCCCGACGACGCCAACTTTGGGGTCGACATGGGCGACGTCCGCGGCCAGAAGGCCGCTGTCGGAGAGATGGACCGGATCCTCAGGCTGATCGAGCACGGCCGGCTGTTCACCAAGGCCGGCGGCAAGCGCGAGCGCGGCGTGCTGATGGTCGGTCCTCCCGGCACCGGCAAGACGATGCTCGCCAAGGCGATCGCCTCGTCGCTGCACGTGCCGATCTTCATCGCCAACGGCGGTTCGTTCGCCGGCATGTTCCTCGGCATCGACGCCCTGAGCGTCTACCTGATGGTGCGAGCGGCGCGCAAGCGGGCGAAGGTCTGGGGAGGCTGCATCGTCTTCATCGACGAGATCGACGCGCTCGGCCAGCGGCGGTCGGGCATGCAGGGCGGCGGCGGAATGATGGGCGGGATGGGGATGTTCGGCGGCGGCATGCTCGGCCTGAACATGCTCCTGGTCCTCATGGACGGCATCGACAACCCCGGCTTTATCGTGCGTCAGCTGCGCGGCCTGGTGAACCTCACGCTCGACGGCCTCTTCTTGCCGCGGGTGATCGGCGCGAACGGTTCGAAGCTAAGCCTGCGCATCGCTCCGCTGAAGGCCCCCAACTACAACATCCTCTTCATCGGCGCTACCAACAGGGCGCAGGTGCTGGACGAGGCGCTGACCCGGCCCGGCCGCTTCGGCCGCCAGATCACTTTCCTGATCCCGAATCGCGAAGCTCGTAAGGACATCGCCGCGCTCTACTTCGACAAGAAGATGCACGATCCCGAGCTGGACACTCCGGCGCGGCGCGACGAGTTTGCGCGCGTCACCGAGGGCTACTCGCCGGCGGACATCGAGCAGGTGCTTTCACTCGCTCTTCTCTACGCCTTCGAAGATGGCCGCGAGGCTTTCGAATGGCGCGACATTCGCGAGGCTATGGGGAATGTAGAGGCCGGACTCGCCATTCCCGTCGCCTACACCGACCGCGACAAGCTGGCCGTCGCCCGTCACGAATTGGGCCACGCGGTCGCCTCGCATTTCTTCGAGAGAGATCGCTCCCACGTTCGTCTGTCCATACGTCGACGCGCCGACCCACGCGGTGGGGAGATCGGTGGTCACCACAAGTCGCTGCCACAAGAAGAGGAGTGGCTGACGTTCCGCTCGCAGCTGGCAGGGCGGATCCGGGCGCAGCTCGGCTCGGTGGCTTGCGAGCGGGTCTTTTACGGCGAGAACACGACCGGCGTGACAGGAGACCTCATTCAGGCGACCGGCACGGCGTGCCGCATGGTCGGCATCGTCGGAATGGGAGCCGACAATCTCGACCCCGAGATGTCGGCCAAGGCCGTTTCCATCGGACAGCAGCTGATCTCCGTCGCTGAAGTGACGCTTGGCCTCCACGAGCAGGGCACGGGCGTCGGAGCGGTGATCAACAACCCGATCAGCCGCAAGGTCGTGGCCCAACTGCTTGGCCACGCGTACATGGACGACTGGCGGCTTATGGCGATCAACAAGGAACCGATCGATCTGGCGGCCGAGGCTCTGATCACGCAGGGCGAGCTGGTCGGCAACGAGATCAGCGGGCTTCTCGACTCGGTCGGCCTCCGCGAGCCGGACGCCGAAGACCCTTATCCGGAAGATGCGCCGGTGATACCCGACCAACGGCCGTACATCGCGGCCAGCTCGGAGCAGACTGCCTGATCCGATTCCAGCTGGCAGTCCTGGTCGCGGTGGTGATGGCGGCGCTGCCGCACACCGCCGCGGCCCACGACCCCGACCTCGCGCCCAACGCGCACCACGCCGCGGCAAGGATCATCGCCGCCGAGCTGACGATGCAGGACGCATCCGCGCGGTTGCAGGCGCTGGCCGCGGAACGTCCTTCCGGTCTCGCCGAGACGATGCGTCACGAGCTGGCGGTGGCGAGCGCGACGTTCGCCTTCCGCCAGGCGGCGCGCCAGGAGCAGACGTGGATCTACGAGCTGGCCGGCTACAGCAGCGTCGAGAAGTCCGTCGTCGCCCTGCTGCCGCAGGCCATCCGGAGCCCGTTCTCGGACATGATCGCGGGCCTGCACTCGCTGTACATCCTGGGCGGCATCGACCAGTACTACCTCGTCCACGCGCACAACACGCTGCCCTACTCGAACGCGGCGCCGCTGAGCTCGCTGCGTTCCTATTACCTCGAGGCGCAGAACCGCTACGGCGTCGACGCTAGCTATCTCGCGTCGATCAACTTCATCGAGAGCAAGTTCGGACGCGTCAACGGCCCGTCTTCGGCGGGCGCGCTGGGACCGATGCAGTTCCTGCCCTCGACCTGGGCCAACTACGGTCAGGGCGGCGACGTCATGGACCCGCACGCGTCGATCCTCGCCGCGGCGCGCTACCTCGTCCACTACGGCGCGCCTTACGACATGCGCACCGCGATCTGGCACTACAACCTCGACTACGACTACGTCGACGCGGTCGAGCTCTTCGCCCGCGCGTACCGCGCCGACCCGGCTTGGCTCGAGCGCATGTACTACTGGGATACATTCGGCTAGTCGGCGTTGGCGAAGCTGATCTACTCGGCCATCATGTCGCTCGACGGCTTCATCGCCGACGAGAGCGGCAACTTCGGTTGGGCGGCGCCAGACGAGGAGGTGCACCGCTTCGTCAACGACCTCGAGCGCCCGGTGGGGACGTATCTCTACGGCCGGCGCATGTACGAGACCATGGTCTACTGGGAGACCGGCGGCGACGAGTCCGACATCGAGCGCGACTTCGCGAAGATCTGGCGCTCAGCCGACAAGGTCGTTTATTCGCGGACGCTGGAGAAGGTCTCCAGCGCGCGGACGAGGGTCGAGCGCGACTTCGACCCGGAAGCGGTGCGGCGCCTGAAGGCCTCCGCCATCACGGACATCGGCCTCGGCGGCGCAGAGCTGGCCGGCCACGCCTTGAAGGCGGGCCTGGTCGACGAGCTGCACCTGTTCGTCGTCCCGGTGCTGGTCGGCGGCGGCACGAAAGCCCTGCCTGCCGGCTTCGCGGCCCAGTTGAGGCTCGAGGAGGAGCGCAGGTTCAGCCGCGGGACGGTGTTCCTGCGCTACGAGACCGTCCACTCTTAGAGTAGTTACTCGTGGAATACCGGATCGAGCAGCTGGCCCGTGCGGCCGGAGTCGCCGTGGACACGATCCGCTTCTACCAGGGCAAAGGCCTCCTGGAAGCACCCCGGCGTGAGGGTCGCGTCACGTTCTACGGCGACGCGCACGTCGAGCGTCTGAAGCGGATCAGGGAGCTCCAGCAGCAGGGCTTCACCCTGACCGTGATCCAGCGCTTCCTGTCCGGTGAGCTCGAGCCGTCGGACGAGGCCCTGGTCGCGGCCGTCACCCACCCGTCGGCGCCCCAGACGCTGACGCTTGCCGAGCTGGCCGAGCGCAGCGGGGTTGCCGAGCCCTTGCTCCTCAGCCTCGAGCAGGCCGGCCTGCTCGTCCCGACTGATGACGGCGACGAGCCGCGCTACCCGGCCGACGACCTCGTCGCCATCGCCTCGGGGATGAAGCTGATCGCGGCCGGCGTGCCCATCGGGTCGCTGATGGAGCTCGGCAAGGACTACGCGGCGGCCGTCGACCGCACCGCGCGCCAGGCCGTCGACCTATTCGACCGCCACGTCCGCGAGCGCATCCAGGCCGAGGGCGGCGAGACGGAGGCGGCGGAGCGCCGCCTGCTGCAGACGTTCAACGAGCTGCTCGAGGCGAGCGGCATCCTTGTCCGCCACCACTTCCAGCGCACGCTGCTGCGCGCCGCCCGCGAGCACATCGAGAAACGGGAGTGATTGCCTCGACTGCGGTTGTGGTGCGCGAGCTCGACCGCACCCCCGACCTGGTCGACCTTGTCAGCGCGGCACGCGACGCCGGCCACGAGGTGATGCTCGTCGAGCGGCCCATGCCCGACGCCGTCAGCGTCGCCGCCATCGGCAAGGCGCTCGACATCGTCGCCGCGCCCGACGGAGTCATCGCCGAAGACGCGGCTGGCAAGATGCACGATTCCGAGGCCGGCGCCGACCGCATCCTCGCCGCCTCGCGACTGTGGTCGCGCATCGCGTCCGCCGACTCGCTCGCCGTCGGTGGCTTCGCCTACCACCCCGACCGCGACCCGCAAGGCGCCTGGTCCGGGTTCCCCGCCCTGCTGTTTCGCGTGCCGGCGCTCGCGGTCATGCGCCGGCGCGGCCGGACATTTGTCGTCGCCGCGACACCGGAGGCCGAGGACCTCCTCGACCTGGCCGCGTCCCCGGTCCGCGCCCCCGCCGCGCGCAGGCTCGACGTGACCCCGGTGCGCAACCCGCTCGCCTGGACCGCGGCCGTCCAGACCGCGGTGGCGCGCCTGCGCGCCGGCGAGGCGCAGAAGGCCGTGCTCGCGCGCGAAGTCATGGCGCGCGGCGACGGGGTCGTCTCCGCGGGCATGGTCGTCCGTGGCCTGCGGGCCGCATACCCGTCCTGCTTCACCTACCTCGTCACGGGCGCCGACGGCACGGCCTTCGCCGGCGCCTCGCCCGAGCTGCTCATCCGCCGTGCGGGCCGCCACGCGTTCTCGCAGCCGATGGCGGGCTCGGTCGCGCGCGGCGGCAACGACGCGGAGGACGAACGTCTCGGGTCGGAGCTCAGCGCGAGCGAGAAGGACGTCGCCGAGCATCGCCTCGTCTCCCGGTTCGTGGTCGAAGCGCTCCGTCCTTTCGCCGCGACGATCGCCGCCGGCGAGCCCGAGGTGGCGCGCTTCACCAACATCCAGCACCTGGCGACGAGCGTCAGCGCCGAGCTGCGCGACCCGCCCCCGGACTTGCTGACGCTTGCGGCGGCGCTCCATCCCACACCCGCAGTCGGCGGCTGGCCACGTCCGCAGGCGGATGCGCTGATCGACGACCTCGAGGCGATGGAGCGCGGATGGTACGCGGGGGCGGTCGGTTGGATGGACGGACGGGGCGACGGCGAGCTTGCGGTCGCCCTGCGGTGCGGGCTCCTGTGGGAGGACGGCGCGCGGCTCTACGCCGGCGTGGGCGTGATGCCCGACTCGGACCCCGCGCGCGAGCTCGAAGAGACCGAGCTGAAGTTCAAGGCCCTGCTCACGGCGCTTACGTGATCCAGGCGGTCATCAACGGCGCGCGCCTCCACTACGAGCGCGCGGGGGCGGGCATGCCCGTCGTCTTCCTGCACGCAGGCGTCGCCGACCACCGGATGTGGGAGCCACAGTTCGAAGCGTTCGCGAAGCACTTCGACGTGATCGCCCCCGACATGCGTGGCTTCGGTCGTTCCGAGCTTCCGCCGGGGCGCTGGTCGCCGATCGCCGACGTGCTCGGCCTCATCGACTCCCTCCACCTCAAGCCCGTCCACCTCGTCGGCTGCTCGATCGGCGGCGGAGTCGCGATCGATTTCGCACTCGAGCACGGCGAACGGATCTCGAAGCTTGTGCTGGTGGGACCTGGCGTCGGGGGCGTCCCGTTCGGCGCGAAGTACAAAGAGCTCTTCGCCGAGGCCGAGGCCGCGGAGAAGGCCGGCGACC
>Ga0209376_1002023_pt1 | contig 19608 bp, 19 predicted proteins | sample GraSoiAngelo_134_FD_185891 | JGI IMG/M metagenome (GOLD analysis project Ga0209376, IMG submission 185891) | Grasslands soil microbial communities from the Angelo Coastal Reserve, California, USA - 14_0929_05_30cm (SPAdes) (version 2) | ecosystem: Environmental > Terrestrial > Soil > Grasslands ... | reverse complement strand
GCGGCGGCGGCGCTATTTCCGAGTGGAGCCTGACGAACAATTCCGCGCGGACGATTTGGGAAGGCCCGGAGGGTATTCACGCATTTGGGAATTTTCCAAACTTCGCGTTGTCGAAGGACGGCAAGTTCGCAGCGGCTGTTCGCAGCACCTACAATTCGCCGCCGGAAGTTTTCGCCGGGCCGCTCGGCGAGTGGCGCCAGCTGACCAACAGCAACGCGGCATTGTCGGCGAACTGGGGCAAAGCCGAAAGTATCGAATGGACGAACGAAGGATTTAATATTCAGGGCTGGCAGGTTCCGCCGGCGAAAATCGAGCCCGGTAAAAAATATCCGATGGTCGTGCTCATCCATGGCGGACCATCCGGCGTGACTACATCAGAGTGGCCGGCGTCGTTCGGAATGTCTCGCGCGATCATCGCCGCGCTGTCTGCTCGCGGTTATTACGTTCTCCTACCCAATCCGCGCGGGAGTTACGGTCAGGGAGAAGATTTCACACGCGCTAACGTGAAAGATTTTGGCGGCGGGGATCTCCGCGACATCCTCGCTGGAGTCGATGCAGCAATAAAAAAATATCCAATCGATGCTAATCGTCTCGGGGTGACCGGCTGGAGTTATGGCGGCTTCATGACCATGTGGACTGTCACGCAAACAAATCGTTTTCGCGCCGCAGTCGCCGGCGCCGGCATCGCAAACTGGCAAAGCTATTATGGCCAGAACCTGATCGATCAATGGATGATCCCGTTCTTCGGCGCGTCAGTTTATGATGATCCTGCCGTTTACGAGAAAAGCTCTCCCATTCGGTTCATCAAAAACGTGAAGACCCCCACCCTCATCATCGCGGGAGAGCGCGATGCCGAATGTCCCTCATCGCAGTCTTATGAATTCTGGCATGCTTTAAAGACACTCGGTGTGCCAACTCAGCTCATCGTTTATCCGGGCGAAGGCCATCTCTTCATCAAACCTGAGTACCAGGTTGATCGAATGGATCAGACAGTCGGATGGTTCGACAAATATTTGAAGTATTAATGCCCAAACATCTTGTCATCAGCACCAGCGGCAATCCCGACAGCAACAGTCGGCGCATGGGACGCACCGCCTTTGCGCATCTGCAAAAGCAGAAAGTCGATTGCGATTGGATCGACATCCGCGAAATGGACCTGCCACTCTGCGACGCTGACAAATGTTATGGTATGCCCGCCTCAAAAAAATTAAGCGCGGCCATTGAAAACGCTGACGGCATTCTCATTGCCGCGCCGGTTTATAATTACGACGTCGCCGCCGCGGCCAAGAACATGATCGAGCTGACCGGGAGCGCGTGGGAAGACAAAATCGTCGGTTTCCTCTGCGCGGCCGGAGGCCACGCCAGTTACATGTCGGTGATGGCCTACGCCAACAGTCTGATGCTCGATTTTCGCTGCGTCATTATTCCGCGGTTCGCCTTTGCCACGTCCGACGCTTTCGACGGCGAACGCATCACCGACAAAAAAATCGCCCAGCGAATCGAACGGGTCGTGGACGAACTGGTTCGCTTCACCAAAGCGCTCCGCGGCTAGCGGGCATTTCAGCGTTTTGCGTTTTCAGCGTCTTGGCTCATCAGCTACCCGCAGCACAATCTTGCCGCGCGTGTGACGCGTCTCTATCTGCTGATGCGCCTTGGCAGCATCCGCCAATGGGAAAGTCTGCGACACGATCGGGGTGATTTTGTTCGCCTCGATCAACTTTGTCAGCTCATCGAGCACGTTTGCATCGGGATGCGCCATCACTCCGGAACAGCGAATTGCGCGTTTCTCGCATTCGGCCGGATCAGGGTCGCCCGTAATCGAAACGATCGCGCCGCCTTTCTTCACCACGCCGTACGACGCCGGGAGTGTATCCGCACGAACACAGTTCAGAACAACATCGACATCCTTTACCACGTCCTCGAACTTCGTCGTCGTGTAATCGATGGGTTGATCGACGCCAAGTTGCTTCAGCACATTCTGGTTCGCAGTTGAAGCGGTCGCGATCACTTTCGCGCCGCGCGCTTTTGCGATCTGGATCGCAAAATGCCCTACCCCGCCCGAGCCACCGTGAATTAGCACGGTCTGTCCCTTGTCGATCTTCGCCTCATCGATGAGCGCTTGCCACGCTGTCGTCGCGGCCAACGGGACGGCGGCGGCTTTTTCAAAATCAATGTTCTTCGGCTTAAGCGCCATCTCGCCCTCTTTCGCAATCGCCAACTCCGCATAACCGCCGCCGCGCATGATCGGCAGATAAGCGTAAACCGCATCGCCGGCTTTGAACTTCGTGATCTTGGCCCCGATTTTTTCAACGACGCCTGCAATATCATACCCGATGATCATTGGCCGTTTGTCAAAGCCGCGCTCTGACAGCCTTCCTTGCCGCACGTACGCATCGACCGGATTCACTCCAGCCGCGATCACACGGAAAAGGACCTCGTCGTCTTTCGGCTCCGGCCGCGACACCTCTTGCAATTTCAATACTTCCGGCCCGCCGTACTGCTGCAACACCGCCGCTTTCATTAGTGGCCCAGTTGCCGCGCGCACGGACGAAACAGCGACGACCGTTACGCCAATTACCGTTAGCGCTCGTAAAATTCGCATGCATTTAGCGTCTTCTCCGATAAGGCTGCACGCCAGCGAAAAAATTTCCTGCGCTTTCGCTACCGACGATTCAACCGCAGACAGCGCAGAGCCATTCTCTTGAGTTTTCCTCTGTGACCTCCTTGATCTCTGTGGTAAAACAACTGCCAGTCCGGCTCGGACTATTTGCCGATGAGAATAAAGATGCCAGCGGCCAGCGCTACGATGTAGAGAAGGAAGATGGTCGGCCCGAGATTCAAGCCGAATCCTAAAAGGCCATCGAGGATCAAATAGACCCCGAGCAAAAGCATGCCGGCGTTCTATGTGATTTTCATGATCTGCAGTTCACCACGAAGGACACGAAGATCACAAAGTAATTTTTTTGGTTTGCCTCCGTGCTCTCTGTGCGCTCTGTGGTGAAGTTGTCTTGAGAATCGAAGCACAAGAAGAAGTCTGGCCGCTCAAAGAACCGTTTCGGATTTCGCGCGGTAGTCGCACTGAAGCGCGAGTTGTCGTCGTGACGGTGAGCGATGCTCAATATACCGGACGCGGCGAAGGTGTCCCGATCAGGCGTTACAATCAGACCTGCGCTTCGGTCATCGCGCAGATCGAGTCCATCCAAAGTGTGCGCGATTTGGATCGAGATAAACTGCAACCCCGAAAGCGTTCGGGGCTACCGCCGGGTGCGGCGCGCAACGCATTGGACTGCGCGCTTTGGGACTTGGAAGCGAAACGCTCTGGCAAACGGGTCTGGGAATTGGCGAACATTCCAATCGTTCCCGAAGTCGAGACATCGTTCACGATCAGTCTCGATACGCCGGAGAAAATGGCCGCCTCCGCGAAAGCGAATTCGAATCGTCCAATTCTCAAACTGAAACTTGGAGGTGACAAGCTCGACCTCCAACGCGTTGAAGCAGTGCGTGAGGCGGCGCCGGCGGCGCGTCTGCTCATTGACGCGAACGAATCATGGTCTCCCGAGCATTACCGCAAAATTGTTCCGACGCTGAAAGAACTGGGCGTCGAACTGATCGAACAACCGTTTCCAGCCGATGCTGACGAAGTTCTCGAAACTCTCGATCATCAGGTCCCGGTCTGTGCCGATGAAAGTTGCCACACGACTGTCGATCTTCCGCGGCTGAACAATCGCTACGAAGCGATCAACGTGAAGCTCGACAAAACCGGCGGACTAACTGAAGCACTCAGCTTATGCGAGCGCGCACGCGAAAGTGGATTCAAATTACTGATCGGTTGCATGGTCGGCACGTCTTTGGGAATGGCTCCCGCTCGATTGCTCGCCAGCGCCGCTGATTACGTGGACCTCGATGGCCCCTTACTCCTAGCCCGCGATCGTGATCACGGACTTTCTTATCAGAATGGAAAAATCGGAATGCCAGCTAGAGACCTCTGGGGTTAACTCTCCTCCGCTGTTTATTTCTGAGTGTACGATGACACCCGAAGCACATGAACCGTCAACGGCCTGCCGTCGCGGCGAATGTTCCGCTTTTCAATGTTGAACTCGATGATGGACGCTGTTGTGAGCGTCCCGCCTCCGTTTTCCTGATACTCGACCTTGTAATGATTACCTTTGGACTCGAGCACCCGATACCGCATGAATCCGTCGGTATCGGGCACTGGACATCTTAGCCATTCGCCGTCCTGCGTCAGACCATCGTCATTGAATTGGTTCCCATTTTTCTCCATCGCATCGAGATTGATTTCTGTCACCACCGGGCTCTCCGAATCAGAGATCCAGGAACTAATCATGTTGAAGACTTTCGGGTGAATTTTAGGCACGGAAGGTTGCTCTGCGGCCGGCGTGGCGGAGCCAGCGGCGCTCTCAGAGCCGACAGGGTGAAGTGATTTAATAATCTTCACAAATTCAGCGACCGTAATTCCAGTCGCAGAAAATCCGTGATATCTGCCGAGCACAGGATGGCTCTCCGCACCTTTCGCTTTTTCGTCGTTCATGTTCGCGTCGCTCACCCAATTCGCGATGATCTCGATCTTGCGGCCCTCTTTTCCTTTTGGCCGGTAGATCAAATACATCGGCCCGAAAGGCGACTGGATTTCAGTCTCTTCCGTGTCCGCCTCATCGGGCATGATGTTCCGGTCGCCGATCCCTTCGCGTGCCGACTCGATCGAGAATGTCGCGTTCCATCCATTTCCATATTCCACCGAGTAAAGTGGCAACGGATGATTCATGTCGTCGAACTCTTCGTGCAGTTCGTCGTAGGTGATCTCGACTCTCTTTAAGTGGAAACCTTGGGGCAAATGCGAAGGAACAAAGCAAATGATCTCCAGGTTCTTCAGATCATCCAGAGTCGCAGCGGAAGAACGGAGGGCCAGGAACGGAAACAACAATGCGCCGACGGCAAACCAAGGCGTTGTTCGTTTGATTCGATCGCGACTCATCATTCTCTTAGTCTGACCGAACCAAATAGATTGTCGAGATTGTAGCCACCGGTTCGCCGCGGGACGAATCCATCCGGTATGCGGACCTGTGGCCAGTCAACGAAGGCGCTGAATAACTCGTTATTACTTGAACGGCCCTCAGGGCCGTGGCTACAGCTTTATTTAACTTGTTTTCAGACGCCGTCGGGTCCGCTTTCCTGCGGGGTTGATTCGGATGCAGAATGTTGATTATCGCTCGAGGCGGTTTTCGCGCCCGCCTCAGCAACTCTCTTGGCGGCCCACCTGGCCTTCATCGCGGCCGCAAGTTGCGCGCGACGTTCCGGCGAAAGATTAAGTTTTCGCTTCGCTTTCTTAACGCGGCTCGATTTCTTCGCGCCGGTCGGTTGCGCTGAAGACTTCTTTTCAACTGACGGAGAAGGCTTGGGAGCTCGGCGAGCCGCAGCAGCGCGGGCGGCCGATTTCCTTGCGGCTTTCATTGCCTTCGCCGCCTCAGCCGCGTGCAGTTTTTGTCTCAGCTTGGCCAACTTCTTTGGACCTTCTTGCAGACGCTTCTCGAGTCGTCGGATCTTTTTCTTTACATTCTTAAGCTTCATAATTGTGGTCCAGCTCGCGACGAATGCGAATTAATGATTGGATTCAGAGTTAATGACAGAATCTCGCAGATGTCACGCTCTTATCACAACGAAAACTCTGCGTCCGTCCGTTCGTCGAATGCGTTACGCACAGCCGAGCTCGGAGTCGCGCGCTCCTTCGCTTACCAATCAGTCGGGATCGACGCAGTTAGAACCTCAGGCCCGTTCTCAGTTACGAGTACATTATCTTCGATGCGAACGCCGCCGCAGCCGAGGCAGTTATCGACCCGATGCCAGTTCACGCTCTGTCGATATTGTCTGCGTCGTTTAGGGTCGTTGAGGATGGCAGGAATGAAATACAAGCCCGGCTCGACTGTTGTGACGTAGCCGGCAGCAAGCGGTAAGTCCATCCGCAGATTTCGCAGTGCCGGGGTTTCATCCTTCGGGCGTCCGGGATACCGGCCGCTCGCATCGCGGACGCCAAGCCCGACAAGATGACCGAGCCCATGTGGAAAAAACAACGTGTGCGCGCCCTGCTCGACGAGCGACTCGGCATTGCCATTCATTAACTTGAGTTCAATCAATCCATCGGTCATTTCTATCGCTGCTTTCAAATGAAGGTCTTTCCATTCGGCGCCCGGCACACAACGGGATATTGCATTCCGCTCGGCTTCTAAGACGAGACTGAACAACTCACGTTGAAAATTCGTGGGTTTGCGTCCCGCAACAAACGTGCGTGTGACATCTATCACGTAGCGATCAACGTGGGCACCCGCGTCGATCAACACAAACTCCCCGCGCCGAATTTTACGTCGCGACGGCGAAAAATGCATTACCGCTGCGTTCGGTCCTGAACCTACAATCGTTGAATAACCAACGCCGTCGGCTCCATTGCGGAAAAATTCAGCTTCGAGTTCAGTCTGCAACGCTCGTTCGCTGACACCTGCTCAAAGGTGTCGTCGAACTGCGGAAAAGCCCTTCGCAGTCGCGGTTGCCGCGCGCCGGAGCAGACTTAGCTCAACCCCATCCTTTGCGCGTCGCACATGCGTAAATTGTTCGCGCGTGCGCGCTACGTCGCTTTCGTCACATCGCACCCCGCGCAACGATGCACCTAGATTGATAATCGGACGCCCACGACGAGCTCCCAGCCAAGGCTCCAATCGTGGAAGTGGTGTGCCGGTCAGCTGGGTTCGCCCCTCCCATGTTTTTTCTGCCTCGGTCACATCCGGAACGAAATTGACCCAGCGCTTCGACGAGCGTTGTCGTGGATCGAACGCTAGAACTCCGCCCGGCGAATCGATTCCGGTCAGATAATAGTACTCCGGATGTGCACAAAATGGGTATGTCTGGTCAGAGCCCTCGGGAAGCGGCATGGGTTCCCCCGCGCCTATCAAAAGGATTTCATCGCGAAGTCCTATGGCTTCCGCAACGCGTTTCCGGCGTTCGGCGAGATGTTTCAATTGTCTGGTATTGTTAATTGTCATTGCTGAAATGGACACCTTTACGCTTTGGTTGGCAGAATTTCGCGGTTCAGAAACTAATATTCTTTGTCTGATGAGCGAACGACCTCGGTGACACGATTACCGAGAAGGTGCGAAACCCGTGCCATTTAACACTCGTGATTTCCTTCGCAATCGAGTCGAGACTTCTTCAAAATTTCCGAATCTCTTCGACTTGAATCTGCGCGAACCCGTCGCGTGCAGTTTTCTTTCCTCTGACTGTGACAATCTTCGCGGCGTAATCAGCCAGCTCGTCGTTCACGTGGGCCTCCTTACCCGTCAATAAATAAACTTTTCCGTCCTCAGTCTTTATCCCGACCGGCAAGCCGCTTTTGATGCAGTCCATCGCGCACGAAGCGTGTTTCGGACCGCTCCAATTGTAGGCGACGTAACAGGTCAGATCGAGTACCTCGCCTTTCACTACGATTTCCCGCCCCTGCATGAGCCGATGCCCGTCGCGCTGCCACAATGTCATTGCAACAGCGGTTATACCGGCCGAAAGAATTATCGCTGCAGCAAGCTTCAGCATTTGCGTCCAGTCCCTGCGGAATGGAATGGGCTGATTCCTGACAATCTTCTCAGCAAGATCGCTTCGCGGCTCAACTTCACGAAGTTTCGACCGGATCGCGTCGTAACAATTCATCTGCTCGCGCAACCATTCTGCGAGTTCTGGATCGCGCCGGACCTGCGCGAGGGCTTCTTGGAATCGCGGATCGGCGTCATCGATTCGTTCGCGATAAAGCAACAACTTTTCTTTGGCTTCGTTCGTGTTCATTTTCTATGCGGCGGTGCGGGGTTTGGTTTCACTTAAGAGTTGAAGAAGCTTGATCTTCGCGCGCGCAATTCGCGACTGCACCGTCCCAAGCGGGATTGCCAACACGTCGCCAATCTGCTTGTAAGACAAATCTTCGAGGTAGTACAGCACGAGCGGGGCACGATAACCTTCGTCAATCTGGCCAAGAACATTTAACAATGTTTGTGCGTCTATTCGATTGACCACGTCGGCAGTTACGTGCGGAAAATTTTGTGCGCCCTCATCGATTGGTTCATGCGCAACCCGTTTCCGATGACGGCAGATTTTGAGAAACTCCCGATGCAATGTTGTGAAAAGCCAGCTTTTAACGCTCGTGGGATTTCTAAGCTGATGTCTTTTGCGCGCCCAGATATAAAAGGTCTCCTGAGTAAGATCGATAGCATCGACCTCGCTTCCGGTGAGACTGAAGCCGAATCGGTAAAGATCGCGGTAATAAAGTTTTACTAAGTTTTCGAATTCCGGGTCCGCGGACATGGCGCAGTTATCCCAAAATAAGAGTCCTCAGGCCGGCGTTTGTTCCCGCAGCTAAAGAAAAATTATTAACGCTGACGTCGACCGGTCCGTGACCATGTTCCGACTTCTTTTCGTCGGCGGGAACAATGATGATTCTCGTGCATCTCATCAGTGACGAACCTGAGCCTAAAGTGAATCTATGCAATCCATAGACTTAAAGTCCCGTGACAGGGGAAAAACGTACCGCCTTAATTCAATCGCCCCCGTCCCTAAAAGTGAGCACGATTTTGAAAGCGGCAATTCCAGCATCGGCTTAAGGTATTTAACGCCCGTCACAAAAAGGGGAGGCACTATGCACCAGACGAGTAATCAATGTGATCAACGAAATCTACAAATCTCATCCACAATCACGAAGGCTTACCCGGGCCTACTGCTCTTGGGGATAGTGCTAGCGTGCGCGGCGCTGTTGGCTGAGCATGTGAAAGCGCTAGAATCGACCCAGAGCGCGCCTGCAAGTGATGCACGACGCGACATGATCAAAGCGCTTGAGGCGTCGGGCCCGCACCCTTCGTTAGGCGAGCAGGCCCGCGTCTTCGATCGCCTCGTGGGCACCTGGGATTGTGACTATAGCTTCTATCGCGATGATGGCACCGTTCGACATTCCAAGGGCGAGCTGTTGGTCGGTTGGATCCTGGATGGTCGCGCGGTGCAGGACCTCTTTATTAGCTACCCGGCAAATGGCGAGAAGGAGCGCCGAATTGGCACCACGATTCGATTCTTTGATACTGCTCTCAAACAGTGGCGCATCATCTTCATAAGTCCGCAGTTCAACTACGTCGTCACTGTTCAGGGAGGATTGGAAGGCGATCGTATCGTTCTTCGTGGTACAGATACTACCGACGGTGCGCCGATACGTTGGTCTTTCAATGACATCAAGCCCGACTCGTTCGTCTGGCGAGGGGAGAAGACTCATGACGATGGAAAAACCTGGAAGCTCGAGGAAGAGCATCACATGAAACGGAGGATCGGCGACACCGCAAAGGCGTCAACAAGCGAGCGGACCGGGGCTGTGGAAGAACCAAACAGCCTTCAGGCATTCAAGCAGCTCACATCGCTGGTCGGCGAATGGAAGGGCGTACAGGACAAGACCGAAATCAAACTCAAATACACGCTTATTGGTAATGGCAGCGCGTTGATGGAGGAATCTCGCCCGGGGACAGAAGCTCCAATGTTTACCATGTTCACTGTGGATGGCGACCATCTCATTGCCACGCATTACTGTAGCATGGGAAACCAACCACAGATGATGACGAAAACGATCGCGGATCCGTCAGGCAAGAGCTTGACGTTTTCGTTGTCACACGTCTACGGCTTGAAAACGCCCGGCGATTGGCACAACACGGGGTTGACGCTCACGCTCGACGACACACAGCATCTTACCCAAGTGTGGACCTATGAGTACAACGGCAAGAAGGGCACCAACACTTTTCGCTTCACGCGCACGCTGTAGCTCGAAAGACGCTATCCAAAATTCATGCTCCGGGCACTTTGCTCTGTGCTCCTGGTTCCGTTTCGGTTAAATCACTCGTTGCCCGCGAAGCGAGTCACGTCAATGAAACAAACCTTCTTCCTATTCGCACTCTTGATCTTTACCGCCCGAGCCGTCACTGATCTGCCCGCTGGCTCGGCGAAAAGATCGCTCACATACGATGGCGCGACCGCCGAGCTGACGTTCACAGCTGCGTTTGTCGATCAAAAAGATGAGCGCAAGCCCATTGTTCTGGTGATCAGCGATCAAAAACTTCAGGTAGAAAAGTGGGAGAGCGAATTCGACGTGATGCTGGCCCATTCGAAATGGAGCGGAGTCGTTTTCTTTCTCGACAAGGACGGAAGTCTCTGCGACTGGATTTGATCAGCTGTATGCGACGTTTACGACAGCAGTTAGGTCTGCTAGTGACAAACCCGAACAAACAGACCAACTGCCGATTGAGGAAATAAATTCATTAGTAAACGCGGCACCGGAGAGGCGGTATCTTTAGGTAAGGGCAGTCAAAAGCTCGCTTAATTCTATTCTGACAATGCTCGAAGCCGTATCGCTAACGCCATAAGGCAGGATGAGTTGCCCGTTATGGACGAGTGCCCCACAGGAATAAACGACATTAGGAACGTAGCCTTCCCTTTCATTCCCTTCCGGTCTTAAGAGCGGCTCTTTCAGGTGGCCAATGATCCTTGCAGGGTCGTGCAAATCGAGCAAGGTCGCTCCAATGCAGTATTTTCGCATTGGACCGACGCCGTGAGTAAGAACTAACCAGCCAGCTTCGGTTTCGATCGGCGAGCCACAGTTACCGAGCTTAACGAACTCCCAGGGGTGTTGGGGCTCTTGTAGTAGCAGTGGGTCGCTCCAAAAATGCGGATTGTCCGAGAACGTCAGGTAAAGGTTCTCATCATCCTGTCGTGTAAGCATCACATAGCGGCCATCGATCCGACGAGGGAAGAGAGCCATGCCTTTGTTTTGAACTGCCTGTCCATTAAGAGTTAGGACATGGAAGTCAAGGAAGTCCGCGGTCTCGATTAGCTGAGGTAGAATGACTCGACCATTGTAGGCTGTGTAGGTCGCGTAGTAGATAACGCTCCCATCGTCTTCGACAAAACGAACAAAGCGAGCGTCCTCAATGCCATTGCTCTCGTTAGGCGAGACGGGAAAGATGATGCGTTCCGACATTTCCGAAGAAGAAGCGAAATGAATTTCGTAATTGGATTTCGCCAACCAGTGCATGCACTCCGAAGTTCGCGGCACGTCGCGCGTGTGTGCAGAAACTTCGTCGGACGCTGCTTGCTGGATCGACTTATCCAACTCATCGAGAAGGAAGGTCTTGCCTAATCGTCCCATGACCGAGGCGGCCCAGTCATTCTCGAGCCCCATTTCGCTTAGTTTGTCCAGAAAGGCGCGTTTATAGTAGGTGGGATTGGGATTAAGCTCGGGCAGTGTTACAAAAGGCGTCGTTTTGTCGATCACTATTGAATGATCACGATGGATAACTCCGATTCGAAACTGGATCGACGAGACATGTCCTTCACCGGTCGAGCGCAGGCTCAAGATAAAACGAAGATCGCCCTGACCCAGACCAGTCTGGTCAGGATGCGGCACAATCGAGGGGTTGAACAAGGCTGCCGATTCGAGTGCATACTCACCTGAGAAGAGCGCCCCGATAAATAGCTTGCGTCCTTCGGAAATCGTTTCGCTGTCCCCGATGTGCCCTCGCACTTTCTCGAAATTTCGCAGCCAACTCTTATCAAGATCGATATGTCTGTCGCTGAAATCCGCTCTAACTAACGAAAGCTGCTTTTCGGTTTCCTGCTCGCTTAGCGCGAGAGCGCGCGTGATGATATGCTCGACGCGCGTAGGATGGATCGGGATGAACGGACGCACCACCACGCGTTTGTTGTCCGGCCTAAGAAGGACGCCTGTCGGATGAAGTTTCATCCAACTTTGTGACTCGGGATCTTTAAGTCAGGCGCGGTTTCCGCCTGCGTCATCTCCGCAAGTGATAAGTAAAACGCGAGACTTGATTCTGCTCCTTGATTCTGGCTCACACGATCCTGATGCAAAGCGTCACGACATCCTCCCGTACTGGAATCGTAGAGCGATTCTCCGAGGTCGTTCCGACCAAGGAACCACTCGAAGCAGCGTCGCGACGCGCGCTTCCAGTATTCGTCATGCGTGAGAGCAAAAGCCTCGAGGCAGGCCGAGATGGTAGCATAGGCCTCCACCGGCTGTTGATCGAAGCGCGTGCGTTTGCCGCCGCGCTTCCAAAAACCGTTGCAGCCAATCGGTGCGAAATGTCCGGCCTTCGCTCTTTGCGTTTCCACAAGCCAGCGGAGCGACTTCAAACCTGCCTGGAATACCTCGCCGCGCGAAGTCCAATGACCACTCAGGATCATCGCATGCGAAAGCTTTGCGTTATCGTAGGTGGCGACGGGCTCGAACCATTGCCATTCCTTCGAACTGTTAGCTTGAAACAACTCGAGCAGTCGGGTGGCAAGCAGGTCTCGCAGCTGATTCACCATTCGGTCGCCCGAGAAGCTCCGCAGGTATTCCTGCATTGCGAGCAGGACGAAGGCCCAGGCGCGCGGAGAAGTGAACTGCTCTACCACCGGCAAACCCCGTTGGAATAAGAGCGCACAAAGATTGCGATGACCGTCATTTCTTGATCGGCCAAGCGCCATTCCCACAGCCCACAGCGCTCGCGCGTGACTGTCCTCCGAACCGACCTTTTCCAGCCATTCCCGGCTATGACTCATGAAATTCCGAAATCGCTTCGTTTCCTGATCGAATGCATCCCATAAGAACGAAAGATAAGTGCTGGCGAGCTGTTCAACGTCCCGTTGCGCCACACGACTGGTCATCTCTGGAAGCAGCAGAGTCAGGATAAAGGCGCGTGCATTGTCATCGGTGCAATACCCTTCCCGGTAATTCGGCACGTTGAAAATAGCGTGCTGGAAAATTCCGGTGTTGTCAGTCATCCGAAAAAGATGATCGAGCTTTAGCGGCGGCAATTCATAGGGACGATTTTCGAGAGTTCGAACGGCAAAGGCTTTGCGCGGCGGAACAGTTAAACGCGCACGCGCGCGCTGAAAGCTTTCCATGTAACGAGCGGCTACTACCGGCCAGATCATTTCGCGCCCGAGTTTCCATGCACGTTTTCGCATTCCCGCCATCAATGCAGGATCGGATAGAAATCGAGCTACTCCTTCCGCAATCGCATTGCTGTCGCGAAAGGGCACCAGAATGCCGCCCTCCTGCGCGAGTAACTCCTGCGCGTAGAGATAAGGAGTGGAAATCACCGCCTTACCTGCGCCGAAAGCATAAGCCAGGGTGCCGGAAGTGATTTGCGCTTCGTTAAGATAAGGGGTGACGTAAATATCAGCCGCGCCAATAAAGTCAGTTAGCTCCTCCAGCGGCACGAAGCGATTGTAGAAAATAACATTGCCGGTCACGCCTCGATCTTCAGCCAGACGCTCAAGCTTTAACCGATAAGACTCGCCTTCCCGCAAAAGCAGATTGGGATGTGTCGCGCCAAGGACAATGTAAACGACATTCGGGTGCTCCTTGAGAATTGCCGGTAACGCCTCGATAACATACTCGATGCCTTTGTTAGGCGAAAGAAGTCCAAAGGTAAGCAGCACCGTCTTACCTTCCACGCCGAACTGATCCTTGTGGAAGGTCGGGTCGATGAACTGCACGTCAGGCACGCCGTGCGGGATGAGATCGATCTTCTCAGGCGAGACGCCATAGACTTCCTTCAACAACCCTCGCCCATGTTCAGCCATCACGATAAAACGATTCGAGAGCGCATCGAGCTGCTCCATGACGAATCTTTGCGACTCGTTAGGTTCGCGCAGCACAGTGTGCAGCGTTGTCACTACCGGCATATGCACGTCGCGGAGCAAAGCTAGCAAGTGACTTCCGGCCGGCCCGCCGTAGATGCCAAACTCGTGTTGGACCGAGACGACCTCGACGTTGTTAATGTTTAAGAAATCCGCAGCGCGCCGGTATGAGTCGATCTCCTTTTCATCGATCTCAAAACGGATACGCGTCGAATAATCGTAGCCTTCAGGGCGATCGTTAACCGCTCCCACGATGCATTCGCAATTTGGGTACTCGGCTGCGACCGCCTCACAAATGTCGGCCGTAAACGTCGCTATGCCACATTGCCTGGGCATATAATCTCCCAGGAAGGCGACGCGGTTGATCGTGGTCATTAGGCAGCCTGAGTTAGTGTTTCAACAAATGTCAGCCTTTCTCCATCGAGGATCCTGGGACTAACAAAACCACGCTGCCGCTCTCGATGACTTGTCGCGCCTAGCCTCGCGTGAAGGCGGATCAACTCTCGACTTTGCTTCGTAAATCCCGGAGTCGCGCTTGCGTGGAGTGAATTGTTTCCTGCGGCACTCGGCGCAGCCCGCCAGTCAAGCCCACCTTCGACAAAATCCAGATCAACCATTTCGTCGGATCCCACTGCCACGGCTTCACGCCGTTCCGATAGTCGTGCTGAAATTCGTGGTGATAATTGTGATAGCCTTCGCCAAACGTAAACAGCGCCATGAAAAACGAGTCACGCGCGCTGCATCGCGTCGAATACGGCTGACGCCCGATGGTGTGGCAGGCCGAGTTAATCAGGAATGTGCCGTGTTGGAGCACAACAACTCTTGCGACGCCACCAATGAGAAAACCACCCAGGGCGCCGACCCAGCCGTCCCACGCGAACCCGGCCAGTGTTGGCAGGACGAAGCTGACCATGACGGCGAGCAGATGAATATGTCGATGCTGCCACATGACCAGCGGATCTTTCTTTAGATCGGCGACGTTATCGAAGGGCGGTTGTGGCAAGAGCTTGAACAACAGCCAGCCAATGTGGGCGTGGAAAAAACCTTTGGTGATGTCGTACGGGTCTTCGTCGTGATCGACATGTTTATGATGGCGGCGATGTTCGCTCGCCCACATGAGGACAGAATTCTCGAACGCACCGGCGCCAAAGATGAGAGTGAACAGGCGCACCGGCAGTTTGGCCCGGAAAGTCATGTGCGAAAACAGACGGTGATAACCTAGCGTGACGCTGAAGCCCGTCGCGGCAAGCAACACTGCGAACTGGGCAAGGTGGAACCAATCAAGGCCGAAATACCACAGGTAAAGCGGCACTACCGTGAGCGTGAGAACAAATGTGCCGATCAAAAACGAACTCGTCGTCCAATTGATGCGGCTAACTGGAATACGGAAAATCAAGGGCGCGAATTTGGGTAGATCACCAGCTCACTGATATCGGCAGAGAATGACGTCCTTCTTTGTCCAGGTATGAACGCTGCCGCAATGAGCGCAGTTGAACTTTTGTGTTTTTATTTTGGCTGTCGGCCAACGCTTTTCTTCGATTGTCCGTCCCGTGTCGGTCAGCTTTGACGTGGAAGGACAGCGCACGAGCAAGCTTTTGATGTTGGGACCGGTTTTTGGTTTCGGCCGTCGCGGGGGATCGAAAAGGAACCGGGTTGCCATGTCAGAGTCGATAAACGATGCGAGCTTTGCTCGTGTCGTATGGAGACATCTGCATTCTTACTCGATCACCAATTGTCAGGCGAATGAATCGCTTGCGCATCTTTCCGGAGATGTGCGCCAGAACAAGATGCTCGTTCGCAAGCGCGACGCGAAACATCGTCCCGGGAAGCACCATCGTGATGGTGCCCTCCAGTTCGATGGCTTTTTCAGAATTCATCTTGTGGTGGATTTGTAGGGCGTCTCTGTGAGACGCCGGTTTTCACGAGCCGGCGACTGGCACAGTCGCCCTACAATTTCCTAAACTTATCGCCGAAAGCCCGCAAAGCGACTCTTCTCGCCCTGAGGACGCGGACGACGCTCTTCGCGCGGACGCGCTTCGTTAACGGTTAACGCGCGGCCACTAAGTTCGTGGCCGTTGAGCGCGCTCATCGCGGCGTTGGCTTGTGCGCCATCGTTCATCGTGACGAACGCAAACCCGCGTGATTTGCCCGTGAACCGATCCATCATCAGATGGACTTCGTTGACGGTGCCGTGTTGTTCGAACAGATCCTGAAGATCGTTCTCGGTGGTCTCAAAAGAGAGATTACCTACGTACATTTTCATTGTGTTTTGAATTTTGGAAAAACTACCGACCTACAGAGCCGTTCCCGGGAATCGGGTTTCAAACCACCAATGAGCGACGCTCACCTGACGATCTACCGCGCAGTGAAGTTAACAGAGTAATCCAATAAGCGCGCACTATCGCCCGAATTAGGCGAAACACAAACGATCATTTCGCAGTGCTTTTTCCTCGTTGCCGATTTCCTCAACGCTGTCCGCGGATTCGGGAGCCGGCCAACATCGCTCAGCGGCCGTTGTCCCGGTGAAACGGTAGACGCCTGAAACGTGTGCCGTACGTCAATTGCCGATAACTATCCGGCGCTTGCTTGTGGGCCGCAGCACGAAATCTTTGGAAAAGCGCGGCGCGGCGTTCTGAAGTTGTATGTTGCGCGTAATAAAGCGCGCAGTTCTGAGTCAATGTTGGTTCCATATTTAATTCTCTGTTTATTCGCGCTGGCGACGGATTAACGCGGGCGCCGATGTCTGAGCAATTTGTATCGAGACGAGTGATATAAGCATCCACTAACGCTAAGAAATTTATTTCCGAGAATGCGATGTCGCCGGACAAGTCCTCGAGCAATCGCTCAAGTTCATGTTTATGCGCAGCGATGGTATTCATGATGCTGTTTTGTGTGCAGAGAGAAGGGGTCGCACACCTGCGCGATCGATTGACGCTGCGCTATTAACCCGACCATACAGCCGCCACTGCGATTACCTAATGATTAAATGAAATTTGTTTTCCAAGTCATTACCGCCGATCTCACTGGCATCGCCAAGACAGCGGCGAACGAGAAAGAAACAAAACTCGACGCCACATTTCACGCTACGCTCAAATAGATTTAGTCTCGGCGAGTTCGCACGGCGAGAATATAGGCGACGATCGCTTCGCGCTCCGCCGGTTTCAGACTCGCGCGATGCGACATGCTGTCGACGATGGCCGGCCAATCTTCGGTGCTGTAACGCCAGAGCACCGGCAGCGTGTGGCATTCGATACAGCGATGGACGAAAAGCGTGCGGCCTTCGCGCAACATCGGAAGACCGGCATGTTGTCCCTTTCTCGCGGTCGCCATCTGCGAAGTAACAGGCGGCACGTAGTTGGTCGATTCACAACTGACCAACAGGCAAGCGAGCACGACGAAGATCGACACCTTCTTCATCTCAGAGACCCATTCCAAAAATTGTGCGTAGTTGGAAATCCGGCTCGTCCTGCGTATCAGTCGCTTGCGCGAGAGCGGTGATCGTCACAAACCAATTTCCACGGCGATAAGTGACGTTCGGCCCCACGAAAAAATTTCTGATCTTTTCGGTGTCGCGCCACTCTGGAAATACAAATTCGTGCAGCAGTTCTATTCCCGCGGAAACGCGTGGCGAGATTTCATAGCTTGCACCAAGCGCTTGGCTGAATTCGCCTTCACGCTCGTCGAGATCACTTCCTTCCCATACTGATTCAAGTGTGGCGTTATAAGCGAGGATAAGCGGCCCAAAATTTTTCTGCGTGATTAACTTTGATTCCAACTCGATCAGTCGATCACCGGCTCTTAGCTCTCCGTAGATCGACACCCCGACAGGATCGACAACCGGGTTGGTCAAATTGTAGATCAACTCGATCGCCGTGTCCGAATAGGTAGAGCCGGAATGTTCCGGAACGCTTTTGTAAAACCAATCTGCGAGATAAATGCTTGCCTGGAACTTGTCGGTTACTCCGTATTCGAGTTCGTGGCGGAAATCGACCTGATCAAATCTGCCCGGCCCTGTGGCATGGCGCCACGTGACCCAATTTTCCAGCTCCAGGCTGCCAGGCGCTGATGTATTGGCCTCGTAAAGAAAAGTAAAGTGGCGCGCGCCACCAAAAGAGGACAATGCTGATAAGATTGCGGCTACGAAAATGCCGACGCGCAACGCAGGCTTCATTTGACCGCAAACGCTATCAGAGCGGTTCGCGGACTGCTGCCGGTCAGTTGCTGTTTTTTAGCGCACGCTTGCGCCGTGTCGCGCGCACCATCCCGTTTTTCAGCTGTTCCCATGATGCAGTGATCTGCGCTTACGGTGAGACTCCCGAGCGCCGAGGGTTTTGAACACGACGAGTTCGCCGTGACGCGCAATACGAGGGTGATCCTGGGCGTCACGTGCGTCGAAGTCCACGATACAGTCACGACGGATGGCGAACTGACGGAAGATACGCTCGATTGGTTCGCCCAGGACAGAGATGGCAACGTCTGGTATTTCGGCGAAAACACCCACGAGCTTGAGGATGGCTTGATCACCACCATTGCCGGCACCTTTATGGCTGGGGTCAACGGCGACAAGCCGGGAATCGTCATGAAAGCTCACCCGGCCATCGGCGACTTTTACCGTCAGGAATTCTCTCTGGCGAATGCCGAGGATTTCGCGGACACCCTCAGTCTCACCGAGTCCGTCACCGTGCCGGCTGGCACGTTCCACAACTGCCTGAAATCGCAAGAGATCACGCCATTGGAAACCGACCTCCTCGAACATAAGTTCTATGCCGCGGGCGTTGGAAATGTCCTAACGGTTGATGCCACAACGGGAGACAGAGTGGAACTCGTGCGGATCAGGGGAGGTCGCTGATTAGCCGAAGTTTCGACCTCTCTATTCGGTCTTTTCCTACTTCTTCCGTCTAACGTCGTCTTCCTTGGCGCGCCGTAGCCTCGTGCGAAGGCGGCTAACTTTCCTTGCCGCCGCATTTCACGCGACGCTCAAATAGATTGAGTCTTCGCGAGTTTGCGGCAAAAAATGTCAAATCGCCCCGCTCAGCCTGCCCGCTTTGGTGGGCGATAGATTTCGGAGTTTAGGTTTGACTAATATCTTTGTTCACCCTTTTTCTCGATCAAACTGATCGTCGCAGCGGGCGCGATTTTTAAGGCGGGACCGAAGCGCTCCCGCGATCGGCCAAATCATATGTCCAGAGCCCAAGATGTGATGACCAATCTCCTCGCGCTCGCGGATATTCGCATCAACGGCGCTCGCCCCTGGGACGTACAGGTGCATGACCAGCGCTTCTTTGGCCGAGTCCTGGCTTCCGGGACGCTCGGTTTCGGGGAATCCTATATGGATGGCTGGTGGGACTGTGATGCACTGGATGAGATGTGTTGCCGCGCCATTCGCGCCGGACTCGAGAAGCGTTTCGAATTTCGACTTCCCAATGTCTGGGCACTACTCACCGCGTTTGTCGCGAACCAGCAGACTCTCCGGCGCTCCCGAAAAGTCGGCCGGGTACATTACGATCTGAGCAACGATTTTTTCGAAGCGCTGCTCGATCCGAATATGCAATATTCCTGTGCGCTCTTCTCAGAGGGCGACGATCTCGCCTCGGCGCAACTGCGGAAGCTGGATTGGATTTGCGAGAGGCTGCGTCTGCGACCCGGCCTCCGTCTGCTGGACATCGGCTGCGGCTGGGGTGGATTGGCCCGTTATGCCGCTCGCCACTCCGGTTGCCATGTAGTCGGGATAACAATTTCGCGGGAGCAATTCCGTTACGCGCAACGTTGGTGTCGCGGATTGGACGTGGAAATCCAGCTGCGCGACTACCGCGAAGTCACTGAACGATTTGATCGGGTGGTGAGCGTGGGCATGGTCGAGCATGTCGGTTACAAAAATTACCGCACCTA
>Ga0209376_1002022_pt1 | contig 19611 bp, 11 predicted proteins | sample GraSoiAngelo_134_FD_185891 | JGI IMG/M metagenome (GOLD analysis project Ga0209376, IMG submission 185891) | Grasslands soil microbial communities from the Angelo Coastal Reserve, California, USA - 14_0929_05_30cm (SPAdes) (version 2) | ecosystem: Environmental > Terrestrial > Soil > Grasslands ... | reverse complement strand
CGGTCGGCCGCGATGCATCAGCCGATACGGACGCGACTCTGCGAGCCGAAATTTTGAGCTACTCAAGGGCGCGTGGCTTGTTTGCCGGAACTTCCCTCGAGGGCTCCACGATCCGCCCGGACAATGGCGACAACCGCCGTGTGTACGGCAGGAAGATTCCCGCGAGGAGCATTGTCCTGTCCGGAGCTGTCGCCGTGCCCCCCGCAGCCGAACAATTGATCTCGACCCTAGATGCCAAGACCCCGAAGCACAGGCCATAGGGTCGATTTGGTTGACGCAGTCCAGCCACGTCTTTTATAGCCGAGTGGTTCACGTGGCCGAGCCGATTCTTTTCGGTTGGCCCATCGGTTGACGAGATTATTTTCGATGCGGCTTATAAGGAGGAAGAGAAATGTTGCAAACTAAGAACGCCGCCCCAAAAAGTCACAACCTTGCCCTCGCCAGTTTGCTGATTACCAGTTTGCTGATTACAGGTCTGCTCATCGTAGGAAGCACTCTCAGTTTTTCCGCTAACAAGCCCGAGACGATTGATGCCACTGCGATGGGTACAAGCACCCAGATGGGATCTCAATTCGGCATCACGCTGAACATTTATGATTACTCTACTCCCGCAGACAAGCAGATACTGGTGCAGGCATTCGAGAAAGGCCGGAATCAGGGGCTAGTCAACGCGCTCAGCAAGATGAAAGCGGCGGGTCACATCGAGGTCACCGGCACTCTGGGGTATGACTGCAGTTACATCCGAATGATTCCAACCCCAACTGGACGGAAGATTCGCTTTGTCACCAACCGCCTCCTCAGATTCGGTGAGGTGTACTGGGACACCCGATCTACCGCCTACAATTTGACGGCTGGAGAATTTGACTTGAACGACACGGACAAAAGCAAGAGCACGGGCGTCTTGTACCCTGCAGCCGAGTTCGTGATCGATAAGCACGGCGACTTGCAAATGAATCTTATTGGGAACCCTTGGAACCTGGTTGACATTATCGATTGGAAGGGAACGCCCGGCGTCAACTAAACGCGGCGCTTGGACAGTGCACCGCTGCTTGATCAGCTTTTCTGTAACTGCCAATTCTTCAGGAGCCGGTGGAGCGTCAGCCGTTATTCAGCGGGGTGGTTGGCGAGAGTGGAACCTGGCGCTGGAGGCAGTTGCTCAGCGTCTGTGATGCGCGTGCCGCATGGCCTCTCTCCGATTCGGGTCGCGATTATCTTACCTTCGACAACCGGCTTGCGCTGGGTGCGGGTATCGCCGCTCGATATCAACATCCCGTTATGCCGATTTTCGTATCTCAGCTGGAAACTCAAGGACCTTGCCCCGTCGGGCCGGCGGGATCCACTTCACAAGCTTGTGAAAGCTTGGGGGAATATAGAACTTGATCACCGGTGCCATAGCCATCCTCCGAAGAATCTTCTTTTGACTTTCGACAACTGGAGAGAGGCACCCCAAATGCCAAAGTTGTGATTGAAATTAACCAACGGGGTAAACGGGAGACCCGTCGTGTCGAAACTGTCGAACTCACCTTGAAGCCACTGAGCCGCTTGCGTTTGCGCGCGCATCGGAGATTCTGCTGAGACGGGCTGGAAACTTGAGTGTTGATGTGAGAACGGCGCCGGGAGCACATCTCGGGATTCGGCGGATGGCGAGGCGTCGGGATTTGGACAGAGCTGTCAATCGGGGCATGCGTGGTACTAGTGGTGCGCTCCGTGCTCCAGCAGCGTCATGTAGATGGTTGCGTGAGCACGGAAAAGCTTACCTTCGCTGTGCAGTATCTGCTAACCGCGTAGCTGGTCTGTTGAGTGTGAAGGATTTCCGAGGGCTTACCCGACACCTCTGATCTGAAAGCTTCGAATCGGCTGTGCGAGGCGGCAATCCTGCTACTAGAAAGCCGAATTTCGGTCTGCCGAAATCCTGGGCTTCGCAACCGCCGCCAGAACAGTTCAGCTTTTAGCCAAAAGAAGTCGCGCTGCCGCTACTGCGGTATCATGTTCTCGATTACCTGAGAAAGGTGGTAAGTATGGCTACGCCTACATCAACTACCATACCCACCGAGCCAACTGGCAGTATCCCAAGACCTCTGGATCTCATCAAGCGACTCGCAAAAGGCGACAGCGAGGATCTCCTAACCTCGCTCCTTTCTATGAGGATCCGATTCGAGAGACCATTGAGCGGTTTGAAGCCGCGGGCTCTCCGGTCGTTACGGACGGCGAACAGAGGAAGTATCGTGCCAGGGAGACGGTTAACCTTTAATTGAAGCGCGGTGCGACTGTTCCGCGTGGTGACCGGATGAGTCAAATGGCTGCCGTGAACTTGATTGGCTCGTACAACTACGCGCTCGTGGCGCTCTCGGTTTTGATCGCCATGTTTGCATCGTACGCTGCTCTAGATCTCGCAAGTCGCGTAACGGCCGCGGGCGGTTGGACTCGCGCGGTTTGGCTGCTGGGCGGGGCCGGTGCGATGGGGACTGGCATTTGGTCCATGCACTACATTGGGATGCTGGCGTTCATCCTACCGATTCCCGTGGCCTACCATTGGCCGACCGTTCTACTGTCACTGCTTGCGGCCATTCTCGCGTCGGTCATTGCGCTGTACGTGGTGAGCCGACCGAAAATGGGTGTGTCCCGAGCGGTCGCCGGAAGTGTCCTGATGGGTGCGGGTATTGCGAGTATGCATTACATCGGCATGGCCGCCATGCGTTTACTGGCTATATGCCAGTTTAATTCCTTTCTCGTCGTCCTGTCCGTCGTGTTCGCGGTTCTGATTTCTCTCGCCGCGCTTTGGATTACCTTTCACTTCCGAGATGAGAAAAATGGGATCGGCCGGGAAAAGTTAGCCGGCGCTGTCGTGATGGGTGCTGCGATCCCCGTCATGCATTACACCGGCATGGCCGCCGCCAGTTTCACGCCCACCGGCATGCCAGCGGACCTGTCTCACGCCGTAGGCATCTCCACACTTGGCACCGCCGGAATTGCCGCCGTCACCTTTATCGTCCTCGGGCTGGCTCTGCTGACGTCCTGGGTGGATAGGCGATTCGCTGTCCAGACCTTGGAACTGCAGGAAAAGAAGCTGCAGCGAAGCGAGGCGTACTTGGCTGAAGCTCAAGGGCTCAGTCATACCGGGAGCTTCGGCTGGAGGGTTTCCACCGGCGAGATCATCTGGTCAGAGGAAACCTTTCGAATCTTCCAATACGACCGAACAACGAAACCGACTGTGGAACTTCTTCTCCAACGGGTTCATCCGGAAGACGCGGCCCTCGTGAAACAGACCATCGAGCGCGCGTCGCAGGATGGAAAGAATTTTGAACATGAATATCGCTTGCTGATGCCGGATGGTTCCGTCAAACATGTCCACGTTGTGGCTCATGCCTTAAGCGATGAATCGGGCAGCGTCGAGTTTGTTGGAGCGGTGATGGACGTCACCGTAGCAAAGCAGGCCGAAGAGGCTTTGCGCCAAGCGCAGGCGGATCTCGCACATGGCAACCGGGTGACCACCATGGGAGAGTTGACTGCCTCCCTGGCGCACGAAGTGAATCAGCCGATTGCCGCGGCCGTCACCGACGCCAACACTTGCTTGCGCTGGCTTACGCGCGATCATCCCGATGTGGAAGAGGCCCGCCATGCTGCATCGAGAATCGTCAAAGATGCAACCCGTGCTGGGGAAATCATCAGCCGAACCCGCCTGCTCTTCAAGAAGGGTACTCCGCAATGGGAGTTGGTTGATATAAACGAAGTCATTCGAGAGATGATCGTCCTCTTGCGCAGCGAGGCAACGCGGTACTCCATATCAGTCCAGACGGAACTGGCAGATCTTCCGCAAGTCATGGGAGATCGCGTGCAATTGCAGCAGGTGCTGATGAACCTCATGACCAACGGCATCGATGCGATGAAAGATGTAGATGGGACGCGCGAACTCGCGATCAAGTCGCAGAGAGCGGAAGACCGTCAGCTGTTGATCTCGGTCAGCGATACCGGTGTCGGGCTGCCCCCGCAGCAGGCGGACCAAATCTTTAATGCCTTCTTTACCACCAAACTTCAGGGCACCGGCATGGGACTTCGGATCAGCCGCTCCATCGTGGAGTCGCATGGCGGCCGCTTGTGGGCTGCCGACAACTCTCAGCGTGGGGCGAGCTTTTACATCGCTTTACCTACTCAAAGTCGAGGCGCGTGAATGACGTCGGCAGCCGTTCCCACGGTGTTCGTGATTGACGACGATGACTTGGTGCGGACGGCGATCCAGGGCATGCTGAAATCGGTTGGCTTGCGTTCCGAGACCTTCGGGACGCCGCAAGAGTTCTTGCGCAGCAAGCGTCCGGACGGGCCAAGTTGCCTGGTTCTGGACGTGAGACTTCCTGGCGTCAACGGCCTGGACTTTCAGCGCGAGTTGGCGGATGCGGGCATCCGGATTCCCGTCATCTTCATCACCGGGCATGGAGATATTCCGATGTCGGTGAAGGCCATGAAATCCGGCGCGGTGGAGTTCCTTACCAAGCCCTTCCGGGACCAGGACTTGTTGGATGCGATCCACCAGGCTTTGGACCGCGACCGTGTGACGCGCCAACAACAGAGTGAGCTTGGCGAGTTGCGAAACCGCTACGAGTCGCTGACCGCACGCGAGCGCGAGGTCATGGGACTAGTAGTTTCGGGCATGCTCAATAAGCAAATCGCTTATGACCTTGGGACCAGTGAAATCACCGTGAAGATCCATCGCGGTCACGTGATGCACAAGATGCAGGCTGACTCCTTGGCAGAATTGGTCAGAATGGCGGGGAAGCTTGAGCTTCCCGCTGGCAAGAAATAGCAGTCCGCCGCTCTCGCGCAACGGGGATCCTCAGCTCGTGGCGCGCAGGCATCGTTCATTCCCGACCGCTTCTCGGGAAATTTCCCGGAGACACAAGAAGGACTTTCGACGATGACTTATAGGGTTACAGGAAAATGGATTGCACGGCCAGCAGCCTCTGCTGCTCTGCGCTATGGATTGGCCTTCGCATCGATCGCAGCGGCTCTGGGCCTGGCGCATACTTTTCTATATTTTCATTTGCCTCAGCCGTTTGCCGCATTTGCGCTATCCGCAATCGCGATTACGTTTTGGTACGGCGGCACTAAGCCTGGCATTGTGGCAGCGGCACTCGCCTCGATTATCCGTTACACCCATTGGTCTGAAGTCAGCGCCGTGTCTCGCGTTCTTTATGATGTTGTGTTTGTGATTTTTGCGCTGCTAATGGTGGGCGTGAACCGAGCACGAAGCGAGCTTGAAGTCAGAGTCGCACAGCGAACAGCAGAGCTGACTCGGGCCAATGAGGACCTAAGCCTTGAGATTGCGGAGCGCAAGCGAGCTGAAGAGAAGCTGCGGCAGAGCGAGGCCTATTTAGCGGAGGCGCAGAAGCTCACGCATACGGGGAGTTGGGTCTGGGAGGTAGCTGGAAGATGCGCCTTGCATCTATCCGAGGAATGGTATCGCATATATGGCTTCGATCCAGAAGAGGGCATGCCGGCTTGGGACAAACGGCTACAGCGCATTCATCCGGACGATCGAGCCAAGTGGCAACAGGCAATCGATCAAGCAATAAGTGAAAAATCGGATTACGAAGTTGAGTTCCGACTTCTTCTTCCAGATGGCAAGGTAAGACACCTCCACACTGTCGGACATCCTGTTTTGGACGCGTCCGGGAATCTGGTGCAATTCGTGGGTAGTTCTACCGACATCACCGAGCGCAAGCAGGCCGAAGAGGCTTTGCGTCAGGCGCAGTCGGACCTCGCGCACGTTAGCCGTGTCACCACCATGGGAGAGCTGACGGCCTCCCTGGCGCACGAAGTGAATCAACCGATTGCCGCGGCGATCACCGACGCCAACACCTGCTTGCGCTGGCTCAACCGCGATCATCCCGATGTGGAAGAGGCGCGCGAAGCGGCGTCGAGAATGGTCAAAGACGCAACCCGTGCCGCGGAAATTGTCAGCCGAACCCGCCTGCTGTTCAAGAAGGGTACTCCGCAATGGGAGTTGGTTGATATAAACGAGATCATTCGAGAGATGGTAGCCCTGATGCGCAGCGAGGTAACGCGATATTCCATCTCAGTCCGAACGGAGCTCGCGGAAGATATCCCCCAGCTCACAGGAGATCGCGTGCAATTGCAGCAGGTGCTCATGAACCTTATGATCAATGCCATCGATGCTATGAAAGATGGAGACGGGACGCGCGAACTCGCCGTCAAATCGCAGAGGGCGGAGAATGAGCAACTCATGGTGTCGATCAGCGATACCGGCGTAGGCCTGCCTCCGCAGCAGGCGGACCAAATCTTTAATGCGTTCTTTACCACGAAACCTCATGGGACCGGCATGGGACTTCGGATCAGCCGCTCCATCATTGAATCTCATGGTGGCCGCTTGTGGGCTGCCGACAACTCTCCGCGCGGCGCAAGCTTCCACCTCACCCTGCCTGTCGAAGCCGAGGCGCACGAATGACGCACGCAGCGCGGTATTAGAGCCCTCATACCAAAGCATAATTGCGCGGTCCCTGCCGGAGCGTTACCTTGCAACTATGGCTACTCAGGCGAAGGCGAAATTGGTCGCGATTGTCGATGACGATGAGTTGATGCGCGGGGCATTGCAGGGCCTGCTGAAGGCGGTTGGATTGCCGTCGCGAGCGTTTGCGTCGGCGGAGGAGTTCCTGAAGTCCGGCCAACAGCACCAGACTGCATGCCTGATCGCGGATATTCGCATGCCGGGAATGTCCGGTCTGGAATTGCAGGCCCAGCTCAACGCTGAGCACTGCAGGATTCCGACCATCTTCATCACGGCACACGGCGACACAAAAATGCGCCTGCAGGCGTTGAGAGCGGGCGCAGTAGAGTTCATGGCAAAACCGTTCGACGATGAAGTCCTGCTCGAGAATGTTCGAGCCGCTCTGGACAGTTGAACCCCTTAACCAGTGCGCACGCGTACCCAGGAGGTCCTCTGTGGGAGCTTTCCAAAGAGTCGAGAGTGGTGAGCAACTTTCTTATGAGCGCAGATTCGAGCAGGTCATAGGCAACAGTCCTGCTCTGGAAGAGGTGCTCGAACAAGTCGAACGTGTGGCACCTACGGATTCCACCGTTCTTATCCAGGGAGAAACAGGCACCGGCAAGGAGCTGATCGCGCACGCGATTCACAACATCAGCTCGCGCTGCGGACGTCCCTTCGTAAGGTTGAATTGCGCTGCTATTCCGCTGGATCTGCTGGAAAGTGAGCTTTTTGGCCATGAGAAAGGCGCGTTCACCGGAGCGATAGCGCAAAAGATTGGTCGTTTCGAGCTGGCCGACAAAGGCACGCTCTTCCTGGATGAAGTGGGAGACATTCCGCCCGCATTACAGCCCAAACTGCTGCGCGTACTGCAGGAACAGGAGTTTGAGCGCCTGGGTAGCACTCGCACCCACAAGGTGGACGTTCGGCTGGTTGCCGCCACACACCGTGATCTGACGGATATGGTGAAGCGGGGCGAGTTTCGCAGCGACCTCTACTACCGTCTGAATGTGTTTCCGATCCTGCTGCCAGCGTTGCGGGAGCGCCGCGAAGACATTCCGGCTCTGGTAGCCCATTTTGTGGAGATTTGTGGCCACCGGATGGGTAAGCAAATCGAACACATTCCCGCGACGACGATGTCTGCATTCAGCTCGTATACGTGGCCTGGGAATGTCCGCGAGCTACAGAACATGATCGAACGTGCCGTGATCCTTTCAAATGATGGCGTGCTTCCCAATCCCCTGCCGGCGGCAGGAACTCAGGGTGTCATCATCTCTCAGGCTGCAACTACTCTGAGGGACTCGGAACGCACTCTGATTCTGCACACGCTTCAAAGAGTCGGTTGGGTGATCGGCGGCCCGAAAGGCGCAGCCGCGAAACTTGGCTTGAAGCGAACTACGCTGATCCACAAGATGCAGAAGCTCGGGATTTCTCGGCCTTCTCCGCAAAGCAGCCCGAATGTGGTGGGCAGCGCAGACGCAGGATGACGCGCCGACGCAAGTCTAATTCATGGCGATCTGGATCCGTGACGCGACTCCGGAAAAGGTCGTCGAGGGACTATTCATCTGATGTTTTCACCGGCACTGATCCCCCGCTAAAGGATTCGGAAAAGCATCCAGATCGTCGCTCGGGCTTGTCTCATCGCGGTGGAGACACTGAAAGTCCTTTTCGATCAACAGAGAGGGACCTCTATCATCGGCGCGGTCAACGGAAAGCGAGATTTCGTCGGATCCCGCCCATTGCTGGGCCACGTGGAGCGGCAGTAGAACGCGTATGCAGTCCTGGTAATAGTGGGCCTCCATCACTGTGCAGCGCGAAGAGGCTTCCAGCGTGTAGGTCAGCTGCGAACCCGGGCCAAAGCGTAGCGCGCCTGCGCAAATGCCCGTGTTCCGGAATTGCTCGACGTCAGAACGATTCAGTCGCAAACGCAGGGAGTTCCGGTGGATGCGAAGTTTCACTGAATTCTCCAATTCCCGGAATAGATGTTGAAACGCTCGCCGCGAAGGAAGCCTACCAGCGTCATGCCAAAACGTTGCGCCATCTTTACGGCCAGGCTGGATGGCGCTCCTACTGCCGCCAGGACCGGGATTGCGGCCATTACAGACTTCTGCACCAGTTCAAAGCCTGCACGCCCGCTGACTAGAATGAGTGAATCGCTAAGCGGTACGGTGCCGTCGCGCAGAGCGAAACCAATCAGTTTATCGACCGCGTTGTGCCGGCCGACATCTTCACGCAGACCGAGCAGGCTGCCCTCGGGTGAGAAAAGCCCCGCGGCATGAAGCCCACCTGTCCGGTCAAATGTGTCTTGCGCGCAGCGAAGCAGGTCGGGCAAGCGATAGATGAGGTCCGCATGGAATTGTGGGCCTGACTGCCGCATGGGACGGGCCGGGCGGACTTCTATCGCGCCTATCGCGAGCTTCCCGCAGACTCCGCAGCTCGAGCTTGTGTAGAAATTGCGCCGGATGCGGGCGGGGTCGATGGCGACTTCGGGCCTCAACCTGATTGTCACCCTATCGCCCGAGTTTTCAGAATCATCTTCTGCCGATTCGGCACGCATCGACAAAATCTGACCAACATCGTCGATAATCCCCTCGGTGAAGAGGAACCCGGTCGCGAGATCCAGATCGGAGCCGGGTGTGCGCATGGTAATCGAGAGCGGGAAGCCGTTTAGACAAAGCTGCAGAGGCTCCTCGATGGCAAGCAAATCGGAGCGAGAAGAGGACAAACCCTTCTCCACGGTGTGAATCGGGGCAGTGATCGTATCAAGGTTCATAGCGCAGGCTCATACCATCCACGTCGTCGAATCTGCGGAGATGCACCCCTTCGTTAGGGATTGGAATTGCTGCTTACCAGCTTACCGCAGCATTCGGGCCGCTCGGGCAAACTTGAGCGGTCCCATCCCCCGCCCAAGGCCTGAATCAGCAACACCGCGCCCGCCATACGACGCCCCAAGATATTGACCGCTGTCACTTCATCCGCGAGCGCGGCATTTTGCGCGGTGATCACTTCGAGATAGCTGGTTACGCCGCCCGTATAGCGAGTGGTGGAAAGGTCGAGCGACTTCTGAGCCGCTTGCACTGCTGTAGCCTGGACGCCAGCCTCTTGCTCAAGAATCCGCAAGGCTGCGAGACTGTCCTCAACTTGTTGGAACCCAGTCAGTACGGTTTCTCGATAAGAAGCGACCGCAAGGTCGTAACCCGCCCTCGCCTCATCGGAGGCTGCACGCCGCCGGCCTACATCAAAGAGTGTTACTACAGCCGACGGGCCCGCTGACCACAGAATGCTTGGACCTTGCAGTAACGTGCCAATCCGGCCGCTCTCAAACCCTCCCGCTGCTGCCAGCGTAAGCAGAGGATAGTAGGCGGCCTTGGCCAGCCCGACCTGAGCGTTCGCGGATGCTACCCTGCGTTCGGCGGCGGCGATGTCGGGCCGCCTTTCCAGCAGCTCGGAGGGTAGACCGACAGGAATCGATGGCGGAGGAGTTGTCAGCGGCAAAGGCGGAAGGGTGAACTCGGCCGGAGGTTTACCCACCAGCACGGCCACCGCATGCTCATACTGGGCGCGGGCTACGCCGACATCGATCGCCTGAGCACGGGTCGTTTCCAGTATGGTCCTGGCTTGCTCGACCTCTACCTCAGAGGCAATTCCCCCCCGGAACCGCTCCTCATTCAATTGCAGTGCCTTTTCGTACTGAACGACCGTATATTGCAGCAGCTGTTCTTCGGCATCCAAGGTGCGCGCTGCGAAGTAATCTATGGCCAGATCAGCGTGCATGCTCAGGTTGACTACCGCAAGATCCGCGGCGCGTGCCTGTGCTTGTTCCCGATAAGACTCAACATTGCGGCGTACCCGGCCCCACACGTCGGCCTGATACGACAGATCAAGCGGCAGCACGAAATCATTGATAGTTTTGCCATTGCTGATAGTCGTGGTGCCGCGGTTCGAAGAAAACTTCTCACGAATCGCCGATGGACTTGCGGTGATAGTCGGATAATAATCTGCGCGGTTATAGCGTAGAGCGGCTCGGGCCTGCTGATACTGGGCCACTGCCACTTTCAGGTTCTGGTTGGAAACATTGATCTGCTGTTCTAAAGTGTTGAGCTGGGAATCCTGAAAAATTTCCCACCAGTTTCCGCCGAGCTTCTGCTCGCTGGGTTGGGCAGGCTTCCAGTTTCCTACCTCTTTATAGGCGGGAGGAGCCTGCATCGGCGGAGGGTGATACTTTGGTCCAACCGTGCATCCACTCAACTGGAGCACGGCTATCGTGAGCGCAATCGCCAGCCAAGTTACTTGCCCCCGGTTCTCAAACAAAATCGTCCTTCCAGCGGATTTCACTTGGAATCCCCCGGCAGGGTTGCCTGAACAATTTGGACTTGCTGCCCGGAAACCAGTGAGTCAGGTGGGTTGACAATAACCTGATCGCCCGTCTTCAGGCCAGCGACGATTTCAATCTGATTGCCGAAATCATGCCCAGGAGTTACGGCAGCGAGCACAACCTTCCCATCTTGCACTACGCCGACTCGTAATCCCTCCGAACGGAACAGCAGAGTGTTCACTGGAAGCAGGAAAGTAGACTTTTGGGTCGGGACTTTCAAGTGGACCTCAGCGTAAGAGCCTGTGAGAAGTGTGCTCTTAGGATTGTCCACCTCAATCTCGATCAGCAAGGTGCGAGTTGTCATATTGATGGCTTCCGCTGTTCGCACCAGCGTTCCCTGGAACTTGCGCCCGGGAAACTCGGCCAGACTGAGATCTGCTGTCATGCCCACTTTGACTCCTTGGGAGTACTCTTCTGGGACGTTTACGTACACACGCAGCTTTCCGGGCTGAGCGATATGAAAGAGATCGGTTTTTGGTGTGGCACTGCTGCCAGAATTAATAAGGTCGCCGATATCGGTGTTACGCGCCGTAATCACACTATCGAATGGTGCGTAGATCTTTTCAAAAGATACCAGTGCTGCGTACTGCTGTACGGCTGCCTTGTCTGCGTCGACAATTGCCTTATTTGCGTTATAGGTACCGACCGCGTTGTCGACGTCCTGTTGGGACACAGCGTTCTTTGTCAGCAGGCTCTGATACCGTGTCTTAGTGATGGCGGCAAGCTCGAGATTTGCCTGCGCGGTTAACAGGTTGCTGCGGGCTTGCTGCAGCTGCTGATCAACTTCCGGAGTCTCGATGACGGCAAGCAGTTGGCCCTTCTTGACGTGCGCCCCAATATCGAAGTACCACTTCCTCAGATAGCCGTTTGTTCGTGCATAGATCGGTGAAGAGATAAATGGTTGCACATTTCCAGGAAGAATGATTTCTTCAGCGGGCGCAGTTTGTTTTGGCGAAACAACCGATACTGGGGGGAGGGCTGTCTGGGCTGTCTCCGCGTTCAGAGTGGTGCGCGCCCTGACACGGGACCAGATGCCAGATATCAAAAGGGCGGCAACCGCGAGCAGCGCAATCGCCAGGGCAAGCCATCGTCTGCGTGGAGAATTCCCTACTGCCACATTATTCAACGGGACAGTTTGCCCGCCGATTGTATCTTCGGTTCGTATCTCTTCAGTTTGAGGCAACATAAATAATCGCTCCACACCTCAGGGTGCTTAATGCGCTTGTTCCTGTTTTGGTCGAATGCCAGCGTGCCCCTGCAGCACGCTGAAAAAAGCTGGGACAAAGAACAGCGTCGAAACCGTCGCGAAAAGCAGTCCACCTATGACCGCCCGGCCAAGGGGAGCATTTTGTTCACCACCGTCCCCGAGCCCGAGAGCCATGGGCACCATGCCGATAATCATGGCCAGAGCGGTCATCAGCACTGGGCGGAAGCGCGTGAAGCCTGCTTCCAATGCAGCGCTGACGGAATCACTACCTTCTATCATTTTTTCCGTAGCAAAGCTCACCACCAGAATACTGTTTGAGGTTGCGACGCCCATGCACATGATGGCCCCCATGAGTGCGGGCACGCTCAGAGTCGTGTGCGTTATGAACAAGAACCAGGCAATTCCGGCGAGTGCTGCCGGCAGCGCGGAAATCATGATGAAGGGATCGAGCCAGGACTGAAAATTGACTACGATCAACAGGTATACCAGCACGATCGAGAAGACCAGGCCGCTCAGTAGGCCGATGTAGGAGGCTCGCATGGTCTGGACCTGCCCGCGCACAACGACGCGAGAACCGCGCGGTAATTGTTGGCGGGTAGCGTCGATGATCTTGTTGATATCGCCGGCCACCCCGCCCAGGTCGCGTCCCGAGGCAGCGCCAAAAATGTCAATCACTGGCGCTACATTGTAATGAGAAACCACTCCCATTCCCGCGCCCCGCTGCGTTGATACCAGACTGGCCATTAGTGACGGAGGCGCCGTCGGGTCCGTGCCCGTGATCGGAATATTCTCTAGGTCCTGCAATGTGTCCGTGCGATATTGCGGTGTCTGAGTCGCAATCTGATAGCTGACATGATTCTTGGGGTCCACCCAAAAAGTCGGTGAAGTCTGAAAACTTCCGCTGAGTGACACCAGCAGGTTTTGCGCGATGTCATGAGCCGAAAAACCAACCTGTTCTGCTTTCGTACGTTCGACCCTGAGGCGCAGATAGGGTTGGTCGAAGGGTTGCTGAATCCGAAGATCTGCTGTTCCTGAGACGTACTTCAATTTACTCAGCAGGGTGTCGGCATAGCGCCTGTTTCCTTCCATGTCATTCCCCACAACTTGAACATCGATTGGAGCTGGTAGACCAAAATTCAGGATCTGGCTCACCATGTCGGCCGGCAAAAACGCGAACGTAACGCCCGGGAATTGCTTCGGGAGTGTCAGGCGAAGCTGGTGAATGTAGTTGTCGGTTGGGTGGTGGTTGGCTGACAGGGTCACGAGAACGTCGGCGTCGGCCGTGCCAACCGGGGCGGAATTACTGTAGGAGAGATTGATGCCGCTATAGGGTAGGCCTATGTTGTCGATGACGCTCTGGACTTCGCCGGCCGGAATCTGCCGCCGAATCGACTGCTCTACCAGATCACAAAGGTTGGCAGTTTCTTCGATGCGCATTCCGGTGGGAGCACGCACATGAAGTTTGAATGTGCCGCTGTCTACGCCGGGGAAGAAATCCTGGCCCAGCCACGGAGTCAGAATCGCCAAGGAGCCGAGGCAAGCCGCAAAGAACGCAATCAGGAAAGCCCTCCGGTGGTGGAGACAAATTTCCAGCAGGCTGCGATAGCTTCGACGAAATGTTTCGAAGGCCTCCTCAAAACGCTTCTGAAACCGCACCAGCGGATTGCGGCTAGGCGCATTTCCCGCCTCGTTTTTCTCTCCCCGCAACAAGTACTTGGCCATGGTCGGAACGATGGTCCGCGACAGAAAATACGAGGCCAACATGGCGAAAACCACTGCTTCTGCGAGCGGTACAAAGAGGTACCGAGCCACGCCGGAGAGCAAGAACATCGGAGCAAAGACAATGCAGATCGAAAGTGTGGACACGAAAGCAGGAGTGGCAATCTGCGAGGCACTGTCCAGAACAACTGTGTCCATGTCCTTGTCTGGTTCCCTCTCCCGATTTCGGTTTATGTTCTCGACCTCCACAGTGGCATCGTCAACCAGGATCCCAACCGCCAGTGCGAGTCCACCTAGCGTCATGATGTTGATGGTTTCGCCGATCGCACTTAGCACGATGATGGAGGTCAGGATGGCAAGGGGGATTGAGGTCGCAATGATGACGGTGCTGCGCCAACTGCCCAGAAACGTGAGAATCATGAAAGCGGTTAGGCAGGCGGCAATCAGCGTTTCCCTGACCACTCCGCTGATCGCGCCACGAACAAAAATCGACTGATCAGCCAGGGGTGCTATGTCTAGTTGGGGTGGTACCGTTGTCTTAATTTGAGGCAGAAGGGCCTTGATGCCCGAGATCACGCTCAGCGTTGACGCATCCCCAGCCTTTTGGATAGTCAGCAAAACCGAGCGCTGCCCGTTGACGCGCACGATATTGGTCTGCGGGGGAAAGCCATCGCGCACCCAGGCAACATCTTTGATGTAGATAGTGGTGCTGCCAATCGTTTTAATTGGGACGCGGTTCAGGTCCGCAACCGTCTGCGGTGCGGCATTGGGAATGGAAACATCGTATTCCTTGGGCCCTATCTTCGAGGTTCCTGTGGGCAGGATCAGATTTTGTAGGCTGATCGCGTTGACTACATCCAGCGCCGACAAGCCCTTCGACTGCAATGCCGTCGTATTCAGATCCACTTGCACCTGGCGTTGTTTGCCACCATAGGGATAGGGCACCGATGCCCCCGGTACGGTGATGAGCTGCGTCCGAATGAAATTCAGGCCATAGTCGTTTAGTTCCTGCTCTGACATATTTTGGCCTGAGAGGGCCAACTGAATGACCGGCACACTCGATGCGCTGTAGGCAAGAATCAAAGGCGGCGTTGTTCCTGTAGGCAACTGCCTTAGTTGGGTCTGAGACACCGCGGTAATCTGCGCAATGCCCCGTTGAATATTCGCAGTGGGCTGCAAGAACACCTTGACCACAGCAGTTCCATACAGCGACTGCGATTCAATGTGCTCGATATTGTCAACGGTTGTAGTAAGCGCGCGCTCCGTTATGCTAACGATGCGGTCGGCCATGTCCTCAGGAACCATGCCGTTAAAATTCCAGATAATGCTGACGACCGGAATGTTGATGTTGGGGAAAATATCCGTGGGAGTACGCACGATTGCGAGCCCACCCATGATCAAGATGAGTATGGACACGACTACAAACGTGTAGGGCCGCCGTAATGCGAGTCGAACGATCCACATAGAATCTGTTCCTAGTTTGAGCTTACTTGCTTGCCGTACTTGGCAACGCAGTGCAGGTCAGAGCCGCACGACGTTGTGGCTCGAGGCCCCGGCGCATGAGCTGCCTGAGCTTCGCGCGTGCCCGTGCCACCTGGGCCTTCACTGTTCCGTCTGCTACTCCTAGAAGGTTCGCTGCCTCGCTCGTGGTCAGACCATCCAAGTCCCGCAACTGGAATGCCTTCCGCAATGGAGGCGAGAGCTGCGCCGCCAACTGTCTCAGACGCGCATTTAGTTCGGAATATCGGCACTCGTCTTCAGGATCTGGTCCGCGGTCCGCCAATCGGTCTGACATGGAATACTCTTGCTCCTCCCCGATCCGCTCGTCTAGCGACACGTGGACCTGGCTTGGCCGCCTGCGCAATTGCATCCGCGCACAATTGCTGACAATGGCGGTTAACCATGTCGACATCTGCGACTGCCCCCTGAACTGGTCCAAGTGCTTGTAAGCGGAAAGAAGTGCCTCCTGAACCGCATCCTCCGCGTCGGCTGGATTGCCCAGAAATCGATAAGCACTTCTGTAGAACGACGGTAGGCGGCGCGAGAGAACGTCCTCCATTTCCCGAGCTGCGCTTTCGCTGTTGGCAATGTCGAGACACTGTTCGCCTCCGCTGTATGCCGCTGCCTCTTGCATGTCGTTCCTCCTGGAACTACAGCAAGAGGCACGCTACGTTCCAATCGAGCGCCATATGACTTAACTGCATATTTTCAGCGGCATGAGCCGACTGCGTGGTTGGGGATCGCGCTATGAGAGTCAGGCAAGCGTCCTGCGGTTGACAGGATGTCCGCATTTCGACTGGCTTCAGACTTCAACGAGGCAGGCCGCATTCCAGAGCGACAGATTGGATCTTGCTTCCCCGCGTTATGTACGGCAACGCCACCCGAGCCTTGCTTCTACTACATAGACAAAGGAGCGAGCCGCCATCGCAGTGGAGGTGATGATTCCAAGGAGGCAGGACTGCGAAGGCGACCGTCGCTCTTGGCGAATTGCCATATGGCGCTGTGATGCCGTGGCTCACAACTTTGTTGCGTTTTCACGCAAACCACTTCTGCGCCCACTTGAATCGAGTTCCAACTTTTCCCCGCATTTTGGAACTGGAAATGCACTCAGCAGTTTTGCGATTCACGTTCTGTGACGATGCGGAATGCGCCAAAGTCTCGCGGTACTTCGCCGCCTGAACAGGATTAGCGATCGCTGGTAATTCGGCGTTATGTGAGGTGTGCATGGTGTTGATGAGGTGGAGCACCGTCAAAGCGACTGCAGATGTGGTCTCCGGCATTCTGAATTGGGTGTGCCCGGAATGTGGCGGAAGAATGGGAGGCCGGGGTAAAGAGTTCAAGTGCCAGGGCGTATGTCAGACAGACTGGCGTCAGGTTTGGGAGCGAGTCCTTTCAGTTAGGCGCTGACTATATATAGACGCTAGTGTCCATGGGCTGCCACTACTCGCCTCGGTCGCATAGGAACAACGAGAGGCGCGCGTCTCTCATACGCGGAAATCCCCAATTATTATGCGTTCACTTGGCGCTCGCTGCTTCCTACAACTGGACCCGCACTTGCTATGAATTGTAGAGAGGAAAAAACTGTGCTCAAGGTTGCGATTGACGGGGTTGTGCAAGAAGCCCAACCCGGCGAGCTTCTCATCGATCTGATCAACCGGACTGGCGGGTCGGTCCCCCACGTCTGCTACCACCCTCAACTCGGTCCGGTTCAGACGTGTGACACATGCATGGTTGAAGAGAACGGTCGCCTAGTTCGGGCCTGCGCGATTAGCGTTGCCGATGGAATGTCAATCTCCACAAAATCGGCAACGGCCTCTGCCGCCCAGGTGGAAGCGTTTGATCGCATCCTCAGTAATCACCTTCTTTATTGCACAGTCTGCGATAACAACAATGGCAATTGCACGGTTCATAACACGACGAAGTTGCTGGCCATTGAGCACCAAAGAATCCCTTTTCGATCGAAGCCCTACGAAGTCGACAACACGAATCCGTTCTATCGATACGATCCCGATCAATGCATTCTCTGCGGCCGCTGCGTTGAAGCCTGTCAGAACGTCGAGGTCAACGAAACTCTTTCTATCAACTGGGAAGATCCCAATCCGCGCGTGCTTTGGGATGGCGGTTCGACGATCGGAGAGTCCAGTTGCGTTTCCTGCGGGCATTGCGTAACTGTTTGTCCGTGCAATGCACTGATGGAAAAATCGATGCTCGGCCATGCAGGCTTTTTGACCTCTCTGAGGAAGTCCGCTCTAAACGGCATGATCGACGTAGTTAAAGGAGTGGAACCGGAAACTGGCTACGGCGCAATTCTTCAGGTCTCCGAGGCGGAATCCGCCATGCGGGAGCACCGAATCCGCAAGACGAAAACAGTTTGCACGTACTGCGGCGTGGGATGCAGCTTCGACGTCTGGACGAAAGATCGCCACATTCTCAAAGTGGCTCCGGAACACGGTCCGGCCAATGGCATTTCCACTTGCGTGAAGGGAAAGTTCGGTTGGGGTCACATCAATAGCGCGGATCGTCTGACCACGCCACTGATTCGCGAAGGGAACGAGTTTCGTTCCGCCACCTGGGACGAGGCGCTCAGCTTGATTGCTCGCCGATTTTCCGAGCTCAAAGCGGCAAGCGGGCCCGATTGCATGGCTTTCATCTCTTCCTCCAAGTGCACGAATGAAGAGAGTTACCTCATGCAGAAGCTGGCTCGAGCCGTCATCGGTACAAACAATGTCGATAATTGTTCGCGGTACTGCCAGGCGCCCGCCACTGCAGGATTGTTCCGAACCGTCGGCTATGGTGGCGATTCGGGGTCTATCTCCGATATCGAGGCGGCGGATCTAGTCGTGATCATCGGTAGCAACACCGCGGAAAGCCACCCCGTCATCGCGACGCGCGTTAAAAGTTCGCACAAACTCAATGGACAAAAACTAATCGTCTCCGACCTGCGTGAGAATGAGATGGCCAGGCGCGCCGATCTCTTCATACACCCGAAACCAGGTACAGATCTGGTGTGGTTAAACGCGATCAGCCGCTACCTGCTCGACAACGGCCTCGCGCACTCCAAGTTTCTTGAGCAGTGGGTGAATGGCTTGGATGCTTACCGAAAGAGTCTGGAGCCCTTCACAATGGAAGCCGCTTCGCGTATCTCGGGCTTGTCGGAAGAGACCCTCCAGACCGTGGCGCACATGATCGTCGAAGCCAAGAGTGTTTGCATTCTCTGGGCGATGGGAGTCACGCAGCACAGCCAGGGTTCTGATACTTCGACCGCGATTTCCAACCTGCTTCTCATCACGGGGAACTATATGCGACCGGGAACCGGGGCTTATCCCATGCGTGGTCACAACAATGTGCAGGGAGCGAGCGACCACGGCTCGATGCCGAATGATCTTCCGGGATACCAGTCGGTCGATGATCCCGAAGTTCGGGCACGGTTTGAAAAGGCGTGGAACGTGCCTCTTCCTTCCACCACAGGTCTCGATAACCACCAAATGGTGGAAGCCATTCATGCCGGCAAGCTCAAAGCCATGTACGTGATCGGCGAAGAGATGAGCATCGTCGATTCGAACGCGAACTATGTAAGCGCTGCATTTGAAAAACTTGATTTTTTCGTTGTACAAGACATTTTCTTCAGCAACACATGTCGATACGCCGATGTTGTGCTGCCCGGAGCGCCCAGCCTCGAAAAGGAAGGGACTTTCACCAGCACGGAGCGGCGCATCCAGAGGCTCTACCAAGTTCTCGATCCACTCGAGGGTTGCCGGCCGGATTGGAAGATCATTCAGGACGTCGCCAGCTCCCTGGGAGCGAGGTGGAATTATCAGCACCCTTCTGAGGTGATGGATGAAATTGCGTCCCTGACGCCGCTGTTTGCCGGGGTGAACTACGAGAGACTGGAGGGTTACAAATCGCTGCAATGGCCGGTGGCCGCGGACGGGACTGACGAACCGCTGCTTTACACCAAGCGCTTCGCGTTTCCTGATGGGAAAGCCAGGTTGTTTCCAGTCTCATGGATTGGCGTGACCGATGAGCCCAACGCTGAATTTGACTTGCACTTGAACAATGGTCGGTTGCTCGAACACTTCCACGAAGGAAACCTCACCTATCGCACGGAGGGTATTCGCGAGAAGGTCCCCGACACGTTTGTGGAGGTCTCGCCTGAACTGGCCGAAGAGCGCGGTATCCAAAGCGGGACTTGGGTGCAACTGGTCTCACGTTACGGCCAAGTTCGAGTCCGTGCGCTTGTAACGGACCGCGTACAAGGCCGAGAACTATACATGCCAATGAACTCGCTGGAAAGTCCCGTAAACCGGTTGACTA
>Ga0209376_1002019_pt1 | contig 19625 bp, 10 predicted proteins | sample GraSoiAngelo_134_FD_185891 | JGI IMG/M metagenome (GOLD analysis project Ga0209376, IMG submission 185891) | Grasslands soil microbial communities from the Angelo Coastal Reserve, California, USA - 14_0929_05_30cm (SPAdes) (version 2) | ecosystem: Environmental > Terrestrial > Soil > Grasslands ... | reverse complement strand
CGGATATGCTCAACGTCGAGGGTGACATTGTCGGTAATTCGCCAGTTCCTACTGCTGAGGGTGGAAGGAAGACCTATGCGTTTTACGCAGAGACCAGAATTCCTATCTTCGGCCCCGTGACCAGTACTTACTACACAGGCGACGGCAAAAATCCGCAGCTGCAGCGCGAGACCAAGGCAATGATTCCGGGCTTTTATTCCCTGGAGTTTACGGCTGGGGCGCGATTTGAAGAGTTTCTGAACAACAATACTAATGTCTTGGTGCCGAAGGTAGGCATGCGCTGGCAACCGTTCGACGAGCAGCTGACTCTCCGTGCCACTTGGGGCGAAGGCTTTCGAGAGCCCAGCCTTGAGGAACTGTTTGGGTCTCCGCTCTCAACCCTGGAGCCTTCTCACGATCCGATGAAAGGCGGCGTCTTTGAGCCTGAGACGAACACCCTTATAAGCAGTAATCCCGGGCTCCAGCCTGAAGATTCCCGCTCGTTCAGCGGCGGCTTTGTTTACTCGCCGAAATATGTGCCCGGTTTGAACCTCTCGGTTGATTTTTGGGATATCGAGCGCACCGGCGTTGTCACTGCGCCCCTGGCCGACCAAGTACTGCAACGTGAACTAACCGGCACATTGTTGCCCGGCGAAAAGGTGGAGCGTGACATTGGTGGAAACATCACACGTATCTTGATTCGAAATCAGAACATCGGCAATCAAGAGGCTCGCGGGGTTGACTTCGGCCTTTACTACCAGAGGCCAACGCCCTGGGGGACCTTCACTTCGCAGACTCAAGTAACCTACCTGGATGAATTCATCTTCCAGGGGTTCATCTTCCGAGAGTTCGGGCCAGACAATGGCAACTTGGCCGGCAGAACCACCGATCCGGGTACGTCGAATGAAGGTTGGTATAAATGGAAAGGTAATTCCAGTCTCGAGTGGACATGGAAGGGCTTCGATCTCTTTACCATCGTGCGCTACACCGACGGATTCCACGAATTTACGCCAAACCTTCACCATCACTGGGTTCACCAGACGTTTTTCTTCGACGGTCAGCTTTCCTATGACTTCACCGCTCTTCTTCTTCCAGTTGAGACCAATCCTGTGCCTGGCTATTCGAAGGGCGAAAAAGAGGTCGTCCGTGGCAAGGACGGTGCGCCTCTAGAAACGGCCTCGGCGCAGACCAGTAAATACGGTACCGTCTTGGACCATCTGCTGCGAGGCACGATCATCACCATTGGATGCAATAACATCTTTGGTCAGGATCCGCCGAAGGCATGGGGGGAAGGTGGAAACGCTGTTGGTTATCCCGGCTTTACTTACGATGCCACCGGCCGGTTCGTTTACGCGCGCCTAACTAAGAAATTTTAACACTGACGTTTTGGTTAGGTCTGCGGAGAGGCAGTGGCAACAGCTATTGCCTCTCTTGCTTTGGTCGGGAGGTGCCATCGTCATCGCTTCAATAATTTGCACAGCGTACCTTCCCGAGTGTAGTTTTGCTTGTGAAGCTCCTGATATCTTCAAACGTTGCAACTCTCGTCGCGGCCAGCATACTTGCGGGAACAGCGCTCGCCGATCCCGCGGCTAACCAAACCTCGGAACGGAAGCAAAAAGTTGAAGAGCGGGCGATTTTCATCACCGGTTCGCTTATCCCGCAACGTGTTAAACTGCAGCCGATCGGCACTACGACCGTCTCGCCGATTCGATTCATTGATCGTCGTGAAATCGACCAGACAGGGCGCCGTACGACGCCGGGCATTTTGGTCAATGAACCTTCGCTGCGCGTAATCGGGCACTGATCTCCGAGCGGCAAACACATCTGCCAGCAGTGTTTTTGGACCCGTTCTAAGAAAACCGCGGAACGAAGTTCCGTGAAAAAGCTGAACGGCGCTTGAGCCTGCGCTCAAGCACCTCAGGGCACTCCTAATCCTGGAACTTATTTTATTTGGTCGTCGCGTTTCCGTAGACAGTCATCGGGCTGACGGTAGTCGGAATCGGGCTGAGCCTTTCACAGGGCACAGGAATACCCGATGTTGTAGTGAACGTGTAGCACATTTTCTTCGGACTCTTCATGACCCGCTGTGACTGTGCCGGGACCACCACGTTCTTGCTCGGATCAGTAGCGAATGCTGATGCGGAAAATGCGAGCGTGAGCACGACCGTCGTGCATCGAACCGACGAACCGCACAGGCGACTAAACCTGTTTCCTATTCTCACGCGCTGATCATGATTGTGTTTCGAATTTTGCGCAAGCTTATTTGGAGACTAGTCGAAGACAAAGAAACGACACTTTCAGCACTGACAATCAATCTGTCCCAAAAATATTCGGCGCACAGTCGGAGGCGCCTTTCGCACCAGTTGCATGTAATGCAGGGGGCCCTCATTCTCGGACGCTGCACGCGTGTTTGCCTCCAATCGGAAAAGCGGTTGACAACGCGTAGTGAAGAATGTCCGTCCACTAAAGCTACGGCGCGACAGCCCAGAAAGCTCTTGGGACTGGAGGTAAGGGGATTCGAACCCCTGGCCTTCTCATTGCGAACGAGACGCTCTACCAACTGAGCTATACCCCCGTCAATGGTGTGCAAGCTAGCATGACGAAACAATTCGTCCAGGAAGCCACAAGATCGTCGCCACTGGAGCGAGCGACTTAGTAGGAAATGCGGAAGTCGGCTGGAAGCATCCCGCCCGCGCCCGTCGCGGTACCCGAAGGATGTTCGACATCTGCCGCACCAACATTAGTTGACGGCGGCCGAATTGGCTGCTGTCCTTTGGCTTTAATGGACTCGTTTAAGGCGGGCAGATCACTGGCAAGCAATTGGTCGAACTCTTTTGTCACATCACTTAATTCCCGCTTGAGCGCATCGATATACGCAATTTGGTATCCACCAGGTTTTCCCTCGTAACTGAGAATGGCTCCGTAAAGCTGATCGGTGTGCTCTCGCAAACGCTCCTCACCGGTGATTGCTCCGCCTTCAGTTGTAGCGACGATTTTCTTGCGGACCGCGTCAACTTTCCCATCGAAATCGGAGATGTTCTTGCGAAGCGGATCGGCTTCGGATAACGCTCCCCCACTCGACGCCAATGCCTTTCGCAAGGAAACAATACGGTCCATTAGCGCGCTTTCCTCGTCAAAGAGCGTATGGACGTTCATCGCAGCATCGAATTGTGCCTTGCGATCCGCAGCGCTGAAATTGGCACGGCGATCGAGGTCAATTGTCAACTTCGTCTCCGAAACTTTGCCAGCCTTTGTCAGGCGCACAGTGTACACGCCCGGCACAAGCCGTGGGCCCCGCACACCCGCAAAGGCAATCTGCGCCGCCGGCGGCACGCGTGGCGGTTTCACACGCATCGGCCAGGTCACGCGATTCAGGCCGGGGCGTTTGCTAGCTGGCAGTTCATCAATAACGCGCCCCGAGGAATCCAAAACTTCGAGCTTCAGTTTTCCAAATAGATGACGCTCGCGCTGATAATAATTGATCACGGCGGCGTCAGGCGGATTATCGCCAATGAAAACGGCGTCGCCATTGGCCCATCCACCTGAGCCTTCAATCCGTTGTTGCACAGGACGCGCTGAAACGAATGCAACCTCCTGCTTCAACAAGTCCGGCGTCAAGGCGCGCAGTGGAGTGATATCGTCAATAATCCAGATACCGCGACCATGCGTTGCAAGAACCAGATCGTTGTCGCGCGGGTGAATTGCCAGGTCTCGAACCGCCACTGCGGGGAAATGGTTGCCTTTAAATTGCGCCCAGTTTTTTCCACCGTCGATCGAGACCCAAAGTCCAAATTCTGTCCCGAGAAAGAGCAAATCTGACTTGATCAAATCCTCCTTGATTACATGCGCGTATCCACGAACGCCTTTGGCGTCCTGAGCGCTTACAAGGGGCGTCCAAGTTTTACCATAATCGGTTGTTTTGAAAACATACGGCGTCATGTCGCCAAAAGTATGTCGATCAAACGCGGCGTAAGCTGTGCCGGCGTTGAAGTTGCTTGCCTGAACCCAGCTTACCCATGAATTTTTTGGCAAACCGGGAACGTTGCCCACGACATCGGTCCACGTCTTACCGCCGTCACGAGTAAGTTGAAGGTTGCCGTCGTCCGTGCCGACCCAGATCAGCGATTTGTCCTTGGGCGATTCACTGATCGAGTAAATCGTGGTGTGCATCTCCGCCGAGGAATTGTCTACCGTGACGCCGCCCGATTGCTCCTGTTTCTGTTTTTCCGGATCGTTGGTTGTCAGATCGGGCGAAATGCGTTCCCACGTTTGGCCGTGATCCCGCGAGCGAAATAGAAACTGAGCGCCGATATAAATCGTCCCCTTTTCGTTAGGCGAGAGCGCGATTGGCGTATTCCAGTTGAACCTGAGCTTTTCTTTGTAATTCGGCCGTGGCTTGATGTTCCGAGCTTCGTGCGTGTTGCGATTTACTCGCCCGATCTCGCCACCTTGATATTCGGCATAAATGTAATCGGGATCAGCGGGATCCGGAAACATCCAGAAACCATCGCCGTTGTACATATTTTCCCACTGCGCATTGGTAACGCCGCCTGGATACTGTGATTCGCCCACAAAAGAGCTGTTGTCCTGCAAACCGCCGTAAACGCGGTAGGGATCTTTGTCATCCACGCTGACGTGATAGAACTGGGAGACCGGCAGGTTTTCAGCTTTCCACCATTTCGCGCCGCCGTTGTAGGAATACCACATCCCGCCATCGTCGCCGGAGAACACGACCTGTGTGTTGGTTGGATCGATCCAGACATTGTGCACGTCGCCGTGCATCCCGCCGAATCCGCCGACCACCGCGAAACTTTTGCCTCCGTCTTCACTGACAATCAGCGAACCGTCCGTCTTAAACACGCGATCGGGATTTTTTGGATCGACGATCAGGTTCGCGAAGTAGAACGGCCGCCACACCATCCATTGACTCTTATCTCGCTTGTCCCAGGTCGCGCCGCCATCGTCGGAGACAAAGAGCGCGCTTTCGGGTGATTCGACAAACGCATAAACGCGCTTGGGATTGGAAGGCGCAATTGCCACTGCAAGGCGCCCGTACGGCTTCTTCGGAAAACCTTTGTTCGCCTCCGGCGTGATCTCCGTCCAGGTATTGCCACCGTCTGAGGAACGAAATAATCCACTAGCAGAAGGCGCAGTGGGACTATCACCACCGGAGCGGTACTCCCATCCTTTCCGCCGGAAATCCCACATCGCTGCAAACATGATGTCCGGGTTCGCTGGATCGATTGCGATATCAGTGCAACCAGCCGACAGATTCGCTCCTTTGAGTACTTGATTCCAAGTTTTGCCATCGTCTGTGGTTTTGTAGAGCCCGCGATCGGGCGAATCACTCCAAAGCGCACCAGGGACCGCGGCAAAGACCGTGTCGCTGTTCTTTGGGCTCACTGCGATCTTCGCAATGCGCTCGGATTTTTCCAAACCAGAATGCGTCCATGTTTCGCCGCCGTCGGTTGATTTGTAGATTCCATCACCAATCGAAACACTATTGCGCGTCCACGATTCACCGGTTCCGACCCAGACATTTTTCGAGTTCTTTGGATCGAGCGCGATCGCGCCGATCGATTGAGCGGGCTGTTCGTCGAATACGGGTCGATATCGCGTTCCGCTATCGTCCGATTTCCAGACTCCCCCACTCGCTGCGCCGACAAAAAGCGTAATCTTGCCAGATGGTTCGCGTGTCCCCGCAACCGCTGAGATGCGTCCGCTCATCGTTGCGGAGCCTATGTTGCGTGCGCCGAGGCCGGAGATGGTTGCTGAGTTGAATGGCGCTTCCTCGCCCCAACAAGAAATCACGGAGAGAAGCAGGAACGAAAGCGATGCGAGGACGCCTCGCACTCCAAAAGCACTTCGTGCGAAATGCAAGGCGACGTTTGTTGTTTTTTGCGAAAGCTTTCGGAGTTCGCACGCGCTTTCGCGTCGCTCTTGTTGATTCAACGTCCTCATCTATTGATAAACGCTTTGGTTGCGGGGGACTTATTTGGAAGCCGGGAAGTGAAATATCGTGTCATCCACGGGCACATTGGCTTCGACCTTATCGATTATGATCCTTTGCTTGTCAGGTGCTCCCTTGCCCCCGACCTCAATTGACGTTGGAACGAACACGCCGCCTGCTTTTTCATAATCGCCCAGATCGGTCTCTACTTGTTCATACGCGCCGTGTCTGGTCCGTTGCGTTAACACCCGAATCTCCAGGAAATGGTCGGGATCCAGATAGACAAAGCTTACATCTCTGTTCTTTCGCGTCACTTTCAACTTGTGCGCTGGAGTTCCATCAACGTCTTCGGTTCCGAGATATTCGACCGCGTTTCCTTTCGCCTGCCAATCAACCAATGGCCCGTCCATCTCCGCATCTTCCACGAGCGCTTTGACATCATCGGCCGACATTCGTTCCGGATCTCTGCGTCCAAAGAACGGCGATACTTTCCACCCTTCCTTGCCGTCATACGCCTCGATTTGGGTCATTCCCTGAAGAGACGCTTCAGTGCGCACATCGTCGGGCCGCTTCTTGAGCTGAAGGAAGGCCAATTGAATCTGCCCTTCTTGCACAAGCAGTTTGCCAGTGAGCCGCAGGGTTGCCAGATCGCGCAGGGCGCTCGCGCCACCCTTCGCCTCGATGTTCTTCCCCACCAGCTCATCGGCTGTCAGCTGACTCTTCTCTTGCGCCAAACCTTGTGATACGAGGAGTGCGGCACAGATGAAAGCGATTAGAAGTCGCAAAACCATATTAAGATTAAGACGAATAGGAGACACCGCACCGGCACCAATGTTCAAAGCCGATGGAAAAGCAAGCCGTTCTCGAAAAAAAATATTGTGAAAGTACTAAGGCAATTTTCGTGTCCGGATTTGTCAACGCTGACTAAAGTTCACGCCGGGTAAATCGTGGCTTCAATCAAAAAACACAAAATCCGACCCGCGCCGGATGCAACCGCGGCTTCGCCGCGTTCTGCCGCTAAGAGACCGCAACGTAAAACCGTCAAAGGAAAATCGCATTCAGCCTGCGTCCCTGTCGTGCCCGGCTCATGGCAACTCAACAGTGGCGTTGTCCTTTTGTGTATCGTCGCTACCGCCATACTTTACACGGGCGATCTTCATCTTGGCTTTTTCAGATTAGATGACCAGCAGTATGTCGTCAGCAATCGGTGGATACAGAGAATAACTTGGAAGCATCTCACCCAGATTTTATTTAATCCTTACTACCTCAACTATTCCCCTCTTCATTTGTTATCCTACGCGCTTGATTGTGCAGTTGGCGGCTTAAACGCATACGCATTCCATTTATCGAGCAATCTCCGGGCCGGAGTTGTTGCCGGTTTTGTCTATCTCGTTGCACTTGCGCTAACACAGGAACGCAGAATCGCCATCGTTGCTGCCTTGTTATTTGTTGTTCACTCAGCGCACGTGGAAGCGGTCGCGTGGATTTCAAGCCGCAAGGATTTAGTGGCTGCTGCATTTGTGCTGCCTTGTGTTCTTGCATACCTAAAATACAGACAGCGTGGTGCAACAGACTGATACATCGCTTCACTTCTGCTGTTTCTCTTCGCATTGATGGGAAAACTATCCGTTGCCGCTTTCCCCGCGGTACTAGTGGTTCTCGACCTGATGCTTGAAAAGCGGCGATTAAACCGATCATTCATCGACAAGATTCCATTCCTTCTTCTGGCGGCTTTGGTATCAGTAGCAGTCCAGCACGCACAACCAAGCACCGGATTGCAGTCTGACCTAGCCATGCACGCAAAGGCGTTTGTCCAGAGTTTGTGGCTGCTTACCGGGTTGGGAACTTATGTTATTTATCGTGTACCTCCCGCGCCGGGAGATACTTTGTCCCAATTGGTTGGACTAGGCATCCTACTTGGCTTGTTTCTGTTGCTGTTGCTTCTGCGCAAACGCTATCCTGTGGCGACTGTTTCCATTTACTGGATCTTATTTACTTATCTCCCAACACAGATTCTGCCATTCAGTTATCCAGTAACTGACCGCTATCTTCTTTTGCCGTCAGTAGGCGCTGTTATTCTCATTGCATGGCTATTGATTAGAGCAACAGATCATTTGCACAGATGGAAGCTCGCCGCTGCAACAACGCTGGTTACGGTAATTAGTTTCATTTGGCTCGCGAAAACCCTTGATTACTTATCCGAATGGCGGGACCCGCGATCGCTTTGGTTCGCTGCCACACAGAAATCAGACGATGTCCATTTGTGTTACGAACTCGGATGGGAATACCGCGAGAAAGCGGCAAGCTTTGGAATGCACCGAAGAAATGGTCCGCTGCCTCCGGAAGAAGCTAAACATTACGCTTCTGCTGTTTGGAAAGATGATCCCCAGCTTCCACAATTGCTGGCTGAATTGGCAGAGAACCAGCATAGCGGACCGGTTGAGAAAGAGTTTAAGGATATTTGCTGGCCAAAGCAGAAGATAATTTTGACGAAGCCGTCAGAAGAAAAGGAGCGCACATTATGCCGGACCTTTTTCTTAGCCGCGGAGTCTGTTTTCTCGATAAAGGTGATATGCAGTCTGCAAAAAAAGAATTCCTGGCGGTGAGTCGATGAAGCCTCCGAGTTGCCATATTCTGAAGGCCAGCAGGAGTCTTTAATCGCGTGTCATTACAACCTCGCAGTTGCAGAACAGGGACTTGGCCATTCTAAAGAGGCGTTGTCGTGGATCACGCTTGCGGAAGAAGAACAGGATAAACTTGGTAGAACTGTGCTCCCCGAAATCACTCCTGCTCGTCAGAAGCTTGAATCAATTACAACAACGCTTCCATAGCCGGTTTTTCACTCTTCCCGCAGGAGTTTGGATGGATCGACAGCAAGCGCTCGCACAGCTGGAATGGCGGACGCTGCGATGCCCAGCAGCGCCATTGTTAGCACTACGCCGCCTATGACCAAAGGATCGCGCGGATTCGCCTGATACACGATGTGTTCAAGTAACCGGCTGGCGAGAACGCATAACAGCAGTCCTGCCAACGATCCGAGTCCAAGCAGTACAATTGGCCGCCCGACCGCTGCACTCATGACATGTTTTGTGCGCGCGCCGAGGGCCGCGCGTATGCCGAGCTCCTTCATCCGGCGGCTCACGTTGTAGGCGGCCATGCCGAAGATGCCCGTGACCGCCAGCATCACCGCGAGGACGCCCATCACGCCCAGTGCTGCTGTCGACGCCCGTGCGGGGAACAGCGCGTTCACGCCGCCCAGCACATCGTGCCAGCTTTGCACTTTGATCAGCGCGTTCGGCTCGAGGCCGCTCAGGGCGCGTTCTAGCGCCGGCGCCATCTCGTTGTGCGCGCGCGGCGATCGTACCACGAAGACCAGCCCGCGCTGTTCGCTTTGTGTCAAAGGCAGATAGACCACCGGCTGTGGCGGCTCTTGCATGTTGTGATACTTGCCATCTTCCACCACACCCACCACTTCTCTCAAGTGGTCCAACAAAATAAAACGCTGTCCAATCGCCGGCATGTCGCCCCACATTTTGCGCGCGAAGGTCTCGTTCACAATCGCCACATACGGCGTGTTTGTCGTGTCGCGCCATGAGACGTCCCGAGCACGCACGAGTCGCGTGCCAGCAGCCTCGAAATAGCCCGGCGATATCGTGAACCGGTATGGCGCCAGCACAGAATTGTTCAGATTGAAATCTGTCGTTCCTGGCGGGAAAACCGGAATGCCCCGCAGCCCGCCGGTAAAGGGCACGCGGTTCACCGCACCCGCCGTCGCTACACCTGGAATCCCCTTCACCGCCTCAAGCATGGCTTTCTGTTTCTCAAGCAGCGCGTCGCCTCGCTGTTCTATTTCACTCAAGTCTACGTCGGCGAGTATTGCTCCCTGCGGCTGAAAACCCAGCGGAGCGTGCAACATGCGAACCATGCCGCGGACGGCGACCAATGAGGCCGTCACGAGTAACGTGCAGATCGCAATTTGTGCGCCAACCAACAGGTCCCGCAGAGTAAACCGGCGCAGCGGCATTGAATCTACTGGTCCGCTTTTCATCGCCTGCAACGGACTGCTCTGCGACACTTGCCGCGCCGGAATCATCCCAAACAGCAGCGCGCTGACGATGGTCAGAGCTATACTCGTTAGGTAAACACGCGCATCGACACTCACTGCCAGACGGCCGTAGGGCGATTGCCATTGGTCCAGGGCACGCAGCAGCAAACCCGCGATCACCAGCCCTGCCGCTCCGCCTACCATCGATAACACCATCGCCTCGGCTAACAGTTGCCGCACCAACCGCCAGCGGCTCGCTCCCAAAGCCACACGGAGCGCCAGTTCTCGGCTGCGATCCGCCGCGCGCGCCGCAAACAGGCTGGCGAGGTTCGCGCACGCCGCCACCAGCACCAGCAGAGCCAGCCCCGCCACGCTATAAAGAAATCCGCGAATGACGTCACCGGCGTCCCCTTGGAGTCCTGGACGGACCAGCCGTAACGGCATTCCCGTGTCTGTTTGTGGATACTCTTTCGCGAGCTGGGCCGCGATCGCACTCAGATTCTCCGCTGCCTGTTGGGGTGTCACGCCCGGCTTCAGTCGGCCAAGCACTGTCACCGTCATGGATGTACGGTTCTGCAGGAATTGCTGGTTCCAGTTCACGAAGGGTACCCAGTAGTCCGGCCGGTCGAAATGCTCCGTGCCGTGGAACCGCGCCGGTGCTACGCCCACCACAGTGAAAGAATCTTTATTGAGCCGCACGGTCGTTCCGATCACTCCCGGGTCGGCGCTAAATGCGCTTCGCCACAGTTGATCGCTCAATACCACGTAGGGCGCTGAATTGGGCCCGTGCTCGTCCGTCGCTTGAATGAATCGGCCCACCTGTGGTTGCACGCCGAGCATTTCGAAATAATTGCCGGTGACCGCATAGCCGGTGACACTTTTCACAGTATTCCCCCATCGCAATGTCGCCTCAGCAAATCCATCAAACCCAGCCATCTCGCTGAAGGTGTTGTTTCGCCGCCTTAAGTCTTCATACGCAGGATACGACGTCGTTAGCAGTTTGCCGCTCGTCCATTCCCCGAGGCGCAGCTGGTAGAGGTTCTGCGGATCGCTCACATCCAGCGGGTGCAGCAGGACCGCATTCACGACTCCGAAGACGACGACATTTGCCCCAATCCCCAGCATTAAAGTAACTAAAGCTGCGAGCGTGAACGCGGGCGACTTCCAAAGCACGCGCAATGCAAATCTTAAATCCGCGATCACTGTTCGCCCTTCACAATCGAGCCGGTCACTCTGAGCGCAGTGCCTGCATCGGATCGACACGCATCGCGCGACGCGCCGGAATATAGCAGGCGCAAAACGCAACCGTCGCCAATATCACAGTCGCGATGAACATGGTCCCGAGATTAGTCGCGCCAACGCCAAAAAGAAGACTTTGCAAGAGACGAGAGGAGACGAAGACGCCGATTAATCCGACCAGCACGCCGATGCCAACAAAGCGCATACCCTGGCCGATGATGAGACGCAACACATCGTAACGTTGCGCGCCGAGTGCGAGGCGAATTCCGATCTCCTGCGTCCGCTGCGTGACCGAGTAGCTCATCACTCCAAAAATTCCCGCCGCCGCAAGAAGTAGTGCAATCAGCGCGAACATACTGACCAGCATCGCGTTCAAACGAGGCTGTGCGATCGACTGAGACCGGTAATCGGCAAGCAAGCGCGGCCGATAAACCGGAACGTCTTTATCGATCTCGGCCACGGCACGCCGGAGAGCCGTAGTCGCCGAACCCGGGTCAACCTGCGTCCGCATAAAAATCGACAGCGATTGAATGGCGAATTGCGGATATGGAACATAAATCTGTGGCTTAGGCGGAACCTTAAGACTGATCAAGTGCATGTCGCCAACCACGCCGACAATTTCCCGTACGGGAGGTTTGCCAGGCTCGACCGAGCCGTCTGGAATGATCCGCTTGCCGATAGGATCTTCGCCGGGAAAAAACTGTTTCACAAATTCCTCCGTCACAATTGCGACCGGCGGCGCATTTTTGTCGTCCCGCCCGGTGAACCAGCGACCTTTGCGCAATGGAACCCGCATCGTTTTGAAATAATCGGCAGTGACAGCATTAAATTGTGCGGCTGGCTGTTGACCTTGCGGCACTGGATGAGCGTCGAAGTTGAAAGTGAAACCGATCTCACTTCCACTGAGCGGAATATACCACGCGGCTGCAACTGACTGCATTCCAGGCTCGCTCGAAAGCCGTTCCAGCAACTTTTTATAAAAAGCGGCTGCCTGTTCCGGCTTACCATAGTTTGTTTGCGTAAGCGCTACCCGCGCCGTCATGACATTCGTTACATCGAACCCGCCAGGAACTCTTTGCAGACGAATAAAACTTTCAACCAGCAACCCGGCGCTCGCGAGCAAGACAAGCGCCAGGACGATCTCGACTACGACGAGCGCAGCCCGGGTGCGATGCGCGCTCGCGCTTTCGCTTGTACCGCGGGCAGCTTCATTGAGCGACACGGCAAGATTCGAACGCGATGCGCGCCATGCCGGAAACAAGCTGGAAGTAATTCCGACTCCAAGACTGGCGACGGCCGTAACGACAAGAACCAGAGGATCCGGTGATATTTCGTCAATGCGCGGAATGCTCGGTAGAAATGCTTTCAGCGAGTCAATGCTCCAGATCGCAACCACTAATCCGGCGAGACCGCCCAGAACGCTGAGCAAAGTACTTTCGCCAAGCAATTGTTCAATAATCCGCCAGCGGCCGGCGCCGAGCGCGGCGCGGATACTTATTTCCCGATTGCGCGAAAGCGAACGCGCCAGCAATAGATTCGCGACGTTGACGCAAGCGACGAGCAGCACGCAACCCGCCATCGCGCACAACATCAGTAACGCGGAATGCGTACTACCGATCATCGCGCTGACCTCCGGAATGACTTTCGCGCCGGTGTATAGCTTTGAGTCCGGATATTGTTGACGCCAACTTGCGGTAATGCTGTCGATGTTCGCCTGCGCCTGTTGGATCGAGACGTTCGGTTTCAATCGCGCGATGCTCTGGAAAAAATCATTGTCCCGCTGCTCCGTCATCGGCGGCGAGCCATCCTTCGATTCCCGCAAGCTCGACATCGAGACCCAAAGTTCCGCCGAAACCGCAGCAATCGGAAAAGTAAACCGTGGGGGCATCACCCCGATTACCTCGAACTGCTGACCGTCGAGCGTAACGGTTTTGCCGACAACGTTACCATCCGCTCCAAACCGGCGCTGCCACAACGCATGGCTCAAAATGACCACATGATTTCCTGGATTATCTTCGTTAGGCAAAAACGTGCGGCCAAGAAGCGGTTCAACTCCGAGCAACGGAAACAAATCGGCCGATACTGATTCGCCTTGAACGTGCAGCGATCCGTTTCCATCTGTGAGCGTGCTCACGCCTTGGTTGGTATAAACCGCAATCCGCTCGAAAACCTTGTTCTGGTTACGCCAGTCAACGTAATCGAGGTACGAAATCGAATTGATATCCGTCCCCGGATCGGCTTTTTCGCGGCTATCATATTCGCCGATCGCAACGAGGTTTTGTGGTTGGTGGAAGGGCAGCGGCCGCAATAACACTGCGTTGAGTACGCTGAACACGGCGGTGTTGGCACCAATCCCAAGCGCAAGCGTTAGCACCACGACACAAGTAAATCCCGGCGACTTCGCGAGTTGGCGCAGCGCGAATTTCAAATCCGCGATCATTTATTCTCCTTTCACAATCCAGCCGTCGCGGAGTTGAATGACTCGTTTGCCGTAGGAGGCATTCTTCTCGGAGTGCGTGACCTGCACGATCGTCATGCCTTGCTCGTTCAGCTTACAGAAGAGCTCCATGATCTCTTCGCCCTGGCTGGAGTGCAGGTTTCCGGTCGGTTCATCGGCGAGCAGAAGCTTCGGCTCGGCGATGATCGCTCGCGCAACGCCGACCAATTGTTGTTGGCCGCCGGAAAGCTGAGATGGATACAAATCCTTTTTGCCGACGATTTGGAAACGGTCGAGCAGGTCCGCTACCATCGCGGCGCGTTCGCTTTTTTTGTAGTGGCGATACGACAGTGGGATATCGAGGTTTTCGTAAACCGTGAGGTCATCAAGCAAGTGATACTGCTGGAACACGAATCCGATCTGCTCGTTCCGTAGCGTGGCGCGTTCCTTCGGCTTCAAATGATGGACTGCGGTTCCACCCAAAAAATATTCACCGCGCCAGCCGTGATCGTGCATGCCCAGGATGTGCAGCAGCGTCGATTTACCTGCGCCGGAAGGCCCCATGATCGAGACGAAGTCTCCTTCCTCGACCTCCAGGTTGATGTCACGCAAGACATAAAAAAACTTCTCCTTCGCCAAGGGATATGAGCGTTCGAGATTTTTGAGTTTGATCATACGTTACTCGTTACGTAATGCTTGGACTGGATCGACCCGCGTGGCGCGTCTCGCCGGCAACCATGTAGCAATAAGTGCAGCGGCAGTCATTACTAGTGGAGCGACGGTGAATGCAACCGGGTCAAGCGCGCCGACTCCGTACAGAATTCCGCTCAAAATTTTTGCCGTCGCAATAGCTAGCAATAAGCCGATAGCAACCCCACTGATCAACATGACAAAGCCTTCCCGCATAATCATTCGCAACACCGCTCCCGCCTGGGCACCTAGCGCCATTCGAATGCCAATCTCGCGCGTGCGGCGCGCGACCGAGTAAGCCTTGACTCCGTAAAGACCCACTACTGCCAAACCAAGCGCGAGCGCCCCAAAGATAGAGAACAGCGCCGCGCCAGCGCGAACGAGCCAAAGATCCAGGTTCGAATCAAGATGTTGCGCGAATGTTCGCAGCGAAATGATCGGGATTGAAGGATCGATATCGCGTACGGCGCGTCGAAGCAAATCGGCTGTGGCGGCTTCCCTTCCGGGAACGAGCGAACGAAACCGAACGAAATAGGAAATGTCGCTTTGAAATCCACGCGCAAACGGCACGTAAATGCCGCCGATCGGTTCCTCCGTTTCAAATAACGCGTGGCGCGTTGCCGGAACGATACCGACTATTTCCATGCTCTCCTTCTCTCCGCCGTTCAAATCGGCGCTCGTTCCAACCTTTTGGTCCGCATATTGGATGCGTTGTCCAATCGCATCCCCATCCGGCCAGAGTTTCTTTGCCAGAACTTCGTCAATTATCGCGACGTTCCGACCGGGCTGGGTCGCCTCCGCTTCAGTGAACGTGCGACCCCGAGTCACCGGCAATCCAACGGTTGAAAAATAATCGGCGCCGACGCTATTCCAAGCCGCCTCAAAGGCAAGGCCTTCGGCCGCGGTAGCCGGCTTCGCATCTAAAGCGGAATGGACACGGGCGCGTTGGACTTTCCTACTTAACTCAAACATTCCGAACGGAACGATTGAAGAGATGCTTGCGCGCTCCACGCCCGGGAGTACCGCCAGTCTCTGGTTCAAGTTGCGATAAAGTTCCTCAGCGCGCTTTGGCTCGTAACCGGCCAGGCTCGCATCGACTTCGAGAATGTAGCTTGCGCCCGGTCTTAATCCGGTATCAACGGACGCCGCTTTACCTGCACCCCGAATGAACAGCGCCGCAGCAGTAATAAGCGCGAGCGAGAACGCGATTTGCACGACCACGAGGGGATGACGCGGCAAAAATTTCCAGCTTGGGCGCACTACATCCTCTCCGGCGTGCTCCTTCAAATCGGTCACCACTGTGCTACGAGAAATTTTCAAGGCCGGGCCGAGCGCGAACATGAGCGTGCCGAGCAGACAAAATCCAAAGGTCGCCGCCAAAATTGCGGGATTCGGTCCAGCCAACCACACAATGTCGAGCGGCATCAACTTCCGCATTGAGCCGACAAGCAGATCGGACGACCACAGTCCGAGAATGAGTCCGCCCATGCCTCCAAGAAGCGCCAGCACAAAACCTTCAGTGAGAAGCTGGCGAACAACGCGCCAACGGCTGCAACCAAGCGCGAGACGGATTGCGATTTCCTTGCGTCGTGCGGTGCCGCGAGCGAGCAGCATGTTTGCCAGGTTAAGGCATGCCACCAACAGCACGACCACCGCCATCCCAAGCAGCAATGGCGCGATCGCGATTATCTTGGTGTCGGACCCGGGCGTGTTACTGACTGTATTACGCGGCACTCGTTCGGCCATGAAGGTCTGGTCCTTTTGCTCGACCGGGTACGCTTTTTCCAAATTGGCCGCCAACCCTGCAAGTTCAGGTTTGGCTGCGGCCGCGGTTAGTCCAGGTTTAAGCCGGCCCATGATGCGCAACTGCGTTCCTTTGCGATCGTCAATGGTAGTCCGGTTTTGCGACCCAAAATCGTTCGCAACTTGATCGTAAACACTCATCGGCAGCCAAACTTCCGGTGACAAAATTTGCATCGTGCCCACAAACCCCTTCGGCGTAATTCCGACGATCGTGAACGCGCGCCCGTTAATGAACACTTGAGAGCCGAGGATGTTTGGATCGAGACCGTGTTTCTGCCAATAACTGTAACTGGCAATCGCGACCGGCGCGTTGTGGCCTGGCGTTTCCTCCTCCGGCAAAAATGGACGGCCCCGGGCCAGTGGAACGCCGAGAACGGAGAAATAATTCGAGGTCACGATGGCACTGAACGCGCGACGCGTATCGCCCTTCTGGCCGATGCCAACCAACGCGAGATTGAAACTCATTACGTCACTGAACACCGTGTTCTGCTCGCGAATGTCGACATAAGTGGGATAGGAGAAGCCGCGGGATTTTTTCGTATCCTTCTTGTCCTGAGAAAATAGCTGCACCATTTCATGCGGCTTGATGTAAGCAGGCGGAGCAAAGAAAACCGTATTTACAAGGCCGAATACGGCGGTGTTCACACCGATGCCGAGCGCCAGCACGGTTACGGCTGCAATCGTAAATGCCGGCGCCTTCAATAGCTGCCGGAAAGCAAATTTGAAATCACGAATCATATCAGGCGTTGTGGCTGAGCGCGGTCACTGGATCGGCGCGGGTTGCGCGAAGAGCCGGGATGTAACTGGCGAGCAGCGCGATGGTCGCCAGCGAGATTGTGACAAAAACAAAGGTCGTGACGTCAAACGCGCCAACATTGTACAGCAACGCGGAAAGCAACCGAGTCGACAGAAAAGCGAGAATCACCCCAATAATGGTACCGATTCCGACCAACTTCAACGCGTGCCCGACAACGAGGCGCAGAACATCACTACGTTGCGCACCCAGGGCCATGCGCACGCCAATTTCGTGCGTCCGTTGAACGACGTAATAAGAAATGACTCCGTATGTGCCGACCGCGGCGAGCACCAGTGCGATTGCAGCAAAAATCCCGAGCAGGACGACCGATAATCGACGAGGCGCGACAGACTCGGAAACGACCCGATCGAATGTGCGCACGTTCGCTAACGGCTGATCAGGATCAATCGATTGGATTTCCCTGCGGATTCCTGCAGTCAAACTGCGCGGGTCCTGCGCGCTGCGGACGGCCAGGATCATATCCCGCATCGGGAATTGCGCATGCGGGATGTAATATTCCGGCTGCGGCTCCAGCTCGAGAGCGCGGTGTCGGACGTTCGCAATAATCCCGATAATCGTAATCCATTTTGCATCGGGCTTACGCGGATCGCCAAGGGTGATACGTTTGCCGAGTGCATCGCCGCCGCGGAAATATTTGCGCGCCAAAACTTCGTTCACAATCGCGACCGGAGGTGCATCCGCGTTATCCGCCTCAGTAAAGAAGCGGCCTTTCAGCAATGTCGTTTGCAATACGCGAAAGTAATCCGGGGTGATCACGCGAATTTCTTCATCCGGTCCTGGCTCGTTTTTGTTCATTTCCCGACCTTCGATCGAAAAGGACCAATCGCTGTTTGTTCCGCTGAGTGGCAGAATATCCGTGCACGCAACGGCTTCGATTCCCGGCAGGCGAGCGATGCGACGGAGAGTTTCTTGATAAAAATTCCGGGTGCTGTCGCCGCCAAGATAACTTGGATTTGCGCCTGACGGATATTTGGTTTGCGGCAGCGAAAGTTCAATTGTCAGCACATGGCTCGCGTTGAACCCTGGATTGACGCCCTGCAATCGCGCGAAGCTCTTCATTAGCAAACCGGCGCCGACCAACAGGACCAATGCCAGCGCAATTTCTGCGATTACTAACATGTTTCGGACACGGTTGGGTCGCGCCCCGCTAGTCGATCCGCGACCGCCTTCTTTCAAGGCTTCGGTCAACACGGGTTTTGCGCTCGCCAGCGCCGGAATCAACCCAAACAGAATTCCGCTTCCTATGGCGACTACTGCGGTCACCAGCAAAATCGTCCAGTCGAGCGTGACTTCATTCAGTCGCGGAATCGTGCGCGCCCCAACGCGCTTCAGAAGTTCCAGGCCCCACACGGACAACAAGACGCTGGCCGCTCCACCTGCCAAAGCCAGCGCTATACTTTCGGTTAACATTTGCCGCAACAATCGCCATGTGCCAGCGCCGAGTGCCATTCGGATAGCGAGTTCGCGCTCACGTGCGCTCGCCCGAGCCAGGAGCATCGTCGCCAGATTCGCGCATGCGATCAGCAACACAAATGCGACGGCGCCGATCAAAATAAAAAGACCTTTGCGCATTCCTGCGACCACTTGTTCGTGTAGCGGGTAAATCTTCGCGCCGAATCTGTTCCTGGCGGAGTAATTATTCGGGAATGCCTTCACCCAGTTCGCAACCGTCGTGTCGATCTCAGCCTGCCATTTTGCTGAGGTCGCATTCGGGCGCAGCCGCGCGATGACGCCGTAAGAACGGCTACCCCGCGATTTCAGTTCGTCTTGGGAAAACGCGACCGGCTTCCAAATATCGACCCGCTCGGCAAATTGGCCGCCTTGGAGATTGAACAGTGGAATTGGAAATTCAAACTTTGACGGCATGATGCCGATCACGATGTAATTCCGTCCGTTTAAGAGCAGAGTTTTACCGATGAGCGACGGATCCGAATTGAAACGCCGTTTCCATAATCGCTCACTGATGACAATCAGATCATCGTGGCCTTCCCCTTGTTCTTCTTGTGCGAAGGTGCGACCCGCGATCGGCTCGATCCCCAGCATTGGAAACAAAGCTGGCGAAACGACCGCCCCCGAGATTCGCTCTGGAACATTGCCACCGGCCAGATTGAACGTGGAGTAATTAAACGCTGCGACTTGCGTGAAGCTGCGTAATCCTTTTTCAAAATCGATGTATTCGGGCGCTGAAACCGGAATGCGCTCCAGACCCTGGGCTGGGAATTGCTCCCAAAGCAAGACCAGTTTGGAAGGATCGTGATATGGCAGTGGCCTAACGAGGAGCGCGTTAATCAAACCGAACACGGCGGTATTCGCTCCAATCCCGAGAGCAAGCGTTAGCACGGCGACGGCAGTAAAGGCGGGAGATTTTACAAGCTGGCGCAGTGCGTATCGGAAATCGCTCATACGATTTCAATCAACGATTTGGCAATTCCATTCATTCCGCGCGTAGTGCTTCGATGGGATCCACGCGGCTCGCACGCCGCGCGGGCACAAAACAGGCGATCAGCGCCACGAGTGAAAGCGTCAGTAGAGCACTGATGAGCGCCGCCGGGTCCAACGGCGCGACGTTGTAGAGGACGCTTCTCAGAGCGCGACTGACAACAAGCGCTCCAAACAATCCCGCAGCCAGTCCAATTCCGACCAGCACAGCGCCTTGACCAAGGAC
>Ga0209376_1002016_pt1 | contig 19641 bp, 20 predicted proteins | sample GraSoiAngelo_134_FD_185891 | JGI IMG/M metagenome (GOLD analysis project Ga0209376, IMG submission 185891) | Grasslands soil microbial communities from the Angelo Coastal Reserve, California, USA - 14_0929_05_30cm (SPAdes) (version 2) | ecosystem: Environmental > Terrestrial > Soil > Grasslands ... | reverse complement strand
AGGATGTTGAAGCGGGTATTGTCGAGATGGCTGAGAGAGAACAGTTCTCGTTCAACCTTCTCGCCAACAGAGCACTCAGGAAACTAGTGGAGTGGGAGGACAAAGCCAGCAAGTTCGGCTTCATCCAAGTTCCCACCTCCCTCGTGGAAAAAGTCTTCAGCATCCTCAGCGATGAGGAAGCTCGCGAACTAGGCAGAGAGGCAGGCACGAATACTCTTCCTGAGATGGTCCTATTCTGGTTCAAGAAATTCAACCCCGAGAACGCACTGAAAGCGATGGAGATGATTGGCAGCTACGGAAACGCGTTCAGACTTCAATACACCATAGATGGAGAAACTGATACTGTAGTGTTGAAGCATGATCGAGGACCCAGAGTATCCGCGTTCTACGGCGAGATGTTTCAATCTCTCTTCAAACCCATGGGTGCAAAAGTTGAGACACTCGAAACAGACGGACAAGTAGTCGCGACTATCATTCGCCCTCTGACGGGTCTTGCCAGCGAGCACAAAGACGCGCCGCTGATCCCAAGCTTTGCAGGGGCCAAGAATGGAAGAGGCTACAAGAGATAAGCAAAGCTCAACAAGTGAGCCCAAGCGAGACAAGCAGAAGACATCGGGGTGGATTCGGATGCACTCCGATGCTGAAGCGAAGCCCCCTCCGGCCGATGAACAGTTGGACGACGAGTCCAAACCACGCGACCGAAAGATTCGAAAAGCACTAGAGAACCCGTAGAAGAAATCAGGGCCGCTAAGAGTATTCGACGACGGCGCACTCAATCCGATCAGGAATGACAATCGCTCGGAGGAGTTCCTGAAAAGCTAAGTCTCGGCCTTTCGCTACATGTTGAAGATCATCGAACACTCCATCATCCAAGGTCACAATGAATTTCCTGCAAGACTTTTTTGTGATTCCGAATCGAGTTGTTTGTTCTATCAGTCGGAAGCTCATAGGACCGGATTCCCGATCTACACTTTGCCTAAGAATCATCTGTGATCTTCCCGATAAGAGCCGAGTGTCTACAGTGTGTTAAGAGAGATTACTTTGTAAACGTCGCGGTTATATGGAAAAAATAGCGAAGGGTAGCGATAGATAGAAGATGAATGCAATGCTTTCCAGCAATGAAAAGCGGGAAGGGCTTCCGCACTCGGAAGGTCGCGAACCCGAGACTATTGGTCGTCTGAAAGACCTCCTGGTCGACCTCATAGATTCTTCAAAATCACTAGACGCAAGAGTCTGGCTCGACGGAGTGTACACTGACATCAGTGACGAACAAGTCCGGGGAGATTGGATGAACGATCGAGACGTGTATTTCAAAGTCGAAGGAAGAGTAGACAAGAGGAATGGCTCATGACAATGATGTTCGATCAAGACTCGGATCCTAACAGCTGCCCTTCATGTCTCGAAACCACGGGTCTAACATGTGATACTTGCCGGCTCTGCTTCGAACACTGCTGTGCATGCTCAGTGGATGTCGATCCGACTGACACGATGGCGGGATAATTGATGAGCGACATAAAAAACAGAATCCAGGAGAACTACAAGTGGACGGCCTACATGAAACTCAAGGGACAGACATGGGCCCGAAGAGAGGAGGAGATACTGGACGAGTTTGAAAGCTTCGTCCAATCCCTTAGAGGCGTAGGTGTAGACTACAATATAATTGTCATGGTCAAGGGAAAAGTTCCACGACAAGTGTACTCTGAATACAAGACGAGAGAGGCAAAAGCAGAGGTCGCTCGAGAGGGGTCTGGTGCATAACATTGGCCAAGTTCATATTATCCGTGGGAGACGGCACGTTCAAGCTGCTAGCGTCGGAGGCAAAGAAAAGAGACGTCACTGTGCAACAACTTCTTCGAGCGGTCATCGTGCCTGAGTGGGTAAGAGAGAATCTCGAAGTCAGTCCATCTTCGATGGAAGCAAGGTTGAATTCGTCTTCGATGGCACCGAGAGAGATCGCACCGCATTTGATGCACCAATCAATTTACCCTGGCCAACGAGATCAATTGGTGCAAACACCGGTTAACCGGCTTAGATGACTACATTGACTGGAGCCGATAGGACAGCCGTGTCTCGCCCACAGCAAACAAGATTTGCAACCAGAGCGTTGGTGCTAGTAGTTGTCATCGGTCTGGGAGCTTTGTTCGCGGTGCACCCGTACATCGCCCAAGGTACTACCGTCCCTCCCGGCCAGCTCCCCTCATGGAACCCGGCCGTCCCTTGCACTGCGGTTCTGACAAGTATAGAAGGGATAATCGGCAACCAGCCAAACGCAAACGGCGGGGCGACATATGCAGGAGGCGGCTTCATACCTGGCATTCCCAACAAGAGGGCAACCTCCCCGCCGTGCATGGTGAATGGAAACACAACGTTTGTGGAAGTCCATGGAGTCCAAATGCTCACGCTAACCAACGTCGTTGAAGACTGTGCCCAGTATCCCAATGGGAACTTCTGCGACACAACATCCAACTTCAAAGATCCAAAGTGCGCCAGCTCAGACGTCTATCTTTGTCAAATGCACATGGAGATAGACCAGGCCTGGAAATCAGCAGGTATCGCACCACAAAACCCACCGGTCACCACCCAGCTCTTCGACATCCAAGGCTTCGTCTACTGGGACGACGGACATATCAACGATACATGGCACAGTTACACCGGCTGGGAGATCCATCCCATCTCAGCCTGGAGATACTCCAGTAGCTCAACGCCAGACTTCGGCCTAACAATGAACCTCAACAAGCTAAGTGTACAACAAAGCTCATCCTCAACAGCAGCCGTTGCCGTAGACGGTCTCGATGGTTTCAATGGTACCGTGACCCTCTCCACCTTCGTGACGTCCAAAATCGCGAACACCACTACGGTGACACTCAACCCTCCAAGCGTTTCGATAACCCCAGGCGGGTCAGCGACGTCAATACTGACGATCCAGGCGTCGCCATCCGCTCCTGTGTATAACTACTGGACAGTCACCCTCAAAGGGACTAGCGGAGGCGTGACCCATACCCTACTTGTGACGCTCGCCATCACGAGGCCACCTCCCGACTTCAATATCTCTGCCAGTCCAGCGAGTGCAACTCTTACGCCTGGCTCATCTCGATCAGTCACCATAACCCTTCAGAGTATGTACAACTTCACGGGAACGGTGAACCTCGCAGCTTCAGTCGCGCCGGCAGACACAACCGCATCTCTCTCCCCCTTCGGACCGAGCGCCTCCCTCAGCCCTGCTAGCATAAGCATTTCTGGAAACGGATCCGCTACTTCAACCCTATCAGTTTCCACATCTCTCCTCACGACACCCGGCACCTATACGGTCACCATCAAAGCTGACAGCGGGACATTGTCCCACTCCGCCACAGTAACCATCACAGTCTCCTTGATGTGAGGATAGGATGGATCTGGGAAGACGGCGATCTCTCGGGTATCAGCCGCCGACGGAACTACTCCCATTTTCGTTCCAAAGCAATCTCCAGCGTGGTCGGCTGTGTCACATTGTGTACGGGTTGTGTTCCCTTCTAGGCTCTTGTAGACAGACTGGACAAATACTTCACCCGCCTCTCTTCTGTTGGAAATAGAGGTGGTAACAACACTGCAAACCACAGCTCAAACCCATCGAAAGCGAACCAGGACATTACCAATTACCGCGACCTTGCTTTTGGCTGCCTTGGCAGTCTCTGCAGGCCTGTTCGCCGCACATTCAGCCAGTGGAATGACGATTGCTCCAGGCAATTTCCCGTCATGGAACCCCAATGTAACTTGTCAAGCGACATTGGCAACTGTCCACCAGGTCATAGGGGACCACTTCAACTCGTCAACACAAGGCGCGCTTGAAACCGGTGGACCGTTCGGAGTCCTCAACGGGACAGACGAATCCTCCCTCCATCCACCATGCATGGCCCCTAATGTCAACGGCACAATGGCTCCCACCTTCGTAGAGATCCATGGAATCTCGCCGACAACAGGCTCGATCGTGCAGGACGGAGCTATAGGCGGGAAGTGTGGACTGAGGTATACGCCGACGAACGGTGGAGGTACCTATCCTGGCGGTCAAACCTTCTGCAACGCTTACGGGGTCTTCCAGGACACGACAGAGTACACGGGCAACTGTGAGACTCTACAGGATCCTAATCCGAAGATTTGCATAAGGCTCGAGATCGATAGAGACTGGATGGCGGCAGGCTACTGTGGCGCAGGAACCGCCTGCGACAACTCAACATTCGACAAGCTCAGCTCAAGCCAGAAGATAGATGTTCAGGGATTCGTAACATGGCACCCGCCTTCAAGCTCGGGACACGGATACTCAGCATGGGAACTGCACCCGCTTACAGCATGGAGAATTTCGACCGGCGCAACACCAGATTTCAGCATGTCCGCCAGCCCAACGACTATGACAGTCTCAGTCGGATCTTCAGGATCAGCAACAATAGCTCTCAGCAGCCTCAATGACTTCGTTGGAACTGTTGACCTCTCGGCCTCAATCGCCCCATCGGATACAACCGCATCACTTTCCCTCGTAGAGCCAACGGTGTCCTTCAGTCCAGCCAGTGTGGTTCTCGCCGCAAACGGAACGGGCGCGTCAGCAATGACCGTCTCATCCTCTCTACTGACAACACCTGGAACCTACACGATCACTGTCACAGCTAACAGTGGAACAATATCGCACTCGGCAACAGTTACAGTTACGGTCAGCCTGCTGTGACCAAAGCCCACCATCAAACCACTCGCTTTCTTTGATCTTTCAGATCGCTCTCTAACGTAAAGAAGGGACGATTCTCAGGACCAAAAGTCCCGGTGCATCTTTTTCAATACAAAGTAACTTCCCGCAAAGGACCTTGGTTGTAACCCAATGTGGTAGCTTGTGTTCTTTCATAGACGCGCCCATTATATCGAAAGAACATCAATTACCTGTCAGACATGATGCCAGTGAATATGTCCGTGATCGGCGCGGGCTATTGGGGGAAGAAGGTAATACGGGAGATCATGGACGTATCTCGTACTACTGGCCGGGTTAATCTCTGCTCCATTGTGGACAACTCACCCTCGATGCTTGAACAATGCAGGAAGGAATTTGGTCCCTTGGACTATCGTTTGAGCTATCAGGGATTACTGTCCGATTCTGCAACCTCCGCGGTTCATATCTGCTCACCAAATGGCACACACTTCGAAGTCGCATCACGTTTTCTCAGATCGAAAAAACACGTTCTCGTTGAGAAGCCTCTGGCCTTGCGGTCAAGGGAAGCGGACGAGCTGGTAAGACTCGCAGAGACAAACCGCAAAGTTCTCGCCGTGGGACACGTTCATAGGTTCAATAATGGAGTCAAAGAGCTGAAACGCGTAATAGATAGCGGACTTCTAGGGGACATCTACTACCTTCGCCTCCAATGGACTGGGTTCCTACCACCCCAAAGAGATCGAGATGTGATAACAGATCTGGGCCCGCATCCCTTTGACATCTGTAACAATATTCTCGGCACGTGGCCGACCAAGATATCATGCAGGGGTAGAGGTTACAGAGGTGGAGCGGGCGACGAAGTCGCTTTCATTACGGCTGAACACATTGACGGTGTCAACGCGAGCATTGAGTTAAGCTGGTTGGATTCTGAGAAGCACAGAGATGTGACAGTGGTAGGAAGCGATGCGGTGGCCCGCCTGGACTGTCTCGATCAGAAACTGGTTCTTCAACGATCTGACAAGGCGGAGACAATATTGACTGTTCCAAGCAATACGCTCCATGAGGAGATCATTCACTTCGCCGAATGTGTCGAAAACAACTCGACATCTGAGCCTTACTCAAATCTATCCGACGGAGCCATCGGAGCCGGTGTAGTGAGGCTCCTTGAAGCATCGAAAAGGTCCGTGAGCGAAGAGCGCACTATACAGGTTTCAATACCGGAATCCGAAGAACTTATCGCAAGCGAGCCAGCTCAATCTGGGTTCCGAAGACTTTCAACCTACCACTAACAACTGGTCAAATCAGGTCTGTGGTTGATTCGCAAGCGCTTCGACTCAGGATCTAGCGAAAGTATGTGACGCAGAAACAAGCGTCTGAAACTCACAAACACTCTCATAAGCTATCCCGCGCAAATCTTCAGGTCTGCAGTACCTGCGGAAAGCTCATTGCGACGACATACAGAGAGACAGAGAAAGGAGAACTAGCGATCGAAGAGCTGGAGCTGGACGTGAAGATTCTGTCCTCACGAATCGGCCGACTACGAACAGCCAAGTCTCAGAACTCCGGCCATCGAGAGCAATCTTCCGACTCGGTTATGAGAATTGAGGACACCTGCTGGTAAACGATGAATATCGGCTAAAGAACGTGTTTCTACATTCTAGATGGAGCTTTCTTGAAGTCGGAGCGTTGTTTCATTTCTATCAGATTCTGATTCTTCCTGAAGCCTTGAGAATTCGTAGAGCGTTTAGTGTTATCATATTGTTGGGGCCTTTTCGTCCCCAGTCAACGACCTCAACATTCGACACCAACAGTTTCGTCTTAGCCAATGGTTTTCGTCTCATTATCCAGTAGTAGTCGTCAGCGTGCCATAGTCCGTCGGGACCCCTTTTCTTCTCCACAATATCTAGCGCCTCCTTGGTCCGTGGGTCGTCTAGTTCTCCTACACGCGAGAGGATCGTGAGCTCTTGTAGGATGTCGCAGTGCCAGTATAGTGGATAGTGAAGCTGAGTGAATAGGTGAACAACCCGGAAAGTCTTTTGGTGAAATGTCTCAGGCTGGCGCTCTAAGCCCGTGCGACAGGAGCGAAAGAGGCGATGCCTGAGGAAGAACTCGGCAGCATTCTCCGCCGTCTTTAGAGAGTCTTTGTCGCCAGTAGCCCGGTAGTATTCAACTAGCCCCCACAAGGTCGCCAGACTCTCATTGAACGAGGAATGTTTCGCATCCTCCTTCCTGTCGCAGTTCCATCCTCCATCAGGCCACTGCCATTCGACCAGTGATTCGGCGAGCTTCACAACCCGCGGATCGTCTGCGAGACCCAGCCGGCTGCACACAGCCAACGCGTTACCCTCTTGAGACGCACATCTCCGGTATCGTCCATTGATCTTAGGAACATTGCGAATATGCGCCTCACCAAGTAGCCATTTCAGAACAAGATCCGTTGCCTTCACCGCTGGCCGAAATCCTTGGGGTATTCCGAGTTCGACAAGAGAGACGAGACGCCAGTGTGCGCCTGTCCATTTCTGGTAGGGATGGACCCCGAAACCACCATCAGCCCGCTGCCCAGAGAGAAGAGTCTTGACAATCGGCCCGCTAGGAATCTGTTTCTTCGCCGCGAGAACTTCCTTCGAGTCCGACGGTCTATTCAGAATCTCTGTGAGAGTGAGATAACGGATCGAGGGATCATCAGATTCCAGAAGCCAGTTGACTGCAGGATCCTCGAAGACCATAGGCTGATACTATCCATCGCTGAAATTCTGGGCTAGTTCAAGTTAACGGCTTCAACCATCTTTAATACACATCGGATTTAGCCGAATCTATGCAGCCTATCACCTATTCAGTATCTAAAGGGCTGAGAGCTGGTGCGATAGCCGGTTTCGTTGGATCAATCGTCTTGGGCATCTTTGGAGAAATTGGTGCTGTGGCGATGAATCAAGAACTCTACTACACGACTGTCGCTAGGAGAATGGGTTTTGGCGACTCTTCCGTTCTTGGAGCATGGACACTCCACTTCATTGTAGGAATAGTCGCAGGCTCCATCTTCATCGGAGCGACAGCAGCAATCCGGAGATTCTCCTTGACCACAACTAAGAAAGCCATCTGGGTCGGCATGCTTGGAGGCATCGCAATCTGGATAGCCGTCTACGTCCCCGTCACCGGAATCCTCGTCCCCGAGGACCTGACCAACACGACATTTGCAGGAGGATCTCTCGTGCTTCACGTACTCTATGGGGTCGTGACCGCGATTGTGTCCCTCTCTATTCTGCGCCGAACGGTCAGGACGAAAACAACCGTCTAGTCAAGTCTCAGTCTAACATGCGTCATTTCGCCGTCGCAGGACTCTCGCTGAGATAACGAAAACCTTCTGACACTTCTAGACGAATCCGATCGCGAGGAAGACCGCTAGGAGGATTCCGAGGATCGCGTAGGTAACTGCTGTCCGCAGAAGTTGCTTCAATCTGGATTTAGGACAGGATCTTCCTCTCGACTCCTCTTCGTCTCCCCACACTACCCATCTGGCCAGTAGGAGGAATGCCCCCGTACCCGTCGCGGCTAAGGACCTGATGACCAAACGTGGGCTGCACGAGCTACCTATCAGACTGCTGCAACCAAGTACGATGAGAAAGGCTCCGGCTAACAGTAATAGCCATCCCACAAATCCGATAACGCTCTTCCAACTGATTACTGGCTGGGGCTCACCTTCCACTTCGCGTCATCTCCAAACGCTCAGCGGCGTCTAACCGGAGACGACGCGATCATTGGTCATTCTATTCTGTAGCTTTCACTATGTTTTGGCAAGGATCACCGCATCTCACGATTTCATGGAATATGGCGTCAATGGTCGGTTCTCTGGTCATCAAGACAGTTTCATTCTTCAACGACAGTGTAACATCCAAGTGGTGGGTCTGAAAGACGCGTATCACTTGACCGGTGTTGAGGATTCTAATCGCATTCTCCCAAGAGACGTCATAGGGATTGGACAGTTGTTGCGTCAGTGGAAAATATGCTAATATTGACGATGTGACAACGAGGAGAGACAGTGCGAGAATCCAGATTCGTTTCCGCATCTATCCCTTCAAGTTGCGAGGGGAGCGAATAGGCTTTGCGGGTCAAAATCATTACCTATACCCAGCTTCTTTCTGAAGAGAAAGCGATCTGCCCGTTGGAAGCCCACCGAATTCCAGAAGGCTGCTGCGGTTTTGTTCCCGTGGAGTACTTCGAGCCCGATCTCACATACCTTCATCACTTTGCATTCTTCAACCAAACGTTTCGCTAGCTCTCTTCCCACTCCCTTCCGCCGGCGATCCGGTCTAACGAAGGAATCGTTCACAGTCATAACCCGTCCAAGCTCCCAAGCTCTGCGGAAGGAGTGTAAACCACCAGGGCCACACCGACTATCGCACCTTTCTCCCGAGCAACCAAGAGTAGGCCCGGGGATTGGCCTTGCAGCTGTTGGTCGACAGCCCAAGTTATTTTCTCCTTGATCGGTGTCAAACCTTCAGACGAGTGGTATTCAGCGATGAGCCTCTCGATCTCCTGCCTGTCTGACAGACTACCCTGCGCTATGGTTACCATCCTTGCCCCTCGGGGGCTTCCAGCGTTAAGGAAATAAGCCGAGAGGAGCGATTAGATGCAAGTCCTTCCTTTGACCCTTGGAACTTATTCGTCTTCGGCATGCCAGACCTGCGGTTGCTCCGAAACATCTTGCGAGACTTGCCAGACGGTCGCGGATTGTTCCAACTGTGCCTCATGCTGTTGCACCACGGCTCATCAGTCATGGAGGCATGGGAGGATTGGAAACGGGATCAGAATCGAATACCTCAGCTCAGGCTGGATGGCAGTTGAGGTCTTTGGGTCGATCGGGGTCGGATTGATCGCGGGAAGTTTTGCCCTACTTGCTTTTGGTGGTGATAGTCTGATAGAATTGATCTCGGGACTGGTGGTCTTGAGGGGTCTGCGTGGGGATCGCTCGAGAAGCGACAAAGTTGGAACTCACACCGAAAGAACGGAGCAGTTGACCAGCGCTCTGCTTTTCGCTCTCATTCCTGTCATCGGCCTAGGCGCCATCTACTCGTACGCTACCGGATTGAAGCCTGAGGGATCGCCGCTCGGAATCGCCATTGCAGTTGGAGCAGTAATCGTGATGCCCTATCTCTTCATCCAGAAGAAACGGATAGGCCGGGAGACTCGGTCGCTCGCCCTCTCGATGGACGCTATAGAATCCGTGACCTGTCTCTTCATGGCCACAGCCCTCCTCGGCGGACTTCTCGCAGAATATTTTCTGGGATTGTGGTGGGCTGATTATCTTGCGACCGGAATTATCCTCGCCTTCGTAGCGAGAGAAGCTGTGGAATCATTTCGCGAGCTCCATGAGGAAGAATCGGTCGCTCACACGTAGTCCAGATCCCTTGGTAGCATTCGGCTTGCATCGGTCAGACGTGATTGAAAGAACGCGTTAGTTGCCGGGAAGAGCGAGGCTCGCCCCTGCAAGGGGCTCTGGCTGTGGCACTGGCGCTGGTATTCTACTGCGTCTTCGAAGCAGCCATGTAAGGGTCACCGCCGCGCCCGCTCCTATTATTCCTATGGCAGTGTAGACCCAGACAGATATTGTTGGAGTCAGTGTCGGGGATGATAATGGCCGGCCTCCGGTTGGTCCTTGAGGCGCTCTCCTGGACAAGTCCAGGTTGGTCGATGTGAGCTTTAGCGTAACCGGGATGCTTGCGGTCATGTGATGGGTCACGATTACATTGTCTGATACGGGGAAGCAGCCTGAGGGACCACACAGATAATCGCCCGGATTGTACGATTGAGTCTGCGCGGACGTGACAGAAACCACGGCGCTCGACTTGAGAAGCAGGTCGCTTGCCTGGTCATAATCGAATCGCAGGTCTAGCTTGAAGCTGGAATCGCTCGATCCACCGGAAGTGATCATAGGCGGGAAGGTGGTTGAAATGGACTGCGAAAGTGTCGACTCGACGATCCAGGCGTTACGATTGTTGCTCGGTCCCAGATTGACCATCTCGCTTCCTGAGACACTCGAGTAACCCGTCAATATCTGGACTGGTTGGCCGTTGGTTAGCGGACCATTCACCCACCATATGGTGTAGGCTGTCTTCGGATCAGAAAGCATCTGGGCTAGAAAAGGAGAGAAGCCAGTGCCGTAGTAGTAACCATTGGATCCCAGAAGGGTGAGCAGTCTTTGTGCAATGCTTACAATTACTGAGGTGGCCGTTCCCGGGGATTCGACGCGAGTGGAGAGATCAATCGATTGAGGGAAACTGCCTGTCTCAGTCGCAGGCGTGAAACTAACGGGGCCGACTGATGCGATGATGCTGACTTGGTGACTGACGTTGAGGACGGCTACACTGTTGTCGAGTCCGTTAACAGTCCAGCCTATAGAACCGTCCAGGGTGATCGCCGGCATGAAAGATGACGAAATAGGCGCGGGAGTACTAGACACGATCAAGTTGCCGCGCAGCAATGGATAACCGGTATCATAGTAGGTGTAGTTACCTGCGGTGTTGAAAGTTACCGAGTAGGAACCGTAGTGGGGTATGGGTCCAGAGTCGAAGGTTTGGAGGGCAGCATCGTTGTTCGAGCATATGTTCGTTGAACAGGAGGTCACTGTGTGCGCTAAGCTACCATAATTGAACCACATGACAGTTGTTCCGAGCTGTACGGAGTAGTAGAAGTAGGAAGGACTGTAGTAGCAGGAGTATATCGAAACGCAGGCTCCGTTGTCGTATATGTTGACAAGTGCGCGTGGCTGATAGGAGCCGCAGGCAGTCTGATTGTAAGTGATAGGAGTAGCGTTGCAGCTCTGCGCTGATTGCATCGACGCGTTCAAATGGTAATTCGCATTGCTACCTACACTGAGAAGTGGCGCCGCGCTTGCAGAACTTACCATCAAGACAACTAGAAAGAGGGTGGAAACGCTACCTGCGGAAACCTGTAGAATCTTCAAGATAGTAGCGGCCTAGGAGGAAACCGATAAAAGGATTGCTGAAAGTCTCACCCGAGATGCGCCTCTCTAGTGTATTCGGACGTCGAAAAACACTCGTCTTGGCTCTCCTCGCCACGGCAGTCTTTGCCGCGGTGACCTATGGCGTTGTTACCTATCAGACCCCCTATGGTTGTGGCCCTGACGGCGTTGCTACCGGACCCGGGATCGACTGGCAAGTACTAGCCAAACCATGCATCTACATTTACTTCACTGGGATCGTTGGAGGAAGCGTCCTGCTGATTCTTCTCATACCTGTAGCAGGGAAAAAGTCTGATCACTGATTATCTTTCCACCGAGACTCTTGTAGAGAAAGACGGCAGGAATGTCTTTGTTTGCAAAGCCAAAAGTCTCTTCTTCTAGGGTTACGAATCTTACGCCGGATTTCTTCAGCCAATCAAGAGCGGCGAGTAGCAACATTGAACCGATTCCTCTTTTGCGGAAACCGGGCAGAACCGCGACCCCATAACCGACCGTCCCGGTACCTCTATCGTGTTTCGCAGCACCGCAGAACCCAATTATCTTTTCACCTTCCTCCGCGACAAAGATCCGCTTCTTGCGGTCTCGCAAGAACTCGCCTACGTAAGACATCAGATCAGCACGCGCTCTTTCCTTTCCACCAATTTTCCTAACCCACCACGACCACTCAGGCAGGTAGAGTTCAACGGCAATTTTTCTCAGACGTTCACCGTCTTTTCGCGTAGCCGCCCTGATCGAAGCTTTGTTCTTCGATCTTGATTTGGGAAGGGGCTCTTCTAGGTCCCATAGGAATCCAATGTTTCGGAGTTTTAGCCTATTCTTCAATGACCGTGCCTGTCTATTGTGAGCTGTCCCCGGCGTGACAGATCAACATCAATATTCCTGTAGGAACCTTTGTCCCGGGAAAACCTATAAGGAAACGGTCTGCGAAAGCAACTAGGAATATAGTATGAAACGAGCAATCACTACGATCACGATAGCGTTGATCTTGACACTCGCAATTCCCGTCGCAGTCCACGGGGCAAAAACAACCAGTTTAAGCTTCACGAACATTCCATTGCTCCGGCCTGATGGTAACAGCGAACCCGAACTCTCCATCGGACCCGACGGCACCACAGTTTACGTGGCCCTGTCCTGGACCCAGTTCTTCACCAACACATGGAAAGGAAGCTTCGGACAAGTCCCAGTGTTCCAGGGAACGATAGACGCGAACCTCGCTAAGAACGTCGGTGGCGGCGGCGATGCGGACGTAGACATCGGCTCAACCGGTACACTACACGTCTCTACCCTCATTTTCTTCTTCAACCCACAAACCCGCATCACCCAGCTAGGCGTCTCGGCGATCACCTGCCCAAACACTGACACGTCAAACAATTTCTCGCACTGCACGGGCCAGATCATCGACACCACACAATCCGACCGCCAGTGGATAACCTCGGACGGGCCGCATGTTTACATTTCCTACCATGACTCGGGATCGAGCACCCTGATTCACGTTCAGCGTTCTGACGATGACGGCTTCACGTTCCATCGCGTAACAGACCCGATTACGGGACAGGGTGGTGCTACTGGAAACTCTACCTTCAACAACGACCAGGGCAAGCTCATCGCAGACTCATTCAGCCACAATGTCTACACAGTATGGGCAAGCGGCGTCTCGGGCCTGCAGAAGGGAACTACCGCGAACTTCAACAACATCTACGTGACCGTCAGCCCTGACATGGGCAAGACCTGGACTCCACACCTCGTCTTCTCAGGAACAGTCAACGTAGCCTTGAACAATGTCTTCCCGGCTCTGGCCGTGGACCCGCTCAGCGGGACTCTCTACGCAGGCTGGTCAGACGCGCACCATGTGTTCATCTCGAAATCAACAGACCAAGGTCAAACATGGACCAGTCCACTAGCGGTAAACACATCTCCTGCAAACACAGCGGTCTTTCCATGGATCGCAGTTCGCGGAAGCACAGTTGACTACGTCTACTATGGCACGAATGCTTCGAGCAAAGATGACGCGAGAGCAGTATGGAATGTGTACATGGCACAGAGCACAGACAGTGGCTCCCACTTCGTACAGAGCACCGTCACAGCCCATCCAAACCATGTGGGCGTCATATGCACCAACGGAACTGGTTGCGCACGCGGGACACGGAACCTCCTCGACCTCTTCCAGGACGCGATCGACCCGCTCAACGGACTTGCTGATATAATCTACACTGACGATACTTTGACAACCCAGCCAGACGGTTCCCCGCTACCTCAGGTTTCAGTTGCATTCCAAACGGGTTAGACTCGAACAAAGCCTCTGAGATCAAACTCCCCCAGTTTTTTCCGCACCGAGATTTCTAGCTCTCAGCCAATCAGAGTCCAACAGTCGATCAGTCTACTTTTTCTAGTCACAATCAGATGACAAAAATCACTCGTAGCCGCTCTCCTGTTCAAATTCGTTGTGTCAAATACACAACCGTCGGCAATCGTGGCGAGGAAAATACGGCCATGAAGGAAAACAGCAACGCAAGAGTCCTGGTCAGAGAAGGCTCAACAAACCTCCCTAGGAGGCATGCGAGAGCCCGCGAATCCTTCATGACCATACGCTTCGAAGAGAGGAAGCGAATCGCGGCAGCATACGGAACCTTCTGGTACTTGACGTCCAGAAGATTCTGCTAAGAGAGCCCTGTTCACGCAAGGCTCTCATTCAACCACTGCCTACAAAACCAGACAACCAGGACCAACCCTCATTTTTCAAAATAACCTTTTCCCGTATCCACGTGGCGCCCGAGTGGAAGGGAGGGTGTTACTAAGTCTCACAAGATCTTCCACCTGTACGCGCTATGCCCAAATATCCGTAGAGCAGTTTCCCATAACGGGAAGCATCAAACCGAGCGCTTCATCGAAAAAAATGATTGTCACATATTTTGGCTATGTAACACTTGGCATACTGCTTGCGATAGCTCTTATCGGGGCCTACTACCTGGGCAAATAACTCAAACGGATCCTCACTTTCCTTTTCGAAGAATTTCGTCCGCGAAAACTGTCCACTTTCCGTTCTCATCTTTCTGCCTAATGAGGATTGACCAAATCTTATTCTTCGAATTCCAGGTGAACGTGTTATGAAGAGGACCCGTAGGGTACTCGAATACAAACCTGATCGAATCTTGACCTTGCAAGGTTCCGTAGCCTAGTGTCTCGGAGAAGCGGCCGCCGAATATGTCGATCCAGTGAACAACGTATCGCTCACTCATGTTATCATAGCCGATGAATACTATTGCCTCATACTCAGCATTACTAGGCGTTCCAATGCTCCCCCGATTTCGGGCAGCTGAGTCTATGAAATGGACTCGGAGGAATTGATGATTAAGAACCCAGTCAGCGTCGCAATATTGCTCGAACTGCTGCCCCGCGATTCGCCCGGTTACATTCCAATTTCCAACGAGTTCCTCCAACAATTTATCTTGGAAGATGTGATGCTCACCATCAACCCCTAATTTGGGTTGATCAGTCGACATGTTCCATGTGACGTTGTTTGCGACTACATTTGTATTGGCTTTCAGCCTTATCGGCTCGCGCTGGAGTCTCGGAGAGCGCTTGTCGCGGGAGTTTAGTGGCGTTGATCGGGTGCGGTATTGAAGAACCATTGGTGCCCGAACGGGTCTTGTAGCTTGCAGATTCTTCCGTATGGCTCATTTTTGATGGGTTGAAGCACCGTCGCCCCGGCCGCACGCGCCCTTTCGAAGAACGAGTCAACATCCTTCACGTCAACGTGAATGATTACAGGTGTTCCGCCGAGAGTCCTAGGACTCTTGTTGTAAGTCGGGAATTCGTCGGCAAGCATCACGTGTGCACCTTCGATTTCAATCTCTGCATGACCAATCTTTCCCTCCCAAGGTATGCGTTCAGAAACCTCCTTTGCACCGAATGCCTTTGCATAGAAATCAAGTGCGCGCTCTGCGTCATGGACAGCCAAGGCTGGCACCGCTCGATTCTTGATCTTGTCAGCTTCCACTTTGCTGGGCATGTGAGATGAAGTCTGCCGGACATCTCATAAGCGTTTCGTGAATCGATTAAGGAAGCGACTAGTGTATCTGCTCTTTTGTTGGTTGCTTTATCCGGATACACACCGCAGAGAAGAGAGGCAATGGTGGGGCTGGCAGGATTTGAACCTGCGATTTCGTGGGTTCCTGGCGCGATGATTCTCCCAAGCCACGCGGCCTGTCCGGACGCATCGAGGATATTGTCCTCTAGACCTGGCTAGCCGACAGCCCCTAGGCGCCTCCAAAGTGTGATGTTGCTTTAGCTCTTACCTTTCTCAATCCACGCTTCGACTCTTTTCTTTCTGACAAAAAGGTGAACTGCGCAATCCATCCCACCATGAGTTTTGCCTAGTACCAGGTAGGGTCAATCGATCATCTGTGCCGGTCGTGGCTCGTGGGAGGCATGCCAGTTTTATACCGGGACCTCTCTACCATATATCTAACAAACGAAGGGATACGGGACAAAAGACACACGGTTACAATAACATGGCCGTCGACAAGAAAGTCCTCAAGACGTGCGTCGTCTGCAAGCGCAAGTTCCTAGGCTGGTTCTCCGAGAAATACTGCAGCGACGACTGCCGGATAGAAGGAACACGACTAAAGAACAGAAACCGCAAACGGAAAGGAAGGAAGATTCTCGACCTCCGCGAAGGAGCCATCAGCCAACAACTAGGCGAACTAGGCCTCGGCGACACACAATACCCAATGTACAACCACGAACTAGTCACCACAATGTACGCTAATGTTAGTCTCTACCATGGTCGCGACGGAAAGCGACACGTCAGGTCCTACTATGATCTTCTGCGAGAGATCGCGAAGCTCAACGGTGGAGACACGAGTAAGATTCTCGCAAGGCTCGCACCCCGCGAACAGAACTAGCGGTCGAGATTTTTACTGCGCGAGACGTCGTAGATCCTGAACCTTACCGAGAAACGTTCCATCAAACAAGTACGCCTCCCCATTTTCAAAATCCACCGCGCCTGAACGCAAGACCGGTCCCATGTACTCCTTGTACAACTCCGTCCATCCCTCCTGATAATTCCGATTGATCGGCTGTCCTCCGAGGTAATCGTTGAATGATGGCATGATGATACAGTCCGCATCAGTAACCGAGACCCCGAATTTCTTCTTCACCTCCACCGCCGCGTCACCTTCGAACTTTGCATCCTCACGTCTCAAGACTCCTGCCGCGAGCTTCTCTCCATCGCTCTTCGCTCTAACCCAGGCCTGGCGAGTGATCCTGAACCCTAACGGGTCTTTGAAGACAACGACGGGATGCAAGTGGCCCATGACGAGGAATCTGCATCCGAGAAGTGGTGGCGCGGGCCAAGCATGACCATGGAATAATCCAACAGAATCCCAGAGAACCATCCCATTGGACTTGTTGATCTTAACGGACGACGGTGTCAACGGCTCAAGGTTACCATCATGGTTTCCGGGAACCACCTCTACATCAGGTATGATCTCGACTAGGCTGTCGAAGAATTCTGGAACGTATTTCCACTCTTCCAGTTCGACCTTGGACACAGCATGTTTCACATCCCCTAATAATACTAGGAGCTTGGGATGGGTTTCGGCCAAGATTTTTCGAAGCTTGTCCAGCAGCCTCGGCACTTGAGAGGGCACATGTATTCCCTGGTGCGCCAAAGTCACTTCCCAGCCGAGATGCAAGTCAGCGATTACAAGGACCCGCTCTCCCTTGTGTTCTAGCAGAAGAGCTGGTTGGTCTGCCACTGGTTTTACGGTAACATCGTCGGCCACTAGTATGCCCGCTAGTTCGAAATCGACCATGTCCAATGAAAAGGTATTCTTATCACGTGACAGCCATCCAGGTAGGGAACTAGTCTCGCCACCCATCGTAAACGAAAACAGGATACTCAAAGGGGCATGCCAGGAAATAGGCCGGACCAGAACCTTCTCCGAAGAACAGAAGCAGACCTTGACCAACGTATTCCAAAAAAGATTCCAGCAAGCACTCGGCCTAGTGGAAGCCGGAAAAGTTCGAAAATACCATTTCTCTCCAAGCGGCAGAACGATCTGGGTCGTAGCCGGTCGCGGTCGAGACTATCAGGTTCTCCCGGACAGCTTGTTCTGTACATGCGACGACTATTACTTCCGAGTAATGGAGCACAAGAAACAACTATGCTACCACATCATCGCTCAACAGCTCTCCGAGGCTATGAGCAAGCATGACGCGATCGATATGACTGACTCACGCTACCCAGAGATTACTTCCAAACTTACTATGATAGCTACTCGCGAGTAATCTCAAGGTTTTAGTAGCCGTTTCCGAGTTCGTGCGAGAACGTACCGCGTGAGCAGAGATGTCTTACAGCCTTGACCCAAACTCGGAGTACGCGCTACTCCAGCTTTTACTCTACATCTTCAGCTTCGTCACACTAATCCTGATCTTCCTCTATATAGCAGCTGAACGTCCAGGGGAAGGAAAGAAGAAGGTCGAAGAGGAAGAATAAATCGTCCCTTCGATGATTACTAGTGCAGTAGATGCGGACTTCGGCCTTCTCAACCCTCAAACCCCCAGTCCTACAAAGGCTTGAGAAAGAAGGCTTCCTGGAAGCCAGCCCGATCCAGGAACTAGCTATCCCCGCGATTCTCAGCGGCGAAAACGTTCTACTGATTGCTCCAACCGGGACTGGTAAGACTCTCGCCGCCATCCTCCCTGTACTCGATAGACTAATCGAAGCTAGAGCAGAGAGAAAGCCTCGGGGAATCTCAGTTCTATACGTAACCCCGCTTCGAGCTCTCAACAGGGATCTTCTCCGTCGTCTTGAGGAGATGGGAAAGGATCTCGATATCAAGATCCAGGTCCGACACGGTGACACTCCGATCAGCGCGAGATCTCGACAGGCAAAGAGCCCTCCAGACGTGATGATCACAACTCCCGAGACACTGCAAGCAATCATGATCGGGAGGAGAATGAAGGAACATCTTCGCTCGGTTAGGTGGGTCGTCGTAGACGAAGTCCATGAACTAGCGACAGACGAGAGAGGCGTCCAACTGTCCCTTGCACTAGAACGACTTACAGAACTAACCGGCGTCGAGTTTCAGAGAATCGGACTCTCCGCCACCATCGGGGAACCAGAGCGCATCGGCCAGTTCCTAGTCGGGACCGGACGAAGAGTCGCAGTATTACGTTCCGACGAGACTAGGGGACTTCAGATTGCTGTCCGATCCGTCCATCCTAGCTTAGGAGACCAGAAAGAATCTGTCAACCTTGGCCTACCGGCTTCGACCGTGTCCCGTGCTCGGATGATACTCGGCATCATCCAGTCCCACAAGTCAACCTTGGTGTTCACCAATACGCGGGAACATGCAGAAGCGTTAGCGGCCCAGATTCAGGCAATCGGCGCCAGTGTTCCTGTCCGAGTACACCACGGATCCTTGTCGAGAGAGTTGCGGGAAGAAGCAGAGAAAGAATTTCAAGAAGGCAAACTCAAAGCACTCATCTGCACAAGCTCCCTTGAGCTAGGTATCGACATCGGCAGCGTCGACTTCATCATCCAATATACCTCTCCGCGAGAGACGACGAGGCTGGTCCAGCGCGTCGGTCGCAGTGGACACACCTTGGGTGGAACTTCTCGCGGAGTCATTCTGACCATAAACACGGACGACATACTGGAATCCGCGGTTTTGATCCAGCGAGCCAGGGAAGGAAGGCTCGAACGGCCAATCATTCATGAGAAGGCTTACGATGTCCTCGCCCATCAGATAATCGGTCTCTTACTCCAAAAGGGTCGAATGACGGTTGAGGAAATCGGCGATGTCGTTCATTGCTCTTACCCGTTCCGCGAACTAGATTCAGTGGAACTCAGCCGTGTTATCGCGCAGCTCGATGAGCTGAGACTGTTGAGAAAGTTCGACCAGTTCCTTACCGCTCGCAATCCCAAAGCGATTCAGTACTATTTCACAAACCTCTCTGTCATACCTGATGTTCAGAAGTATACTGTGTT
>Ga0209376_1002013_pt1 | contig 19665 bp, 15 predicted proteins | sample GraSoiAngelo_134_FD_185891 | JGI IMG/M metagenome (GOLD analysis project Ga0209376, IMG submission 185891) | Grasslands soil microbial communities from the Angelo Coastal Reserve, California, USA - 14_0929_05_30cm (SPAdes) (version 2) | ecosystem: Environmental > Terrestrial > Soil > Grasslands ... | reverse complement strand
TTCCCATCAACATCTGCCGACCAAGAGCGGACCACGACCAGAAAGCTTCGGCAGCGCTGCCACGCCGCAGGAACTCAAGTCCATAGACCACAGCAGTCCAAGCGACTCCGTACGCCACGGCAAAGGAGATTTGAAGTACATAGAAGTTCAATCTGAACCCAAGAGGCCAAGGCCAACGTTGACAAACGTACCAGACGGCGATGCCCAGCAGGCCCGCGCTTCCCATGGAGACCAAGCTTCCGATCAGAACAGCGGAAAATCGATCGCGCGCGAACGACATGGCAACTAAGAGCCAGATCGTGAAGAACGGCAGCCATGCGGCCAAAGCAATGGCGCATCGCTTGATCAGCTTGTGGACCATTTCGCCCAGATTATCTCAACTTCTCCCCATCCCAGCTCACCATTGACCGAGCGAATTAGCCGATTCGCCGAAAGCGCCTGGCCCCAGGGTGCTTGGTGATCCAATTTGGGGAACGCGAATGAAGATGGAGGACCTGATGATCGGCCGACGATGGTTACTTTCGATGCCCAAGATCCTGTTGCTCCTGTCTTCTATTGTTGTTGTGCCCGGGGGAACGATGGCCCAGGTATGGACTGTTCTTGCAGTCGACCCGAAAGACGATGGTCGCGATCCATCGTTGGCCGACGCGGCGCAGCTTTCCTACCGCTATGAGAAAGAGCAGGATCTGCTCTGGTTCCGCGTGACCCTTTATGGCCAGCCTAATGAAGAATCCCTCGGAGTGAACATTGCCGTCGATACTGGAACTGATGCGGCGGCCAAGATGAACTGGTGGGGCGCAAACAAAGATTTCCAGTTCGACAAGCTGGTAACCGTCCAGGTGGCGCGAGAGAGTGGCGGTTATAAGGGCACGATCGGAGTGGGCGACGCAGCCGGAGCAAGAGCCAAGAACTTTAACAATTTGTTCCAGAACAATCTGGAAATCCGTGTCGAAGGTGATTCCATCCTGATCGGCGTGAAGCGCACGGAGGTGACAGAAAAGATGAAGATGAATCTAATCGCGGCCGTTGGTTCGCGTGAGCAGTGGAATGATGACATTCCTAACACGCGATCTGTCACTCTGGATCTCTCTCTGCCCCGGCCAGCACGGGGACTTCGCGAAATCGATGTGAGCCGCAACAATTTCCGCTTCCCTTCAGATTACAAAACTCTGGCAGACCATCAGCAACCGCTGATTATCAAGGAGGGACACGGTCACAAGACACTGATTCTCGTTCCGGGTGTTTATTCCGGCAAAGAGATTTTTGATGGATTCATGGCGCGAAACCAGTCGCAATACGAGTTTTATGTGCTTACACCACCGGGTCTGAATGGAACTCCGGCGCGCGCCTTACCATCGGAAACGACCAGTTTTGGCGAATTCAGCTGGACGCGGCGGCTGGAGCGCGACATTCTCGACCTGATCAACAGAGAAAAACTCAGTAAGCCCATACTCATGGCGCACGGTTTCCCCGGGTCGCTGGCCGCCGAGGAGCTGGCGGTCCAGCACCCCGAGGCGCTCGGCGGAATTATTGAGATCGCCAGTATGCCCGTGCAGTTTTTCCCATCGCCCAAAGATCCAACCCGCAAGACGCCAGCGACCCGCGAAGAGCGAGTCGAAATCGTGAATGAGGGTTGGGCTCAGAAGTGGTTTAAGTACGTCACGCATGAAACATGGGAAAGCAACAACTACCCTGCCGAGATGTTTCTGAACGATCCGGTGCGATCCGAGCAGGCAAGGCAACAGGCGGAGGCCGCTCTGCTGCCAGTGAAGATTCGCTATCTATGCGAGTTCATGGCCTCAGATCACAGCGTTGCATTGGCCAACCTCCAGGCGCCATTACTGGCGCTCCGGCCGGGGTTCAACGAGAAGCTGCTTGCCGATTCCGCCACGAGCTGGTTCAAGGCTAGTTTTCAGGATTCGTGGGATGCATTTTCCAAGAATTCACGCATACAACTGCTGACGATTCCGAACGCCCGGGCGCTGATTCTGGAGGATCAGCCGAAACTGGCCGATGACGGCGTCGCCAGGTTTATCGAAAACGTCAGTAAGGCAAAGGCCCAGAGTGCCATGAGAAGTGCAACTCGAGCGCAGGAGGCGAATATGGGGACATCAGGGTTACCGCATCAGAAAAAGATAATGAACCGGTCGGCGCCCGCTGCGACTATCGTACCTGTTTTGATCTACGAGGATGTGGACAAAGCAATCGAGTGGCTCTGCCGAGCCTTTGGACTGAGCGAGCGCCTGCGCGCATCTGGAGCCGGCGGTAGGATCACCCACGCGCAGCTCTCGATCGGCAATGGCGATCTCATGATAGGGGCGTCGGGAGCGGAGTTTCGGCCTCCGCACGGGGAGGAGGTCAGTCAATATGTTCTCGTGCACGTCGAAGATGTCGACCAGCATTTTGAACAGGCGAAGCGATGGGGGGCGCGCATCATACATCCGCCGAAGGACACGCCTTTCGGGGAGAGGCTATACACGGTCGAGGATCTTGCCGGCCACCGCTGGACGTTTTCGCAGTCGATCGCCGATGTTGCTCCGGAGCAATGGGGCGCCAAGCGAGCTCAGTTCAGATAGCGAGACTCATGGGCTGGACTGTGCCCCGCGATTTACGGACCACGTGCTGAAGGGCGGTAATTAGAATTTGGATGAGGAAGGTACTATGCGAAGACTGATTTTGCTGGCCGTTGGAAGATCGGTCGTATACCACGCCTGAACGGGGCGCCAGGATAAACTGTTGAGTCTATGGGGTCAGCGACTCCTTGTGCCGCGGAATGATGTTGTCGAACGGGAAGACCTTCCAAGAAGGCGGATTTATGAAAATTGCGACGGCCGCAGTTTATGTCGAGAGCCAGCCGGAAGCTCTGAAATTCTGGACGGAAAAAGTCGGGTTCGTAGTGCGCCGGAAACAACGAATGTCTGAGAACGCGAGCTGGATCGAAGTAGGTGGTCCCGATGCGGAAACCTGTCTCGTGTTGTTTCCGAAATCGATGATGCAGAATTGGGCAGAACGGAAACCATCAGTGGTATTTCAGTGCGAGGACATTCAAAAACAATATGAAGCGATGTCGTCGCGCGGCGTGACGTTTCAACAACCGCCCAAGGACATGGGGTGGGGACCGTTCGCGATATTTCTCGATACAGAAGGTAATGTGTTTGGTCTTCGTGAAACCGTTGCTACGTAGGGCCGAGGAGCAGGTTGCGCACCAGCGAATTCGATGAGAACGCTTGAAACGTTGCTGAAACGATATCCTCAAGAGACTCAAGCGGTCGTTGGCGATGCCAGAAAGTTGTGCTGACCTGAAGTGCCCAAATTCGCATCTGGCCATCGCATCGAAGAAGCCGAGGTGCGGTCAGGACTTGGTGATCGCCCGGATCAACGAACTGCGGAAAGTCAGTTTGCATGGCGCTTGCTCCTTCGACAGGATGGGCGGTAGCCTCCTAGTCCGAGGGGCCGAGAGGGAGGGTCAAAAGCAGGATATGGAAGAGCGCTTTCGGTTCATACGCAAAGAAATCGAGACGCACTATTTACAGGGCCGAGAGTCACAGCGTCTATCGGGCGACCGTGGAGAGCTCGAACGGCTTCGGACGCAAGCGATACTCGGCCGGTCACTTCCAGCTGCTCCGGCAGTAGTTTTCGACGTAGGCGGTGCTGCAGGGGTCTATGCCTTTCCCTTGGCGAAGCAAGGCTACCTAGTGCACTTGATTGATCCGGTTGAACTTCACTTGGAGCAAGCAAGATCCTATGCGGCTTCCTCGGGCATCGCGCTGGGCTCCATCGTGCGAGGCGACGCTCGCCACTTGGACGTCCCCTCGCGCAGTGCTGACGTAGTTCTTCTGTTAGGCCCTTTGTATCATCTCGTCGAGCACTCGGACCGTTTGGCAGTTCTTCGTGAAGTCCATCGTATCCTGACGCCCCGAGGTGTCCTGTTCGCAGCCGCGATCTCTCGTTTCGCCTCTCTGATCGATGGGCTAGCGAGCGGGTTTTTTCGAGACGCTGAGTTTCGCAAGATCGTGGCGGAGGATATCGCATCGGGTCAGCACCGCAACCCGACGAACCACCCAGCCTACTTCACCACAGCCTACTTTCATCGCCCGGAAGACTTGGCAGCCGAAGTTCATGCTGGCGGTTTTGGCGATGTCCAGATCGTTGCGATCGAGGGTCCGGTTTGGAGTGCCGCTCTGTTCCATGAGGCTTGGGACGACCCGGTACAGCGAAAGAGCCTGATGGAGTTTCTGTCGCTGATCGAGCGAGAACCTTCCGTGCAAGCTGCCAGTGCCCACCTCATGGCAGTGGCCCGTCGTCCTAATTAGACAACTGCCTGGTGACGAGTTGGGTTCGTGGTTTGATTACCGTATGCGGAAGTATTGGAGCGAGTCGTTCAAGGTGCCCGTGACTTGAGACAGATCGCTAGCCACGGTCGCCTGGCGGGCGATGTCGGCATTGATGGAATTCGCCATTGAATCGCGCTGCTGTCTTGTAGCGATGACGTTCTGTTCAGGTATGTCGAGTGATCAGACCAAATCGCATCTTTGAGGCGAACGCGGAGGAGGCTGCCGATGAGTGCACAAAAGGGCCGCAACAAACAATTAGACCTTCTTGGTCGAGTTGCAGTCGTGACCGGTGCCAGCCGCGGTGCAGGCCGTGCTATCGCGGCCGTCCTCGGCGAGCACGGTGCAACGGTCTACGTCTCCGGCCGCAGCGTCAGGGGACAACCGACCACCGATGGCCTACCGGGCACAATCGATGACGCGGCTGAGGAAGTCACGCGGCGAGGCGGGACCGGTATCTCGGCGCGGTGCGATCACGCAAATGAGCACGACGTAGAAGCTCTCTTCAAGAGAGTTCGCGAAGAGCAAGGGCGGCTGGACATCCTCATTAATAATGCCTGGGGAGGTTACGAAGGTGAACGCCTCATGCCGGCGTACTTCTGGAAGGCCCCGCTGCGGCTTTGGGACGCGATGTTCGAGCGCGGGCTCAAGGCGCACCTCTTGGCGACCTACTTCGCTATTCCGTTGATGATCGAGAGCCCCGCCGCAAAGGCGCGGACCAGGACATCCAAGCCGCCCGGTCTCATTGTCAGCACCATTGCTTGGGATCGTGATAGATATATCGGCAACTTCTATGATGTTGCCAAGCATTCGATCGTGCGTTTGCTTTGGGGGTTGGCGGAGGAGCTGCGCGCACACTGCGTCGCAACGGTGGCCTTGGCTCCCGGGTTCATGCGCACTGAGCGTGTGATGTCCCACGCCGGTGGGGAGACGGACTGGAAGAAGATACCGTGGCTGAAAAAGAGTGAATCACCAGAGTACATCGGCCGAGCTGTGGCGGCACTCGCCGGTGATCCACACGTGATGCGTAAAAGCGGAAAGGCGTTCCATGTGGGCGAACTGGCACGTGAATATCGCTTCAGCGATATCGATGGCAGGCGAGTCCCCCCTTTTCGCATTGTTGAACCATTTGTGGGGATGGTCAAGAAGTTCGAGAAGATACAGAGCAAACCAGGCCCAAACTCGGGGCGCGAACTGGCGCGCTCGACCAGCACCTAAGGAGATGCCCATGAACACTGCGGCTACTCCCTTCGTCGAATGCGAGCAAGTCCACGCCGGCCTCGCCGTCACCGACATTGCTGCCGCCATCGACTTCTATACGAAAAAACTCGGCTTCAAGCTGGCGTTTACTTGGGGCGATCCGCCGACGTTCGCGGGCGTGAACCTCGACAAGGTGCAGATGTTCCTGCGGAAGGGCACGCCGGATCCGAAGGGCTGCGTGGTGTATTTTCTCGTCGGCGATGCCGACCAGCTCTACGAGTTCCATCGGGCCAACGACGTCACAATCGCGGAACCGATCGACGATAGGCCCTACGGAATCCGCGACTACGTCGTGCGGGACCTGCATGGGTACTATCTTTCCTTTGGGCATCACCTGTTCAACGCCGGCCCGTCGATCAAGATCGAGCGGGTGGACGTGCCGGTGCGGCTGGAGAAGCGTCTTGCCGCGCTACTCGAGGATTTGGCCAAGCACAAGCGCATGAGCGTGAATAGCTGTCTGGAGGAGATGCTGCTGCATACTAATGATGGCGTCGGGCCGCATACGCAAACAACGCTTAGGCACATTCAAGAACTGAAGAAAAAGCATGGGATCGACTACGACAGCCACGCGAGCTATCGGTTCGCCGAAGAGTAAGTGCGTTGCGCGTGCTGGCAGGTCGAGGCGCACCCGATATAGTGAAGCCTTCGATGGAGACACTCCGTAGTGTGCGCAGCCCCCAAACCGGGTTGCTTCCGTCGAGACTTCATGCGTCTTTGGCGCACACCCGGCATGAAAACAAGGCGGTTTAGCAGGTAACGGCGTTTTGCGCCGTCTGTTTCCTGGAGAGCGTCGGACGACAAGCTGGGAGTCATCACGTCGTCGGCTTGACCACCGAAGCCAGATTTTGACGACTTGCACGAATGGTCATTCTCAGCAGGAATCCAGCTGATTGTCGTAGCTCAAGTTATCGGTTGGAGTCGGATTGCTAATGCATCGACTTGTGCAGGTCGTCAGCCGATCCGTTTAGAAGATTGCGGAGCACGGCCACTTCTGCCGTGATCCCCGTGTGCAATGCCGGGTCCACATCGGGAGCGAAGAGGGCAGAGTGATTTGATGGCAGCGTCGTTCCGGCTGCCTTGGCTTCTCGATACTTCTCTGGATTTGCTCCACCGAGACTGAAGTAGAAGCCCGGAATCCCCTGCTCGATGAAATACGAGAAATCCTCCGACGCCGTGTGCGGCTCTTCCGTGACCACGTTGTCTTTGCCCAACACTGCCTCAAGCGGGCCCCTGAGCCGCTGCGCCAGCCCGGGATGGTTGTACACCGCATCGGTGCTTTCGTAGTTTTCGATCAAAGGCTCGCGCTCGGCGCCGGCGGCGTCTGCTTCGGCCTTGCTTATGCGAGCGATCGCCGCGAGAGTCTGTTTACGAATTTCAGGTTTGTAAGTGCGTATGGTGAGCCCGAGTTGGGCCTGGTCGGGGATAATGTTGTTCTTCGTGCCCGCCTGAATGTATCCCACCGTGACTACAGCCATCTCCCCGGGCTTCACTTCGCGAGACGGAATCGTCTGCAGAGCGAGGATCGTTCTGGCGGCGATTACGATTGGATCGATCGTGGTATGCGGTGCAGACCCATGTCCGCCCTTGCCATAAATTGTGATACGCACGGAGTCTGCGTTGGTATCAAAGATTCCGGGAGTGATTCCTAGTTTCCCCGCCGGAAGCGAATTTCCGACATGCATCGCCACCGCAACATCCGGCCTGGGAAAGCGTTTCAGCAGTCCATCGTCGATCATGCGTCGGGCGCCGTCGATCGTTTCCTCGGCGGGCTGGCCAATCAGCATCAAAGTGCCGTGCCAAGTCTGTTTGCTGTGGGCCATGATCGCACCCGTGGCTAAGATCGATGCCATGTGAAGATCATGCCCGCAAGCGTGCATGACCGGAACGCCGTGTCCCGCGTCATCTTTGGTATGTGCGGTGCTGGCGTAAGCGAGACCGGTCTTTTCTTCGACTGGAAGCGCGTCGAGTTCGGTGCGAAGCATGACTGTGGGGCCAGGTCCGTTCTTGAGGATGGCGACAATCCCCGTGCCACCGACATGTTCCGTCACGTCGTAGCCGAGGCCGCGCAGCCCGCTCGCGAGTTTCGCCGCGGTTTGCGTCTCGTGTGAAGAGAGTTCGGGATTTTGGTGCAAATCCAAGTACAGTGAATGCGCTTCGGGATATACGGTATCGACTTCTTTAGACAGTGGAGGAATTTGTGCCCAAGTGGGCGCACTCAGGGTCACGATAAGGAACAAAAAGGCTGATCTCATTGTGCGCAGATGATAGCTGCAGTTCGTTCCGCCGGCAACCAAACTGCCGGCTGTTCCCAGTGACTATGGGGATTGTTGAACATCAAGGCAGAAGGGCCTATTTCCCAGACGGGGTGTTGACGTGATTTTTGACGGCGGCGGAACTCAAAGGCCTAAGCGCCTGCGTCGCGCCTTCTTTTTACTCCAGCTTATTCTCGAAACCAGCGGAAACCTGTACGCTGCTCCTCGGCAGCCTTTTTCAGCAGTTCCATGCTGCGCCGCCGGTCGTAGTGCCCAACAGCGGTCAGAACGCCATTTAGCAGACACATAGGCGCAGCGTAGGAGGCGCCAAACGATGGGGTCTCCACAGAGGCAATAAAGCACTCGTTGGCAAAGCGAGCGATCGGGGAAACCAGCGTGTCCGCTATGCCGATGCAATAAGCCCCGTTGGCGCGTGCTTGACGCAGGCCTTCCACAGTCTGGCGCAAGCCGCGGCGAAAACTCATGGCAATCAGCAAGTCGCCTTTGCCTGAAGAACTGGACAGGTGAGCCGCCTCACCGGACGATGTTGCCGTCACCGCCGGAAATCCCAACAAAATCAAATGATAGTGAAGGAAGCCGACCAGATTCGTGGCCAGATCGCCGCCCAGGATAATGATGTGTCTCGCGCGATGAATCTTTTTTGCCACCGCGGCGATTCGATCGGTATCCAGCGCATTGCGGAACTTTTGCAGATTGCGGACGTCGACGTCCACCGCCTCGCGAACGTGGGCGGAAAGATCCGACCCTTTCGTTTTGCTCGTCCCCATGGTGTCGAGGGACGTGGCCTGCGAAACGGAAAGCTCATGCAAGTAATGCTGAAACTCCCGGTAGCTGGCAAAACCCATTCTCATGGCCACCCGCAGCGCCGTAGCGGGATCGACCTTTAGCTTATGCGCCAGCTCGCGAACATTCAGAAGTACGTAGTCGCGGGGATTCTCGACCACGGGCCGAAACAGCTCCTGGCGCTTGGGGCTGAGCAAGCCGAAGGTTTTGGCAAGATCGGGCCGGTTGGCCCGTGAGCCCAACGAGTTGCGTTTTCTCGGCATGAGGCCGCACTTTTATCCTAAATGCCGCTGGCCTGTCAAACGATCGCAACAACTGCTGCTTGCGACACTCGTGCATCTTTGCGGTATTGCAACATTTGTTGCACGATTGTTCAAAAATCGTGGCATTTCCCAAAATTGACTTGACACTATGCTCGTAGTTCCTTAAAGTCATTGTCAATTCAAGAGTCTGTCACTGCGCATCACTTGTTGCATATCGTTGCTACCATGCATGAGAGTTCGCAACACATGGTGCAGCTCATCGAGAAAGGTCGGAACACTCCGTACCGGGAGGTTGCATATGCGGCGTTCAGGCTGGTGGTTTGTCGCGAGTTCCTGGTCTTCTTCAAGCCTGCAGAAGAGTCTCTTTTCCGCTTTGATTTGTCTGTTCCTCGGCTTTGGTGCGTTCACGCCCGTAGGGCGCGCGCAAACCACCTCCACGATTGAGGGCACCGTCACCGATCGCCAGGGCTTGGCGGTCGTCGGGGCCGATGTGCGTCTGGTCGGCGACACGGTTGGCTTTGACAAGACAACGGTGACCGACGGGAACGGCAATTATCAGTTAGCGGCTGTTCCGGCGGGAACCTATAGGCTGACGGTCTCGCGCTCCGGGTTTGCCACAAAAGCTTTTAAGAGCCTAGACATTGCGCTGAACCGCACTCTCAAATTTGACGTCATCCTGGAAGTCGGCACGGTGCAGCAGCAAGTGGAGGTATCCGCTGTGCCGCCGCTCCTCGAGACGACTTCTTCTTCGGAAGGCGTGACCATCACTCCCCAGCAGATCGTTGACATGCCGCTTAACGGACGAAACTACCTGGATCTCATGCAGCTGGTTCCGGGCGTAGCGATCAACCGGCAAGCCGATCTCAATAGCGATAACGCCACGCCGGTTCTCGGCGAGCGCGCCAACAACACCGGTTTCCTCATCGATGGTCTCTCTAACCAGAACGAACTCAATGGCGGCGCTGCCGCGCAGTTTAATCAGGACACCATCGCCGAATTCCAGGTCATTACCACCGGCTACAAGGCCGAGTTCGGCCATGCCTCCGGGGGCGTCGTCAACGTCATCACCAAGTCTGGTTCAAACGACATACACGGTCTCGCCTCCGCCTACCATCGCAACAACGCCTTCGACAGTTCCGACATCTCCGGGAAGAGCGTGCCCTACCTCTTGCGCTGGGACTATGACCTCGCCGGGGGAGGCGCCATGGTTCGCGACAAAGCGTTCTGGTTCGCTTCTGCCGAAGGCATCCACGAAAACCGACAATTGAATTTCGTGCCTCCCCCCAATACCCCGCAATTCCTTCTCAATACGGAAGAGGCCTTTAACGAGCCGACTACGGATCGTGAAGTTCGCCTTTTTACCAAGTTTGATCAGGTCTTGGGCAATCATCACCTCACCGAGCAAATGAACTACACAAATCTGCATGTCAACAGCACAAATCCTCTCTCCGCTTCAACCTCTCTTCCCTCCACACGCACGAATCTCGGTGACCGTAGTCTTCTCCTCGGTTTTAGTGACGTTGTCACTTTTGGCAATTCCGCCAGCCCGTTCATCCTCGGCCTTCGTGGCCAGTATCGTGACGAGCCGACTCTCGCCAGCCCCGCGCACCCGCAAGCTGGTCCCAACACGCTCTTCAATCTTTTCAGCAGCTTCACCACGGGCGGCGTCTTCGGTGATCAAGGCCAGTTCAACTACGGCGCTACGTTCACGCCCTCTACTTTGGAGCAGAAATACGGTACCTTCGGCGCCAGCCTTGCTAAGACTCTCAATCGCCATACTCTCAAATTCGGCTGGGACTATGAGCGTACTCGCGTGGATGGCGTGGAAGGCAATCTCCAGAATGATCAGCTTTTCGCCACACAAGCCGACTACCAGCAGTTCGGCCCCGTCGATGCCGGATTCTTCCTTCTCCTGACTATCGGCGGCCTCACTCCGCAAGCCAACCAGATCAAGCTGCGAAACAGCTACAACGGTCTGTTCGTCCAAGACGACTGGAAAGTCACGCATACCCTGACCCTCAATGGAGGTCTCCGCTGGGACTACGACTCCGCATTCAATAAAAAGGACAATGTTTCTCCGCGCATCGGTTTCGCCTGGTCCGCCACTTCCAAGACGGTTGTGCGCGGCAGCTTCGGTCTCTTCTATGACCATTTCCGCCTCGGGCTCGTTCGTGACATCCCGGGCTTCGGTGGCGCGGATATCCGCGAGAGTCAGCCCCTTTCCTTTCCTCGCCTGTTGTTCGGTGTGCCTACAATTGCTCCTGATATCTTCGGCGTGTGCCAGTCCACTTCGCTGACAGATGCGCAGATTGCGGCGGCTGGCGCTACTTGCCCGTTTCCAGGCAGCTTTGGCAATACCACGGCGCTGTATGGAATCGACCATCTCAACAACATCGGGCTGACACCCATTCCCGCAAACGCGGTGGTCAACATCAGCAATGTCCAACAGCTTTCCGGCCTCACTCCGGACGCATTTCTCAGTGCCGCTGACGCCGCCATCGCCAGGCCCAACGGTTTCTGGGAATGGGGCCCGTTCGGCGCGCTCTCCTTCAACGTCTTCCCGCCCAGCGGCTTCCCGGTGACCATTGATCCGAGTTTCGCCACGCCGTACAGCCGCAGCTACACGTTGGGGGTTCAAAGGCAACTCGGCAATGATTGGGTTGTCTCTGCGGACTACTACCACAAAGACATCCAGAACATCCTCGGGGTTCGAGAGACAAATCTTCCCTTTGCCGCGCGCATTGATAATAGCGGTGGCAGTCTCACGCAAGTTGACGGCTTTGGGCCGTGGTATGCCGGTACCTACAACGGCGGAGTCCTTTCTTTCCAAAAGCGAATGAGCCGCCGTTTCACCTTGGGCGGCAGCTATGCCTACGTCTCTGAAAACGACGGCGCGCTCAACTCCAATCTCAGCACCGGGGCCATCGGCGTTGGAAACGGATTCCCCACCGACAGCTTTCGTGGAGTCCCTCCCGTCGTGACCGATCCGGGTACTCCCACATGTCCGGGCAAGACCAATGCCACGGCTGCCTTCTTCGCCTGCAACGGAAATTTCGTCCCACAAGCCGGAAAGTTCTACAACGGCGCAACACTCGATGACGGCCCGTCCGATTTTGCACTGCGCCACACCTTCGAAGCTCATGGGCTTGTGCAACTCCCCTGGAAGATCCAGTTCAGCAGCCTTTTCCGCGCCCAGAGCGGTTTCCGCTATACGCAGAGCGCCCTGGTGCCCCTCGATCAGGACGGCAATGGAAACTTTGACGGCAGGGACCTGAAAACGGGCCGCAACGCTTTCACGACGCCACACTTCCTCAACATGGATATGCGCATCGCGAAAACTTTCCATATCAACGAGCGCGTCAGTGTCCAAGCTCTCTTTGAATTCTTCAACCTCTTTAATAGCGCGAATCCCGCTGCGGTGAATTTTAATCAGAATCACACGCCCCTACTGCCAGGAGAACCCATTTTCGGAACGGTGTCACAGACTCTACCGGGCCGCGAGGGGCAAGTTGGCCTGCGCATCGAATTCTGAGTTGCGCCGGTGCACGGAAAGGAAACCATGAGGAGATGGATAGTCACGGCATGGTTGGCCGCTTTGCTCCTCGGCGCGGGGCCCGCTAGCGCCCGGCTAGGAAATCAACAAGAGCAGCAACCTAGCGCAACATCACAAGTGCAAGCGATTGGTGGCTGCTGTTGAAAATAGACGCAATTACGCTTCGTGAAATTCATGTCCGTCTCAAGTCTTCATTTGAGACCAGCTTTGGCAAGATCTGGGAGCGCCGCATCTTGCTGGTGGAAGCTTGCAGCGACGGCCTCTCCGGCTGGGGCGAAGTTACCGCCGGCGAAGGCCCATTCTACAATCCAGAAACTACCGATACTTCGTGGTCCATTTTTTGTGGCTTCGTCGCACCGCTGGCTATCGCGAAGAATATCGAGGGACCAGGCGACGTGCCAGCTTTGTTGGCGCCAATTCGCGGTCACGAGATGACCAAGGCGGCATTCGAAAACGCTTTGTGGGACATCGAGTCGCAGCGGCGCGGCGCCCCGCTGGCCTCTTTGCTCGGCGGTACAGCGCGAGAGATCGCTTGCGGCGTCTCGTTGGGCATACAAACCAATCCGGAAGCCTTGCTTTCCATGATCGAAAGGGAATTGGCGGCAGGTTATCAACGCATCAAAATCAAAATCAAACCTGGCAAGGATCTGGAATTTGTCGCCTCGGTTCGCAAGCGCTTTCCCACCGTGCGGCTCATGGTGGATGCGAATTCCTCATACCATCTGGAAGAGGCCGCTCACTTGAGGGAATTCGACGCTTACGACCTCATGATGATTGAGCAGCCGCTCGCCTGGGATGACATTTTCGATCATGCCAAATTGCAATCTCAAATGCGTACAGCCATTTGCCTCGACGAGTCCATTCACAATGCCAGCCACGCTCGTGCCGCGATTGAGTTAGGTGCTTGCCGGATCATCAACATCAAACTCGGGCGTGTCGGCGGTCACAGCGAAGCGCGCCGCGTTCAGGAAATTTGCCGGCAGCGTTCCATACCGGTATGGTCCGGCGGAATGCTGGAAACCGGGATCGGGCGCGCCCACAACATCGCCATGTCTTCGTTGCCGGGCTTCACACTTCCCGGTGACGTTTCCGCCAGCCAGCGCTACTGGGATGAAGACATCATCGAGCCGGAGGTGGAGGTCACTCCGAAAGGGACAATCGTGGTGCCCACCATTCCGGGCCTGGGGTATTCCGTGCGCCGGAAGCGCATCGAGCACTTAACGGTGCGCCAGCAGGTTTTCCACGCCAAGAATGGAGAAGTTTCCGTGGAAGGAGCGGCATAGGATGAGCCAAGGCCATCCTATGGTGCGCCGGATTACGCGGCGCCAAGCGATCAAGTCCAGCGCGGCGGCCTCCCTCGGGGCCATTGCCGCTCCTTTCCTCAGCAAAGGACGGTATCTCCTATTTGCGGACTCCAACGCGGAGTATTCATCACGCGCGGTCGAACTGGTTGGCCGAACGACGGTCATCGATATGCTCAGCCCGTTTGCGATCAGCCCTTCGCGCCATGTGCAAATGTTTGCACATCCGGAGACCTTTACGCCCTCCGACATCCAGCAATTCCGCAGCTCGGGCATCCGCGTTTTTCACATCGCCATTGGCAACGGCGGTCCCGACGCCTACACCGAAAGCCTGCAGTTCTTCGGGCTCTGGAACGGATTCATCGCTCACCACGGGCAAAGCCTGATGCGCATCGATAGCCTTGCCTCTTTCGATGAGTTGAAGAAATCCGAGAAGATTGGGGTGCTCTTGGGTCTGCAGAATTCCGAACACTTTCGTGGTCCGGACGATGTTGATTTGTTCTTCAGCCTGGGGCAGCGTGTTTCGCAGCTCACCTACAATTCGCGCAACCTGATTGGCAACGGTTCCACCGAGCGCCGCGACGATGGCATCAGTGATTTCGGAATCGCTATCGTCCAGCGCATGAACAAGCTGGGCATGGCCGTCGATGTTTCACACTGCGGCGACCGCACCACGCTGGACTCCTTCGAGATTTCCAAGAAGCCCGTGCTGATCACGCATGCCAATTGCCGCGCTCTGGTTCCTCACCCGCGCTGCAAGACCGACGAAGCCATCAAGAAAATGGCGGCCACCGGCGGAGTCATGGGCATCACCGGCGTGCGCATGTTCGTCAAGGTCGATGAGCCCACCACCATCGAAGACGCCCTCAATCATTTCGACCACGTGGCAAGACTGGTTGGCGTAGAACACCTTGGCGTGGGCAGCGACTCTGACCTCGAGGGCTACGACAAGATGCCTCCCAAAGAAAACGAGCAATTGCGCGCAGGCTACAAGGGCAGCTATGCTTTCCGCGAAAAAATCGACATCCAGGGCTTGAACCACCCGAAGCGGATGTTTGACCTGGCGGAAGGTTTGCTTCGCCGCAAGTACAGCGATTCGGATATCGAACTGATCCTCGGCGGCAATTTCCAGCGTGCGCTCACGGCGATTTGGACGATTTGATACCAGAGCAGAAAACGTTGCGGGCCCAATTCACTTCTTAAGGAGAATTCTCTTGTTCACATTGACGAGTTCAACGGCCATTCGAACCGGAACGACGCTACTGCTTGCTTCGTGCCTGTGCGCTTCGCTAACCCCCGGCCAAGGTCCTGCTCCGCAAGGTTCTGTGGCAAAATCGCAGCCTGAAGCTAAGAGTTCCGAACGAAAGCTCATTCCCAGCGCACCGGAGCTTACCGCCACCGACCTCGAGGCCTTCCTCGACGGCCTCATCCCGGCACAGCTCGAGCGCGAAGACATTGCCGGCGCTGTCGTTGCCGTGGTAAAGGATGGCAAGATTTTGTTTGCGAAGGGCTACGGCTTTTCGGACGTCGAGAAACGCAAGTCTGTATCACCCGCAGAAACTCTCTTCCGACCGGGGTCTATCTCGAAACTATTCACCTGGACTTCGGTGATGCAGCTTGTTGAGCAGGGCAAGCTCGATCTCGACCGCGACGTAAATGATTATCTGGACTACAAGATTTCGCCGGCTTTCGCTAAGCCCATTACCTTGCGCAATATTTTGACCCACACACCGGGTTTCGAGGAGACCGCCAAGGAACTGTTCGTCGAGGACGCTTCCAAAATGCGGCCGCTCGGCGAGTATTTGCGCGAGCATACGCCTGGACGAATTTTTCCTCCAGGCGTGACGCCCGCCTACTCGAATTACGCGACCGCCATGGCGGGCTACATCGTTCAGCGCACCTCTGGAAAGCCTTTCGAGCAGTACGTGGCCGACAACATCTTCATCCCCCTGGGCATGGGCCACACGACCTTCGTTCAACCGCTTCCTGCTAACTTGTCGCCCCTCATGTCCAACGGTTACCAGCGGGCTTCCAAAGAGGCCAAGCCCTACGAATTTGTGCAAGCGTTTCCTGCCGGGAGCGTTGCCACGAGCGCCGCCGACATGTGTATCTTCATGATGGCGCACTTGCAAGATGGCCGGTGGAATGACAAGCAGATCCTTAAACCAGAAACCGCAAAATTGATGCACGCCCGCGCATTCGGTTCCGATCCACGTTTGAATGGCATGGCTCTTGGTTTTTATGAAGAGACAAGAAATGGCCATCGAATCATCGGCCATGGCGGAGATACACTCTACTTCCACAGCGATCTGCACCTTATTCATGACTCCAATGTTGGGTTTTTCGTGTCCTACAACAGCGCTGGGAAAGGAGAAGTCAGCGGGCGAACTATTCTTTTTGAGAAGTTTCTCGACCGCTATTTCTCTTACACACCACCGGCGGCGGCAGTAGTCAGCGCAAAAGAAAACGCAGAGCAAGTCGCCGGCCTTTATGTCGCCAGCCGGCGCGGGGAGAAATCCTTCCTTAAAGTCACAGAGTTTATTGGCCAGGCGAAAGCATTTGCCAATTCCGATGGCACCCTCAGCATTGACCCTCTCAAGGGCTCCAATGGAGAGTTGAAACGCTACGAGGAAATCTCCCCGCTTCTCTACCGCCAAGTCAACGGGCAAGATCTGATTGGATTTCACAAGAATTCAAATGGCCGGATGGAGTTCTCCATCGATTATCCGTTCTTCGTTTTTGAACGTGCCAGCACGGCGGACAACAAGAATTTCAACATGGCCATCATCGTGCCGAGCCTGATATTCATGGCGCTTGCGGTACTGTTCTGGCCTGTGGGGGCCTCCATCCGCTGGCACTATGGAACGAAGCTGGACCTGACTTCCTCCGAAAAGCGTTTGCGGCTGGCTGTCCGCCTCGTTTGCATTGTGGATCTGGTCTTTGTAGTTGGGTGGTGCGTATTCATTTCCGGCACAAACGACGTCACTAACTTGAGCCGCAGCCGCGATCCGCTCCTGTACCTTCTCGAGATTCTCGGAGTGATCGCCGCCATGGGAACTCTGATTGTAATTCTCCACGCGTTCCGAAGCTGGGCAAAGACGGGCAAGTGGATATGGGCGAAATTGTTTGATGTCGCGCTCGCTCTTGCATGCATTAGCTTTACCTGGTTCATCTGGCACTGGAACCTCATCAATTTCAACCTGAGATACTAAACGAATATTAGACGGTTCAGTGAGCGACCCTATGCGCATCGACAGTGACATCATTCGGGAGATTCACCTGCGCTGGAAACAAGCTTTAGAGACAGGTCTTGGCTCCATCTCGGGTCGGAACATTGTTCTGCTCGGTCGAAAGGTCGTTGCTGACCATGGCGAGACACGGCCCGCCTTGCACATCTTCCCCGGGCGAAATGATCCGGCCCAGCATCGGCTGCACGCTTAGCGTTTCGAGAAACCCCGCATTGATGAGCCCGACACGGACTTGCACAGGTTCGGTTGCGCCTGTGTAGTCCATCGGCTCGACGTTGATTCCGCCACCCTGTGAGAATGCGCGCACCTGTGTCTGGATATCCATCACGTCCGGGAGCGAATCGTTTTCCTTCACGACGACGAGTTGCTTCGGATTCTTGTAGGGAAGCGGACTGAGCAGCACTCCATTGATCACACTGAATATCGCGGTGTTTGCGCCGATGCCGAGAGCGAGGGTGGCGACAGCCGTGAAGCCGGGGGACTTGCGCAACATGCGGAAGCCGAGGCGAATGTCCTGCAGGAGTTGCTCGAGCCAAACGAAACTCCACACCTCGCGTGTCTCCTCCTTCATGCGCGTGACGTTGCCGAATTTACGAAACGCGGCATACCGCGCTTCCTCCGGCGTCATGCCCCGCGCGATGTTGTCCTCGGTCTCTCTGTCGATGTGATCGCGAATGTCCCGGTCGAGGTCTTCCATCATTCTCTTGCGTCGTCTCATGGTTCTTCACTCCGCTGGCCGGAGAATCCGCGCGATCGCTGCTGCCAGCTTGTCCCACTTGCTCGTTTCGGCTGCCAGTTGCCTTCGGCCTTTGGGCGTCAGCCGGTAGAACTTGGCCCGGCGGTTGTTCTCGGACGTACCAGCCTCGAACGAAATCCAGCCCCTCTTGATGAGCCGGTGCAGCGCCGGATAGAGCGAGCCTTGTTCGACCTGCAAGACATCATCGGAGTTGAACTCGATTGCCTTGGCGATGGCGTGGCCGTGGGCCGGTCCTAGCAGCAGCGTGCGCAGAATCAACAGGTCCAGAGTGCCTTGCAGCAGCTCGATGCGATCTGCCCGTTCTTTGGTAGACATTCTAGGTGAGGATACGCAACTTCCCCTAGAATGTCAAGGTGGCCAAGATCAGTAAGATCAGTAGGGGATTGGCGATGCCCTGCGAGACGAAACGAGCTCTGACGATGCGATGGCTTCCGGTTCCTCCGCCCCGAGCGATAGACACATGCCATCCGCTATAATAATGGTGAGATACGATACTCTCTCTGACGAATGGGAATCGCCACATGACCGCAGCAGGCTTTCGCAGGATTGCACTGAGCCTGGAGGGGGTGGAAGAGTACCCTCACGCAGGATTGCCGGCTTTTCGTGTAGGAGGCAGGAAATTTGCTTCGCTGGCCTCGCAAGCAGGGGGGTACGGAAATCTGATGCTTACGCTGGAGCAGCAGGCAGCGTTTGTGGAGGAGGCACCCGAGATTTTCCTGCCGATTCCTGGCGGCTGGGGAAAGATGGGGCACACGCATATTCGCCTGGCGGCGGCGAGCGAGGATGTACTGACGGGTGCACTCCGAACGGCGTGGAAACTGCGAATTGATAAGAACGCAAAGACAAGCCGAAAAAAAACCCATGTGGCGGAGCGCAGCGGAGTAACAGATAGGAAACCAGGGAAGCGACGACTATGAGAGCAACAAGCGCGCGAAACATTAGTAGCAATAAAAAGGGCTTGTCACCAGAACGAGGTGAAGAACTACTCAGAGCATTGAAAGTCCGTTTTGAGAAAAACATGAACCGCCATAAAGGTTTTGAATGGGTTAAAGTACAAGCAAGGCTGGAAGCTAGTGCTGAAAAACTGTGGTCACTCAATGAAATGGAAAGAACGGGCGGTGAACCGGACGTTGTTGGTCATGATAAAAAGACGGGCGAATACATTTTTTATGATTGTTCAGCGGAAAGTCCTAAGGGCCGCAGAAGTGTTTGCTACGACCGTGAAGCGCTGGAGTCAAGGAAAGAACATAAACCAGAAGATAACGCTATTGATATGACGGCTGCCATGGGCATTGAGCTTCTAACGGAAGAACAATATCGAGAGTTGCAGAAACTTGGAAATTTCGATACGAAAACGTCGAGCTGGGTAAACACACCTTCTGATATCAGAAAACTCGGCGGCGCCCTCTTTTGTGATCGCCGCTACGACACTGTTTTCGTGTATCACAACGGTGCGGAATCTTACTATGCCGCTAGGGCATTCCGTGGCTCGCTAAGGGTCTAAATTTTGCATGTCGGCACATCAACAGTCGATGCCAATCAAGGATGGCTTCGGCTCGCCGTCCGGAAAGCTCCCGGTTGCAAACGCAAGGGTAAACAACCTGCAGAATGTAAGGTTTTGACATCACTCTGCGACGCGTGCCTAAGGTCTTGGTGGTGGGATGCTGCTCAGCAATAGGTGTCAAACCGAGATAAGGATCAGTAACTTCCGGATGGTCGCTAGGCTTGATCGGAAACGCCTCGGGCAGGACACTTTCACAACGAAGTGAGACTGGAGCGCGGACGCTTCGTCTGGCCGCAGGCCACGAGCGGCACGGTTTCGCTGACGCGAGCGCAGTTATCGATGCTGCTGGAAGGCATTGATTGGCGGCGGCCGGAGCGCACGTGGGACCCGCA
>Ga0209376_1002011_pt1 | contig 19670 bp, 11 predicted proteins | sample GraSoiAngelo_134_FD_185891 | JGI IMG/M metagenome (GOLD analysis project Ga0209376, IMG submission 185891) | Grasslands soil microbial communities from the Angelo Coastal Reserve, California, USA - 14_0929_05_30cm (SPAdes) (version 2) | ecosystem: Environmental > Terrestrial > Soil > Grasslands ... | reverse complement strand
TCCCTAAAGATATGTACCTCATCGGCTACAAATCGGCCGTGTTCACGAAGGAAGGCAAGCCCCTTCCCCAACAGTACCTGCATCACATCCTGATGCTCAACACGGATAAGGAAAGTGTCTCATGCCCCGGCGAGCCGCTCTTCTTTGCCGGAGCGGGGCTGGAATTGACCGAAGCCCGCTTTCCCGATGGGTACGGCGTGAAGCTCGAGAAGGATAAGAAACTGATGTCGGTGGTGGCGTTTTACCACAAGGCGCCGCCGACCAAGGACGTCATGGCGACCTTCACCATGTACATGGCGCCGGAAGGGGCCCCCATGAAGGACATGGACGTGTACCAGGTCGGGGTCAACATCGTCTGCTACAGCAAGTTCGGACAGCGGGGAAAGGATCAGACGGATGAAGGTGTGGAAATCAAACCCGGGATCCACGTCCTCTCGGCCCCGCTCAAGTTCCGGATGGACGGCTGCGTCAAGTTCGCCTACCCCCACGGCCATGACGAGCTGCTGCTGATCGCTCTCGAGAACAAAACGGCCAACCGGACATTACTGCGCACTGTTCCCGACGTGGCGCAGGACGGGACATTTCTGGCATTTCAGCCCCATCAAGTGTTCAAGGATAGCCGCGGGTTTTCGGTATACCAGAATGAAGAGTACGAGATGGTCATGGTGTATCACCACCCACGGCACGACCCCCGGGTCCAGCACGGGATGGGCAACTACCTCCTCTACATGACCCCGGGGGCATGTCCGAGCGACTCTGCCGCCTCGGTTCATTGACCTCAGACCGCTGCTTACCCCTCGCGCCGCCACCCCAGGTGGTCGCTGATCCAGTTTCCTAGCATAAATTTATGCCCCCTTCAGGCTGCCGACCCCCTCCCAACGTGGTATTGACTACCTCGGCCCAGCGTGCTAATCGAACACACGTGCGGCCATGCTCGCCCCCCCCGGAAGAGGATCTCAAGGGCGGCGTGAGCCTCAACGGCTCCAATCGAGGCTGGCTGGGGGGGAATCCCGATGATCCCGTTCATGCTTATGTGGGTTCTACTGAGGTGGGCCAGCCCTTCCCTGGCCTACAGCATATTGTGTGCCAAGTCCGAAATTTATGTATTGACTACCACATCTTGATATGGCATAGCCATAGCCTGCAACGTCGGTGAGAGGACACCTTTTGGCCTAAGACGGACCTTCTGTACAGAGTCGGTGCATAACAAGAACCGGAGCTGGGTTGACCTTCGCATGAGCTACTCGAGCGTCGAGGACCCGGGCGAGAGTCATCCGTTCCTACCGGAACATATTTTAGTTACAACCCCGGAGCTTGCGAATGCCACCGGCTAACCCTCTGACCTTACTCCTTGCCAACGAGCAGCCCGAAGAGATCAAGCTGATCACCGTCACCATGCGCAGGTACTACCCGGGCTGTCGGGTGGAAGCCGTGTATTCAGGGGAAGAGGCGCTTGAGTGGGCGGTCAAACAGGATTGGCACGTCATCTTGGTGGATGAGCAGCTCCCCCGTCAGAGCGAGCAGGATATGCTTCCCGAACTCAGACGACGATCCCCCAACGCCGCGATAATCGTGTTGGCCGAACACGACGATGTCTCAGCCGCGGTCCAGGGGATGCGCGCCGGCGCGGACTTTTTTCTCTTTAAGAAATCATCGGTCTACCTGTCGGAACTCCCGATGGTCACGAAAGAGGTACTGGAAAAAAGAGAGCTCCGCGCCCGGCTGGCCTTGGCACAAGACCGTTATCATCGTCTGATCGAGATCCTGACGGATGTGGCCTATGAACTCGATGCGGAGGGGCGGTTCACCTCCGTGAGCCCAGGGATCGTCCCACTGCTGGGCTACACGCCGCAAGAGCTGACTGGAGCCCACTACTCGAAGCTGTTGCCTCCCGACGACCCTCAGAAAGCGGCGCGGCGGTTCGATGAGCGACGCACAGCCGAGAGAGCCACCCGCCAAGTCGAACTTCATCTACTGCCCAAGGGTGGCATCGCGGCGACGGCCATCACCGTCCAAATCAATGCCATCGGTCTGTACAATCAACAGCAATTTCTCGGGACAGTCGGGGTGCTGAGACCCTCGCCGGCACGACCATCGGAGCACTCCCTGGGTCAAACAGCGAGCCCAGATCGCCTCTCTTCCGTCAGCGCGGTATCACCGGGCGCCCCACCACTCCGTGCGCCAGACACGAGCCCCCTTCTCCATGAGGCCCCACCCCTGCCGAAGGCTGAGCGACGGCACTCGCCCCGGCTTGCCCTTCGAATAGAAGCCCGTCTGAGCCTGAACGGATCAGCCTGGAATGGCACGGCCCTGAACATCAGTCTGAGCGGAATCTTCATGGTCTTCGACGGAGTGGTCCCCGTCAGCGAGAATCAGCTCATTAAATTAGGCTTGATGAGCGAGGTGGGAGTGTTGGAGATCCGGGGCACGGTGCGGGGGATTCGCGAGGTATCAGGCCTGGAGAATGGGCCACGGGGAAAACCTGCGCTGGGGTTGGCTGTCCAATTCACAGGGCTCCAGACCACCGAGGAAATGATTCTGGCTTCCCTCCTGGACAGTCTCCGTGATCAGCCGGGCACCATCAAGCTTCGGGCGATGCTGAACCCTCAAGACACGGGGGACCTTCTGCTGGAAGTCAGCTCGCTCGGCGCTGCCGATCACCAGACCGCTATCCATCCCGACCCCTCCCCCGTCGAGGAAAACCTCAACCCGGAACGCCGGTTTGCCGCTCGCGTCAAGGTGGCGATCCCGGCACGGGTGGAACCAGGTGAGGCGTCCGCGCCCAATTCTCAGTGTACGGCTGTCACCACGAATCTCAGCGTCCACGGTGCATGTCTTCGGCTCCAATCACGGATGAAGCCGCTTGGGCGCAGATGTATGGTGCGTCTTCTCCCGCCACCCGCATACGCTACTGAGCCTGCGAAAGGGCTGGAGGACAGCGCTGAATATACGGTGATGGGGGAGATTATCTGGAGCACCCCCCTGACCACGGAGCCGGCAGATCTCAAAGGAGAGCTGTCAGCCGGCACGATTCGTCTGGGTCTCCGGTTCCTGCATTTTAATGACGAGGGTCAGCGCAGGCTCGCCGAGCTCATCGGACGCTTCTTGACGTCCCCCGCTCGTCTCGAAGACTGGAGTGAGGAAACCAAGCTGGTCAGTGAACTCATGGAGTGCAGGAATGAGAAGGGACAGCGCATCGCGGTCTACCACGATTCGCCGCGAAACACGCTTCCTCCCGGCTCTCCGGTGGTCATCATTTCGCCCGGCTACGGGGAGACAAAAAAAGAGTACATCACACTGGCCTATTACTTCGCCAGTAACGGGTTTCACGTCTTCCGTTACGATCTCACCAATCATGTCGGCGAAAGCGAGGGGGGGATCGAACATTCGACCCTCAGCAGCATGAGGCGGGACCTGAGCGCCCTGCTCTCTTTCGCGCAACGCACCTGGCCTGCCAGCCCCATCAGCGTGGTCGCTACGAGCCTGGCGGGACGCGTGGCGCTCAAGCTTCTGGCCCACGACCGTCGTGTCAAGCTGTTGGTTCTCCTGACGTGCATCGTGGACGTCCAGGCTACTCTGCTGGCAGTCCACCAAGAAGACCATATCAGCGCCTACTTGAAGGGATCGAAGCGAGGCCTGATGAATGTGCTTGGATTTACCCTTGATGCGGATGTGTGGATAGCCGATGCGATCAAGGAAGGCTATACCGATCTACAGACAACGAAACGGGATGCGGCACAGATGCGTACTCCTGTCATCCTCTTCATCGCGGAGAATGATGCATGGGTTTCCCGGGAGTCAGTGAAAGAAGTTCAGGCGGCACTCAGTTCAAAATTGACCCACGCCTACCTGATTCCCGAGGCGCTCCATCGCCTTCATGAGAACCCACGCAAAGCCCGGGCGGTGATCCAACATCTTCTCGCTTGCTGTCGGGACGAATTCTATCCTTTGTCCGCAAAAGCAGACATTCAGGAACCTTCGCAGCGCGAAATCGGGCTCCAGAATCGGTTGGAGCGCGAACGAGCGAGAGCTCGGCACCACATGGCAAAAACCGACACCGTCGAGTTTTGGCGGGATTACCTCTCTCATTTTCATTACATTGTGAATTCGTCCGATTACTGGCATCTCCTGGACCAAATCTACAGCCTGATGGGAAGAATCGGTGAAGGCGAGCGGATATTGGACGCCGGCTGTGGGAATGGCAATTTCGGCATGTTTCTATTGATTAATCAAGCCTACCGACAACAAAATGCTCTCCGGGGAAAGTGCGAGCCGCCTCACTATGTGGGAATAGACTTTGTTCCGAACGCGCTGGTTCAAGTACGGCGCAACCTGGAAAAAGTGACCGCCGACCTCCAGGGAAAGTTTCCCACCGTTCTCACGCCACACTCACTCCTGAGAACCTCCTTCGGCCTCGTGGATCTCCACATGCCCCTCCCGTTCCGCGATGAGCAGTTCGATCGGATCGTCTGCAATCTGGTCCTCTCTTACCTCGACGATCCCTTGTTTACACTGCGAGAGCTCCTCCGGGTCCTCGCGCCCAACGGCAGATTGATATTGACAAACTTGAAACCTCATGCTGATTTATCCCAGGTGTATCGTAACTTCCTCCAGGTTGCTCAACGACCGGAAGAGGTGGAGGAAGCCAAAGAGATTTTAAACAATTCCGGGAAAATCAAGCAGTGCGAGAGTAACGGGATTTTCCGCTTCTTTGACAAGCAAGAGCTCACCATGCTGTTGACTTCCAGTGGCGCTGTTCACCCTCGAATTTATTCCACCTTTGCGAACCAGGCCTACATCGTCGTGGCCGAGAAGCCTGGCACGGTGCGCAAGCCGAAGGCGAGTGCTCTCCGACTGTCCCCAAAGCCTCGGACAGAAGCATGAATGTCTATGCCCTGAGCGGGCTCATCAACGGTCTCACCGCGACAGCACTGGGAATCTTCGTCTATTCCCGTGCGCCTGGTGATCTTCGCCACCGGACGTACAGCCTCTTCTGCTCCGGGGTGGCTGTCTGGAGCTACTTCTACTGTGCGTGGCATCTCACGGAATCTCAGGACCTCGCGTTGGCTTTTGTCCGCCTGCTCATGGTCGGTGCCATCCTCCTCCCGGTGTTTTATCTGCACCACGTCTTGGCCCTCTTAGATGCGATCACGCGACATCGGCGGCTCCTACAAGCTGGCTATCTCGCCAGCGGATTATTCATTCTCTCCGACCTCACCAGCTGGTTTGTAGCCGGGGTCGGCCCGAAGATGTCGTTTCCCAATTGGCCGACACCAGGACCGGTGTTTCATGTGTACCTGGCCGCGTTTGCCGCCTATGCAGGCTATTCTATCTACCTCTTGGCCCAGGCGTATCGGAAGGGGACCGGGCTCCAGCGCAACCAGTATCTCTACCTTCTGGCCGCGACCTTGATCGGCTACGGCGGAGGCGCCACCAACTTTCCGCTCTGGTACGGAATTCAGATCCCGCCGAATTGGACGATCCTCGTCACGGTCTATACGATCATGGTCGCGTATGCCATCGTCCGGTTCCGGCTGATGGACATCACGGTGGTGATCCACAAGGGCCTCGCGCGGGGGGTCTTGCTGGCCGCGATCATGGTACCGGTCTACCTTGCCCTCACGGTCAGCCAGCGTGCGACCGTGCATTCGATCCCCCCGCTGGTAGTCGGCAGCCTCGTCCTTGCCTCCGGCCTCTGGATTGCCCTGAAGAATCCCCGGTCGCCCATCAACCTCACGTTCGGGCTCGTGTGCGTCGGGGTGTTTACCTGGCTGTTCAGTTTTTTTATGATCTATTCCACGCCCGACGAGGCCAAGGCCTTTTTTTGGGGAAAGATGATCTATGCCGGCGTGGTGTATATCCCGGCCTTTTTCTACCACTTCTGCCTGAGTCTCGTGGAGAGCCAGGCGAGGACCAAGCTGATCGTCGGGAATTACCTCATCGGGACAGCCTTTCTTCTCCTGCTCCCGACCCCGCTCCTCGTCAACGGTCACTATTCGTATTTCTGGGGCTACTATCCGAAGGCCGGCGCCGCTCACCCGGTCTTTCTCCTGTACTTCGCGGTCATCGGCGGCCTCTCATTGTACAAGCTCTATCTGGGATACAAGGCCAAGGAAGACAGCTCCCCGCTGGAAGCGATCAGGATCAAATACGTCTTCTGGGCCTTCGTCCTCGGGTACGCGGCGTCCCTCGACTTTCTCCAAAGCTACGGGATCGAGTTCTATCCGCTCGGATTCATCTTTGTCAGCCTCTGGGTGCTCCTCGTGACCTATGCCATCGTCCGGTACCAGATCCTCAACATCTCGCTGATGGTCTCAACGACGAAGGTCCTGCCCATTGCCCAAACCCTCGCACTCCTGCTAGTCTCGTACGCGGGAATCCTGGGGCTCATCCGAATCTTTACGGGTTCGACGTACCATCTGTTGGCCGGGGTCCTGCTCGCCACCGCGGTGATGCTCGCGGAATTGCTAGGGACGGTCCTGAAACGGACGGAAAGGATTGTCGGGCGGGCGCTCTTTAAGCAACGACTGGATGCCTACGAAACGCTGAGCGAGTTCAGTAAAGCGATGGTGACCAGCCTGGATCTTCGCGCATTGACGCAGGAGATCGTCACCACGCTGGTCAGTGTCCTCGGGGCGAAGACGGCCGCCCTCTATCTTCTGGATCAGGAAAAAGGGGCCTATGTGCTGGCTTCCTCACACGGCATCGATCCCAACGCCGCGGCCAGCCAACCGATGAAAGCGGGGGGCAGCCTCCCGCATTACTTGTTATGCGCCCAGTCCATCCTGATCCGCGAGGAGTTGGAGGAGGTCGGTGATCCGGGAACGCCGCGCCCGTTGCTGCACCAGCTGAAGGCGCTCAACGCTGAGGTCTGTATTCCACTCATCAACAAGGAGCGCCTCATCGGTTTTTGCAACCTGGGGCCTCGAGCTCGCCGCCAGATGTATTCCGACGAGGACCTCGGGCTGCTGACCACGATGGGACAAAACGCGGCGATTGCATTGGATAACGCCACGCTCTACCAGGATCTCAAGCGTTCTGAGGTGCTGATCCGGCGAACCGACCGCTTGCGCTCGCTGGAAACCATCGCCGGCGGGTTTGCGCACGAAATCCGGAACCCGTTGACTTCGATCAAGACCTTCGTCCAGCTCGCACCGGAAAGAACAAATGACCCCGAATTCATGGGACAGTTCAGCAAAACGGTCTGTGATGACGTGGATCGAATCGAGCGGCTCATTCAAGAGATCTTAGACTATGCCCGGTACATGGAGCCCAAGTTCATGGAGGAGGATTTCAATGAAATTGTGGCGTCTTGTCTTTACTTTATCGAAGTGAAGGCGGATAGTAAGTCGATCACGATTGAAAAGGACCTCACCAGCGACCTGCCACGCGTCATGGTAGACCGCCAGCAAATCAAACAAGTGCTGCTGAACCTGTTGCTGAACGCCTTGCAGGCGATGCCTGACAGCGGCGGCCGGCTGACAGTGAAGACCCACCGGCTGACTAAATCGCTCGACTCATGGGTTCAGGTCGAAGTGGGCGACACCGGCCATGGGATCCCCGCCGACGACCTGGATCACATCTTCGACCCCTTCTTCACGACGAAACATGAGAGCGTGGAGCGGGAGGGCACGGGGCTCGGGCTCACGATCGTGCATCAAATCGTTCAGGAGCACCACGGCTATATCGAGGTCCACAGCACCGTCGGCAGTGGAACCACCTTCTACGTGAACCTACCGGTCACTCCACTGCGGCGCGCGCCATCATCAAGGCACGAGGAGTATGAAAAAACGAGTCCTATTGGTCGATGACGAAGAGGGAATTCGGACGTCCCTCAAGATGATTCTGGAGCCGACGTACGAGGTCATCTGCGCCGCGGATGCCCACGAGGGGCTCGATCAGTTCAGGCGGGAGCCGCCGAACCTGATTCTCCTGGATGTGATCCTGCCGGACTCGGACGGACTCACCCTCCTCCAAACGATTCGGGCGGAGGATCCCCATATCCCGGTCATCATGCTCACCGCCATGAAGACGGTCAAAACCGCCGTGGACGCGATGAAAATGGGCGCGGCCGATTATGTGACGAAACCGTTCGACCTCGAGGAGCTCCGCCTCATCGTCGCCAAAGCCCTGGCGGCGGAGGATCTCGAACGCGAAGTGCGGCGCCTGCGCGCGCAGGTCGTCAGCCGGTACGCGTTCCACAATCTGATCGGCAAGAGCCCCTCCATGCAGGAGATCTACTCCAAGATCGAGCAGATCGCCGACGCCCGAACGACCGTGCTCATCACCGGTGAGAGCGGGACCGGCAAGGAGCTCGTCGCGCGCGCGCTCCATTACAACAGCTCCCGCCGCGACCGCCCCTTCATCGCGCTCAACTGCGCGGCGATCCCGGAGACGTTGATCGAGAGCGAACTGTTCGGGCACGAGAAAGGCTCCTTCACGGACGCCCTGGCGCGCCGGGCAGGGCAGTTCGAGCTCGCCCACGGAGGGACCCTCTTTCTCGACGAGATCGGCGATCTCAGCCTCTCCACGCAGGCCAAACTTCTTCGGGTGTTACAGGAACGCGAATTCACGAGGATCGGAGGGAGCCACCCGATCCGGGTCGATGTCAGATTCATCGCCGCGACGAACAAGAACGTGGTGGAACTGCTTCGCCGCAAGCTGTTCCGAGAAGATCTGTACTACCGGATCAACGTGATTTCGCTGTACCTTCCTCCGTTGCGTGATCGGCGGGAGGACATTCCCCTCTTGGCGAAGCATTTTCTCGCCAAGCGGCTCGAGGATGAGAAACAATCGCCGCTGGACCTCTCCAAAGATTCGCTGGAGGCCCTCCTCAAATATCACTGGCCGGGCAACGTCCGGGAGCTCGAAAACGTGCTCGAGCAGGCGACCGTCTGGTGCCGCGGCAACACCATCAGTCCCGAGCACTTTCCCTCCACGCTCAGAGGGGGGGCTCAATCCGACTCCTTGCGCGAGGAAACCCTCTCCGGACGGCTGCCATTCGAAAAAGCCGTGCAGGAATTTGAAAAGGAAATTATCCTGGACGCGCTCAGGCGAACCGAATATGTTCAGACCCGTGCCGCAGACCTGCTGGGAATCAGCCGGCGGATGCTCAAATATCGGATGGATTCCCTGGGAATCAGCCGGACTGAGGGTCACCCACCGTCTGATGCCTCAGAGATGGTGCAATGATGGCACGGAGCCCCCACGCGCGCACGTTCCTGTACAGCGCATGTTCGTTCCTTTTCACTGCGCCAAACCGGGTGTAAACGGGCGGTGGGCCTTCTTCCGCCACTTTCCTTGAGATTTGCTTGTCTTTGGGTGGACCTCATAAATTATTGAACACGGCATCGGATTTGCTTGACAATTCATATGCGGCCAGGTATGAGTTGAGGACCCTAAGGGGTTGTGATGCAGACTGAAGCCCAAAAACACTCCATTTTGATCGTCGAGGACGAGCCCGGACCTCGCGACGCCCTCGCCATCATCCTGCGCCCCTTCTTCACCCTGTACACCGCCGACAACGCCCATGCCGCGATGCGCATCCTGAAAAAGGAGCGGATTGACCTGGTGACGCTGGATTTAAAACTCCCGGACCGACAGGGGATGGACCTGTTGCAGGACGTCAAGCTGGAGCGGGAGGACGTGGAGGTGATCATCATCACCGGGTATGGGAGCCTCAAATCCGCGATGGACGGGATACGGTACGGCGCGGCGGTCTATCTGCTCAAACCGTTCAACGTGGCGGAACTCATCGCGTTGATTCAGCAAACACTGGAGAAAAAGGAGCGGCTTGACCACCTGCGCCACTTCTTAAAGAGCCCGGGCGACAAATGGGGGACGGAAACAGACGCGGGAACGGTCTGGCAGCTCTTGCAGAAAGACTACCGGTCGCTGGGTCAGACCAAATGGGGTCCCGACCAGCGGTTCGCCACCTATGCGGAGCTTGCGCCGCTCCTCTCCGATCTCATGCAAGCGAGGGATCGGGACCTGTTCTATCACGCCAGCCGGGTCAGTGATTACTCAGACCTGCTGGGCAAGCGTCTGAACCTGAGCGAGGCGGAGCGGAGCACGCTCGCATTCGGGGCATTTCTGCATGACATCGGGAAAGTTCCGGCTGAGGACCACCGGCTGCTCCCCAAGACCGGCAAGCTGGATACGAGGGAGCAGGAAGTGTCGAAGCACCATCCCGAGATCGGCGCGCGGATGATTCACCCCCTGAACCTGCCTGCCGAAGTGAGCCAGATCATCTCCTACCACCACGAATGGTACGACGGGTCCGGCTATCCTGATGGTCTGCAAGGGCAAGGCATTCCTCTGTTCGCCCGGATCGTGTGTCTGACCCAAGAGTTCGACCACTTGATGACGGACCATCACACGTCACCGCCATTGTCCCTCGAGGAGGCTGTTGCAGAGGTCCGGCGTCAAGCAGGCACCCGTTTCGACCCGGCGCTCGCCGAGCTCTTCACACGCGTGGTCATAGAGACCAAAGCTTCCCTTCCCTCGCTGGGAACCCCGTCCAGACGGACGACGACACCCGACCACTAAGCGCCAGCTGTAGCCCGCATCATTCATGAACGCTTCTGCTGCAATTGCAGACTCGCTGCTGCGACCAGCCTGCCTGCAGCTTCCGCGGCACGCAGGCGGGCGGGCTCGCCGCTCAGTCGGTCAACGTACTGCCGGGAGTATGCCTCCCTCCCTCGCGGCTCCACGCGCCCGTCTCGCGACGCGACTCCGCAATTTCGCGACGAACCGCCATGAATAATGCGGGCTAGGAATTCCGCTTGGCCTCGCCGATCATCTCGGCCGCCGTCGCACGCACCGCCTTCGTCACGGCCAGCCCCGCGAGCATCCTGGCAATTTCTTCGCGCCGCCCTCCCTGATCGAGTTGTTTCACCCGGGTCACGGTCCTGTTCTTGATCAGCTCTTTTTCCACCACAAAGTGCGTGCTGGCCTGGGATGCGATCTGCGGGAGATGCGTCAGGCAAAACACCTGGTGGTACTCCGCCAGGGCCCGCAGGCGCTGCCCCATCACCGCGGCGACGGCGCCGCCGATCCCCGAATCCACCTCGTCAAACACGAGGACGGGCACGCGGTCGGTCTCGGCCAATACCGTCTTGATGGCCAGCATCACACGGGACAGTTCTCCGCCGGACGCCACACGAGCCAGCGGCTGAACCGGTTCGCCCCGGTTGGCCGACAGGAGGTATTCCACGCGGTCGCATCCGGCCGGTCCAAGAGCAGACTCGGCCGGATCCGTGCTGACCGTGATCTGAAATTGGGTATGATCCATTCGCAGCGCCGCCAACTCCTCTTTCACCCGCGCCGCCAGCCGGCCCGCTGCCCGCGCACGGCCCTTCGAGAGCCGCTCCGCCAAGGCGATCACGCGAGCGGACTTTTCCGCAACCTGTGCCCGCGACGCACCCACGCGGGTCTCACACGCGGCAAGCTCTTCAATCTCCTGGCGCAGCTCCTGAGCGCGGGACAGTAATGACTCAAGACTCCCCCCGTACTTCTTCTTGAGCCGATGCAGCCGGTCCAATCGCTCTTCGACCAGCGCTAGCCGGTCGGGATCGCTCTCCAGGCCCTGGCGGTAATCGCGGAGCCGTTGCGCCAGCTCGCGCAGATTCACCGTCGCGGCGTCAGAGAGCGACGCCCAGTCCCGTGTGTCGGGGTCGATGGTTCCCAGCTCCCTGAGGCGGTCGCTGACGCCGCCCAAGCCGCCCAACACCGCCCCGTCGCCGCCATACAGCGACTCATAGGCCTCCCGGCTCAATTCGCCGAGGCGCTGAGCATGCGTGAGCCGGTGCCGTTCCGTGGCCAGGGCGTCTTCCTCGCCTGCCCGCACGTCCGCCTCCTTGAGTTCCCGCTGCTGAAACCGGAGCAGCTCTTCGCGGTGGCTGCGGTCCGCCGATGACCGCATCGCCTCGTCCAGCTCCCGTTGCTGCATCCGCCACTGTTCGTGCTGGTGCACAAACTCGCTCCGCAGCTCCCTGAGATGTCCGAACGCATCCAGCATATCCAGTTGGGCCTGTGCGGAGAGCAAGGATTGCTGTTCATGCTGTCCGTGAATGTCGACCAGCGTCCCGGCGAGAGTCTGCAGGACGTGGAGCGGCGTCAGGTTTCCATTCACGTAGATGCGGTGACGGCCGGCACGGGAGAGGACGCGGCGAACGATGAGGTCCGTGTCGTCTGGACCCAGCAGTCCGGCCTCGCGGAGACGGTCCGCGATCTGGCCGGCGGTGGCGAGGGAGAACGCGGCCTCGAGCACCGCCTCCTCGGCGTCGGACCGGATCTGGTCCGACAACGCGCGGCCTCCGACCAGCAAGGTAAGAGCATCAACGAGGATGGATTTGCCGGCGCCGGTCTCGCCGGTCAGGACCTGGAAGCCTCCGGAGAACTCAAGACTGAGATGGTCGATAACCGCGAAGTTGGAGATGCGCAGCTCGGTGAGCATAAGGGCCGGTCATCGTGTGCGATTCCTCATGCGGTCGGGGTACCTTGTGCGAGGAGAGAGTCAATCATTTCTTTGAACTGCCGCTTCGGCCTCGCCCCGATGAGTTTCTCCACGGGCTTGCCGTCCTTGAAAAACATGATGGTCGGGATGCTCATCACCTGATAGCGACCGGCAATCTCCGGATTCTCGTCCGTGTTCAGCTTCATGACCTGGAGTTTCCCGGCATACTCATTCGCCAATTCCTCGACGACCGGGGCCACCATCTGGCACGGGCCGCACCAGACGGCCCAGAAATCCACCATCACCAAACCGGCAGCCTTCATCACGTGAGTATCCCAGCTTCCATCGTCCACCTTGGTCGCTTGTACTGCCACTCCCTACCTCCTTTATTTCAGTGTCAGACCACGTCCCACACTTCGTCGCGCCAAGACAAGAATGTCATCCTATCCTACCCGCTTTAAAAGTGTCAAACCGTACGCCACCCCCCTCCTCAGCCGGCCCCCGCTCCCCCGCTCGCTACCACACCCAGCCCTCCGGTACTCCGGACCACCAACTGTCAGGCCGAGCGGCTCGCCATGCGGTCTGCTGCTTCCAAAGCCTCGCCACGAGGGGCTCATCGAGGCGCGCCGCCATGGCCGCGCTCACATCAGACTGTTGCCGTACGCTGCCCTGGATGATCTCCTTGGCGATTCTGGCCAGCACGTCGGGCGGATCCACTAAATCCTGCGGCTCCTTGGTGGCCAAGTTCACAAATAGTTGCTCCACCAACACCCATCGGTCGATTTTGGCGAGATGATCCAGATAGCCGTCGATGGTATGAAGGACATAGGTGAGGTACACATAGCTTTCCGCCGATGGAGCCTCGTCCACTTCCCGTTGACAGGCCTCCAACGCCCGACGGTAATCGCCGGCAGCGAGGTACACCCGGGCTTTCTTGAGGTGGTCCCGCGGTTGCTCGGAAGACGCGTATGCAGAATCAGTCTGATGACCGTTCGGCACAGTCAGACACAGAACCACCAGGGCGGCCGCCGCGCTCCAACGCGCGGAGCAGATCTGTTGTTGACATCCGTTCATGGGCCACCTCCTATCAGGAAGATACCTGCCAAGATGATCTCGCAGCCATTGATCAGTGATGCCAAAAAGCAGACCACACCGCACGAGTCCCCGTCAAGGCGCCGCATACCCCGTTCAAGGCTGTGTGGGGCCGGGAGGCGCGCTGGGCGTAGCCGGTTGCATCCCGTAGGGGCCACCCGGCGCGGCCCAGGGCAGCCCACGCTCTCCGATCAACAACGGGCTGAGAAGGGATTTGACGACCGCGGTGCCGAAATTCTCGGTCCAGCCCACGCCGGTCAAACTGATCATAAAATTGTACTGGGTCCGATCCGGGAATATCATATAGAAGAGCCCCAGCGACCAGCAGCGGCACGGGTTTTGGTAGAGCGCCACGACATCCGTTTCCGAGGCCTTTTGGGCTTTGATGTCGTAGTAGGATTTGGCCCCCACGGTCCAGCCCAGAGGAGTCCGGAACGCCGCCGAAGCGGTCACGAAGTCGACCTCCGCCGTCGGGGCAAATACTGTATTAAAGGAGATCGGATTCCAGATGTCTCCTCGCCTCACTCGATTGCCGCCGTTGGTGAACCGCTGCCCCACTTCGACATACCACAGGCTCCGGTCCTGGTAACGAAGGTCCGTGTTGAACTGGCTGAACATGCCCCGGTAGGGGTCATAAAAAGTGTCCAGCGTGAGCACGAGCTGTCTCTCCTGAGGAACCGTGAATTGCGCCGTCCTGAGCGGCCGGCCGAACTGATCCGTCCTCAACCCCGGGATGACCGGGTTTCCAAGCACGACCCTCGTCCAGATGTCGGAGAATTTCCTGACGTCAACCGGGATGCTGGGGGGTTGGAGCGGCGCCGTGGCGTTGGCATACAAGGGGTCTCCGAGTAACGCGAACGGTCGGGTTTCATTCGGCGTGCTGCCCGGGTGATAGCTCTGCGCCACGGTCAGATCCACCCAGTTCTTGGAGGATCCTTCGGGTCCTTGTTCGAGCAGGCGGCTGCGCAGTGAGTACGTAAGGAGGTTTTTTTTCGGCAGATCATCCACGTCGTCAATCTGAATGATATCCGACTGCTTGGTCGGGGGGACATATTCGTAGACCACGTATGGCTCGATCGTGTGGAGCAGGGTTCCCCCCCCGCTCAGCCCAAACCGACGGTCCACGCGAGAGGTCCCTGCCAGGCTCGCCCAGAACGTCTCCCGCGAAACCGGCTTGTGGGAACCGACGCCATTTGAGTCGACACTCTTCGTGTAGTAGATCTCCCGGAGGCGAACTTTCGGCAGGAACCCGACGACATGCCCGACTTCCAGCACATCGGTCGAGAGCGTGGGCATGAGGTCGACCCGGTTGAGCCCGAACCCTTGCTCCCGGTAAAAGTTCGCCAGGGTCGTATCCATGCTGACTAACAGAGGACCATCGAACGGGGCCACATCGACCAAGCGGTGCCCGATTTCAGGGAGCCGCTGGAAGGTGTTCGTTCCACCCGCGGTGATGGGCTGGAGAAACTGCCCGAGGAGATACAGGTTCCCGTTCGCAAATCGCTGATTGATATAGAGAGTCGAATCCCCGCTGGGGAGGGCCCGCTGAGTGCCCGAATTGCTCAGATTGTTGAGATAACTGCGATCCGTCACCAGAAACGCCTGCACGCGGATCGACAAATCGGGATTCACCTGCTGCACGTGTGTCCCGGTCAGAAGTGCGCGCTTCCGGTCCTCCGTGGTGTCCTGAAGAAAGGTCAACAGCCACTGCCCCCTGGTTTTTCGGTTCAGGATATACCGGTAGTCGATATCACTCCCGTAGCCCCGGTTAGTCATGATATTCGGTGTTACGGTCATATCGCGACTCGGATTGATGGCCCAAAAGTATCCTTGCGTGTAGGTGGTTCCGAAGACGGTGTTATAGCCCGCCGTCGGCACCAAGAACCCGCTTCTGCGGTTGGTCTGGATGGGATACGTGAGCGTCGGGAGCGGCAGCACGGGGATATCGTTCACGCACAGCCAGAGATCCTTGGCGTACACGCTCTCACCCATGTTGAGGTCCAGATCTTTGAAGGTAAATCGCCACGCCGGGGGCACGCCCTCTTTCACGTCGCAATTCGTGAACGATCCGTCTTTCACCCGATAGTGGTCCTCAGAAAACCGTTGAAAGAGGCGGCCCGTCACCAGCGTGTCCGTGAACTTGATGTTCAACTCGCCGTTCGTGACCACCCCCGCTTCGGTGTTGACGTCCAGTTCCAGCCGTTCTGATCTCATGTCGGACTTCGGGTCTGAAAGGTGGACGTGCCCGGTCGCGATGAGAGTCCCGGAGAGCATCATGATCGTCACCCGATCGGCCGTGAGCCGCAGAGGACCCTGCACGATGACCACCGATCCCTCGGCCTCATAGACGTCGGTCCCCTGGAGATATTCGATGTGTTCGGCGGTGATGTCGATCGGTTGGGCTGAGCCGGGCTGAGCCGACATGGTCTTGGGGGGATCGGTCTTGGCTGAGAACGCCGGTGGGATGGCGACGACGAGGACCGACAAGAGAGCGAGGACGGATCGGCAGAGCGCCGACCGGAGGCCACGGCCCATCTCAACCCCGGAGGGGGGACAGTACACACCCGCGCAGGAGGGCCTTGACTTCACCCACCAGCATCAGAGAGCCCGTGACGCAGATCAGATCCTCGGAGGAGGCCAACCGCCTGGCGAGCGACAGCGCGTCGCCGGGAAGAGGGGCGAGATGGGCGGCATGCCCCCGTTCGCCCAACGACGCGCACAGCTCCTGGACCGACGCCGCGCGGGCAGTCTGCGCCTGCGTGAGGATCACCTCGTCGGACAGCGGCAGGATGAGCCGGAGAAATCCCTCGCGGTCTTTGTCGCGCATCATCCCTACTACCGCGACAATACGTGAGTCGGGATGCGCCCGGCGATGTCCCGCGAGGTACGCGGCCACGGCCTCGGCGGCCGCCGGATTGTGCGCCCCGTCCAACACGAGCAGCGGATGTCGCTCCACGATCTCCAACCGGCCCTCCCAGCGGACCGTGGACAGCCCTTGGCGGACGGAGTCCTCGGAGTGCGGCAGCCCCCGCGCCGCCGCCAGTTCCAGCATGGCCAGCGCGCAGGCGGCATTGTCGAACTGGTGAGCCCCCGGCAACGCGCAGGATAAGCCCGTATGGGTCTCCCTCACCCCATCGTACCGAAAGCCCTCGAGGGGGTCGGCAGCCACGCGAAACTCCGCGCCCAACCGGAAGAGCGGCGCCTTCCGCTCCGAGGCGATCCGGCCGATGACGCCGGCCGCTTCCGGGCAGAGTCGCCCCGCGACCACCGGCACGCCGCGCTTGATGATGCCCGCCTTCTCGAACGCGACAGCGCCGACGGTCGTCCCCAGATATTCCTGATGGTCCAGCGCCACGTTCGTAATCGCCGACACGAGCGGCGCAATGGCGCTGGTCGCGTCATACCGCCCGCCCATGCCAACCTCGATGACCGCGACGTCCACCTCCCGGTCGGCAAAGTATTGCAACGCCAGCGCCGTGGTGAACTCGAAAAACGTCGGCTCCAGCGTAAGCCCCGTGGCGTCCTGCACGCGCGCGGTGAGCTCCGAGACGCAGTCTTCCGGAATCAGGTTGCCGTTGACGCGGATGCGTTCGCGAAAATCCACCAGATGCGGAGAGGTGTAGAGCCCGACACGGTGACCGGCCGCCTGCAGCACGGCGGCCGCCATCGCGGCGGTCGACCCCTTACCGTTCGTGCCGCCGATGTGGAGCGTGGGATACCGGTCGTGCGGCCGGCCCAGCCGGGCCAGCATCGTCTCGATCGTCTCGAGGCCGAGCTTGATGCCGCGCCGTTGAAGCCCGTAGAGAAACTCGATGGACGCGGGATATGACATCATGATCGGAACGGCCGCGAGGCAACGGATTACTGGAAATGACTCAAGACGGTCGCCAGGGTTTCTTTCAGATGCTTCCGCTCGACGATGAGGTCGACGATGCCGTGGTCCAGCAGAAACTCAGCTCGCTGAAATTCGTCCGGAAGTTGTTGCTTGATCGTCTGTTCGATCACGCGGGGTCCGGCAAAGCCGATCAGCGCCTTGGGCTCCGCGATGATCACATCGGCCAGCATGGCGACGCTGGCCGTCACCCCGCCGAATGTCGGGTCGGCCAGAATCGTGACGAACGGCACCCCCGCTTCCCCCAGCCGGGCCACCGCCGCCGACGTCTTGGCCATCTGCATCAGGGACAGGATTCCCTCCTGCATCCGGGCTCCGCCGGAGGCGGTCACCAGCACCAATGGATTCCGGGAAGCCAGGGAGCGGTCCACGGCGAGACAGATTTTCTCCCCCACGACCGATCCCATGCTGCCGCCCATGAAGCTGAAATCCATGACTCCGAGCGCAATCCGTCGTCCGTTGACCGCCCCCTCCCCGATCACGATGGCGTCCTTCCGCCCCGTCTTTTCCTGTTGGGCCTTCAGCCGGTCCCGGTAGGAACTCGTGTCGGTGAAGACCAGCGGATCCTTCGGTTCAATCCCGGCATCCCATTCCTTGAACGTGCCCAGGTCCACCAGCATCGTGATGCGCTCGGTGACTGAAATGGGGAAATGGTAATCGCATTTTGGACAGACCTTGTTATTGCGGTCAACCTCCTTGCGATAGACGATTTCCCGGCAGTGGTTGCACTTCAGCCACAAGCCCTCGACGACCTTGGGCCGTTTCGGCGCCTCGGGAACGGGCATCCGGTGTTTTTTGAACCAGGCCATCTCTTTCTCGAAGAGCTGATAGCTGATGGCTGATAGCAAGATGGCCGGCCCCTTCTGGCCATCTGCCATAAGCTCTTTGCTAGATCGTGATCTCCTGTCCTTCTTCCAGCACCGTCAATTTCGCAATCCCGAGTCCGGCGAGCTCACGTCTGATCTGTTCACGGACCCGCGGTTTGAGATGGTACACATAGACCGGCAGGTCGGGCCGGCCGATCTTGCGAAACTCGCGAGCGAAGACGGACGGCGTCAGGTGTTTGCTGGTACGAGCCAGCTCCGCCATGGTATCCGGGAATGAGGTCTCGATGAGCGCCGCCTTGAGCGTCGGCTCGCGCGCCGCCGCCTTCCAGATCTCCTCAGTCACATAGGTGTCCCCGCTGTACAGGAAGGACGAGCCATTGTCGCGAATCAAGAACCCGACGGTCGGGACCAGATGGTTCACCGGGATCGCGGTCACCCGCAAGCCGTCCAGCTCGCTCTCCTTGCCGGGCTTCAGCGGGCGGCACACGAATACCGGGTGCCGCGGGTCCGGCAGCTTCAAGAAGTTGGGATAGACCTTGTCGTTGAACACATGGGTCTGAAGGCCCTTCAATACGGATGGAATACTGGTGAGCGTCACCGGCTCGTCCGGCGCGTCCACCAAGTTGTCAGCCAGCGTGGGCAGCCCTTGGATATGATCGTGGTGGAGGTGGGAGAGCAGGATGTGACGAATCCGCTTCTGTTCGTCCAGTCGCAGCGCGGTCCCCACGGTCCCGGCATCCACCAACATGGTCTCATTGACCAGGAAGGCGCAGGTCCGGCACTGGTGAGCCCCGCGGCTCCCATTCAGGACCTGGTCCGAGCCATGGCAGCCCAGCACGCGGATCTTCATCGCGAAGTCCCCAAGGCCGCTCGCCGGTCGCCTCAAAAAGTGGGGTTAGGATAGCACAGCCGTTCTTTTTTTCGTACCAAGAATTGGGAATGGGGTGAAGCCGGGTCGGGTGGTTGCCAAGGAGCCCGTCGAATGCGCGGGGGATGCTAGACGACAGCGAGGCCGATGCGGACCATCATGGCCGCTCCAAGTCCGATGCTGCCCAGGCTCGCCAGCGCCTGCACCGCCTCCTGAGCGCGGCGCCCGCACGAGGCCGAGAGCACGAGCGGAACGCTGATGGCGACGCCCAACAGCATCATGCCGACGATCGAGCCGAGGCCGAAGACCAGGATGTAGGCCACGCCCTCCCCGACGGTGCGGACCGTGGACAGGACCATCAGTATGAGCGCGGCGGAGCCGGCGAGTCCATGCACCATCCCGACTGCAAACGGTTTCAGCGACAGCCGCAGCCAGTGTCCGTGCCGGTGGTCCGACTGCCGGGAATGGCGATGCAGGTGCACGTGCGTCTCGCCGTCGTGCTGATGCGTATGCAGATGCCATCGTTCCCGGACG